>Ga0210377_10001067_pt1 | contig 25567 bp, 20 predicted proteins | sample PLM4_65_b1redo_FD_155480 | JGI IMG/M metagenome (GOLD analysis project Ga0210377, IMG submission 155480) | Groundwater sediment microbial communities from an aquifer in East River, Colorado, USA - PLM4_65_b1 redo | ecosystem: Environmental > Terrestrial > Soil > Riparian zone | place: USA: East...
AGGCGGCGCTGCGCGGCATCGACCAGCAGTTCCTGCAAACGCTTTTCGGCGGCGAGATCGAGCGCCGGCGGCGCGCCGGCCTCGAGGCCGTGGCGCACGGCCAGATACTCGCTCGCGCCGAGCTCGGCGCGCGTCTCGCCGAGCAGGATCACCGCGTCTCCGGCGCTGCGGAACGCCGCGGGCACGGCGCGCGAGACGTCCTCGAGCAGGCCCACCATGCCGATCGTCGGCGTAGGCGGGATCGCGCCCTCCCCGGTCGTCTCGTTGTAGAAGCTGACGTTGCCCGAGACGATCGGTGTGCCGAGCGCGGTGCAAGCTTCGCTCATGCCGCGAATGGCTTCGGCGAACTCCCACATGCACTCGGGCCGCTCGGGGCTGCCGAAGTTCAAACAGTTCGTCGCCGCGAGCGGCCGCGCGCCCGTAACCGCCACGTTGCGCGCGGCCTCGGCCACCGCGTGCTTCGCGCCCAGGTACGGGTCCTGCGCGCAGTAGCGGGGATTGCAGTCGGTCTTCAGCGCGAGCCCGCGTTCGGTCTCCGGCACGCGCACGACCGCGGCGTCGCCACCCGGCCTCAGCACGGTCGAAGATTGCACGAGCTGGTCGTACTGCCGGTAGACCCATTGCCGGGAGCACAGGTTCGGCGAGCCGAGCAGCGCGAGCAGCGCGCCCGAGGGATCCGCTTCGACCGGCAGCGCGGCGAGATCGAGGCGCTGGCGCGCCGCGAAGTCCGCGGGCTGCGCGCGCGGCCGCTCGTAGACGGGTGAGCTCGCCGCGACCGGATCGACCGGGATGTCGACGACCGTCTCGCCGTGCCAGCGCACGCGCATGCGGCCGTCGCTCGTCACGCGCCCGACGATCGCCGCGTCGAGATCCCATTTCTCGAAGACGTCGAGAATCTCCTGCTCGCGTCCCGCAACGGCTACGAGCAGCATGCGTTCCTGTGACTCGGAGAGCAGCAGCTCGTAGGGCGTCATATCGGTCTCTCGCTGCGGCACGCGGTCGAGATCCATCTCGATACCCGTGCCCGAGCGCGAGGCCATCTCGAACGACGAGCAGGTGAGTCCCGCCGCGCCCATGTCCTGGATGCCGACGATTGCGCCGGTCGCCATCGCCTCGAGACACGCCTCGAGCAAGAGCTTCTCGGTGAACGGATCGCCGAGCTGCACGGTCGGCCGCATCTCCTCGGTGTGCTCGTCGAACTCCGACGACGCGAGCAGGCTCGCGCCGTGGATGCCGTCGCGCCCGGTCTTCGAGCCGACGTAGATGACCGGATTGCCGACGCCCGCGGCCTTGGCGAGGAAGATCGCGTCCGCGCGCGCGATGCCGACGTTCATCGCGTTCACGAGGATGTTCTTGCCGTAGCGCGGATGGAACGTGACTTCGCCGCCAACCGTCGCGCAGCCGAAGCAATTCCCGTACGACCCGACGCCCGCGACGACGCCGCGCACCAGGAAGCGCTGCTTCGGGTCGTCGAGCGAGCCGAAGCGGAGCGAGTCGAGCGACGCGAGTGGACGCGCCCCCATCGTGAAGATGTCGCGCAGGATGCCGCCGACGCCGGTCGCCGCGCCGGCATGCGGCTCGATGTACGACGGGTGATTGTGGCTCTCGATCTTGAAGACGCAGACGTTCCCGTCGCCGATGTCGACGACGCCCGCGTTCTCGCCCGGGCCTTGAATCACGCACGGGCCCTCGGTCGGCAGCGTCCCCAGCAGCTTCTTGCTCGATTTGTACGAGCAGTGCTCCGACCACATGACCGAGAAGATCCCGAGCTCGGGGTAGGTCGGCTTGCGGCCGAGGATCTCGAAGACGAGCTTGGCTTCGTGCTCCGAGAGTCCGTGTGCGCGCGCGAGCTCGAGCGTGACCTCCGGCTCCTTCTTCATCGCGTCTCGCGCAGGGCCACGCATGCGGCCAGAAACGAGCGCAAGAGCCGCGCCCCGTCGGTCGAGCCGAGCAGCGCGTCGACCGCGTGCTCGGGGTGCGGCATCAGGCCCATCACGTTGCCAGCGTCGTTCACGATGCCCGCGATGTCGTCGGTCGAGCCGTTCGGGCTGCCACCGACGTAGCGGAACGCGACACGCGGCTTGCGCTCGGGATCGGGAACGTACGCGCCCTCGCCATGCTTCACGGGAATCACGAGCTCCTGCCCGGGGGTGAGCTCCGCGCGCATCAGGCCGCGCTCTTCGACGGCGACGCGGACGTCCTCGCACACGAACTGGAGCTGGCGATTGCGCACGAGCGCGCCCGGCAGGAGTCCCGCCTCGCACAGGATCTGGAAGCCGTTGCACACGCCGAGCACTGGCCGGCCCGCGGCGGCGAACTGCACGACGGCGCGCATGACCGGCGAGAAGCGCGCCATCGCGCCGCAGCGCAGGTAGTCGCCGTAGGAGAAGCCGCCGGGAATGCCGATGCCGTCGAGCTCGGGCAGCCGCGCGTCCTTGTGCCAGATCATCTCGACCTGCCCGCCACAGAGCGCAAAGCCGCGCGCCAGGTCGCGGTCGTCGTTCGAGCCGGGAAAGACGATCACCCCGACGCGCGCGGCGGGGCGGGCGGCGGTCATACGCCGTCCTCCGGCTTCCACGCGGGCTGCGCGGGGAACGCCGGAAGCGCCGCGTCAAGCGCCTCCCAGCGCGCGCGACTTCGCGTGAAGACGACGACCTGTGGCGAGACCGCGTCGGGATCGTCCAGCGTGCCGACCGAGACGGTCATCATCCCTGGATCTCCAGTGTTGCATCGGAACATCGCAGCGGTGGCGTGGCCAGCGCCCGTGAGTCGCTGACAATCGCGACAATGGCACTGAGCGACGACCACCGGGGCGCCGTCGATCTCATACTCCACCGAGCCGCAGAGACATCGTGCGCGCAGCATCGCTCACACCAGGATCTCGTACTGCTCGATGACTGGATTCGCGATCAGCTTCTCGCACAGTTCGCGCGCCAGTGCGCGCGCCTTCTCCGCGTCGTCGGTGTCGAGGTCGAGCACGATCTGCTTGCCGGTGCGCACGCCCGTGACCTGGGCATAGCCGAGGTCGCGAAGCGCGTGTTCGATGGCGCGGCCCTGCGCATCGAGCACGCCGGGCTTCAGGCTGACGAGCACGCGAACCTTCATTCCGACTCCTGCGATCGCGCGCCGAAGACGCGCGCGAAGATGTGGTCGACGCTGCGGAGATGCCGATCGAGGTCGAAGCACTCGGCCAGCTCGTCGGGATCGAGCACCTTGCCGAGCTCCGCGTCGGCTGCGAGCCGGTCATAGAGATGCCCGCCCTCGTCCCAGGTCGCCAGCGCATGCCGCTGCACGAGCCGGTAGGCGTCTTGCCGCGAGATGCCGTGGCGCGCGAGCGCCAGCAGCACGGTCTGTGAGAAGACGAGACCCTTCGCGGAGTCGAGATTCGCACGCATGCGCTCGGGGTGGACCTCGAGGCTCTCGACCAGGCTCGCGAGCCGGTGGAGCATGAAGTGCACCGCGGTGGTCGCGTCCGGGCAGACGATGCGCTCGACCGAGCTGTTCGAGATGTCGCGCTCGTGCCAGAGGACCGAGTTCTCGAGCGACGAGACCGCGTAGCCACGGATCACGCGCGCCAGGCCCGAGAGCGTCTCGAAGCGCCACGGGTTGCGCTTGTGCGGCATCGCCGAGCTGCCCTTCTGCTCGCTGCCGAAGAACTCCATCACCTCGCCAACTTCACTTCGGGCGAGGTGCCGGACCTCGACGGAAAACGCCTCGATGGCGCCCGCGACCAGCGCCAGCGTGCACATCACCTCGGCGTGGCGGTCGCGCGGTGTCACCTGGGTCGAGATCGCCGCCGGGCGCAGGCCGAGCTCGGCGAGCACCTCTTCCTCGACGGAGGGGTCGAGGTGGGCGAACGTGCCGACCGCGCCCGAGAGCTTGCCGACGGCCGCCTCCGCGCGTGCACGCGTGAGGCGCTCGCGATTGCGCGAAAGCTCGTCCCAGGCCTTGAGCAGCTTCAGCCCGAAGGTCGTCGGCTCGGCGAAGATGCCATGCGTGCGGCCGACGCAGACCGTGCGTTTGTGCTCGAGCGCGCGCCGCTCGAGCGCGCCCAGTGCGCGGTCGCACTCGCGCAGGCACAGATCGAGCGCGTCGCGCATCTGCAGCGCGAGACAGGTGTCGAGCACATCCGACGAGGTAAGGCCGAGGTGCACGTAGCGGGCGGCCGGGCCGATCTGCTCGGCCAGCGCGTCGAGGAAGGCGTTCACGTCGTGGTGCACACGCGCCTCGATCTCGGCGACGCGCTTGGGATCGACCTTCGCGCGGGTCTCGATTGCGATCAGCGCATCGCGCGGAATCTCACCGCGCCGCTCGAGCGCGCGGCAGACGGCGACCTCGATCCGGACCCAGTGCGCGAAGCGCTGTTCCTCGGACCAGATCGCCTCCATCTCGGGGCGCGTGTAGCGGGGGATCAAGGGGGCCTCCTCGGTTAGCCCGCGTGAAGCGTCCAGTAGTACGCGAGCAGGAGGTAGTACATCAGCGGGATACCGAGCAAGGCGGAGTCGATCCGATCGAGCACGCCACCGACGCCGGGCAAGAGCGTGCCGGCGTCCTTTCGCGCCGCGTCGCGCTTCAGCACCGACTCGATCAGGTCGCCGAGCACGCCAAAGGCCGCGATCGCCATGCCGAAGACGAACGCCGCGCCCCAACCGAGGTCGCGCGCAAGGTCGCCGGGGACGAACCAGGTGAAAAAGAGCTTGGTGAGCACGGCCAGCACGCCGCCGGTCAGCACGCCGCCCAGCGCCCCTTCCACCGACTTGTTCGGGCTGATCAGCGGCGCGAGCTTTCGGCGCCCGTACTTGCGCCCGACGAAATAGGCGCCGGCGTCGGACCCGACCACGGCCACCAAACAAAAAATCATGTAGAAGAAGCCGATCTGCGGCTCGAAGATCAGGCCGTAGCGGCGCTCGAGCTCACCGGAGATGAAGCGCACCGAGACCGCGTACGAGAGCAGCCAGCCCACATAGATCACGCCGAAGAAGGTCTCGGAGACGCTCGCGATCGCCTCGCGGATCTCCTGCTTCGTGAGCTGGAGGATCATCAGCGTGAGCAGGGTTGCGGTGAGGGCGCTGTTCGCGAGCGACGCGTCACCGATGTACGCGATCAGCGGCAAGAGCCCGGCGGCGATGTTCCCGAGCAGGCGGTGCGGCGTCGCGCCCTTGGCGCTGATCAGCCCGTAGAACTCGTTCAGGCCGAAGAGCACGAACGCGATGATCACCGCGACGAAGAGCCAGCCACCCACGTAGCAGACCCAGATGACGGGCGGGATCAGAAGCCCGGAGGTGATCAGGCGAAGCGCCAGGTTGCCCATCGCCGGTCGCTTCGGCGGCTCGGGCGCGCGCGGCGTCGGCCGCTGCGGATGCGCGGCGTCGGTCGGTGCCGCTGCGAGCGGCGGCACAGCGGGACTGCGGTCGCGATCCGCGGGTTCCAAGCCTCTCCTCACGGGGGAGCGGGATGTTAGCGCGAATCGCGCCGCGGCCAGAAGCCTGCAGGCGGCGCTCGGTCAGCGTCCGGTGTGGCCGAAACCGCCTTCGCCGCGCTCGCTCGCGCCCAGCGCGTCGGCGGAGTGCACCTCGATCAGCTCAGCTCGCAGCACGGGCGCGATCACGAGCTGAGCGATGCGGTCGCCGCGGCGCACGACGAACGGCTCTTTGCCGCCGTTCTGCAGGATCACCGAGACCTCGCCGCGGTAGTCGGAGTCGATCGTTCCCGGGGCGTTGGGCAGCGTGATGCCGTGACGGAGCGCGAGGCCGCTGCGCGGCCGCACCTGCCCTTCGAAGCCCGGCGGGATCGCCAGCGCGAAGCCGGTCGGAACGAGCGCGCGCGCGCCCGGGGCGAGCTCGAGCTCGGCCTCGAGCGCGGCGCGCAGGTCGAGCCCCGCGCTGCCCGCCGTGGCTGGGGCGGGCAGCGGGAGGTCGCCGTCACGCGCGCCGCGCACGCGGAAGATCCGGATCTCGATCCGGTCCATCCGCTATGCGCGCGAGAGCTCGATCTGCTCCGCCAGCGCGGCGCGCCGCGAGAGCCGGATCTTGCCGCTGGGATCGACGTCGAGGCACTTGACCATGACCTCGTCGCCTTCCACGCAGATGTCCTCGACCTTCGCGACGCGCTTGTCGGAGAGCTCCGAGATGTGGAGCAGACCGTCGGTGCCGGGGAAGATCTCCACGAAGGCGCCGAAGTCTGTGACCTTCCTGACCTTGCCGACGTACAGGCGGCCGATCTCCGCCTCCTGCGTCACCTCCTCGACCATCCCCTGGCACTTCAGCAGCGCCTCGCGATTGGGTGCGAAGACCATGACGCGGCCCGAATCATCCACGTCGACCTTCGCGCCGGTCGTCTCCTGGATGCCGCGGATCACCTTGCCACCGGGCCCGATCAGGTCGCGGATGCGATCCGGCTTGATCCAGATCACCGCGATGCGCGGCGCGTTCTCGGACAGCTCGGCTCGCGGGGTGAAGCCGGGCAGTGAGTCCGCCGTCTCGTCGGCCATGCGCTTCAGGATGTGCAGCCGACCGAGGCGAGCCTGCTCGAGGGCCTTCTCCATCACGGCCCAGTCGAGCCCAGCGATCTTCAGATCCATCTGGATCGCGGTGATGCCCTTCGTCGAGCCGGCCACCTTGAAGTCCATGTCGCCGAGGTGGTCCTCGTCGCCGAGGATGTCGGAGAGCACCGCGTTGCGCGTGCCGTCGGTGATCAGGCCCATCGCGATGCCCGCGACCGGCGCTTGGATCTGGATGCCCGCGTCCATGAGCGCCAGCGCCCCGCCGCAGACCGACGCCATCGACGAGCTGCCGTTCGACTCCAGGATCTCAGACACGACGCGAATCGTGAACGGCGAGTCGTCCCCTTCGGGCAGCACCATCTTCACCGCCCGCTCGGCCAGCGCCCCGTGACCCTGCTCGCGCCGGTTCGGCGCTCGCAGCGGGCGGACCTCGCCGGTCGAGAATGGCAGGAAGTTGTAGTGCATGAAGAACTTCCGATAGAACGTGTCCTTCAAGCCTTCGATCATCTGCTCGTCGCGCTTGCCGCCGAGCGTGGCCGTGACCATCGCCTGCGTCTCACCGCGGGTGAACAGCGCCGAGCCGTGCGCACCCGAGAGCTCGGAGACACTGCACGTGATCGGTCGGATGTCCGTGGTCGAGCGCCCGTCGATGCGGGGCTTGCCGTCGAGGATGTCCTCGCGCATCGCGCGCCCGCGCAGGTCGTGCAGGATGTCCTTCACCTCGCTCGCGACCTTGCGGCCCGCCGACTGCGCGGCTTCGACCTCCGCCAGCGTGCTGAACTCGCGCTTCGCTTCGCGGAACGGCGTCACGAATTTCGCGATGACCTCGGCGTCGATCGCGTCGAACGCCTTGTAGCGCTCCTTCTTCTCGCGATTCTGCGAAGCGGCGCGGATTCGGTCCAGCGCCAGCGCTTCGATCTTGCGCTCGAGCTCCGCGTCGCGCTGCGACTTCGGCGGAACGCGCTTGGTCTTGCCGACCTTGGCGACGAGCTTCTCCTGCGCCTCGATCAGCTTCACGATCTCGTGGTGTCCGAAGCGCAGCGCCTCGAGCACCGCAGCCTCCGAGACCTGCCTCGCGCCGCCCTCGACCATCACCAGCGCGTCCTTCGAGCCCGCCACGATGACGTTCAGGTCCGAGGCTTCCGTCTCGGCCACCGTTCCGTTCGCGATCAGCTTCCCGTCGACGCGCGAGACACGCACCGCGCCGATCGGCGCGGGGAACGGCACGTCGCTGAGCATGACCGCGGCCGACGCGCCGACGAAGGCCAGCACGTCCGTCTCGTAGTCCGAGTCCGCCGAGAGCACCTGCGCCGTGACTTGCGTCTCGTCGCGATAGCCGTCGGGAAAGAGCGGGCGCAGCGCGCGATCGATGAAGCGGGACGTGAGGACTTCCTTCTCCGTCATGCCGCGCTCGCGCTTGAAGAAGCCGCCGGGAATCTTCCCGGCCGCGTAGATCTTCTCCATGTAATCGACCGTGAGCGGGAAGAAATCGATCCCCTCGCGCGGCTTCGCGGAGTTCACGGTGACCAGCACCGCCGACTTCCCCTGCGTGACCAACACCGAACCGTTCGACTGCTTGGCAAGTCTGCCCGTCTCGATCGAAATGACCTTACCGTCAACCGTTGCTTGAACCGTTTCCATTCTGTCCTTTGACTCTTGTATGGCAGCCAGACGCACCTGCGTCCGCCGCCGCTGCTCTTGCGTTATGCGGCACGAGATGTGGGCAGGGTTGGCAAACGGGTAATGCGGAATGAGCGACGAGCGCTGCCGGGCCCTGACGATTCAGGCGCAGCGCTCATGGCTCATCCCACATCTCGCATCCGACGACCAGATCCGGCCCGACTCTCGTCGCGGCCCCAACCCCGGGCGAAAACCATTTATCGACGCAGTCCCAGCTTGTCGATCAGGGACTGGTACCGACTCGCGTCATTGCGGCGAAGGTAGTCGAGCAGGCTACGCCGCTGGCTCACGAGCATGAGCAGCCCGCGTCGCGAGTGGTGGTCCTTCACATGGGCCTGGAGATGGTCGGTGAGCTGTGTGATGCGCTCGCTGAGGAGCGCGATCTGCACTTCGCACGACCCGGTGTCGCCGGGCTTGCGCTGGTGCTGACTTACGATCTCTTGCCGACGTTCGGCGTTAAGCACTTCTCTACCTTCTGAATTCGCGAGCGTGTATAGCAGAGCCCTCCGCTCCGCCGCAATGCGAAGTGCGGTCCTTTCCTTTGTTTTCCCCCTGTGAGAGTATCCCCCCAGCGCGGGAATAGAACGCGTTCTAGGAGCGAGTCGTTGTCCAGAGAAGGGGGACCGCCTCGAGCGCTCTGGGCGCTCGCGTGTGCATCGGCGTTCATCGCCGTCGCGCTCGCCAACCCCGCGCGCGCGCAGCTTTCGTCGTACTCCGGGCGCGTGCCGATCGCGGGAGACTCTCACCGCCACGCCGGATCGGCGGTCTCGGAGAGCGAGATTGCGGCCGTACCGCCCATCTGTCCGCACGAGACGGGCCTGCCCAGTGCGCTCTACGACCGCGCGCGCTTGGCGGGGGTCGATTGGCTGAGCCTTGCGTTTCACGACTACCTGCTGACGGGCGACCCGAATGCGCCCGCCTACCGCTTCTGGGTCGATCCGGCGAGCGTGCCGCGGATCGATCCGACCTGGGGCTACACGGTGCTGCCCTCGCTCGACGGATTCGTGGACTTCACGATCGGCCAATCCGTGTGGCCGCCCGCGAACGAGATCCGATCCCACGCCAGCGTCGCCGACACGCGCAACGCGCCGGGTGCATTCCTGGCCATCGCGGGCCGAGAGTTCACCGCCCCGACCTATCGCGGGCGGATCAACCACAAGGTCGTCGTGCCGCCAGGGCCGACCGACCGCATCTGCGGCTATCAGTCGTCCCAGGGAAAGCGCCACCGCTGCGCCGACGAGAGCGCTCTCTACCGTTGGAGCGCCGCCGGGGGGATCGCCTTGATCCAGGCGCACCCGGGCGAGTTCGCGCCGTACCAGGCGCCCTGGCACCCGCTCTCGGAGCCGCGCGGCATCAGCGATGTCTTCGTGTACGGCGTCGAGGTCGGAAGCGACGCCGGGCTGCAGTGGGAAGACGGCTATCGCGCCGCGCTCGACGCCGGCTATCGGTTTTTTCCCGCGTACGGCAGCGACCAGCACCACCTTCAGGGCGGCGTGCCGGGCTGCGGAGACGGCGCGACGCCGACGCTGGCGAACGGCGCAACGGTCTGCTGGTTGCCCGACGCCAGCTGGGACCGGCCCGGCCTCGTCGCCGCGATGCGCGATCGCGCCTGCTATTTCTCACGCGCGTGGAAGCCGACGCTGCAGCTCGACGCCTGCGCCGTCGGCAGCGGCGCGGCCGGAGCGGCCTGCACGGGTCCGCGGGTGGCGATGGGGGGTCTCGTCGACGCGCCCGCTCGAGCGCTGCGCGTCCGCGTCTTCGCGCAGAACGACCTGCGCAATCAGAGCGACGCGGCCCGGCGCCTGCAGCGCATCGAGCTGGTCGGCGCGGGCGATCAAGTCGTGGCGGCTTGCACCGATTGTTGTCTTCCCGGCAGCGCCACCGTCGCGGATCGCTGCAGCTGGGACACGGTCCTCGAAGCCGTGCCCGACGGCGCGCTCTACACGCGGGTGTGTAGTACGAGCTCCGGCGCATCCTGCGACCGGAATTCTGCGAGCACCGTGGTCATCGGTGCGCCGGTCTTCCTGAACTGGCCGGGCTACCGCGTCGCCGCGGGACAGCCGTCGGATGCGAGCTGCGATTTCGATGGCGACGGCGTGCCCTGCTCGCTCGACAACTGCTGGACCGACGCGAATCCCGACCAGGCGAACGCGGACGGAGATCCTCGAGGCGACGTCTGCGACACCTGGCCGGGCGATCCGGAGGACGACGAAGACGACGACGGCGTCGCGGGGCCGCTCGATCACTGCCCGCTGATCGCCGACCCGACGAATGCCGATAGCGACGCGGACGGCGTCGGAAACGCCTGCGACCTCTGCATCTCGCAGTCCGACCCGGCGCAGCTCGACGGCGACCGCGACCGGGTCGGCGACGCTTGCGACCGGTGCCCGTCGATCGCCGACCCCGCGCAGCGCGACACCGACGCCGACGGAGCCGGCGACGCCTGTGACCCGGATATCGACGGCGACGGGATCGCGAACCCCGCCGACAACTGTCCGCTGGTCGCCAACGCAAGCCAGGCGGATGGCAACGGCGATGGGATCGGAGACGCCTGCGACGGCGACTCCGACGGCCTCCCGGACGACACCGATTTGTGTCCAACCTTGGCAGACCCAGGCCAGCTCGATGCGGACGGCGACGGTGTGGGGGATGCTTGCGACAGTTGCGTGGCGACGGCGAATCCACGGCGCGCGAGCCTGGCGCCGGGGCGGACCACCACTGGGGACCAGCTCGACGACGACGCAGACGGCTTCGGGAACGCCTGCGACGCCGACTTCGACGGCGATCTCGACGTCGACGCGGACGACACGGCGCTCTTCGCGATCGCCTACGACCCGGTTCTGCACATCTACACCGCCGTCTCCGACACGCGCTGCGGAGCCTCGCGCACCGAGCCGTGCGACGCGCTGGACCTGACCGAATCCGGCTCCTGGATCTCGTCGCCGGATCTAGCCGTGCTGCAGAGCCGCCTCGGCAGCCCACCCGGTCCGCGCTGCGCGTCGTGCGGCGTCGACTTCGCGCGCCTGGCTTGCGTTGGCGACGCGTGCATCGACGCCGATCAGGATGGTGCCGACGACCGCTCGGACGTCTGCCCCGGGATCGCGGACCCGGGGCAGGCCGACCTGGACGCGGACGGCGTCGGCGATCTCTGCGACAACTGTACGCTGCTCGCGAATCCGCGCCCTCCCGCAGTGCCGGCCTGGGCCGTGCTGACCGGCGGACAACGCGACGACGACGCCGATGGCTTGGGAAACGTCTGCGACGCGGACTTCGACAACCGCGGGAGATTCATCGCCACCGGCGATCTGACCTTGATGCGACAGGCAGTCGGGCAGAGCGTCGCCAGCCAGAGCTGTGGTCCGGACACCGCGACCTCCTGCGCGGTCTTCGATCTGGACGAGCGCGGCGCGTTCATCGGCACGAACGACGCCAGCGAATTCTGGGAACTGTTCATGACCTCCGAATGGGCGGCGCAGAAATGCGAACGCTGCCCGCTGCCGTGCACGGCGGGCGTCGACCGCAGCTGTCCCTGAATCCCGGCCTCAGGCTTCGCTGCCCTCGAGAAAGACGCGCAGCGTGCGCAGCTCGGGAATGCCGCGTTGGGCTTCGACGAGCGCGACCAGGCCGCCGGCGTGAACCAGCTGGAGGACACCGTCGGTCGGCGCGCCCTTGACCTCGTTCCGCCCGAGCTGGACGCCGTTGGCGACCCGCCGCGCGGTGCGCGCGTCGATCTCGAACGTCGGCAGACCCGTCGCGGCGATCATCGGGATCGCCCGTTCGTGCCCGAGCGCGTCGAGCTCCGCGAGCGGAACCGCCTGCACCGACGTGAACGGGCCACTGCGTGTGCGGCAGAGCTCCCAGAGGTGCGCGCCCAGACCCAGCGCGCGCCCGAGGTCATGGGCCACCGAGCGCAGGTACGTCCCCGAGGTGCAGTCGACTTCGATCGTCACGAACGGCGGCTCGTAGCTGATGAGCTCGAGCCTTCGGATGGTCACGCGTCGCGGCTCGAGCACGACCTCTTCGCCGCGGCGCGCGCGCCGGTACGCGGCCTGGCCGCCGGTCTTCACGGCGGAGTACGGCGGCGGAACCTGCTCGATCTCGCCGCGGAACGCTGCGAGCGCCGACTCGAGCGCTTCCGGCGACGGCCACGGGCCCGAGGTCTCGCGCGTCACTTCACCCTCGCGGTCGTAGGTGGTCGTCTCGATGCCCAACCGCACCTTCCCGCGATAGCTCTTCTCGCCGTGGGTGAGCAGCTGCGAGAGCTTCGTCGCCTCGCCGAGCGCGATCGGCAGCACGCCCGTCGCAAGCGGATCGAGCGTCCCGAGGTGCCCTACCCGCCGCTGTTTCGCCCAGCGCCGGACGTACTGCACCACGTCATGGGAGGTGACCCCTGCCGGCTTGTCGATGACCAGGAAGCCGTCGATCACGCGGGCTCCTCCTTCTGCTTCTCGCTCCGCTCGCGCTCGAGATCGCGCAGCACACTCTCCACGCGCTGCGCGCGCGCGAGCGTTTCGTCGAGCCGGAAGTCGAGCTCCGGCACACGGCGCACGTGCAGCTCCGCCGCAAGGCAACGGCGCAAGTACGGCTTCGCCTTCTCGATCGCCTCCGCCGCGGCCCCCGCCTGACCGAGCGTCCCCCAGTAGACACGCGCATAGCTGCCGTCGGGCGCGACGCGAACCTCGTTCACGCTGACGCCCGAGAGGCGCGGATCCCCGACGCGCTCGCGCAGGATGGTCGCGATCCGCTCTCGGATCTCGTGCGCGAGTCTGGCCTGGGTGTGCTTCACGCGCTCGCTCCGTCCTCGTCGTCCTCGTCGTCCTCGAGCTCCTCGACCTCGTCGAGGCGCACGACGGTGACATCATCGGAGATGACTTCACCCAGGCCCAGGCTCTCGACGTAGTGGATCACCTTCTCCATTCCCTCGCGCAGATGGCGCGGGTCGATGCCGACCATCACGCAACCGATGCACACCGAGTGGCGCTCATCCTGGTCGGCGACCTCCGCGACCGAGACGTTGAAGCGCTGGCGCACGCGGTCCTTGATCGAGCGTGCCACGCGCCGCCGGTCCTTGATCGTCTCGGATTCCAAGAGCGCGAGCTCGATCAGCGCCGCCGCGATCAGCATTACTAGAGCGAGTCGGGCGTCTGCTCGATCTCGAAGGCCTCGATGCGGTCGCCGACCTTCACATCGTTGTAGTTTTCGATCCCGATTCCGCACTCGAGCGGCGCAGACACCTCGCGCACGTCGTCCTTGAAGCGCCGCAGCGAGGACAGCTTGCCGGCGTAGATGACGATGCCGTTGCGCAGGATGCGTGCGCGTGCCGAGCGCATGATCTTGCCGTCCTCGACCGCGCAGCCGGAGATCGTGCCGAGCTTCGGGATGTGGAACAGCTCCTTCACCAGCGCGTTGCCGAGCCGCTTCTCGGTCTCCTTCGGCGGCAGCAACCCGCGCATGAGCAGGATCGCGTCGTCGAGAAGCTCGTAGACGATGTCGAAGCAGCGGATCGTGACGCCTTCCTGCTCCGCGAGCCGGCGCGCCGCCGGCTCGGGCCGGACGTGGAAGCCGAAGATGACGGCCTTCGACGCGGCGGCGAGCATGACGTCGCTCTCCTTCACGCCGCCGACACCGTAGTGGATCACGTTCAGCTTCACCTTCTCGGTCGAGAGCTTCGCCAGCGCTTCGCGGATCGCCTCGACGGTGCCCTGGACGTCGGCCTTCACGACCGCGAAGAGCTCGCGCTCGCCGACGCCCTCCATGCGCGCGAAAAGCACCTCGGCGGTGAGCGCCGCCGGATTGGTCGCCTCGGCCGCCAGCGCCGCCTTCTGCTGCTCCAGCGCCAGGCGATGATCGACGATCTGCTTGGCTTCGCGCTCGTTCTTCACCACGAACAGCTCTTCGCCTGCGAGCGGAACGCCCGAGAGTCCGACGATGCGCACGGGCGTGGACGGGCCGGCCTCCTTCACGGTGCCGCCGTCGGCGTCGATCAGCGAACGCACGCGGCCGTAGACGCTGCCCGCCACGATCGCATCTCCGGGCTGGAGCGTTCCCTCGCGAACGAGCACCGTCGCCAGCGGCCCGCGCCCGCGATCGAGCTCCGCTTCGACGACCACCCCGCGCGCCGGACCCTTCCGGCTCGCGCGCAGCTCGAGCACCTCCGCCTGAAGTGCGAGCATCTCGAGCAGCTTGTCGACGCCCGTACCCTTGGTGGCCGAGACGTCGACGCAGATCGTCTCGCCGCCGAAGTCCTCCGCGACGAGACCGTGCTCGAGCAGCGCCTGGCGCACGCGCTGCGGATTCGCGTCGGCCTTGTCGACCTTGTTCACCGCGACGAGGATCGGCACGCCCGCGGCTTTGGCGTGGGCGATCGCTTCGATCGTCTGCGGCATCACGCCGTCGTCGGCCGCGACGACGAGCACGACCACGTCCGTGACCTGGGCGCCGCGCGCGCGCATCTGCGAGAACGCCGCGTGGCCCGGTGTGTCGATGAAGGTCACCAAACTGCCATCCGCCGTGCGCGCCTGATAGGCGCCGATGTGCTGCGTGATCCCGCCGGCCTCGCCCGCCGCGACCTTGGTCTTCCGGATCGTGTCGAGCAGCGAGGTCTTGCCGTGGTCGACGTGGCCCATGACGGTCACGACCGGCGGACGCGGCTCGCCGTCTGCTTTCACCGCCGGCGCGCGCGTCGCGGCGAGCGCGCGCTCGACCTCCGACGAAACGCGCTGGACCTCGCAGCCGAGATCCTCCGCGATCAATGCCGCCGTCTCTCCATCGAGGAAATCCGACTCGGCGAGCTCGGCGTCGATCGCGCGCGCGCGGCGCTGGAGATCGCGGACCTTCGCGCCCGTCTGGCGCGAGAACTCGACGACCGCGATCCGCGAGCCGATCCGCACCAGGCGCTTGGTCTTGCCCGGTGCAGCCGGAAGGGTCTTGCGCGCGGGCGCTGCGGATCGCTTGCGCTGCGGCTGAGCCCGAGACTGCTGCTCCACGACCATCCGCCGCCGCTCGAGCTGCGCCTGCACGTTCCCGCCGCGCATCATGCGCGCAATCGTCTCCTGCTCGCGCAGCGAGAGGTCCGCACGCGCAGGCCGCGCCGGGCGCGGCGCCTTGCGGCCGGCGCCGCCGGCGAAAGGAGCGGATTCCGGCTCCGGCTCGACATCGCGCGGAACGGGCACGGGCGAACTGCGCCGCGAGGGCGTCGTGGCTGTCGCACCCGCGGCAGCGGCGGGTTGCGGCTGAGGCAGCAATGGATCCTCGACCACTCGCACGGGCGTCTTGACACGCTCGAAGCCACGCCCAGCCGGCGCGGCAACCGGCCTCTCGGCCGCGCCCGACGCTGCCAGCGGTGTCGCCTCCCCGATCGGCGTCGGCGCGCCGCCGGCCTCGCCCTCGTCGGGAGTGATCGGCGCGGGCGCCGCAGTGAGCGAGGGCTGCTCGGCTGCCAGCGGCTCTTCGAGCTGCGCGGGCTCGCCATCGCCCTCGGCGACGGCCGCTTCATCCGTCTCGGTCTCCGCCTTGCGCTTGCGCCGCCGGATCACGCCGGTACCGACGCGCTTCTGCACGGTCTCGACTTCCGCTCCAACCGTGAGCTTACGCCGGATGGTGTTGGTCTGCTCCTCGTCGAGGCTGGTCATCGGGTTGCGGATCTCGATGCCGATCTCCGCAGCCTTCTTGATGAGGTCCTCGCGCGAGAGGCCGAGCTCCTCCGCGAGTTTGTACGCTCTCATCCCGCTAGCCATGCCCGTTCAGCCTTTCCCGGCGCTGGCGCCGGTCACGCGCCCGACGCGCCGCTGTCGCCGCCGGCGGCCAAGGCCGCCGCGGCCGCGGCTTCGCGTGCCTGCTTCTGCTTCTCGACGGCGAGCTCGCGCGCGCGCGCCTTTACGGCCGTCGCGGCGACCTCCGAAATGCCCGGGATCGACGTCAGCAGCTCGATCTCGGCTTCCGCGAGCTCGTCGAGGCTCGCCACGCCGTGGTCGAGCAGTAGCTTCGCCTCGTATTCCCCCGCTTCCGGCACGACCGCAAGCGCCGAGGCCAGGTCAGCCTGAACCTCGCGCATGTACGTCTCGCTCTTGATGTCGATCTTCCAGCGCGTGAGCTGCACGGCCAGGCGGACGTTCTGGCCCTTCTTGCCGATCGCGAGCGAGAGCTGATCGTCGGGGACGATCACGTCCATCGAGCGCTTCTCGTCGTCGACCATGATGCGGACGACCTGCGCCGGCGCGAGCGCCGCGACGACGTAGCGCACCGGGTCGGCGCTCCACGGCACGATGTCGATCTTTTCGCCGCGCAGCTCCTGCACGACCGCCTGCACGCGGCTGCCGCGCATGCCGACGCAGGCGCCGACCGGGTCGACGTCGCTGTCCTTCGAGACCACGGCGATCTTCGAGCGGGCGCCCGGCTCGCGCGCCGCGGCCTCGATGCGCACGATCCCCTCGTAGATCTCCGGCACTTCCTGCTCGAAGAGCTTGGCGAGGAATTCCGTGCAGGCGCGCGACAGCACGATCTGCGGGCCTTTCGATTCTTTGAGGACGTCCTGGACGTACGCGCGCACGCGCTCGTTCACGCGGAACATCTCGCGCGGAACCTGCTCCTTGCGGGGCAGGATCGCTTCGGCGCGGCCGAGATCGACGATCAAGTTGCCCTTTTCGATCCGGCGGACGGTGCCGTGGACGATCTCGCCCTTCCGGTCCTTGTACTCGTCGAAGATGTTCTGGCGCTCGGCCCCGCGAACCTCTTGGATGATCACCTGCTTCGCCGTCTGCGCCGCGATGCGCCCGAATTCCGCCGTCGGGATCTTGATGCCGATCTGATCGTCGACCTCGGCGTCGGGATCGTGCTGCAGCGCATCCTGCAGCGCGATCTGCGCGTCGCTGGCCGGCGCCTCGGCGACGACGGTCTTGAACTCGAAGAGCTCCACCTCGCCGGTCTCGGCGTTGTACTGCGCTTCGATCTCGCGCTCGGCACCGTACTTCCGCCGCGCCGCGGCGAGCAGCGCCTTCTCGAGCGTGTCGATCACCACCTCGCGGCGGATGCCCTTGTCCTTGACGACCTGATCGATGATGCGGTTCAGATCAAGTTCCACGAGTCACCTCTTGGGCTTCTGCGGGGAGCCGAAGGGAAAGAACGCCTGCGCGCGCTCGATTGCCGCGAACGGGATTGCAAAATCGCGGTCCTCGCTGCGAACGGTGGCGACCTCGCCGTCGAAAGCGACGAGCTCGCCCTTGAAACGGCGCCGACCCTCGAGGGGTGCGCGCGTTTCGATCGCGACGCGTCGGCCGACGACGCGGCCGAAGTCGACCTCGCGGCCGAGCGTGCGGTCCACGCCTGGGGAACAGACCTCGAGCGTGTACGCGCCGGGGAGCAGATCCGAGACATCGAGACCGTGGCCGACTTCGCGCGAGATCTTCGCGCATAGATCGAGCAGGACGCGGCCGTCGCCGACGGGCGTATCCACCACGATTCGCACGAGTGACCGCGTCGGGCCCCGGCCGATTCCCGCATCGACGAGCTCGAGTCCGTGCGCCTGCACGACGGGCTCGACCACACGTCGGAAGTCAGCGGGAATGTCATTGTACATCGCGGCGTTCTTGGAGATCACCAAGCCTTCACTCGAGTTCTGAAAAAGACCCGCCGGCCAATCCGGGAACACCCGCCGCTCGATCTGCAGCGACAAAAAAAGGCGGACGGCCAGCCCACCTTCTCCGGAAGTCCCGGTGCCGAAGAGCGTCGGAGAGATATCAAAAGGGCCCTGCGCCGGCAACTTCTAGGTGCCTGATTTCCGGAGAGATTCCGGCGGAACGGGCTATCCCGGCGGCCAGGGCTCCAGCGCACCGACCAGGTCTCGAACGCGGGCGACCCCGTGCTCGCGGCAATAGGCCTCGATCCCGCTTGCGACCTCGAGTCCAGCCCGCGGGTTGGTGTAGGTCAGTGTGCCGACCTGGACGGCCGTCGCGCCGCAGAGCAGGAAGGCCACGGCGTCCTCGCCGGTGGCGATTCCACCGATCCCGCAGATCGGGATCCGCACGGCGCGCGCGGCCTGAAAGACCATGCGCAGCGCGATCGGCAGGATGGCCGGCCCGGACAGGCCACCCAGCCCGTTTCGCAGCGCCGTCCGCCGCCGGTGCACGTCCACCATCAGGCCCTGGACGGCGTTGATCAGCGACAGGCCGTCTGCGCCCTCGCCCTCGCAGACCCGCGCCATCTCGGCGATCGAGGTGACGTTCGGCGAGAGCTTCACGAGCAGCGGGCGGGTGGTCGCGCGCCGGCAGGCACGCACGAGCTCCGCGAGCACGCGCGGATCCTGGCCGAACTCGATCCCGCCCGCCTTCACGTGCGGGCAGCTGGCGTTGAGCTCGAGCGCCGCCACCCGCTCCACGCCGTCGAGCCGCTTGCACACTTCGGCGTAGCGATCGAGCTCGGTCTCGAAGACGCTCGCGAAAACCGTGAGCGCGGCGGGGAGCGCGGGGAGCTTCTCGCGGATGAAGGCCTCGACGCCGACGTTCTCGAGGCTGATCGCGTTCAGCATGCCCGCCGCGGTCTCGGTGATGCGCGGGGGCACGTTGCCGGCGCGCGGCTCGAGCGTCAGCGACTTGGCGACGATGCCGCCGAGCTGCTCGAGATCGACGAACGGCGCCAGCTCGCTGCCGTAGCCACAGGTCCCGCTCGCGAGCAGGACCGGATTGCGCAATGCGACGCCGCAGAGCTCGGTCGCGAGATCGACGTGCAGGGTCACGCGCGCGCCTCCCAGCCCAACGTGGCCGCGTCGAAGACCGGTCCGTGCGTGCACACCAGGCGGAAGCCCGCGGGCGTCTTCACGACGCAGCCGAGGCAGACGCCAAAGCCGCAGGCCATGTTGTTCTCGAGCGAGACATGACAGCGCGCGCCCGCCGCGGCTGCGAGCGCCTGCGCGCGCTGCATCATGGCCAGCGGCCCGCAGGCATAGACCGTCTCGCCGGCGCGCGGCGCGAGCAGGTCGGTCACGAGCCCGCGTTGCCCGAGCGAGCCGTCGTCGGTGGCGACCGCGAGGTCGACTCCGAGCTTCTCGAAATCCTCGAGCCCCAGAATTTCGGCGCGTGTGCGTCCGCCGAGCAGAACGCGCGGCCGCGGCCTTGAGTCGCGCGCGAGTTCGAACAGCGACGCGATGCCGCTGCCTCCGCCGACGAGCGTCGCCGGTCCGTCCGGCAGCGCAAAGCCGTTCCCGAGCGGTCCGAGAACCGCGACCGTCGTCCCCGCGGCGAACTCCGCCATCATGCGCGTGCCGCGACCGACGACCTTGAATCGGAACTCGAGCGCGCCCGCGTCTCCGCGGTACACCGCCATCGGCCGCGGCAGCAGCGGATCGCGGCGGCGGAGCTCCGGGTCGAGGCCGAGCATCGCGAACTGGCCGGGCCGATGTCCGGGCCAGCCCGGCACTTCGAGCACGAGCCGCGTCGCACCGGCTTCGCGAACGCGTGCGAGCGCGCGGATCAAAGCGCAGCACCCAGCACGAGCGCATCCTCGCCGTCGCGGTAGTACGCCGGCCGCACGCCCGCACGCGTGAAGCCGAGCGATGCGTACAACGCGAGCGCGGCGACGTTCGAGCTGCGCACTTCGAGCGAGACGCTCCGCGCACCGTCGCTGCGCAGCTGCTCGAGCAGCTCGACCACGAGTGCGCGTCCCAGGCCTTGCCCGCGGGCTTCGTCCCGCACGGCGAGCGTCAGGATCTCCGCAACGTCAGCGATGCGCCAGCCGAGCACGAAGCCACACAGCGGCTCGGTCACGAGCGCCATCGCCTCGGCGCGCGCGAGCGTGGCGGCGAGCGACGCCTCCGTCCAGCCCTCGGGCAACACATCGCGCGCGATCCGAGCGAGCGCCTGCGCATCGTCGATCGAGGCGGCGCGCAGCTTACAGCGCATCGCGCGTGCGCTCGGCGTCGACGTCGATCTTCAGGCTCTTGAGCTTGCGCGAGAGGCTCTCGCGCGCGAGCCCGACGGCGTCGGCCGTGCGCGAGATGTTCCACCCGTGCTGCGACAAGCGCTCGAGCAGCCACTCGCGCTCGAAGGCCGCGCGCGCCTGCACCAGGCTGTCCGCGGCGACGGCGCGCAGCCAGCGATCGGGCGAGCTGATCTGCGCCGGCAGATCCTCCGCGTCGATGGTGTCGCCGGGCGTCATCAGCACCAGCCGCTCGATCAGGTTCTGCAGCTCGCGCACGTTCCCCGGCCAGTTGTATTCCTTGAGCTTGGCGAGCGCCCGGGTCGAGATCGTGCGCGCCGGACGGCCCGACTCGGCGGCGTAGCGGCCGAGAAATCGCTCCACGAGCTTCGGGATGTCCTCCCTTCGGTCCCGCAGGGCGGGGACGTGGAACGGGATCACGTTCAGGCGGTAGAAGAGGTCCTCGCGGAAGCGCCCGTTGGACATCTCCACCTTCAGATCCTTGTTGGTCGCGGCGATCACGCGCACGTTCACCTCGAGCGTCTCCGTGCCACCGACGCGCTCGAAGCGGTGCTCCTGCAGGATGCGCAGGATCTTGGCCTGGGTCATCAGGCTCATGTCGCCGATCTCGTCGAGAAAGATCGTGCCGCCGTTGGCCATCTCGAAGCGGCCGCGCTTCTTCTGGATCGCGCCGGTGAACGCGCCCTTCTCGTGCCCGAAGAGCTCGCTCTCGATCAGCTCCTCGGGGATCGCCGCGCAGTTCACCGCGACGAACGGGCCGTTCGCGCGCTTCGAGCGCACGTGCACCCAGCGCGCGACGAGCTCCTTGCCCGTGCCGTTCTCTCCGGTGATCAGCACCCAGCCGTCGGTCGGTGCCGCGATCTCGATCTGCTCCTTCAGCTTCGACATCACGGCCGAGTCGCCGATGATCTCGCTCTCGCCGAGCAGCGCCTGGCGGAGCTCCTGGTTCTCCTGCGCGAGCCGCGCGCGCTCCAGCCCGTGCTCGATGCGCAGCAGCAGCTTGTCGTAGGTGAGGGGCTTTTCGAGGAAGTCGTACGCGCCGAGCTTCGTCGCCCGCACCGCCGTCTCGATCGTGCCGTGGCCGGACATCATCACGACCGGCAGCTCCGGATGGCTCGCCCGCAGCTGCTCCAGCAGCTCCAGCCCGTCGCGGCCCGGCATGGCCACGTCGAGAAGCACCAGGTCGGGGAGCGCCGCGGCGATCTCCTTCTCGGCCTCGTCGGCGCCGGCAGCCAACACCGGACGGTGACCTTCGTCGGCGAGCACGTTCGCGATCGCGCGGCGCACGCTCTCCTCGTCGTCGACGATCAGGATCGCGGCCATGGCGCCTCCGTGCGGACCGGCAGCTCGACGATGAAGCGGCTGCCACGCGGGCGGCTCGCGGCGACGCGGACGTACCCGGAGTGGTCGGAGACGATGCGCGAGACGATCGCCAAGCCCAGGCCCGAGCCCGCGCGCTTGGTCGAGAAGCCCGGCTCGAACACGCGCGCGCGGTCCTCGGGGCGGATTCCGGCGCCGGTGTCGGCGACCTGCAGGTGGATGGTGCCGACTGCGCCGTCGAGTCGCGTCGAGACGCGCACCTCGCGCGGCCCGGGTCCAGCCTCGTCGATGGCGGCCACTGCGTTGTCGATCAGGTTCAGGATCACGCGCCGGATCTGCAGGCGGTCCAGGTCGAGCATCGGCACCGCGGGATCGAGCTCGGCCGTGAACTCGATCGTCGTGTTGCCGCGATAGAGCTCGACCACCTCGGCCACGAGCTTGTTCAGGTCGGTCGGCACCGGATCGGTCGCCGGAAGGCGCGCGAAGCTCGAGAACTCCGCGAGCAGGTGCTTCATCGCGTCGACTTCCGCGGTGATCGCGTCGGTGCTCTCGCGCAGGAGCGCCGCGGACTCCGGGTCGGTGAGCTTCGGCTCGAGCTTGCGGCGCAGGCGCTGCGCAGACAGCTGGATCGGCGTCAGCGGATTCCTGATCTCGTGCGCGATCCGGCGCGCCAGCTCGCGCCAGGCGGCCATGCGCTGCACGCGCATGATCTCGGTGACGTCGTCGACGACGACCACGAAGCCTGCGGCCGAGCCGCTCGCATCGTGCATGCGCGACGCGGTCCAGTTCAGCGTCCGCACCTCCCCGGCGACCGCGACCGGCATCTGCCGCCGCAGCGTCTCCTGCGGGCCCGAGGCGAGGCGATGCAAAAGGGCCATGAGCGTCTCGAGCGCATGCCCGCCGAGCATCTCGCCGAGCTTCTTGTCGATCCACTCGCCGGGTGCGACGCCGAGCAGCCGGAGCGCGGGCGGGTTGATCGTGCGCACGACGAAGTCGGCGTCGAGCGAGAGCACGCCCGCGCCGACCGCGCGCAGGATGATCTCCATCTGCGCGCGCCTGCGTTCGAGATCCTCGCGATTGCGCGACAGATCCGTCGCCATGCGGTTGAAGCCAGCGACGAGCTGCGCGATCTCGTCGCGCCCGCCCTGCTCCACGCGCACGTCCAGGTTGCCCGCGCCGACCTCCGCGGTCGCGAAGGCGAGGCGCTCGATCGGCTCGGTGACCTGCTTCGCCAGCCGGAAGCCGATCCAGGACGAGAACAGCACGCTGGAGAGGGTGATCATCGCGAGCAGCATCAACATGCTGCCCTCGAACGTGCCTTTGTCGGGCTGCAGCCGTTCATAGGCCTGGCGGGCGGCGCGGATCGCGGTGACGCGCGTCCCGATCGCGCGCGGCAGGAAGCGGTTCACGACCACCACGCCCTCGACCGCGCGGCCGGCGCCGCTCGCGCGCACGGGCACGACCGCGCGAACCAGGTCCCCCGGGCCCGCGCCCTCCACGACGCTGCGCTCGACGCCCTCGAGCGCCGCGCGGATCAACGCCGAGCTCGACGACTCGAAGGCGACCACAGCGACCTCGGGATGGGTCGCTGTGGCGAGCGCCACGAGCTCGGCGTTGAAGACCTCGACCACGCCGAGGTTGTACTCGCCCTGCTTCTCCGCGACGAAGCGGCGCAGCGCGTCCAGCGCCTCCGGCCGGAGCAGACGGCGTTCCTCGAGCTTGCTCGCGATGCGACGCGCGAAGAAGAGCGACGACTGCTCCGCCTCCGCGTAGTAGGCGTCCGCCACCTCCACCGACTGACCGAGGCTCTCGGAGAGCTCGAGCTCGAACCAGACGTTGACGGCGCGCGATACCAAGAGCGCCGAGAGCACGAAGAGCGCCGTCGACGACAAGGCCGTCGCGAAGACGAACGAGACGACGAAGCGCGTGTTCAAGCGCGAGCCGAAGCGCCCGGCCCGCCGGTCGACGAAGAGCTTCACGGCGTTGCGCGCGAGCAGGAAGACCAGGAGCCCGATCAGCATGACACTGACGTGCACCAGCGCCAGCAGCAGTGTGTCGCTGCCGATCGGAAGCGTGCGCGAGCGCGTGATCAGCTCCTGCTCCACCGCGAGCAGCGCCGCCAGCACCGCGAACGCGACCGCCGCCAGGCGCCAGTCGCGTCTGCGCCGCCGCCGTTCGACGGCAGGCAGGCCGCGGCGCTCTTCGCCGTTGGTCGCCGGGCCTTTGCTTGGCGCTTTCAAACCGCTGCAACGCTAACGCAGGGCGGCCGCCCGGCTCAAGCCGATGGGCATGCATGGCCTCGTCGTAAGCCCATGAAAAGGCGCCGGATTGGCGGCAACTCGCCGTCAAGCGGCGCCGCCTGCCTTCCGAAGAGCCGGACGTGCAGACGCGACCAACCCATCCCGCGGCCGCGAGTCAGGACGCGCGCATCCGGCGCCTCTTGCAGAGCTTCTCCACCAATCCGACCGACACTCCGGCGTTTCGCACGCTCGAGGAGCACCTGTTCCTCGCGGGTGCCTGGCACGAGCTCGCGGGTGTGTACGAGTGTCGGCTCAGTGTGCTGCCCGCGGTCAGCGGGGAGCGCACCGAGCTGCTCGGCCGGCTCGCGAACGTGCTCGTCGAGCGCGTCGGCGATCTCGCCGGCGCGCGCGCGCGCTACGAGGAGATCCTGCGCCTGCAGCCGCAGAACGCCGCCGCGATCTCGAGCCTGCGCCGGCTGCTCACGCGCGCGGGCGAGCTGACGAGCGCGCTCCAGCTCGCAGAGCTGGAAGAGGCACTGCCGCTCGCCGGCAAGCCGCGCGCGAACCTCCTGGCGGAGATCGGCGAGCTCTGGCGCCGGGTCGGCGACACCGCGGAGGCACGCCGCCGCTTCGCAGACGCGCTCGAGCTCGATGCCGCGTGCGATGCCGCCATCGCCGGCGGGGCCGCGCTAGCCGAGAGCGCGGGCGAGCCGGGTGAAGCGATCGCCCTGTACGAGCGGCGCCTCCAGACGGTCACCGGCACTGCGCGCGCCGAGGTGCTCGAGCGGATCACGCGGCTCTTGCCGGCGAGTGAGAGCAGACGTGCGCGCGAGATCCTCGAGGAGCTGGTCGCCGCGTTCCCCGATCGGCGAGGCGCGGTCGAGCAGCTGCTCGCGCTCGAGCGCAGTGCGGGAAACCCCGCGCGCGTCGGCCAGCTGCAGCAGAAGCTCTGGCAGCTCGTCCACGATCCCGTCGAACGACTGCGCCTCGCGCTCGAGGCCGCGACCTTGCAGCTCGACGATACCAGCGACATCGCAGCGGCAGAGCTCTGGTGCGAACGCGCCAACGAGATCGCGCCAGACGACGCGACCGTCCAGAAGCTGCGCCTGCGCGTGTACCGCCGCGCGGGCAATGCGGAGCGCGCGCTCGATTCGCTCGAGAAGCTCGTCGTCGCGGAGGGCGGCTCCTCCATGCGCCTGCTCGAGGTCGCCGTGCTGCACGAGCGCGAGGGCCGCGCCGAGCAGGCGATCACCTGGCTCGAACGGCTGCTCGGGCAAGATCCCTACGACGGCGAGGCGCTCGCGATTCTGGAGCGCTGTCTGGCGCGGCTGGGTCGCCACGGCGAGCGCGCCGAGGTGCTCGAACGGCGCATGGCCGCCGCCGAGAGCAACGAAGCCGCAGCCGACCTGATGGTCGAGCTCGGCGACCTGCACCTGCTCGCGCTCTCGGATCCGACCAGCGCGGAAGCGGCGTATCGCCGCGCGCTCGACCAGGTTCCGGGTCACGCGGACGCGTCAGTCCAGCTGCGCGAGCTGCTGCGCAAGAGTGATCGCTTCGCCGAGCTCGCCACGTTCCTTGAACAGCTCGGCAACAGCGCGCCGCCCGGCGCCGTGCGTGCGCAGCGACTTTGCGAGCTCGCCAGCCTGCGGCTCGGTCAGCTCGAGGATGCAGCGGGCGCGCGTCGCAGCTTCGAAGCCGCACTCGAGTCCGACCCGAGCTGCTCGGCCGCGCTCGCCGGCTTGCGCGAGCTGGCTCTCCACACCCGCGAGCCGCGGGCGCTAGTGGAGGCGTGCGAGCGCGAGCTCGCGCTCGAGCCGCCGGCCGCTCGCGCAGCGGAGCTCCTGCGCGAGCTCTCGCAGGCCGCGCTCGAGCTCGGCGACGCCGCGCGCGCGCGCGC
>Ga0210377_10001068_pt1 | contig 25559 bp, 10 predicted proteins | sample PLM4_65_b1redo_FD_155480 | JGI IMG/M metagenome (GOLD analysis project Ga0210377, IMG submission 155480) | Groundwater sediment microbial communities from an aquifer in East River, Colorado, USA - PLM4_65_b1 redo | ecosystem: Environmental > Terrestrial > Soil > Riparian zone | place: USA: East...
TGCGATGAGAGAGAAGGCAGCAGAGAAGGCGTAGACGAATTTCTGCGAACAGATCTTGAAATGATTTCGGAGGGGCAGCCCTTCGTTGTTGAATAGGATGATGACACAGGCGGTGAGCAATCACCGCCTGTGTTGTTTTGCGTGCCCGCCAGGCTGCACTAACCAGGAGGTGCAAGGCCTCTCTGTAAACTGCTGTCGGGAACCCTACTTAGCGGCCACATTTCAAAGTAGATATTTTAAGAGATTTCATATTTTAATCGTTAACATATCATGGAATATTAACCGAAACGTCAATCGCAGGGAACTATAGAAAAATCCCCTCATGGTATGGATCAAGAAACCAGATTAGCCCCGTATTTCAAAAGCAAACAATTCTTAAACCTATAAAGAGCATTCGGGCACAGATAATACAAGTGAAGGTTCGCATAGGTCGGATCACAGAGAATAAATAAGCGCTTGATCCGAAAAAACGCATCGCTAACCAGATGAAGTCATTAACAAGCTTTTCTCTTTTTTTTCTTTGCGTTCGGAGCTTGCCCTTGCTTGGATCTATCGGGGGCGGCTTAGCGTGGCCCCCTTCCTGGCTATTGCGTGAATAACTGCTGTTTTTAGATTAAACATTACTGTTTTGTGTCAGTCTGCACATAATTACCCCACCTGTGATACGAAAGTCCTTAATTTTTAATAATAATCAACTCCCGGCGCGAGGATCTGGAAACGCATAAGCTCGCATTGTAGCTACGACGGTTTGCGGAAGACCGGCCATTTTGATCTCGATAAAAACAATAAAAAAAGTATTGACAAATTTTTATATTTCTTTATAATCAGGCATATTGGATAATAATCCAGCCCTGAAGGATTACGGGAGCAAATCATAACTCGGTTATATATACAGATTTTATTCAACAATGCAACAAACTATTCTACTATGGGGATGAACACTTGACAAACCCTAATAGCAGTACACGGTTTCGTTTCTCGCTGAGAATACTGGCATTTATCCTCGTAGTCTCGGGATGGGTTTTCGGCAACAGCGCCTGGGCCTCGATCGTCAATGAGCCCATGACCGGCGTTTCCTCTCCCGGATGGGTGATCGGCGGAAGCGCTTACCTCACTGCAAGCACCAGTGTTGATACTGCCGGGGACGGCTGGCTGCGAATCACCGAGCCTCTCACAAATCGGTCGGGGTTCGCTTTCTTCGATTCTCCCTTTGATATCTCCACGGGCGTGGTCATCCAGTTCGATTACGCGACCTGGGGCGGGAATGGGGCTGATGGATACAGCGTCTTTCTATTCGACGGGTCCTATGACTCAATGACGTTTTCGCCCGGCGCTTCAGGTGGTTCCCTCGGATACGATAAAAAAACCGTGGCCCCGCTTCATTCCGGCCTCACCGGCGGATACATCGGCATCGGCATTGACGAGTACGGGAACTTCTCGAATCCCACCGAGGGACGACTCGGCGGGCCAGGTCAGCAGGCGAACGAGGTGGGCGTACGCGGTCCGTACAATCATCCCTCAGGTGCCTATTACTGGCTAGGCGGATCGGGTGCCATCGCGGGCAATCAACTGGCCTACAACAACCAACTCTATCGTCCGATCCAGTATAGTTCCCAATACCGCAAGGTCGTGATAAAGTTGACGCCGGTCGCTGCGCCAAATTACCTGCAGGTCGATACCTATGTTCAGTTCGGCTATAACCAGCCAGTGACGCCGGTGATTACCGGACTCTTTACCGGCAGGCCAATACCTGCTTCGGTCAAGATCGGCTATGCAGCAAGCACCGGCGGCTCCACGAACTACCATGAGATCCGACACCTGCTGATAGACCCGCTCCAGACGGATATTGATCTCGCGATCACCAAACTCGTTTCGAATCCCTCGGTTACCGCGAACGGTCAGATCAATTATACGATCACAGCCAAGAACTACGGTCCAGCCAATACGACAGCCGTCAATATGCCAATTGATGATGTTTTTCCGGCCCTGGTGACCGGCATAACCTGGACCTGCACCGGATCAGGCGGTGGAGTCTGCGGCAGGGTTTCGGGTACCGGCATGATCAACATCGCGAGCGCCGGCACCGCTACGCTGCCTTTTAACGGTTCAGTGACCTATACGGTACGGGGGACGGTGAGCGGCTCCGCGACGCCGGGCACCCAGATCATGAACACGGCTTCGTTGACAGTACCTGCGGTGATCACGGACTACAACTCCGGCAACAACAGCGCGTCCGTGCTTGCAACGGTGACCGGCGCTACCGTTTCTGTTTCGGGCTTTGTCTTCAATGATGCCAACCATAACAGTACCCGTGATGGCGGTGAAACGGCAGCCAACACCGGAAGCAATTATTACGCGAAACTATTCCGATCCAGCAATATGATCACGGCCCTGCAAGCCGTGCTGGTAACCGCGGGGTCTTACACGTTTGTGAACGTGCCTTCCTATGAGAATTACACGATCATTCTGAGTACAAACAACAGCCTGATCGACCCGACGCCGCTATTTACGGCCCAATGGGTCGACACGAACCCTCTCAATTTCACGCTCTCGAATGTGATAGTCGGCGGCTCCAACGTAAACAATCAGAACTTCGGCGTCTTCCGTGGCTCCCGCATTTCCGGCAAGGTGATCAGGGACAGCGGGTACAATGGAGCTCCTTCAAGTGCCAATGACGGTATGCTGAACGCGGCCGAGACCGGAGTCTCCGGCGTGACGGTCTGGCTTACGAACAATACCGGCGGCACGACCTATGACACTACAACCACAGACAGCGGCGGTGCCTTTATGCTGTTTACGAACACGGCAAGTAAAACGCTGAGGGTTTACGAGACCAATCCGGCAGGCTACCTGTCGGTGAACGCCAATGTCGGGAATACCGGCGGCGCTTACACCATCGGGCCGCCCGAATACATCCAGTTCGCCTACACGCTGTACAACAAGTACGCCGGCATCATCTTCGGCGACGTTCAAGACAATATGTTCTTGCCTTCATCACTCTCACAGACCGGTAATTCCCCCTCCTCGGTCTATTACGGTCACACGTTTACGCCCGGGAGCGGTGGGACAGTCAGTTTCGTCGTTTCCAGCCAGACCCAGACATGGCTGAAGACGCTCTATAAGGACGTAAACTGCAACGGCTCCTATGACGCGGGCGACATCGCGCTGCCCGCCTCGTTTATTGCCAGCGTTGGAACGCCGATCTGCATCCTGGTCAAAGACACGATCCCCGCAGGCATAACAGTCGGGATCACGGACCAGATTATCACCCGGGCGACATTTGTGTTCACCAACTCCATCGGGCCGCTGACCGGCACTTACAACGTGACCGACACCACCACGGTCGCGCTGCCGGGTCCTTCAGTAACTGTCTCTGGCATGGTCTACAACGACGCCAACCACAGCGGCATCCGGGACGCTGGTGAGAACAGCCCCAATCTTGCCGGCATCTATGCGAAGCTCTTCCGATCGAGCAATCTCGTTTCTGCGCTGTCGATCACATCGGTTGATCAAGCTGCGGGAACCTACACATTCAATCTTGTGCCGACCAACGACACTTACACGATTATTCTGAGTACAACGAACAACACTGCCTTCGACCCGTCCTTCCCTTCCACCCAGTGGATCTACACGAGTCCGGTCAATTACGCACTCTCCGGCGTGGCGGTGGGCTCATCGAATCTGACTAACCAGAACTTCGGTGTCTTGAACGGGACCCGCATCGATGGTCTTGTATTAAAGGACGACGGAGCCGCCGTGGGTGCGAACGCCAACAACGGTGTCCAGAACGCAGGAGAGACGGGCATCTCCGGCATGAACGTGAGCGTCTGTGACGACAGCAGCTGTACTTCCATCGACACGGCCACAACCGACGCCAACGGGGCCTATTCACTCTACGTGCCCTGGAGCATTAACTTTACGACAGCTCGGGTCACGGAGACTACGATTCCGGTGGGATACTCCCTGGTGAACTACAATCCTGGCAGCGCCGTTGGTTCCGGGGTCAACCTCGGCAGCCGCTATATCACTTTTACGTTTACCCGGGGGACCGAGATCTCCAACCTCGTGCTCAGCAATGTTCCGGACAATATCCTGTCTCCTTCCTCGCTCGCTCTGAGCGGCGGTCAGCTTGCCCAGCTTTATTACGCACATACATTGTCGCCCGGCTCGGGCGGTTTGGTCAGCTTCGCTGTGAACAGCAGAAGCCAGCCGACCTGGCCTGCGGTCGTTCTGTATCAGGATGTGGATTGCAGTGGAACCTACAACGCGGGCGATAGTGTGTTGCCGGGTTCCATCAGCACGACCGCGGGAACGCCGATCTGCATTCTGGTGAAGGACACGATCCTCTCGTCCGCGCCGACCGGCACCATCGACCAGATCGTAACACGGTCCACGTTCACGGTCACCAATTCGTTCGGGCCGGTGGTAAATACGTATACGGTGACCGACAACACCACGGTGCAAACGCCGAACCTCACGACATCCACGAAGACCTGGACGGACCTGAGCGGCGGCCCCGGCGGCGGTAACGTGAATCCCGGCGCCGTCATGCAGTACACAATCACGCTCATCAACAGTTCCCCGACCGTGACGGCCTATAGCGTACAGGTCACTGACACGATCTCGACAAACCTTTCAAGCCTCCTGGTGGTAAGCATCCCCTCGGGGGCCACGGACTTCTCCACAGCCACAACACTTGACATCCGGAACATCACGGTCCCGGCGAGTGTCTCCGTAACCATCGTCTTCAACGCCACGGTCTCGGCAACGTCGGGCTCGATCGCCAACACAGCGAACATCACACTACCGGTGGGCGCAGGGCCTGCGGTGTCCTCGACAACAGCTACGATCGTTTCGCTCATCGGCAATAAACCGCTTTATTTCTACGGCGGGGCAAGCTCCCCCTACCTTATGTCGAGAACGCCACCATCTGCAGTCGCGCCGAACACGACCGCGATCACGATCGCGAGCGCTGCCTCCGCTGTCTGGTCGCTCCAAACCCAGCCACTGCGTAAAGACGTCACGATCACCGGGAACGCCCCCCTGACGCTCTATCTGCGAAGCCTTGTGGGCAACAATAACACCAATCACACCGCGGCGGCGACGCTCAACTGCTCGTCGAGCTGGGGCGCCAATGCCTTCACCGGAACCACGACGCGGAGGCTTTTCTCCGCAACTACGACCACGACGAACGTGACCCTGACAAGCGCCGCGCCCCCCCGCACGTGCACCGCGGGCAACTACCTGACCCTTACGATAACCAACAACAGCTCTGCCGGCCGCAGTATCCTGGTGTATCCGATGGACACTTCCCTGGGCAACAGCATCTCCAAAACCGTACTGCCGGTCTCGACAGTCATCACCGTGGACAGCGTCAACGCCTATCTTGCAACGTATCCCAGCACGTCGATCCCCGCATCAGGCTACTATGCCGGCGGTCAGACGGTCTATCTGCGGCCCGTGGTGAGCGATCCCTTCGGAAGCTTTGACATCACATCGGCAGCGATCACGATCAAGGACCCGAACAACAATACGCTGGTGAGCGCCGCAACGTTAACCAACATAGTATCGTCCACCTCAGGGACCAATACATACGATTACGCGTATACAGTGCCCGGCGCCGGTCCCGGCGGAATCTGGACCTATAGCATCACGGCAAAGGAAGGGACGGAAAACACGGTTTCGGACACCGGCGTGGACACGTTCCGTGTGCAGTTGTTGCCGAATATCATGGTCTTGAAATCGTCGTCGGTCATCTCCGATCCCATAAACGGGGTGTCGGCGTCCGCAAAGGCGATCCCCGGTGCGGAGATCCAATATACGATCCAGGTGATCAACAATGGCGGCGGCGTGGCGGACGCGGACTCGATTGTCATCTCGGACGTCGTCCCGGCCAATACGACCATGTACGTCGATACCGCCGGCATCGCGGTAACTTTCTCGTGCAGCGGCTGCGGCATGACGACGCCGTGGACCTATGCGAACGCGGTCTCCTATTCGTATCAGCCCGGCGGCGGTCCTCCTTACATCTATCCCCCCGCAACCATCGGTTACGATCCGCTCGTCAAAGGGGTGCGCATCAAACCCAGCGGGACGCTGAACGGAGGCGGTGCAAGCTTTACCGTGATGTTCAAGATGCAGATCAACTAAGGCGCTTACGCTATTGTCCCTGCCGGCGACGGACGATGGTTGAACGAATACGACTATGCAAAACAGAAGGAAAACATATTACGCGACATACTGGGCGATCATCACCTGCCTTGCCTGTTGCGTTTTTGCGGTAGGCACGGCCGGGGCCGCGGGCACGATTGCGGGGAAGGTCCTCACGAACAGAGTCGCCGTGAGTTTTGTCCAGGACGGCGTGACCCATACCATGACAGCCGGGAATTCTTTCGTGGTTGACCGGGCGATCAACGTGGTTGTGACCAAGAACTCCGATGTGAATACCGCGCCGACCTCCAGCAACGTGGCCTTGTCGTTCCTCGTCTCCAATACGAGCAATACGGCCATGCGTTTCGCATTATCGGCCGTGTCAAAGGCCACGAACACATGGACCATGAATAATGTTCGCATCTTTCGCGACAATAACAGCGGCGGCGCCTGGGATGCGGGAGACACCCAGTACAGCGACGCAAGCGCCTTCGGCGACCTTGCCTCGGGCGTATCGGTCACCGTATTGATCGTGGCGGACGCGCCCGCGGGCCTGACAATCGGCCAGACTGCGCTGTACGACCTGGTGGCAACAGCGGTCGATGCCGGCACCTTGAATATTTCGACGCAGTTCACGGGGCCCAATACATCGGGTATCGACACGGTCTTTTTGGACGTCGCGGGAAGCGCTGTCGGCGACGGGGCGCGGGACGGAAAACACTCGGCAACCGGCGTCTTTGGCGTATCCGTTGCGGCATTGAACGTGAACCTGAACAAGACCGTGACAATCCTCGACCAATGGGGCGGAAACCTGGCCATCCCGGGCGCAACACTCCGGTACACAATTGTGGAGACTACAACGGGAGGCGGCACAGCGAACAACGTGATGATCAGCGATCCGCTGCCGGTGAACACGGAGTATATCGCCAATTCGCTCCGGATGAACAACACGGCCCTTACCGATATCGCCGATACTGACGCCGGGGACGTTGGGGTAACGACGGCGAATGCGGTGACCGTGAAGCTCGGGAACCTGACGAGTTCGTCGCCGAGACAGACGATAACTTTTGATGCGAAGATCAAATAAAAAAGGGGGAGATGACAATGCAAAGAATGTTACAGGTGGTTTTAGCGCTGGTGTTGATGGCGCCGATGGCCGCGTGGACGCAGCAGAAAAGTGCCATAGCGCTCAGGTCCGTCGCGGAAGTAGAGGTTGCGGAGAAAAACGATAAGGGTGAGACGGTCGTTAAGCTGGTTGATGTCGCGAAAGCGACGACGGTGCCGGGAAACACGGTGGTCTTCACGACGCACTATATCAACACCGGCAAGCAGTCCGCCACCAGCGTCGTGATCACCAATCCCATTGACGAGAATATGATATATCTCGCCAGCAGCGCTGAAGGGAGCAACACCCGCATAGAGTTTTCAACGGACGGCGGGAAGAACTACAACGCGCCGGAAAAACTGATGGTCAACAACTCCCAGGGAATGGTGCGCCAGGCCAGGGTGGAAGACTACAACGGCATCAGATGGACCCTGACCAAGCCGCTCTCCGCCGGTGGTACGGGCAGTGTTTCATTCAAGGCCAAGATTAAATAAACGCATTCTAAATTATTTATAGAGGATATGATCATGGAAAAACAAATTCTGATTTTCAAGGACCTAAGAGCGGAGGTGCACTATGCGAATGATTCCTAGGAGGTGAAAAGAGAACTTAACAGGTTGATAACAATAAGGGAACACAATTTAGATTAACGTAATTGATAAAAACCAAGGAGGAAACAATGAAGATGCAAAGAATGTTTGGGATAGCAGCAAGCCTGCTGTTCGCGGTGATTGTCATGGCGGTCCCTCAGTTCGCGCAGGCCGCGAACACGGCCGCAGGAGTCAGTATCTCGAACCAGGCGACAGTGAATTATACGGTCGGCACGGTACCGCAAACAGCGGTGCCGGGGAACACGGTCACCTTTGTGGTTGACAGAGTGATCTATTTGACCGTCACAAAACAAAGCGACGTGAGCAGTGCACCGAGTTCAACCTTCCAGGCGATCCAGTTCCTCGTCTCGAATACGAGCAATACGGCTATGCGCTTTGCCCTGTCACCCGTGTCAAAGGGGACGAACACATGGGATTTGGGGGCCAGTGCAAAGATTTATCTTGACAACAACAGTAACGCCCTATATGACGCCGGCGATACGCTGTATGTTGATGCCAGCACCTTTGGTAATATCGCGTCAGGCGCAACCTTTACCGTGCTGATCGTCGGTGACATCCCGGTTGGCCTGACAAATGGTGTAGCCGCGGGTTATGACCTCCTGGCGACAGCCGTAGACGCGGGGACCACGAATCCGTCCACAGAGACTGCCGGGACCAAGGCTGCCAATCTCAATGTCGTAATGACGATATTCGGAGACGCAGCAGGGAGCGCCGTTGGTGACGGGGCGCGCGACGGGAAACACTCCGCAAGCGGCACCTTTACAGTTACTGCCGCGGGCTTGACCGTGACTAAGACAGCCACCGTGTATTCCGACCCCATAAACTCAGTAAGTGTAAACGCGAAGGCGATACCCGGGGCGGTGATCACGTACACCGTGACGGTAACCAACGCGGCAGGCGGCGCCAATGCGACGAATGTGGCAATCGCGGACAACCTGAATGCTATGATTACGGCGGGCAACGTCGCCTTCAATACAGCATTCAGCGATGCCACGAAAACCTGCGCAGCGAATCAGGGCAGCGTGGTTAGCACGGACGGCGGAGGAACGTGGAACTGCCAGAACGGGACATGGAACAGCGGAACGAACACTCTTAACGTATCGGGACTCAACGTAAATGCGGGGAGCGACGTGCGGATCAAGTACCAGGTGACCATCCAGTAGGAGATATGACATTCCCCGCCCTGATGAGGGGCGGGGAGATGGATCTGAACTTGATGAGGGACCGTTTCAGCACATATGCCGCACAAATCGGAGAGGCCGTTACCCGTCAGGGTGAAGGCGCGGCCGTGGTGCGTCCGCGTGCCGGAGCGGTCCCAATTTTTTCTCCCCTAGTTATTTTTCTATTATCATTCCTATTCATTCATCTGTTCTCATCCGTCGGCTGGTCGATCACGCCTTCCGGCACGATCATCACCAATGTCGCAACCGCGACGTATACACCCGGATCCGCGGGCAGTCCGGTGACCGTCATGTCTCCTGCAGCGTCAGTGACGTCCATGCTCCAGCGGACGACTGCGGTCATAGAATTTCTGGAGTACGCACCTGGCGCAACCGTCGTTCAACAGCTCATGGTAAAACCGACATCGTACAGTCCCAGTGGAAACACTGCAGGGCCCTTTGTTGTCCTCGGCGCGCCGGTTCCTGCCGGCTCTTCCGCGTCCATTGACATCAACCAGCCGGTGCCGCTTATTTCACCGACCCAATATCACATGGGCGAACCGGTCTTCATTCGTCTGACCGACAAAGACCAGAACAACGATCCTGCCCTCGCGGAGACCGCTGTCGTAACGATCCGCGACGACAAGACCGGCGACACCGAGATGCTCCGCCTCACGGAGACGGGCCCCAATACCGGGGTGTTCCTCGGATATATTCAATCCACGTCCCAGCCGGCCACGCTGAACAACAGCATGCTCAGCACGGTGAACGACTCGAACATCATTGTTTCCTATTCAGATCCATCCGATCCCGCGGACATGACTTCCGTCTCGGCGCTCGTTGATCCCTTTGGGATCGTTTTCAACAGCGCGACCGGCCAGCCTGTCGACGGGGCGAGCGTCACCCTCGTGAACACCGCCACGGGCAGTCCCGCAACCGTGTATGGTGATGACGGCGTCGCGACCTTTCCTTCCACCCTCACCACCGGCGGTACAGCGGTGGACAGCAGCGGTAGGGTCTATTCCCTGACCCCGGGCGGCTACCGCTTCCCGTTCATCAAGCCGGGCCTCTATCGCCTTGATGTCCTGCCTCCCGCCGGATACCGGTCTCCCTCGAACGTCGCGACTGCCGTTCTGCAAGCACTGTCGGGCGGTCCCTTTGCAATTGCCGAGCCCGGCTCACGAAGCGAGGAGTTCGTGGTAAACGCGGGGCCCGCTATCCGTATTGATATACCCATTGATCCGTTAAGCACTCAGCTCTATCTGATCAAATCCGCAGGCAAGGACTCGGCGGCAATCGGCGACTTTGTTCCCTACAAACTCACGGTGGAGAATATCGACAAGTCCGCCACGGCGCAAGGGGTGACGATTACTGATCGCCTGCCGGTTGGTTTCCGGTATCGGAAAGGGTCCGCGCGCCTGAACAGCGTCCGCGCGACCGATCCCGCGATCTCCGGAGACGGCCGGAGTGCTACCTTTACTGTCGGCGATCTCGCCGCCGCGGCAACGGCGGATGTCAGCTATGTGGTGGAGGTAGGCGCGGGCGCCAACCTTGGCAAGGCCGTGAACACGGCAGTGGCGAACAGCTCCTCGGGAGCGAAATCCAACACGGCAACAGCCACGGTCCTGGTGACCGAGGACCTTTATATGACCAAGACGACCATTGTCGGCCGGGTACTGGACGGCTGCGGCGACAACGGGCGCGGTATCGCGGGGGTCCGCATCTTCCTTGAGGACGGGTCCTATGTAGTGACCGACAAGAACGGGATGTATCACTTCGCGGCTGTTAACGCGGGGACCCACGTGGTGCAGCTCGATACGGTCACGGTGCCTGAGCACTACGAACCCGCGCAGTGCGAGGATAACACGCGTTTCGCGGGCAGGCCATTTTCGCAGTTCGTGGATTTGCAAGGCGGCTCCTTGTGGAGGGCCGACTTCCATATTGCGCCCCGCCCTCCGAAGGAGAAGCAGATCGGCGACGTCGGAATAGAGCTGCGGACTTCCCTGGTTCCGACCCGGACCGGGCCGATCAACCATGCTGACGCTGAGCCGGGGGTTTCCCTGGCTACGGCCCAGACCGGGACTGCGAAGCCCGACGTGAACGGCAATAACGACCATGCGGCCATGGTGCCATTCGTGACCGAGCATTGCCTTCTCCCGGATGCGAACTGCCAGTACACCCTCGCTTACTCGGCCAAACTGCATGTGGGAGCGGTCCCCGTACGAAACCTCCGGCTGATCGTGATGATGCCGGATGGCGTATCGTACGCGGCGGGAAGCAGCAGTCTGACTGACGGCCGGGTCCCCGATCCTGAACTCGGCGACGGCGTCCTGACCTATCATCTGGGCGAACAGCCAGCCGGGTGGGAGGGGTCCGTCGTGTTCCTCGCGACAGCACCAGCGCAAGGTGTTGAGGGAAATCTATCCACGAAGGCGTTCCTGGTTTTTGACACTCCGGCGGAAAAAGGAGTGAAGACTCCCGTGGCTGATACGAACCTTGTCCGCTACGAGTTGAAGCGTCAGACGAGCGAACCCGACGCCGTGTTCCATTCCAAATTCGACACGCGCAGGGATACCGCCCGGACCTCTGTCCGCAACGACAAGGAAACAAGTGGCGTGAAGACCGTGTCCGTCACTGGCCTGGCGCAGGGAGAGGTCTTGGAAGAGAATCCGCTGTCGAAGTTGACGCATACAAATAGTGACAACAAAACAATGCCTGACTACGATGCGGTCTGGATTAAAAAAGCAGGCCCGGGGCTGGAGTGGCTCTGGCCTGTCGATGGCTACCACCCTAATATTGCGAGTATGAGAATTGCCATAAAGCACGATCCAAGCCAGAAACCGAAGCTCTTTTTGAATGATGACGTAGTGGATATCCTTCATTATGAAGGAATGATTAAAAAATCAGACGGCACTGTGGCCATCAGCTTCTGGCGCGGAGTCCATCTAAAGGACGGGGACAACAAATTCGAACTCGTGCTCTCAGATGTTTCCGGTTCCGAGGTCAAGCGGTTGCAGCGGACCGTACACTATTCAGGACCGCCGGCAAAGGCTGTACTGTTGCCCGAGAGATCAAGGCTCATTGCGGATGGTAAAAACCCCATAATTCTTGCTGTCCAGCTCCTGGATAAGGATGGATATCCGGCACGTGAGGGTGTTCGGGCCGATTATTTCCTTGACCCTCCGTATATTTCCAAGCAGAGGGCTGATGAGCTTCAACAATCACCGCTTATCGCCCCGAATACCGATAGATACCGCTATTTTATCGGCGATAACGGCGTGGCGATGATCGAGCTTGTTCCGACGACACAGACAGGAGAAGCGGTCGTTCGCGTGCAACTTGACGCCGGACGATTTGAGGAAATCCGCACATGGCTCAAGCCGGGGGACCGGGATTGGGTCCTCGTCGGCCTCGCCGAAGGCACGGCGGGATATAATGCAGTGAAGGGCAACATGGAGACCTTCGCTTCCGGGGGCGGTGATGATAAATACTTCGAAGAGGACCGTTTGGCCTTTTATGCCAAAGGCAGGATCAAGGGCGAGTGGCTGCTCACGCTGGCCTATGACAGCAAAAAAACAGACAGCACGGACCAGACGGGCCTGTACCAGACCATCGATCCTAATAAATATTACACGCTGTATGGCGACGGTACATTGCAGGGCAACGATGCAGCCAGCGCAAAGCACATCTACGTCAAGCTGGAGCGCGACCAGTTCTATGCCCTGTTCGGCGATTTCAACGCCGGCCTGTCCATTAGCGAGCTTTCACGGTACAGCCGGAACTTCACCGGGTTCAAGTCCGAGATGAAGACCAAGGATTACGAATATGCTGTTTTTCTGGCGGATACGAACCAGGCGCACGTGCGGGACGAGTTATCGGGAGACGGCACCTCGGGACTTTATCACCTGTCCCGTAAGAATATTGTGCTCAATTCTGAAACGATCACGATCGAGACCCGGGACCGGTTCAAGAGCGAGGTCATTCTTTCGAGCCAGCAGCTGACCAACCAGCTTGACTACACCATCGACTACGATGCCGGGACCATTTTCTTCAAGAGTCCGGTGAACAGCCGTGACGGGGATTTCAATCCAATTTTCATTATTGCGGAATATGAGTCCTTTGACGACTCGGACAAGAAATACAACTACGGCGGCCGCGTCGCGGCGCGGTTCCTCGACAGCCGTCTCGAGGTCGGTGCCTCCCACGTCCACGAGGGCCAGGTGGGCGGTTCGGGCAACCTCGAGGGGGTCGATGCGAAGGTCAAGCTCGGTGAGCACGATATGCTCCGGGTCGAGGCTGCCACGACAAAGACGGACCAGGACGGCGTCACGAGCAAAGGCGACGCGTATATCGCGGAGTTGCAGCACCGTTCGGAAACCGTGGAGGGGAAGGCGTACGTTCGGGAACAGCAAGACGGGTTCGGGCTCGGCCAGCAGAACGGCAGCGAGACGGGAACCCGGAAGATCGGGGCGGACCTCAATTACCGGATCAACAAGCCGTGGACCGTCAGCGGTGAGGTGTTCGAGCAGAACGATTTGTCCACCGGCGCGGTTCGCGACATGGCCGAAGTCCGGAGCAATTACGCGGCGGGTCGGTATACTATGACGGCGGGTCTGCGCCAGGCTATAGACACCCTAAGCACCGACGAGACGCAGACCGTCGGCGAGACGCAACGGTCCGACCAGCTCTTCGCCGGCGTAAAGGCCCAGGTGACCGATAAGACCGCGGTCCGGATCGATCGAGATCAGTCCATCGGAGCGAACGACAACGTTGATTATCCCACAAAGACAACCGTCGGGGCGGACTACAAGCTCAATGAGAAATCTACGATCTTCGCGGACGAGGAGTGGACGCAGGGCTCCACGACAGATACCGCGACCACCCGGATCGGGGTCAGGACAGCGCCGTGGACCGGCGGTCAGATCGGGTCCACCATGGAGCAGCAGTCGACCGAGAACGGCGTCCGGTTCTTCGCCACCACGGGCCTGAAGCAGTCCTGGCAGGTCACAAAGCAGTGGAGCGTGGACGGCAGCCTGGACCGAAGCCAGACACTGCGTAGCACGGCGACGTCCTCCACGAGCACCGATGATTCGTCCACTTCAACCAGCAGCGAGGACTTCACCGCAATCTCCCTCGGCGTCGGATTCCGTCAGGAAAAATGGTCATGGACTGCGCGGGTCGAGAAGCGCAATGCGGATTCAGAGTACAAGTACGGCCTGTTCGCGGGTGCGAACGGCGAGGTGGAGGGCGGATTCGCGCTCGCGGCCGGGCTGCAAATGTTCAGGACCGTTGACGCGACCGGGCAGCATACGCAAAGCGACGATCTTAGACTGAGCCTGGCATACCGGCCGATCGCAACCAGCCTCATTATTCTGGACCGCCTCGATTTTATCATCAACAAGCAGGACGGCGGGACCGTGACCTATGACAACGACCAGCGCGTCGTGAACAATCTCGTCGCGAACATCAAGACAGACGAAAGGACCCAGGTTTCCCTGCAGTACGGAGCAAAATACGTCCAGGAAACCATCGACGAGAGCGACTACCGTGGATACACGGACCTGATCGGGCTGGAAGGCCGTTATGATATCACGAAGAGGTGGGATGCAGGACTGCGCGGCATGCGGCTCCACTCCTACAGCATCAACCAGGAGAAGTACGGGACCGGGGCGTCCGTGGGCTTCAACGCAGGTAGGAATATATGGATCAGCCTGGGATATAATTTCACCGGATTTAAGGACCGCGACTTCTCACAGTCCGATTTCACCAGCGAGGGTCCGTTCATCAAGCTGAGAATGAAGTTTGACCAGGTGAGCATGCGCGATGCCGTCAAGTGGTTCAGCGGCCAGTAAAAAGAAAGAAGGCTGGTTTGGGCGAACACGACTCAGGGGGAAAACGCACAGTACACAGGGATGAAAATCGTTATACTTCCTGCAGGAGTATCGGTCGAACGGATTCGATCCGTAAACGGTTATTTTCGAAATCACGATACCAGGAGCACAGCGCGGCAGTAGACAGCGCAAAGGAGCAACCCATGTTGAAACAAAAACACAATAGGCGCTTCATCGGACAGATCCTGATCGATGGTGGATTTCTGCCCCAGCAGAACATCGCGGCAGCTTTGGAAGAGCAAAAGAATACCAACGAACGCCTGGGTCAGATTTTAGTCAGGATGAATATTCTTGATCCGGCGGACATCAAGGTGGCCCTTGCAGTACAGGAACATCTCGACCGCGTCGAGGACGCGGTCAAGCTTGCCGCGGGCGTTCGCCGGCTGCTGGGCGAACTGCTCGTTCAGGCAAGACGCATCACGAGCGAACAGCTTGAGCATGCCATTGCCGAGCAACGGAAAAGCGGCGAGAAGCTCGGCGAGGTCCTGGTTCGCCAGGGCCTGCTTACGGAGCGAGAGCTGCACGGCGTGCTCGATTTTCAACAGAACCAGGGTAATGCGAAACCGGTCCCCGGCCCGCTTAAGCTCGGAGAGATCCTGGTCTCTTCAGGCACCATCTCCCGCAACCAGCTTGATGATGCCCTTCTCAAGCAGACAGGTTCCCGGAAAAAGCTTGGTGAGGTGCTCATTGAAGAGGGGTATGCCAAGCCCCACCACATAAAACACGGGATCCATCTGCAGCACATGCTCGTGACCGCAGTTCTGGTCGCGCTCCTGGCGGCATGCGGCAGTGGAGGTGGTCAAGCCTCATCCGCCACTGCGACGGCAAGTGCCGCGACCGGAACCGGCACGGCGACCACTGCCTCGAATGTCGATCAGGACCTGGCCCATACCAACTATTTAACGGTCACCTATGACGAATACGGGCTTATTCAACCCAATTACTATTACTCCACGAACAACAACTCGTATTGGTCGATCCAGGCCGATGTTGCGGAAAATGCCTGGGACCCAGCGTTCAAGACCGTCATGAGGATCGACATTCTGAAATCGGGCAACGGCGTCATGCCGAGCATCGGAGGCAAAACGTTTTCCATTGAAGACAACCCTCAATACGAGAAATTCCCGGGCACCTTCCTTGTCTTCAATGGGGAAAAATCCACGATGAAAAAAGTGAACCAGGGGACCATCACCTTTTCGCCGGAGTCAACGGCGTCCCAGGCAACGGGTGATTTTGATGTTACCTTGGTTGACAACGATTCATCAATTGATCCTGCGCCCCAGTATCATCTCAAGGGGGTGTTTAATTTCACGCTGGAGACCAGCTAACCGACGAACGCTCTTCCCGCCGGCCCATAAGCCGGTATTCCCGCAAAGGCGCACAGAGATTGCGTTGCGGGGGGAGGGCACAGGTGCCGCCCAAACGAGGACTACTGCAAAGATACCCCTCCAGGAATACAGAAGGCTTATCTGCACGCCCCTTCTTTTAGTTAGACTAATTTTCTTCTTTGGTCCCATGATCTCCTTCGCAGCTGGTACACTTCGGTTCTCTTAAAACAAAAAATGCACGATCTTAAAAACGGCAGTTGTTCGCGCGATGGCCAAGAAGAGGGCCAAGCTGAGCCGCCCCCGATAGAGCCAATCGAAGACAGGCTCCGAACGCAAAGAAAAACATACAAAAATGCTTGTGTAAGGATTCACCTGTGTAGCGGCATTTTTTTCAGATCAAGCGCCTGTTTTTCCCGATGATTCGTGAGTCCTGTGGTTAATTCATCTTTTAAGGATCAGTGTAAGAGGACGCGGGAGAGGGAGAAGGTGCGGTTTATCGTAAACTGATGCGTGCGGCGCTCAGAGCTGCGCCTGTGGTTTCCGTTCCGCACGATCGGCCGTGCGCGGGGAGTCGCCATCATCTCGTTTATAGGTTGCAACACTGCCGCGCTTCCAGGTGTAGACCCTGCCGCACTGTTCGCATGAAGCGCCGGTGAGTGATTCTTTGCAGACCGGACAGTATATGACGTAGTGCTGCGACAGCAGCAGCTTGTGCTCCGCGAGGTTTACCCGCTTGTTGCAGCACGTGAACTCATCCGCAAGGTCGGCCCCGCACAGGCACCTCAGATCCATTGGCCAGGGCAGCATCTCTTCCAGCGTATAGACGGCCTGCCCCAGGACATCCACAAGATCATCGTTCGCACCATCATTAAAGAGGGACTCGGTCAGCTTCTCGCGTATGGTGATCATCAGGGGGTCCTCTTTCAGGAACCGCAGCATCTTTTGCAGCCGTTCTTCACCCCGTCCGATGCGGGACAGCGCGCGCAAGTTCTTGTTTGCCCGATAGTGCTCCTGAAAATAGAGCAACATCCAGATCTGGGTCATATCATAAAAAAACTCAAGCACCGGGTAGTAGCCATATTTCGTGCGGATCGACTTCTCGACCTCTTCGCGTTTATCCGGGATGGCGGGGAACACAGCGACCAGAAGCCCTTCCTCGAAGTCTTCATAAAAAAAGGGCGAGCCGGAGAAGTTGCGGCAGCCGCAGTGGATGCAGGGAAGGAGGTTGAACGCCCACTTCAGCAGCGCCTGTTTGGCCTGCGGCGTTTTCGAGACGTCCACCCAGGTTATGATCGTGGCCTCAAAATCCTGGTTGCAGTTACCACACCGAATGGTCTCGCGACTGTGCGCCTCGCCCTGTATGGTCAGCAGGTTGTACATTCTGCTAGTATACACTACTTTATTAAAAAATCATTCTTTAAAAATGCACTTCGTTTGTGGTAAGATGGCCGCGTCGCAAGTGCGGATTGTGGTATGCAGTTTGTTACCAGGAGTTCATCCCCAATCCGAAATCATGAAGGGGGTTCCCCATGCCGATTAAAGAGGATTCAATTTTGAACACAGCGCTCCATTCCGAGGTCGAGAACCGGTTTCTCACCTATGCGCTCTCGACCATCGTGTCCCGGTCGCTCCCTGACGTGCGTGACGGCTTGAAGCCCGTGCACCGCAGGATCCTCTTTGCGATGTGGGAAATGGGCCTCGGTCCCACCGCACGGTATAGAAAGAGCGCGGCGGTGGTCGGCGAAGTGCTCGGAAAGTTCCACCCCCACGGCGACCAGGCGGCCTATGATGCCATGGTCAGGATGGCCCAGGACTTCTCGCTCCGCTACCCCCTCGTCGACGGATCGGGAAATTTCGGGAGCCTTGACGGGGACCCGGCAGCGGCCATGCGGTATACCGAAGCGCGGCTTTCGAAGATCGCGGAAGAGCTTCTCGTCGAGATCGACAAGAACACGGTGGGTTTCCGTCCGAACTACGACAACTCGCTCAAGGAGCCGGTGGTCCTTCCCGCGCGGTTTCCTCAGCTTCTCGTGAACGGCACGTCGGGCATTGCCGTGGGCATGAGCTGCTCCTTTCCACCCCATAATATCGGCGAGGTGATCGACGGTCTCGCTGCCTTGATCGATAATTCCAACATTGAAGTGAAAGACCTGCTCAAGTATATCAAGGGCCCGGACTTCCCCACGAGCGGCCAGATCCTGAACTCCAAGAAAGAGTTGCGGGAGATCTATGAGGCGGGGAGCGGCGGCATCAGGATCCGCGGCGAGTATGCGGTCGAAGAGCTCCCGCGCGGCAGACAGGCGATCGTCTTCACGACGATCCCGTACCAGGTGAATAAGGCGAAGGTGCTCGAGAAACTCATCGGGCTCATGGAGGAGCGGAAACTGCCGCAGGTCTCTGCCGTGCGCGACGAGTCCACCCACGAGGTGCGCGTCGTGCTCGAGCTCAAGGCGGAAACGAGCGTGGAGCTGGTCACTGCCTACCTCTTCAAGCACACGGACCTCGAGACGACCTTTCCGATCAACTTTACGGCGCTCAAGCCGAACATGGAGCCCGAGCGGTTGTCGCTCAAGGCGATCATGCGGTACTTCCTCGACTTCCGGCACGAGATCACCACCAAGCGGCTGAATTATGACCTGCGGCTTCTCAAGGCACGGCTCCACATCCTGCACGCCTTCGAGGTGCTCTACGACGACCTCGATATGGCGATCAAGATCATCCGCAAGGCGAAGTCGCGCGAGGACGCTGCCGAGAAGCTTAAGAAGCACTTCAAACTCGATGACGAGCAGGTGAAGGCGATCCTCGATATGCAGCTCTACAAGCTGGTCGGCCTCGAGATCGAACGCATCATGAAGGAGAAGGAAGAGAAAACAAAGCTGAAAAAAGATATCGAGGCCATTCTTGCGAGCCAGAAAAAGATCTGGGGCCTGATCCGGACCGAGCTTCTCGAGATCAAGAACAACTACGGCGACAAGCGCAGGTCCGTGATGAAGGCCGCCGAGGACGTGGAGTTCTCACAGGAGGACTTCCAGGTCCACGAGGACGTGACCGTGATCTTCACCAAAATGGGCTGGATCAGGCGCGTCAAGACCGTCGGCGAGAACCTGCGGTTCAAAGAAGGGGACGAGCTCCTCTCGCTGCTGCCCGCGAACACCCGGGACAACATTGCCGTGTACTCATCAGTGGGAAAGGTCTACGTCGTGAAGGCCTTTGACCTGCCGAGCGGCTCCGGGTTCGGTGAGCCGGTCCAGCATCTGTTCAAGTTCGGCGACGGTGAACGTCCGATCAGTGCGATGAACCTGACGACGGTATTTACGGGCACGACGACCGGAGAATCAAAGGAGACGCAGGCGGAACTTGCCCTGGCCCCCCGCGAGGTGACGGCGCTGACCGTCTCGGCCAGGGGCATAGGTTTCGCATTCGACCTCGGGCAGTTCAATTCTGCGACCACGCGTGCGGGAAAGAAGTTTGCCGGCTTGAAGCCCGGCGACAGCATCCTGGGCGTGGAGATCCTCGATCTGCCGAATGTCCTGTTCCTCACCACGGAAGGCAAGGCTGTGGTTGTCGCGGCCAAAGAGGTCCCCGTGCTCACCGGCGCGGGCAAGGGCGTGAAGCTTGTGAACGTGAAGAGCGGCGAGGTCGCGCTCTTCAGGCCCGTGCGAAAGGGCGAACAGGTGAAAGTGATCGACGACAAGGGCAAGGAAAAGGTGATCGACCTGAAGCCGTACGGCGTGATGACCCGGGGGTCGGCCGGACTCAAGGCGGTGAAGGCAGTGAAGTTTGCGTAGGCAACAAATATTGTTGACTTCGTTTGGTCGCTTGCATAGACATTCCCATTGACGGTAATGATGCTATTTACCTTGATCAGAGGCCGCTGAAACGTCATTTCAGGCACAATTGTAACGCTGTCCGGAATAACAATGGTCAAAATTGATCGCATTGTATCGTATTCTCAGAAAATTTCCCCGGGACAGTAGTGAGGTAAACCGTGATATTCGGAAAGAGTGATTCGTCTGCATGAATAACGCTGCCTGATATTGTAATGGGACCCGGCAACGTAATGGCATTTGTAGAGGAGACGATACTGCCGGAATAATCGGTAACATAGTATGTGAGACTGTAATTTGCTGAAACAGAGGGGTAGGTATGGGAATATATATTATTGGTCGGGATGCAGGGATTAACGGCGCTATCCCTCGGCCACGTATTGTTCCCAGCCCAGAGTACCTCAATTTTCCCATTCCCGGTATGGCCGTACGCGCTGCAATCAGAGTCTTAGGATGCGTCCGTGATAGTCAGGGTATATCTAAGCAGACTCAGCGTTTTGCTGAGCACAGGCGCTGCATTCTACCCTTGCGGGGTAACTGCGCTTGCGGTGATGGTCTAAGTATCGATTGCGAAGCTCGCTGCTATCGTATGGTTCGCCGTTACATTGGTAAAGGTGTAGCTCGTGACCGCGCCGACGGACGCACCATCAACAAGCACGTCCTCTATATGGTATCCCGGATCAGCGGTAATGGTGTAGGTCTTGCTGCCGCCATATGACACTGAGGCGCTGCCCGAAGGCGATATTCCGCCATTGGGTCCGGTGCTCGCCGTGATCGTATGGGTAACCACCGTTAAAAATACGCGGTGATCACGTGGTTCGTTCTTACATTGGTGAAGTCGAAGCTCGTGATCGGGCCCTTGTACGCCCCGTCGACGGTCACGTACGACACGGTGTACCCCGGGTCCGGGGTGATTGTATAGGTCTGGCTGCCGCCTTTGCTTACGACCGTGACACCAGCCGGCGAGATGCTGCCGTTGTCATATGCCGTGGCCGTGATGGTATAGACGTCCGGCGTGAAGGTGACGCTGATCGTGTGGTTCGACCCGACGTTGATGAAATTGTAGGCCATCATCGCACCGACAGATGTCCCGTCAATAACCACATCGAGCACCCGGTTGCCTGTAGCCGGGGTAAAGTAGAAGTACTGGCTTGCCCCGCTTTCGACGGAGACCGCGCCGGACGGCGTAATGATGCCGCCCTCGCCCGCGCTCGCGGTGATCGTGGACGGTGCATTCTCCGCGAAGGTCGCCGAGATGGTGTGCTCAGAGCCTACGTTCGTGAAGGTGTAGCTCGTGACCGCGCCAACCGACGCCCCGTCAACAAGGACAGCCGCCACATGGTAGCCCGTTGCCGGCGTGATGGTGAAGGCCTGGTCGAGTCCTTCCGGCACGGAAACGCTGCCTGACGGCGATATGCTGCCGTTCGGCCCCGCGCTGGCCATGATGGTGGATGATGGGTTCTGGGTGATGGGATAACTATTGATTGCGAAGCTCGCTGCTATGGTGTGGTTCGCTGTTACGCTGGTAAAGGTGTACGTGGTGACTGCTCCCATTGACACGCCGTCGACGAGCACCGTTTCGACATAATAGCCTGCGCCTGGTGCTATGGTGAACGTCTGGTTCGCTCCATAGTTTACCGCTGTTGTGCCGGCTGGCGTAATCGTGCCGCCGATATCTGCCGTTGCTGTTACCGTAAAGGTCGTCAGGGTTGATTGAGTAGAGGGCAGCGTTTTACTGACTTCATTTGAAAAACTGCTTTCAACACCTGCGGAATTATAAGCGGAAACCGTAAAATAATAGGTAAGTCCATCGGTGAGATTGTTTACTACGGACGTCGTCACATTGCCGACATCAAGAGTGTTCGTATAGCTGCCGGACGTTGGTCCATAGTATATTTTGTAACCCGCAAGGTCAGTAAGAGGCGTTCCATCGGTGTTTGTTGTGGGAGCATCCCAGGCAAGCGTTACCGTGCCTGCAACGACTGTGAGAGCTTGCCTGGCTGATGTGCCGGCGTCATTGCCTCCCCCACCTCCTCCTCCACACGAGGAGAGTAAAATGGATGCTGAGAAAAACAACACAACCATTTCAAACATTTTTTGATAAAATCTCATGCGATATATCTCCCATAATCCATAATTAAACAATATTAATTCGCATTATTCATACCGGTAGCGAGCAAAAGGAGCCTTAATCTTGTCGCTAACAATCGATTGAACCGCTTGCGGGATTTACTAACTGAACGCTCACGAACCTCTTAGAAGCCATCTTATTCCTACGCGCATATATCTTGTCCACATATTTGGTGAAAATTATTTTATTCGGGCGTTTATCTTAAAAGGATAGGTCAAGCAATAAAGTGATTCAAATCACAAAATGGTGCTTCGCAGTCACGGAGGTCATTCACCGCTTGGGTGGTCAAGGGCCGCTCAATGTTTTCTAACAGGGTATTTTCACCGTAGCTCCTGCTTGTTTTCCCTGTCCCCGACACGCTGGAACCGGCCGCAGTCCAAGTGTATTATACTTGTACTAAAAGGAGACTATATGAACGAGGTCATTCTGGGAATCGGCGTCGCAGCGATCGTCTTGTACGCAGCGCTGGTGGAACTGAAAGGCACGCTCGAAAACCTACGTAAGTTAAGCGGCGACATCGGTGCGGTAACGGAAGACATGAAGCAGATATTCGACCACCGTAGCGAGGGTGGAAAGGAGCATAGCGGCTTGTATGATCAGAGTAGAGTAATCGGACAGGATTTCTTGCGCTTTTGTCTGTCCCTAATATGAATTGCGTAGTCTTCTTGTTTCTAGTTTGGATTTGCCATAGCTCCCATACAGGACTCGAACGAGCAAAACTCAAGCAATAAATTCAAGATATACTGCGCACCGTCAGACCAATTCAGAAATCGTAGGAGGAAGAAGTTCTTGCAACTCGCACAAGGAAATCGCACGTCAGATCTCCCATAGTACTTCGTAATTTACGATTGGGCGCTCAAAGTTGACACCAAGTTGGCTGAATTCATCCGCGAGCGCTAACATCGGAGCCAGAGGTTCAATCTGTATAGCATCGGTCAATGATCTCCACACGCTCACGTTCACCATTGTGTTTGATTGATGATCAATGCCTGCCCAATAATGCAGGCGCCCGTTAAGCTGAAGAATCCCTGGAACAAGCGTTTTGTTGAGCTTTTTCGAGACGCATTGCAATCTTGTCGTATTCGTCAGACTTGAAAAAACCGCGCGAAATTCTGACAACAGACATAGCCAATCCTAGTTGTAAATTTATGCGTTTCAATAAATGGAAACTGCAACGAATACAAGAAGAACGAAACAATACATGTTTCTATGATCTGTGCAGCATTGCCATGCCCGTCTTTCGCGTCAGAGCTGATCGGCGCAGGTGAACGGCAAAAGCTAAAGCTCGCGTCTTCACCCGATCCCCGCACGTCCCCGGAGCGGACCTACAAGATTTTGGGGCACCCGTTTTGGCCTACGGAAGCGTCCCGCTGGGTGAACGCGCACTGCCTGCATCCAGCGTTCACGAGTGTGACAGTGCGAGTGCAGAGTGTACGAGGCCACAGGCCAAGTTTGCGCGGTCGAGCGGACGTGGCCTTAGACGGGTCCAAAATCTCGTTCAGGCCGGGAAGGGGATGTGCAAAAAAAGATAAAAAAACCATTTACTCCTTATCAGCTAAGTTATAGATGGGTAAAATTTACTTACACGAAACCCGGAAGACCCCTTAATTTTTCCATTCAGCATTTCTCACAAATACGAACGCTTTGAACGTTGATACCTCTTTGCCCCTCACCTGTCCCCTCCTATACGAACCTTCACTTCCCCCAGCGGGGAGAGTGTGGCGAGAGGTGGATTCCGTAGAAATGTAACAATTGTTATTTAGTTTGTATCACCATCATATCACCGCGTCAAATGCCGGTACTTGATCCGGTGCGGTTGGTCCGCTGCTGCGCCCAGTCTGGCCTTCCTGTCCGCTTCATACTCCGAGTAGTTCCCGTCATAGAAGACCACCTTGCTCTCTCCCTCGAAGGCGAGGATATGCGTCGCGATCCTGTCGAGGAACCACCGGTCGTGGCTGATGATCACGGCGCAGCCGGCGAAGTTCTCGAGCCCCTCCTCCAGCGCGCGCATGGTGTTCACGTCGATGTCGTTCGTGGGTTCGTCCAGCAGCAGCACGTTCGCCTCTTCCTTCAGGATCCGCGCCAGATGGACGCGGTTCCGTTCGCCGCCTGAGAGCACACCGACCTTCTTCTGCTGGTCCGTGCCGCCGAAGTTGAACCGGGAGACGTAGGCGCGGGAGTTCATCAGGAGCTTGCCGAGCTGGACCTGTTCCTGGCCGCCGGTGATCACCTCCCAGATGGTCTTGTTCGGGTCGAGCACGTCGCGGCTCTGGTCCACATACCCGAGCTTCACGGTATCGCCGACCCTGATCGTGCCCTTGTCGGGCTTGTCCTGGCCCGTGATCATGCGGAAGAGGGTGGTCTTGCCCGCGCCGTTCGGCCCGATCACGCCCACGATGCCGCCCGGCGGGAGCATAAAGGACATGTTCTCGACCAGGATGTTGTCGCCGTAGGCCTTGGTCACGTTATCGGCCTCGATCACCACCTTGCCGAGCCGCGGTCCCGGCGGGATGTAGATCTCCAGTTCCTTGCCGCGCGCCTCCGTCTGCTGGCGAAGCAGCTCTTCGTAGGAGGTGATGCGCGCCTTGGATTTGGCATGCCTGCCCTTGGGAGACATCCTGATCCATTCGAGCTCGCGCGCGAGCGTCCTCTGGCGGTCGCTCTCGGTCTTCTCCTCCTGCTTCAGCCGCTCGCCCTTCTGCTCGAGCCATGAAGAATAGTTCCCCCTCCACGGGATGCCCTGGCCGCGGTCGAGCTCCAGGATCCAGCCTGCCACGTTGTCGAGGAAGTACCGGTCGTGGGTCACGGCGATCACCGTACCCTCATATTTCTGCAGATGGTGTTCGAGCCAGGCAACGGATTCGGCATCGAGGTGGTTCGTGGGCTCGTCGAGCAGAAGGATGTCAGGCTTCTGGAGCAGAAGCCTGCAGAGCGCAACACGCCGCTTCTCACCGCCCGAGAGCACCTTCACCACCGCATCGCCGGGCGGACAGCGCAGGGCGTCCATGGCCATGTCGAGCCTGCTGTCCAGCTCCCAGGCGTTCAGATGGTCGAGCTTCTCCTGCACCTCGCCCTGCCGCGCGATAAGCTTGGTCATCTCATCATCGGACATGGGATTGGCGAAGGACTCGTTGATCTTATTGTACTCATGCAAAAGTTCGACGGTCTGCTGCACGCCCTCTTCCACGCATTGACGCACGGTCTTGTCCGGATCGAGCTTCGGCTCCTGTTCGAGAATTCCGACGGTGTAGCCCGAAGAGACCACGACTTCGCCCACGAACTCCTTGTCCATGCCCGCCATGATCCTGAGCAGCGAGCTCTTGCCCGATCCGTTCAGGCCCAGCACGCCGATCTTG
>Ga0210377_10001069_pt1 | contig 25506 bp, 17 predicted proteins | sample PLM4_65_b1redo_FD_155480 | JGI IMG/M metagenome (GOLD analysis project Ga0210377, IMG submission 155480) | Groundwater sediment microbial communities from an aquifer in East River, Colorado, USA - PLM4_65_b1 redo | ecosystem: Environmental > Terrestrial > Soil > Riparian zone | place: USA: East...
GTTGATCCTGGTCCTGATGACCATTCCCGCCTCTGCCAGCTGGAGCCGGTCGTTTACCCCCATCACCTCGACGGGTTCGCCAACGGGGAAAGAAACGCAGGTCAGTCCCGCCGCCGCAGCGCGTTTAATGATGTCGGTCAGGTAATACTCCCCCTGGACGTTATCGTTTTTCAGGGTGGCGATGGCGCTGAAGAGAAAGTCGGATTCGACACAGTAGATGCCCGAGTTTATCTCCGTGACGAGCCGTTCACCTGCGGCAGCATCCTTTTCTTCGACAATCCGCTCGACACGGCCGGCCTGGTCCTTGATAATCCTGCCGTAACCGAACGGTTGCTTTAGAGAGGCGGTCAGAACGGTCACTACTGCGCCCTGCTGCTGGTGATGATGGAGCATTGCCCGGATGGTTGCGGCTTTGATGAGCGGCACATCGCCGCAGAGGATGAGCACCCTGCCGCTGAAGCCAGCCAGGGATTGCCGGGCGGAGGCGACAGCGTGACCGGTGCCGAGCTGCTCTTCCTGGCAGGCGAAAAGGATATCCGTCTCGCCTGCAAAGTAGTCGCGCACCTTTTCCGCCTGATGACCGACCACGATAACTATGCTGGTAGCCCCCGTTTCCCGTGCGGTTTTGACCGGCCACGCAACAAGGGGCATGCCGGCCAGCGGGTGCATGACCTTCACCAGCTCCGATTTCATCCGGGTCCCTTTCCCGGCGGCCAGGATTATTGCTGCAAGGTTGTTCATGGAAAAACCTCCGATGATTGCTGAAGAGGCGAAAATTGATTTATTTTTAACAATAACTCACCGCCGCGTCAAGGAATTAACACTAATCGGCAGTATTGAACAATTCGACGGAGCGGGTGACGGGATTGCACTGGTTTCCCCTTTACTTATCAATAGGTTCCGGTTACTATTTGTGGCGGAGGAAGCATGGGTCTACCTGAAGACATAGCGCTCTTTGAACAGGGCCTGCATGAGCTGATTATCAAGTACGAACAGTATTTTCTCGGAATGGAAAAACGTGAACCATTAAAGCTCCTCGACGAGGTCGAGAAGGCCTCCCGAAAATACCTGAACGTCCCTATCGTCAATACCATGCTCAAGTTCAGGTACAACTCTCTCGTGGCCTCCTTCAGTACCCATAGACAGAAGTGGAACAGGGTCAATCGTCTCATCGAGGAGGGGAAGTATTCCCGGGAACTCTTCAAAATGGGGATGCACCAGGGTAACGTGCCGCAAAAACAGCCGGTTTCGGACAAGAAAACCGACCAGGAAGTTGCCAGAATATTCCAGCAGTACGTCGAAGCGCTGAAGGCCTGCAACCTGCCGGTGAAGAACATTACACCGGAGATGATCGCCGCTGCCATTGAAAAGCAGAAACCAATCATAGCCTCCAAGTACAACTGCGACCGGGTCGAGTTTAAGGTGATCATAGAAGAAGGTAAGCCGAAGATAAAAGCCCGACCCAAGAGCCCATAGCTCACAGCCCGTGCTCGTAAAAACAGCCCACAGCTCTCAAGGATCCTCGTGCGCGTAGTCCTCACCGCCATACACCCCTCTCCTTCTCCACAAGCAGTCCCGCTGGCCAATGCTTTTCTCAAGGCGTACCTGGCCACTGACAAGGAGCTTTCCGCTACAGTTTCAGTGACGCTCTGCGATTTTTTCCTTGATCGTTCGGCGCCGGAGTGCGCGACCGCCATCCTTGCTGAAAATCCTGCTGCGGTCGGTTTCTCCCTCTATGTCTGGAACAGAGACCTCTGTCTGGAGGTCGCCGCAGTTCTGCGCCGCAGCAAGCCCGGCTTGACCCTGTTCGCCGGCGGACCCGAGGCGACTGCTGCCGCGGAGGGGATACTCGCCAACTCCCCCCTCGATTTCATCATCACCGGTGAAGGAGAGGTAACCTTTATCGAAGCGATGAAAGGGGTGATGAACGGCGCTTCGCTGGCAGGGACGAAAGGAATTGCAACCTGTTCGACGGGCAGTTTTATCAACCTGCCGCGCAAGCCCGTCGAGTCGTTGGATCTGCTCCCATCCCCCTATCTTGGCGGATTTCTTGACCTGAGTGAACCATGCGGCGTTCTCTGGCAACTTTCACGGGGGTGTGATTTTGCCTGTGATTTCTGCTTCGACCACCAAGGGGGGAGGGGGGTGCGCCGTTTTTCCCTGGAGCGGCTTGCCGAGGAGCTGAAGTTCTTTGCCCGGCATATGGTTCCACAAGTCTTCGTCCTCGATTCCACCTTTAATCACGATGTGAAAAGAGCCAAGCAAATCTTGCGGCTGATCAAGAAGATTGCCCCGCATATCCATTTTCATTTTGAGGTGAGAAGCGAATTTATCGACAAGGAGATGGCACGCCTGTTCGCGCAGATAACCTGTTCGCTCCAGGTTGGACTGCAAAGTGCCGACCCGCAGGTCCAGCGCAGGGTGGGAAGGATTTTCAATCCGGCCGACTTTGAGGAAAAAATCGGCTTCCTGAACGATGCCGGGGCAGTCTTCGGCTTTGACCTCATCTACGGGCTTCCCGGCGACTCTCTGGAAGGCTTTGCCGCCAGCCTCGATTACGCCCTCCGGCTTTATCCCAACCACCTGGACATCTTCCCGCTGGCGGTGCTCCCCGGCACCAAGCTCTTCGCCAGGGCGGACGATTATGGGCTTGTCAGCCTGAAGGTCCCCCCCTATACCCTGCTCTGCTCGCCGACTTTCACTGAAGCCGAGATGTCCGTGGCCACAGGGCTTGCCAACGCCTGCAACATCTTTTACAGCCGGGGGAGAGCGGTCGCCTGGTTCAATGCGATCTTAATCCCCTTAAAGTGCCGTTCTGCCGCTTTTATCGAGCGGTTCCGCCTTTGGCTTGCGGAGAAGGGGGGGGAGGAGCTCGCCGAAGAGCGGCTTGCCGACGCCCGGATCTGGCAGATGCAGCGTGATTTTCTCAAGGATATGTTCGCCGAAAAGAAACTGCTCAAGCTGCTCCCCGTGGCCCTCGACCTGGTCGACTACCATTACTATTATGCCGCAGCGTTGCTTGCACCCGTGCCCGAGCTTCCCACCGACCGGGAGTTGGAAGGGATGAATCTGCTCGACCAGCCGCTTGAGCTCTCTTCCTCGGCAAGGCTGGCGCAGTTTCATTACGAAGTATTCGACATCCTCGAATCGGGTGAAATCGACCTGAAAGAATTCACCGCATGTTTCACTGCCAGCGGTTCAAGTGCCGTTATCTATCCCCGGGGCGACGAAATTTTTAGCGAATCCCTCATTGAACCCTACTACCATCTGCTCAAGGCCCTCAATGGCACGACGTCGGCAGGAGATATCTGCCGCCGGATCGGCCTTCCCGCCGATGAGGCCGCCTCGTTCCTCGAATTCGCTGCTGCAGAAGGGATAGTTGTGCCTGCCGTCAAAAGCCACGGCATGTCGATTCCGCCCGGAAGCAGCGAAGCCTCAGCCCGATAAAAAGTATACTGTATACATTTTATATACATTTTTATTGCTTTTTGTCGTTCCTCATATTAGTATTCCTTCGCATTTGTGCGCATAATTACAATTGCACGACAACATTGCATACGGCGTCCTGAATGCGACAATCCAGACTTGTTGATTTATAGCATAAGCGCCAAGCGTTAGGCGCTCTTATCCAATTTCCCTGCCGATAAATTTAAATTTCTCACACTGCGTTTTGTAAACGCTGATTTTCCCTATATCAGGAGGATGTTTCATGTTGCAGATTTTATCTCGAATACTCCCCGCCCTCGTGCTGTTTTTGGCCGTCATCCAGCCGGCAGCGGCAGAGCAGGGGATGGCCATCGATCCGGCCACCTGCCTTGGCTGCCACAGCAACAAGATTTCTGCCGCGGCTTTTGCTGCTTCCGTTCACGGCAAGAACGCCTGTACCAGCTGTCACGTGGAAATTACGGACCTTGCCAAACATATGAGAGGCGAAGTCAAGGTCGCGAAAGTCCACTGCGAGCGCTGCCACAAAAAGGAAAACGCCGAACATTACAACAGCGTCCACGTCCAGCACGATGTGAAATGCGCTGACTGCCACACCGACATCCACACCCATACGTACTGGAAAAAGGACAAACGGGTAGTTGTTGCCAAATGTATCCAGTGCCACGACAAGCAGGCGGTCTACCGCGGCTCCGTCCACGGCAAGGCAGTAGCGGCCGGGAATCAGGATTCAGCGGCCTGCAGCGATTGCCACAACCTCCATGATATCAAACCGCTGGGTGACCCGAATTCCCACTCCAACCGGGAGTTCCACACCAAGGTCTGCATGAAGTGCCACAGCGATGAAAAGATGATGCAGCGTAACAACGTCACAAATGTGGCGGTCGATTCCTACATGGCCAGCTACCACGGCAAAAATTACCGGCTCGGTTTTCCGGAAAAGGTTGCCGGCTGCGCTGACTGTCATACCGCTCACGAGGTGCTTCCTGCCAAGGATCCAAAGTCCAGCGTTAATCCGGAGAACCTGGTAAAAACCTGTGCAAAGTGTCACAAAAATGCTTCGCCGCTCTTTACCAAATTCTATGCCCATGGCGAACATAACGACCGGGAGAAATTCCCGATTCTGTTCTATACCTTCGTGGCCATGACCGGTCTTCTGGTAAGCACCTTCGGCGTCTTCTGGCTCCACTCACTCCTCTGGATGTTCCGCGGCTTCGTCGAGAATCGGGAAAAAGCACAGGCCCTCATGGAAGGTCATGTGGAGCATGTGGTGCATGATGGCCACACAGTTTATCGCCGCTTCAAGAGACGGCATATCTTCCTCCACCTGCTGGTCATCATCAGCTTCCTCGGCCTCTCGCTGACCGGCCTGCCGCTCAAGTTCAGCGACCAGGTCTGGGCCAAGGTGTTCATGGAGCTTTACGGTGGTTCCGCCAACGCCGGCTTCATCCACCGGATCTGCGCAGGGATCACCTTTGTCTACTTCTCCGGTGCGTTGTTCATGAGCGTCCACTTCCTCTTCATCAGGAAAGACATCAAGGGTAATTTCCTCCAGAGAATGTTCGGCCCCGACTCACTGATGCCGAACTTCAGAGACTTAAGAGACGTCACCGGAATGGTCCGCTGGTTTCTCTTCAAGGGACCGAAGCCTACCTTTGAACGCTGGACATACTGGGAAAAATTCGACTTCATCGCCGTTTTCTGGGGTATGTTTGCCATCGGCGGTTCAGGCCTGATGCTCTGGTTCCCCGAGTTCTTTGGCTACTTCCTGCCGGGCTGGGCGTTCAACGTGGCAACCATAGTCCATTCCGACGAGGCCCTGCTTGCCACCGGCTTCATCTTCACCGTTCACTTCTTCAACACCCATGGCCGTCCGGAGAAGTTCCCCATGGATTTCGTCATCTTCAACGGCCAGATGCCCAAGCATGAGTTCATTGAAGAGCGCGGCGATCAGTGGAAACGTTACGAAGAACTCGGCATTACCGAGCAGTTCAGAGCCGACCACACCAGCGGTATCGCCTATGACTTCCTGGTCAAGACCTTTGGCTTCCTGGCGGTCATCACCGGCCTGATCCTCGTTATCCTGATGATCTTCGCCTTCATGTCAGGCGGAGCCCACTAGCCGGATAGTGGCCGGATTAACTACAAAAAAAGGGTTGCCAGCGGCAACCCTTTTTTTGCGTCCGATTAGTGATGACGGCGTGTATTGAGCGGGGTAAATGGGTCATTTTCGGCGGGTTAAAGACCAGTGGTTTCGAAATCGAGCACTGCGGTCCTGTAATTTCCCATGACAAAGCTCGTGTGACCAGGCCACGAAGTGCTTCAAGCCAAAAAGTTAAAGGGGCTACGATTTGCAACCGTAACCCCTTTGTTTTATTGGTGGAGCTGAACGGGATCGAACCGTCGACCTATGCGTTGCGAACGCATCGCTCTCCCAGCTGAGCTACAGCCCCTCAAAATCTTCGAAAATCAGGGTACACCGTTAAATAGAATGTCTTTATACCGCAAACCGTGCTGCTTGGGAAGTCAAAAATCAACCCTCTAAAGGAAGAATCACGGTAAATTCAACCCCCCTTCCCGGCAGGTTGTCAACCCTGATTTTACCGCCATGATTGGTGATGATCCGGTCGGCTATGGGGAGTCCAAGGCCGGTGCCGGTGGCTTTGGTGGTATAGAAGGGGTTGAAGATGTGGGTCAGTATTTCTAAGGGGATGCCGCCCCCCGTATCGGCAATTTTCACCAGAATCGCCTCTCTGCCGTCAAGCCGTGAGGGTGCGGCCTGTATATTTATTTCCCCCCCGTTTTTCATGGCTTCCTGGGCGTTCAGGAAAAGGTTTATGAATACCTGCTTCAACTGCTGACTATCACCGAAAAAAGAGGCGATATTTTTCGGAAAACTTTTAAAAACCTCGATATGGTTTTCAGTGAGGGACGGCTGGACTACCGCAAGGGCATCTTTGATAATTTCAAGTATGTTGCAGGGGGTAAAGCAGATAGTGGTCTTTTTTGAAAAGGAGAGAATATCGGTAAGCATATTCTCAAGCCGCTGGACTTCCCGGACAATAAGGTCGGCACATTCCCGATCGCTTGAAGGTTGTGGCAGGTTTCTTGCCAGACGCCTGGCAAAGCCACCGACGGCGACCAGCGGTCCTTTCAGTTCGTGGGCAATGCCTGCCGCCATCTCACCAATAGTTGCCAACCGCTCTCCCTGGATGAGCTGTTCCTGTGCCTCGCACAGTTCTTGATTGGCATCTTCGAGGCGATTATAGAGTATGGAGTTTTCAATGGCCATGCCGGCCTGGTTGGTGAAGAGCTGGAGGAAACGTAGATCATCCTGGGTTATGGTCTTGCCCTGGAGGGCGTTGTCGACGATAATGACACCGACGACCCGCTCCCCAGCTATCAGCGGCGCTACGGCAAAAGAGGTGATGCCGAAACGCCGGATAAAGTCACGGTCGACCCGTTTTTCCCGGGAAGCCAGCGGGACATAAATCTGTCTCTTTTCCAGAACAGCCCGGGAAGCAACATTGAGGGATCTGTTGAGCTCGAGGCGGCTCGCCATGACGAGGCGGCAAAAGTCGGAATTGCGCTGGCTGACCATGTCATTCTCTGCAATTTCCCAACGACTTGAGAGGATGTCTTCGATCTCGTCAAGTGGCGTAATAAGCCCAGTGGATGTTTCCCTGGTTACCCCCAGCATCCCCTGCATGATGCCTGAACGTTCATTGATTAAAAAAAGCATGGCGCGGTCGAAAAACGGGCTTGCACCGGCAGTCAACGCCGTCAGGGTCAGATGGATGAGCTTGTTGAGCTTGATGGTGGAGAGCATGGTGTTACTGACGCGGTAGAGCAGTGAAAGTTCTTTAAGCTGCGTATCGATTTCTGCAGAGAGGTTTGATATCCGGCGAAGAGTGGCGGCGCCTGCCAATGCGTTGGAAATAATCATGGCCATGTTCTCAAACAGGACCCGGTCCTCTTTGTCAAAATTTCTCCAAGAGCCGCCAGCGTTTTTTTTGCCGAAAAAGGTGACCGTCCCGAGGGTCTTTGTTTCAAACCGAAGCGGCACGCAGACGTAAGAGGATGGAGATTCGTGGAGTGAGACGAGATCTGAGGCCGGAGGTGAAACGTCCTGGCTCAATATCCCTGTAGAGCATTTCTCTTCTAAGTCAAGCAGGTTATCCAGATAGGGACGTACCCTGTCTTGACACGACATAAACAGCCCGGCCGGTAATCCGCCATCCCCCGAGAGCCGTAGCATCGTGCAGCAGGAATCAGACTGCTTATTGCATGACTTGAGGACGAGGGGGATGAGATCATCCGGGGGGATAAAGCGATTGAGCAAATGGCCGAGTCCGCTGAGAATTGTCCTGTTTTTGAGTTGGCGGTTCAATGCTGTCGCAGTGCGGATACCCTCGATGACCCCGGCAACAACGTTCAGAATATCCCGGAGAGCTGCCCTGGCTGTTTCCGGCAGAGCATGCATCCCTTTTGTACCGAGGGCCATTACCCCGATTACCCTGTTCTTTACCAGTACCGGCAGGAAAAAAAACTGCACCTCGCTGCCTGACCGCGGTTCAGCGATATGGAGGTCTTCCGGCGCTTGGGACATCTCTGTTTTTACGGCGGCGCAGAGTCCGGCTCCACCTTCCCCTACCGGGATCAGGCAGGTATGGAGAGTGCCGGAATCGACTGTGGAAACATTATGGGAAAGGTACAGATAGTCTTCATCGAGGAGATAAATGGTCAGGGAAGATAAGCGGAGGGCTCTGGAGAGGAACTTTACCAGTGACTTCAGCCGTGCAGGGTATGGGCGGTTGGGCGCATTGGCGATCCGCACCGCGCTGCTCAAGAGGTTGTAGCTGTCCCGATAAGTCATCAGACCTCCGGCGGCGCACGTGGAAAATAAGGTTAATGATGCTGAGCAGGCGAGTTAGCGGAGTTTTTCTTTCTTTTCCTCTTCCATTTTGCAGTCTATGCAGAGGGTTGTAACCGGGCGGGCTTTAAGTCTCGCCTCGCTGATTTCTTCTTCGCAGAGCTCGCAGATACCGAAGCTGCCGGCATCGATCCGATCGATGGCTTCCGTTATTTTGTTGATGAGCCTGCGTTCGCGGTCCCTGATGCGCAGTTCGAAGCTGCGGTCAGACTCCTGGGTTGCCCTGTCGGTCGGATCAGGAAAATTAGTGGTGTCCGAAGTCATTTCCGACACGGTTTTGCCGGCCTCTTCCAGAAGTGTGTGCATCTCTTCCTGAAGAATGCCTCTAAAATATTCAAGTTTCTCAGAATTCATGAACCTCACCATCCTTTATCAAATCATCTTAATATTAAAAAGGATTTTACCGATTTAGTAAAGAAAAAACTTACTCCGTCCTGTGCCGCGGGGGTCAAAAAACAAGTCGGAGCGTCTCTTCGACTGATGTGACACCGATGAGTTCCATCCCTTTTGCTTTGACCTGCTTGAGATTACCGGCAGGGAGGATGCAACGGCAGAAGCCGAGTTTTGCCGCCTCCTTTACCCTGATCTCCGGCTGGGTTATCCCCCGCACCTCACCGGCAAGTCCCACTTCACCGAGTAAGAGGGTGTGGGGCTCAACGGGTTTGTCGAGATGGCTTGATGCAACCGCAGTTACCATGCCGAGGTCGGCGGCCGGCTCATTAAGCTTCACCCCCCCCGCAACGTTCATGAAAATGTCCTGCCCTGTCAGGGTCAACCCTACTTTCTTCTCCAGCACTGCAACGAGTAACGAAAGACGTTGGTGGTCCACACCGATGGTGGTGCGCCGGGGGACCCCAAGTGATGAAGCGGTAACGAGCGCCTGCAGCTCAACGAGGAGCGGTCTGCTCCCTTCAAGTGCCGCAACTACCACAGAACCTGAAACCCCCAGCGGCCGCTCGGAGAGGAAAAGTTCGGAGGGGTTCTTGACTTCGCATAAGCCACCTTCCTTCATCTCAAAAACGCCAATTTCATTGGTGGGACCGAACCGGTTTTTAACAGCCCTGTATTCTGAACGGATGGCGCCGCTGTCCCCTTCAAAGTAAAGGACGGTATCGACCAGGTGCTCAAGAACCCGCGGTCCGGCAATGGCTCCATCCTTGGTGACGTGGCCGACCAGGAAAACCGGTATGCCGCTGCCTTTAGCCATCATCATAAGTCTGCCGGCCGTCTCGCGTACCTGGCTGACGCTTCCGGGCGCCGATTCCAGCGCCGAGGTGAAGACGGTCTGGATAGAATCCACAACCAAAGCCTTAGGCTGGAGGCGTTGGGTTTGAACGAGGATTTTTTCCAGGGCAGTTTCTGCGAGGATATAAAGACTCTCGGCATTTACCCCCATTCTGGCGCCGCGGAGTTTTATCTGACGGGCCGACTCCTCAGCGGAAACGTAGAGTACGCTTCCCGCCGATTTTGCAAGATGGTCGGTTGCCTGCAACAGCAGGGTTGATTTCCCAATGCCGGGGTCGCCGCCGATCAGAACCAGTGAACCTGCCACCAGACCGCCGCCGAGCACCCGGTCAAATTCGGAAATGCCGGTGGGAAGTCGCATCTCCGCTTCGCCGCCCACCTGGGAGATGGGCACAGCTGGTGTGTCTTTGGCGGAAAAGCCGGACTGAAGGCCGGATTTGAGCTGGAGTTCTTCCTCCAGTGTATTCCAGGAGCCGCAGTCAGGGCACTTGCCCAGCCATTTGGCGGACTGGTAGCCGCATTTCTGACATGCAAACAGTGTTTTTGTCTTCAATTCTATGCCCCACGGCTCTTGCAGAATATCGGATAATAGACCCATTATCTTGTTGTGTCAACAAACAGGGGGGAATGCGATCCGCCACGCTATTAGTTTGACAATGATTTTAACATTAAGATAAAATTGCCGATAATCTGATTTTTATGAAGGGGTGCATATGAGCGCTGGAAATGATGCGGGATTAAAGCTGGTCCACCCCAGGTCCGAACCGGTCCGCAGCCTGGGTGCCGTTCTGGCCGACCTGTACAAGGCGTTGAGATCCGTCAGCTTTTATCCGGCAGGTCACCCGCGGCGCGATGAAATCCTGGAGACAGCCCATAAATCCCTTCAGTCCTGTCTTGCTGAAAAAGAACTCGTCCTCGTAATTACCCGCGCCGGTTTTTCTGTCAGCGATGGCGGAGCACTGGTTGACGGCAATCAGATGTCCCAGTCCCTTGCCGGGGAATTGTTTATTCGTAGGATCAAGCGACTTACCATGCTGAGAGACCTGTCCGTAACCGACCTCCGCTCGTTTCTCCAGATGCTCTCGCTCGATCCGCATAAACTCACTGCTTCAGGCGCAATGGCCCGGGAAATGATGGCGCGCGGAATCAGAACCATCTGGACTAACGAAGTCGACTTGTCGGTTATCTGGGATAAAAGGCAGGCCATGGATGAGAGCGGCGTTGCTCTGGCGGATGTTGATGAAGATGACGGCAGCAATGCGGCTACCGCCGAAACTGATGCGGTTTCCTTTGACGAAGATGGCTTTCTGGCTGATTATCCCTTGGAGGAAGCACCCGAATTGCTGCTCGATGAGTTGATAACCCGCATGGATAAAGAGCTGGATGATAACCATTATCAGCAACTGAGCAGGATGCTGGGTGCAAAGGCGGAGCAGCTCAAGGAAAATGCCAGGTGTGCACCGCTCTTTCCCGCACTTGAAGCGCTCATGCGGCATAGCGGTGAAGAGGCCAGAAGCGCGGTACAGAAGGAATATGCCGTCTTTACTCTGGAACAGATAGCCGATGGAGCCATGATGGACTTTATCCTGCGGCAACTGGAGAGCAGCGTCGCCATAGAAAAGGAAAGGATCTACCTCCTGCTCAAGCAGTTGGGTGCGAAGGTGGCGTATGGCATCATTCAGAGGCTTTGTCTGGCCGACGGACTCCTTGCGAGAAAGGCCTTAGCGACTGCCCTGCTCCGGATCGGCCCGCCGGCGATCCCGCCACTCCTGGCCATGCTGAAAGACGAGCGGTGGTATGTGGTCCGCAATATGGTTGCCATTATCGGTGAAATAGGCTGCCGGGATTGCGTGAACGCGTTGCGCCCCGTCGTTTACCATGCCGACCAGAGGGTAAGGAAGGAAGCAATCCGTTCTCTGGTAAGAATAGAGGGCAAGGATGTCGAGTCCCTCATTATCGGCCTTATGGATGACAGGGATGAGGTTATTGTCCGACATGCCGTGCTGTCACTCGGCCTTCTGAAGAGTACTGCGGCGGTCCAGCCCCTTATTCAAATCATGGAGAAGCGGGATATTTTCATGCAGCGACTGGCGATGAAAATAAACGCCATTCAAGGCCTTGGCCGGATCGGGGACAAGCGGGCGACCCCCAATCTTCTCAGGGTGCTTACGGCCCATGACTGGTTGCCCTGGAGCCGATGGGATGAACTGAAAATTGCTGCAGCGATAGCCCTCGGGCAACTGGGAGATGAAGCAGCCTTGCCTTTATTAAAGGTTAAGGCCTCCGGCGGCGGTCGGCTCGGAACTGCCTGCAGTGAGGCCGTGGATAATATTGAAAGGGTTGCAGAAGGGACCGTATGAGAGAAATCAGCCTGGGGAATGCACAACGGATAGTAACGCTCTTGTCGGCTGCCATGAAGGGGATGACCCTTTATCCGGCCGGACATCCCGCCATCATCCACCCGCTTCAGGAAATCATGGCGGTTAGCGATAAAGTCCTGCTGTCACAGCCGGAAATACGGATAGGGTTGCTTGACGGCGTCCTATTTGTCGATGACCACCTGTTTTTTACACCGACGACCGCGATGGAAGATCTGGCAGGCCGGTTGCTCGAAAAGGAACTCAGCGGGATAATAGTCAAATACGGGGTAACGCTCAGAGAATTGACCCTTTTTGTTGCCCTGCTGGGGAACGGTAAGCTCAATGCCCAGGAGATAGAGAAGGAAATGGCTGATCAGGGTGTGGTCGGGATTAGTGTGAAGATCATGGCTGAGGATAACCAGGAGAAAGAGGGGGAAGACGACGAATGTGACGCGCTGCAAACCTATAGTCAGGCGCTGGACGCCATGCGTGAGGTATTCAGGGACATCGAAAACGGGAGAATCCCGAGTAGTCAGCAGGTCATTACGGTAGTAAAAAGCCTGGCTTCGCTGACTATTCAGGATCCGGCAACTCTGCTGGCGCTCTCAATGATAAAGGATTATGACAACTACACCTTCAACCATAGCGTCAATGTGGGTGTGATTTCCATGTCTCTCGGTGCCGCGCTCGGGCTTGGCAGGGAAGAGATCGAGGATGTCGGGGTGGCCGGTTTTCTTCATGACATCGGCAAAACCCGGATCAGCATAAACATTCTCAATAAACCCGGTAAGCTTACTGCTGCTGAATTTGAAGAGATGAAAAAGCATGCCGAATCAGGGATGAAAATAATTAACGAGATGGAAGGGATAGATTCTCAGATAGCACAGGCGGTACTGGGTCATCACATAGGATATGACCGGCATGGATATCCGGAATGGGCGCGCGGTCTGCCCTTCAATTCAATGAGTGAGATTGTGGCGGTTGCCGACTGTTACGATGCTGCAACAACCCTTCGCCCTTATCGGCGTCCTATTAATCCAAAGGCGGCGCTGGATGCTATCCTCGGACTTTCCGGAACCTATCTTAACGCAAAGCTGGTTGAAAAATTCCTCGAGATGATGGGGAAATACCCGGTAGGCACCCTGGTCAGACTCGACAACAATGAAATTGCCGTTGTGTTCAGACCGAACCCGGAGAATAGTGAAGCGCCGACCATCAAGGTAGTGCAGGATGCCGCGGGGAGGGAACTTGAAACTCCGCTCGTGCAAAGGCTGGCGGATAAGGGGCGAAATTGCTACGCGAGCATTGTCGATGTCGTAGACCCGCTCCTGAAAAACATCGATGTGGCCGGCTACCTGAATTAAGTTTGTCTTCTGGAGAGGCGAGCGGCTAGGAGAGTGGCAGCTGTCCCAGGGCCATGGCTGCAGCCTCCCTGGTTTTTGCGTGTGGCGAGCGCAATAGTCTGATAAGCTGGTCTTCCAGCCGGTAATCGCCTACCCTGCCAAGAGCCAGCGCTGCCTCGGCATCGAGTAGACCATCGTTTTCATCAAGGAAGGGGAGCAGCAGCTTTGCCAGGGAAGGGTCTCTGAAGTTTGCCAGCGCCGCAATGGTTTTAGCCTTTATTGTCGGGTTGGGGTCCTGGAGTTTGCCGATCAGTGGTGCAAGGGTAACGGGATGGGCCAGATTGCCGAGCACTTCAATTGCCGCCGATTTAATGTCTTCTTCAGGCCGGGCAATGCAGTAGATGAGGGGGGGGAGCACCTTTTCTCCGCCGATTTTCCCCAGCGCATAGATGGCCCTGATCTTGGCGCCAATGCTCCCTTTTTTCAGGATAGCCAGGATTTCATCAAGGCTACCGAGTCCCTCCAGGCTTTCAAGGGCGTGTGCCGCTGCAAGACGCACCTCTTCACTGGGGTCTTTGAGCAGGGGTGCAAGCGCATTCCGTCTTATGGTAATTACCGTGGAATCCATAACAAGGTCATTATTAACAAAATTAGGCAACTTCGACAACAGATTTTATCCAGGAGCCGTTCATGCGTGTAAATATCAAGGCCGCCCTGCTCTCCGCTCTGGTTCTTCCCGGCCTCGGTCAGCTTTATAAGGGATGCAAGTTAAAGGGAGGGGTGATGATCGCCCTGGTGAACGTTTTCCTTCTGGCGGCGCTCTTTGTCGCCATGCAGGGCATGGGCACAATCATGCTCTCCGTGAGAGGCAGCGGGGTTGACGGGATGGAAAAGATCCTGCAGAAGATGCGGAACGATACCCCTGCGGCGCGATGGCTGCTGGCTGCCTTTTTTGGCTTGTGGCTTTACGGTGTCATCGACGCGCTCCTCAATAACAAGGATGAATGATGTAGCGGACAGGGTGGCGCCGGTTATGGCCGGATTGCCATGCAGACGGCTGATGCGGACGGATTAATGATTTGACAAACAGCATTATAGTATGAGACAAGATACCGATTGTTCTGCCAAGATTATCAGAAAAATAGCGTACCCGCCTTCGTTGAAATTAAAAGGAAATAGATAATGTTCTATTCACACATTCTGGCCACCGGTGGCAACGTCCCCGCGCGAGTCGTCACCAACGATTTCTTTAATTATCTTGTGGAGGATGCCGATGCCTGGATACTTTCCCGGACCGGTATCCGTGAGCGGCACTTTGCTGCTGATCATGAAGCGACCTCTGACCTGGCGACTGCCGCGGCGCAAAACGCCCTGGAAAAGGGGGGTATCGACCCCCTGGAGCTGGATTGCATCATCGTTGCCACCTCGACGCCGGACATGATCCTGCCGGCAACCGCCTGCATGGTGCAGAAAAATATCGGTGCGGCAAACGCCTTTGCCTTTGATATGAATGCGGTGTGCAGCAGCTTTATCTATGCGGTGGAAACGGCAGACAACTTCATAAAGTCCGGCAAGTATGGCAAGGTGCTGGTCATTGGCGCTGACACCTATTCCAAGATTCTAGATTTTCAGGACAAAACAAGCTGTCCCCTCTTCGGCGACGGTGCCGGGGCGGTAATCCTCGGCGCGTCAACCGAAAAAAAAGGCATACTCCAGAGCCTGGTCAAGAGCGACGGCAAGGGGTGGGAACTCATCCAGGTTCCCTCGTCGGGATCGAGAAAGCCGATTACCGCCGAGACCATTGCGTTGCGGGAGAATACCTTCAAGATGGCGGGGAAGAGCGTCTTTGTCTTCGCCACGGACGTCATCCCCCGGATTATCGAGGAGGTGACTGCCAGGGCGGGAATCCGGCCCGACCAGCTCGACCACATCATCCCCCATCAGGCCAATGTCCGGATCATCGATTTCATCTCGAAAAAGACCGGCATCGCCAAGGAGAAATTTCTCCTCAATCTTGACCGCTACGGCAACACTGCTGCGGCTTCCGTCGGCCTTGCCCTCGACGAGAATCTAACTAACGGCACCATAAAGCCGGGTGAGTTGGTCCTGATCATGGGCTTCGGCGGCGGACTATCCTGGGGAGGGGTGCTTATTCAGCTGTAATCCCTGCCACCCCTTCTCCCACCATGAGCGGCCTGAGGCCGCAGTCGGAAAAAACCTCCCGCAGCAGGGCACGAGGCGTTCGTTTCATCCAGCCGTCATGAAAACGATCGGCAGCCAGCAGCATCCCTCCCGATTTGAGTCTTGCCGTCAGGCAGGTAATTGCAATCCCCAATGCTTTTCTCCCATGGACAAACGGTCCGCCCAGAATGCCGTTACAGAGGATAACATCAAACTTGTCCGCTGCCGCTGTCTCGACGATATCCTCCTGACGGAAAATCATCCTTTCTGCCACCCCGCTCCGGAAGAGCGGCTCGATGCGCCGGCGATAGGCAGCCTGACGCGACGGCTCGTGGGGAAAACAGCAGTGGGCGGCTGCAAAGAGCTCAAACGGTTCGAGGGTCGAGCCATGCACCTGAAAGGAGTCAACCCCGAAGCCATTTTCCAGAAGGAGCAGGGCAAGCTCGTAAGTCCCCTCGCCGCTGCCGCAGGCTGCATCGAGGCAGCACGGCCCGGCGGCAAACCGCCTCCTGTTTTCCCGCAGCCAATCCCTCAAAAAAGCCGTTTGTCCCGGATAACGGCCGAAACCGCCGCCGTACTGTCTGGGAAGAAAGTTGAAGAAGAGAAACCTGCGGCGCGCATCCTCATCTGCCGTCACCAGGCGGAGCAAAACAGCCGGATTTGCCTGACGGACAAGCGGTTGTAGCCGTTGCAGCGCATCGAGCCAGCTGGCTGAGCTGTGGATGAGCGAAGCATCGAGGAAAGGGGTAAAGGTAAGGGATCGGCGGAATACGCACTCAAACAGCTGCTGAATTTCAGCCAGTGGCAGAGAGAGCTCGGTCATTCCCCGCATCTCATTGGTTATGACAAGTCCCGGCGCCCACAGGCCGTGGGGATAGAAGTCTACGTAGCTGTGAAACCTTTGTTCAAGCCGGTCAATACGTCTTTCCAGGCCGCAGTCAAGAATGGCGCCGGGAACCAGCAGCCGTGAGAGTCTTTCCGCGACAGTCCGGGGAGCAAGAACCGGTCTATATGTCAACGCCGCTCGGTGCATGGAAGAAACCCCCTATATGGAACGGAAGAAAGTCCCTTCATATACGTTTTACTTTTACCTGTCAACGGAGTTATACCAATTCCAAATCAAGGCGCTATCTTCGTTGGCTCGTCTTCGGCTCCTCAACGTACGTAGTTGTACGCCTTCGTCGCATCAATCCTCGCCGCCTTGATTTCATCCTTGATTTGAAATTGGAGTTAGTTTCCATTCGGAAACTAGTTAAGGGCATAATGGTGGATTAACGCCAGCTTTTTTGCTATGGTTGGTTGCTGCCACCATATCCGGAGGTTTCATCCCAGAAAATGAAATGACCACCGATCTTACCCCGATCTTACAACGGATTGTCACAGAGCTTTCCCCTGCCGAGTCCTCCGTCTCCCTCACCGGCCTCAAGGGCTCAGCCCCGGCCTATCTGCTTTCTCGGCTGCTTGCCGAGGTGCAAAGGACTTTCCTCATCATTACCCCGGATACGGAGAGTGCCGAGGAACTGTGCCGGGAGCTGCGTTTTTACAGCGGCCGGGACGACGCGGTCCTCTATTTCCCCCCCTGGGACACGACGCCGTTTGAAACCGCGTCTCCCCATGCCGACGTCACCGGCCAGCGCCTGAATACGCTGTTCCGGCTGATGGACGGCCGCGCCGGCGCAGTGGTGACATCCCTCCCCGCCGTAATGCAAAAGCTCCTGCCGCGCACGACACTTGGAGCGGTTTCCCAGTATATCGTCTCGGGCGAAGAGGTGGAACGGGAAAAACTCCTGGAAAAGCTGGTGAAACTCGGCTATTCCCATGTGCCGCTGGTGGAAGACCGTGGCGGTTTTTCCATCCGCGGCGGCATTCTCGACATTTTCCCTCCGGATCAGCCGCTGCCGGTCAGGATCGAGTTCTTCGGCGATTTTGTCGATACCATCCGCACCTTTGACCCGGTCAGCCAGCGCTCCCTGCAGCCGCTCGAGGAACTGATCCTCCTCCCTTCGCGGGAGGTAATCCTGTCGGAAGAGATCCTGGAGAAGTTTGGCCCGCGCCTGAAAAAGCGCTGCGATGCCATCGAGCTGCCGGCGACCCGCCGCCGGGACCTGCTGGAGCAGCTGCAGAACGCCATCTACCCGCCCGGGATCGAGTACCTCCAGCCGCTGTTCCATCCCGGCCTGGAGACCCTGTTTGATTATGCCGGCCAGGAACTGGTCAGGGTGATCTACGACCCCGCCGCGCTGGCCGCTGCCCGTGAGGGCTTTGCCGAAGAGCTGGCCGCAGCCGGGCAAAGGGCGTTCGAGCGCGACATTATCTCCTGCGACAAAGCAGAACTTTTTCTCGACGCTGACAGTCTGACACGGTTGCTTGCCGAGGGGCGGCGACTGGAGATTCCTTTCCTGGAACTGCATGGTGCGGGGGATGTGGGAGAAAAAATCAGGTTTAAGGCCGAGGAGAACAGCGACCTGAAGCTGGATATATCCACGGACAGTGAGGGTGTATTGAGGCCCCTCGTGGAAAAGCTCCTCGCCTGGCAGGCGGCGAAGAGCCGGGTGCTGATGGTCTGTCACCAGCACGGCCAGGCGCAGCGGCTCTATGAGCTCCTCTCCCATTACAATCTCCCCCTGACCATTTCGGAACGGGATTTCCCGTCGGAGCTGGGGCGCGGAGACAGGCGGCTTGACATCCTGGTGGGAGAGATTTCCCGCGGTTTCCGCCTCCCGGAAGATGGGCTGGTGGTCATCGCCGAAGAAGAGATTTTTGGCGCAAGGGTCAAGCGCCGCGGTCTTTCCGAGGTGCGGAAAAAGCAGCTCCTCACCTCCCTGGCCGAGCTGAAGCCAGGTGACCATATGGTTCACCTCGATTTCGGCGTAGGTATTTACCGCGGCTTGCAGCATCTGACCTTTTCCGGTATGGAGGGGGATTTCCTGCTCCTGGAATATGCGGGCGCCGACAAGCTCTACCTGCCGGTGGACCGGATCAACCTGGTGCAGCGCTATGTCGGGGCTGAGGGTGTCGAACCCCATGTGGACAAACTGGGGGGCGCCGGCTGGGAGAAGACCAAGGCCAAGGCCAGGGCCGCAATCCAGGAGATGGCTGAGGAGCTGCTCAAGATCTATGCTGCACGCCAGGTGGAGGAAGGGCACGCCTTTTCTCCACGGGACGAGCTCTACCGGGAATTCGAGGCATCATTCGCCTTTGAGGAGACGCCTGACCAGCAGGCGGCGATTGATGATGTCTTGTGCGACATGGAGAGCAAGAGGCCGATGGACCGACTCATCTGCGGTGATGTCGGCTACGGCAAGACCGAGGTTGCCATGCGTGGCGCCTTCAAGGCGGTGATGGACGGCAAGCAGGTGGCGGTGCTCGTACCGACGACAGTGCTGGCCCAGCAGCATCTGGAAACCTTTGTCGAACGATTCAAGGTATATCCGGTCAAGATAGAAATGCTCTCCCGCTTCCGCTCGCCAAAGGAGCAGAAGCTGATCCTCGAAGGGGTGAAAAAGGGGGATGTCGATATCATCATCGGCACCCATCGCCTGCTGCAGAAGGATGTGGAATTCCGCGACCTGGGACTCCTCGTCATCGATGAGGAACAGCGTTTCGGTGTGGCGCACAAGGAGCGGCTCAAGAAATACCGGGCAATAGTTGATATCATGACCATGACGGCAACCCCGATCCCGCGCACCCTCTACATGTCGCTCATGGGGATCCGGGACCTTTCCATCATCGACACGCCGCCGGTGGACCGCCTCTCGATCAAGACATTTGTGGCGCGTGCCTCCGACGAACTGATCCGCGAAGCAGTACTGAGGGAGTTGCGCCGTGGCGGCCAGGTGTTTTACGTCCATAACCGGGTGCAGACCATTGCTGCCATGGCCGAGCATCTGCAGCGGCTCGTCCCCGAAGCGCGGATTGCCGTCGGGCACGGCCAGATGGAAGACAAGTCCCTGGAAAGGGTCATGCTCGGCTTCATGCATGGCGAGACCAACCTGCTCCTCTGCACCACCATTATCGAGTCCGGGCTTGACATCCCGACCGCCAACACCCTGATCGTCAACCGGGCCGATACCTTCGGCCTGTCACAGCTCTACCAGTTGCGCGGCCGGGTGGGTCGAGCCAAGCAGCGGGCCTACGCCTACTTCCTTATCCCCGGCGAAGGAGCCCTGTCCACGGAGGCGCGGGAGCGACTCAAGATTATCCAGGAGCTTACCGAGCTGGGTGCCGGCTTTCGCATCGCCACACACGACCTGGAGATCCGGGGCGGCGGTGATCTCCTCGGAGCCCGGCAGTCCGGCGACATCGCCGCAGTCGGATTTGAGCTCTATACGGAACTCCTCGAAGAGGCGATCAGGCAGATGAAAGGGGAAGAGCTGGTCGAACGGGTTGAACCGGAGATCAAGCTGCGCATTCCTGCCTTTGTCCCTGAGGATTATGTCCGCGAGCCGAATCAGCGGCTTATCATCTACAAGAGGCTGAGCCAGGCGGCATCAGAGGAGGATGTCGGGGAAATAGCGGCGGAGATGGTGGACCGCTTCGGCAAACTGCCGCTGGCAACTGTTTACCTGCTGGAAGTGATGAAGTTGCGTGTCAGCCTGAAAGCGATGCTGGTCAAGGAGATTGAATTCGACGGTAAACGGCTCATTCTCTCCTTCCATCAGAAGACCCCGGTGTCACCCGACGTCATCATCGCCCTGATCCGTCAGCAGCCGAAGAAATACCAGTTTACCCCCGACTTCCGTCTCTATGCGGAACTGGCAGACAGCTCGTTCGACGGCATCCTCGGCGAGGCCAGAAATCTCTTGAAAAGGCTTGGCTGATATGCTATTTTCCGCAAGATTGAAAGATAATTACCGGAAAATAAAGGAGTTATTGTGAATTACAAAGAAACTGGCAAACTGCTCGTTGTAGCGTTCTGCGTTACGGCGTTATTCGGCTGCAAGGCTAAAACCGGAACCGAAGGGGCTAAGGAATCACAAAAGAAATCGGGCCAGGTGCTTGCCGAGGTGAATGGCGCCGTTATCACTACCGCAGATTATAACAAAGAACTGGAAACGCTCCCCCCTTACCTGAAGCCGATGACCGAAACCGCCGAGGGAAAAAAGGAACTGCTGGACACCATGGTCGTCCGCGAGCTTATTCTGCAGCAGGCCGGCAAAGACGGGATCGACAAGAGCCAGGCCGTTGCCGACAAGCTGGAGGAACTAAAGAAACGGGTCGTGGTTGAGGCGTTTCTGAAGAAAAAGGTCGAAGAGCAGGCGAAGATCGGCGATGCTGAATTGCAGGAGTTCTATAACAAGAACAAGGACAAGTTCAAGACCGGCGATCAGGTGCAAGCCAGCCACATCCTGGTGAAGACTGAAGCGGAGGCCCAGGACGTTCTCAAGCAGCTCAAGGCAGGCGGAAAGTTTGAGGAACTGGCGAAGAAGCATTCCATTGATGCCGCCGCGGCAAAGGGAGGCGACCTGGGATGGTTCGGCAAGGGAGCCATGCTTCCGGAGTTTGAGAAGGCGGTCTTTGCCCTCAAGGAAGGCGACATTTCCGGGATCGTTAAAACCAAATTCGGCTATCACATCATCAAGCTGACCGGTAAACGACCGGCAGGCATCCGTCCCTTTGACGAGGTAAAAGAGCAGTTGAAAGCCGCCATTCTTCCGGAAAAACAGCAGGAAGTCTTCAAAAAGCTGAAAGAGGACCTGAAGAAAAACGCCAAGTTTTCCATCAAGGAAGATGTGCTGAAAAGCCTGGGCGGCAAGGCAAGCGACGAGTCGAAGGCTCTGCCTGCTGAACCGGCCAAGAAGTAGTTGCTCCAGAGAATAAGGGGTAGGCGGCCGGGCTTTTGCCCGGCCGCTTTTTTTCTCAGCATTATGTATCTGCACACGGGAAAATCATGAATTCTTTCGTAAAAGTCTTGCTCATTATCGCCATCACCCTTTTCCCCCTGACTGCCGGCGCGGAGCTGATAATCGGCATTGCCGCCATCGTTAATGACGACATCATCACCACCTATGAGGTAGATAAGGAAGCGACACTCATGGGGAAAGAGCTGGAGAAAAGGGCTCCCACTGAGGTCGTTGACAAGGGCTCGCTCCGTAGCACGGCTCTCAACCGGCTCATCGACAAGAAACTGATCGAGCAGAAGATCAGGGAACTGGATATAAAGATATCCGAAGAAGAGCTCAGGCAGTCCATCGAGGACGTGAAGAAGCAGAACAAACTTAGTCAGGAAGCCCTGGTAGCGGCATTGAGAGGGCAGGGACTTTCCTTTGATCAGTACAAAGCCCAATTGAAGGAACAGCTGGAACGACTACGGCTGATGAGCCAGGAGGTACGGGCCAAGATCCAGGTGGGCGAACGGGAAATGCGGGAGTACTACGAGGCCAATCGGGCCAGATTTGGCGAGGAAGAATTCGCCCGTGCCCGGCACATCTTTTTCAAGCTCGGCAAGAACGCCTCGGAAAAGGACGTCGCACGGGTGATGGCCACTGCCGCCACTGTTTTCCAGGAGGCGAAAAGCGGCAAGGATTTTGCCGAGCTGGCGAAGAAGTATTCCGACGATCCGGCCGCGGCCAAGGATGGCGGGGATCTGGGTACCTTCAAGAAAGGTGATATGATCCCCGAGATTGAAAGCGCCGTGAGTACCATGAAACCGGGCGAAATAAGCGAACTCGTCACAACCCCCGCCGGGATCCATATCATCAAGCTGGAGGAACGATCAAAGGGGAAAGCAAAACCGTTTGAAGAGGTGAAAGCCGAGCTGGAGGAGCTGCTCTATAAAAAGAAGTCAGAGGAACGCTTCAATCAGTGGGTGACCGACCTGCGCAAAGGTGCGGCCATAGAGATAAAATAAAGGGGCGAGGTTCGAGGAACGGGGTTAAAGGTAAGACCGCCATTTGACTTTCCTCGCGCTTCGCACCTTGAACCTCGTGCCTCACAATCCTTTCTTAGCCAGCTCTTCCAGGAGCTCCTGCTGGGGGCCGGTCAGCTGTTCCGGTACCTTGACCCCGATCCGCACATAAAGATCCCCACGCCCCGCCCTCCCCATATGGGGGAAGCCAAGCCCCTTCAGTCTGATCTTTGTTTCCGGCTGAATGCCGGCTGGTATCTTGATCCGCTTCACCCCGTCCATGGTCTGGACGTCGAGCGAGGCGCCCAGCGCCGCTTCGGTAAAGCGCACTTCCTGGGCGACGATGATGTCGTCCCCCTCCCGGTTGTATAGTGGATCATCGCTGACCTTTACGGTCAGATAGAGGTCGCCGGACGGACCGCCGCTGCTGCTGCTGCCGCCTTTGCCCTGCAGGCGAAGTTTGGCGCCGCTCTCTATTCCGGCTGGAATCTTGACCGACAGTTCTTCACGCTGGCCGTCACGCATGAAGGCAACGCGCTTTTCCCCCCCTGTGAACGCCTCGCGGAACGATATGGTCAGCTCCATGGAGAAGTCCTCTCCCTTGCGCGCCCGCCCGCCGAAACCTGCTCTGCCCCTCTGCTGGAAGCCGCCACCGCCGAAAATGCGGGAAAAGATGTCATCCGTACCAAAACCCGCATCTTTGAAGAGGTCATCCACATTAAAACCGCGGAAAATGTCCTCCTGGGAAAAACGCTGATGAAAGCCGCTGTCGCCGAACTGATCGTACTGGGCCTTTTTCTGCGGGTCGGAAAGAACCGCGTAGGCCTCGTTTATCTCCTTGAACTTCTCTTCCGCTTCCTTGTTGCCGGGGTTCTTGTCGGGGTGATATTTAACGGCCAGCTTGCGGTAGGCCTTCTTCAGCTCTTCCGCCGATGCGCCTTTTTTCAGGCCGAGCACCTGGTAGTAATCGACTTTTGCCATGGGATAGTCCTTTCACTTTGAATGCTCTGAATGTACTGGCGGACGGGGCCGATGTCAACTATTGTATCAACCACTGTATACCTTGACAAGAAAGGTTGGCAGGGCTTACTATTCGGCAGGTTGGGCCATTCCAGCAACGGGAGACATGCGTAAATGAAAAAAGCTATTATTGTCGGCGGGGGGATTTCCGGGCTTGCCAGCGCCTATCTGCTCCGGGAGAAGGCTAAAGACGCCGGGATCGAGCTGGAGATAACGCTGGTGGAAAAGGAGAGTCGGCTCGGCGGCAAGATCTGGAGCATAAAAGCGGACGGTTACCTCTGCGAGTGGGGACCAAACGGTTTTCTCGACAGCAAACCCCAGACCCTCGACCTCTGCCGGGAGCTGCAGGCCGAGGCCCTGTTGCTCAGGAGCAACGATAACGCCCGGAAACGCTTCATCTATTCCGAGGGGGAACTGCACCGCCTGCCGGAGAACGGGCCCTCTTTTCTCAAGAGCAGGCTCATCTCCTGGCCGGGCAAGCTCCGCCTGGCCCTGGAGCCGACCCCCTTCATTGCCAAGGCTCCGGCCGGGGTGGATGAAACCCTGGCCGCCTTCGGCCGGCGCCGGCTCGGCGATGAAGCCCTGCGCAAACTGATTGCACCGATGGTTTCGGGGATTTTCGCCGGTGATCCCGAGACCATGTCGCTCGTATCCTGCTTTCCGCGGATTGCTGAGCTGGAGCGGGAGTACGGCGGACTGGTCATGGCCATGGTCAAGCTGGCAAAAAAGAAAAAACAGGAGATTGCCGCAGGCAAGACGGTGGCGAGCGCAGCCGGACCCGGCGGCGTCCTCACCTCGTTCCGTGACGGCATCCAGACCCTGACCTCAATACTGGGAGAGCGGCTCGGCCAGGACATGGTCGTCATCGGCGAGGAGGCGGTCAGGGTGAGCCGGGGTGATTCGGTCCCGTACCGGGTCCGGACTGCCGCCAGGGAACTCGATGCCGACATCGTCGTGCTGGCTACCCCGGCCTATGCCTCGGCAGAACTCCTCCAGGGGGTCGCCGGCTCCATGGCGGCCACCCTCAATGAAATCCCCTATTCAACCATGACGGTCGTCTGTTTCGGCTACGGGCAGGAAAAGATCGGCCATGACCTGAACGGTTTCGGTTACCTCATCCCCAAGGGGGAAGGAATGAACATCCTCGGCACCTTGTGGGATTCGAGCATCTTCGAAAACCGGGCGCCGGCGGGGAAGGTGCTCCTGCGGAGCATGATGGGAGGGGCCTGCTTTCCGGAATACATCAAGCTCTCCGACGATGAGGTGGTGCGGCTGGTGCGGGACAACCTGAAGACCATCATGGGGATCAAGGAGGCTCCGGACTTGGTCCGCATCTTCCGCCACGAGAAGGCGATTCCCCAGTACACGGTGGGGCACGGGAAAAGGCTGGACGCCCTGGAGGAACAGGGTAAAGGCCATCCCGGCATCTATCTCACCGGCAACTCCTACCGGGGCATCGGCCTCAATGACTGCGTTGCCGCAGCCAACAGGACGGCAGACGAGGTGGTCGGATACCTGCAAAACAGGTAGGTTCCCATTGGATGATCGCGATTGATCTCAGGCAAAAAAAAAGGCAACCTTTATCGGGTTGCCTTTTTTGTCAGGGAGGATACGGAGGGCTAGAACTCCTGTGGCATGGCCTTCACCTGTTTTGCCGTGAAGACCGGGCCGTCCTTGCAGACATAGACGTTCCCCACGTTGCAACGGCCGCACTTGCCGAGACCGCACTTCATCCGGTTTTCCAGGGTGGTGTAGATGGCGTCGTCGGAGAAACCGAGCCGCTCCAGCACGGGGAGGGTGAACTTGATCATGATGGGAGGCCCGCAGACGAGGGCGATGCTGTTCTCCGCACTCGGCGCGGCCTCCTCCAGGATGGTCGGGACAAAGCCGACCCGGCCGTCCCATTCGGGGCCGTTGCCGCCCGGATCGACCGTCTTCACCAGCCGTACATCTCCCCGCTGCTGCCACTCCTTCAGTTCATGCTTGTAGACCAGATCCGCCTCGGTCTTCGCGCCATAGACGATGGTGATGTCGCCGAACTTATCCCGGAGATCCAGGCAGTTCCAGATCACCGTCCGCAAGGGGGGGAGGGCGATCCCCCCGGCGACGAAGACCAGGTTCTTGCCGAAAAAA
>Ga0210377_10001070_pt1 | contig 25505 bp, 24 predicted proteins | sample PLM4_65_b1redo_FD_155480 | JGI IMG/M metagenome (GOLD analysis project Ga0210377, IMG submission 155480) | Groundwater sediment microbial communities from an aquifer in East River, Colorado, USA - PLM4_65_b1 redo | ecosystem: Environmental > Terrestrial > Soil > Riparian zone | place: USA: East...
GCTCATGACCGAGTACCCCAAGCTCCCGGGCACCGATGGCCGCAAAATGAGCAAAAGCTACGGGAACTGCCTCTACCTTTCGGACAGCCCCGAAGACATCACCAAAAAGGTCATGCAGATGATCACCGACCCGGCGCGTGTCCGGCGGCAGGACCCCGGCAATCCTGATATCTGTCCCCTCTTCGCGCTCGACAAGATCTTCGCTCCCAAAGAGTGGTGCGATCATGTCAACGTGGAGTGCAGGCGCGCCGGCATCGGATGCGTGGACGACAAAAAGGAACTGTTGAAGCACCTCCTCGCCTATCTTGCGCCCATGCAGGAGCGCAGAAGATCGCTCGTTGCCGATCCGGACAAGATCACCGGGATCATCCAGGAGGGATCTCGCAAGGCCCGCGTCATCGCCGCGAAAACGCTCGCCGAAGCGAATGAGGCGATGAAGCTGTTATAAACGCTTTTTCATCTTGTTCTCCGCCACAAAAGCCTTGACAATGATCTTTCTCTCCCCTATTATCAAATCAGATATCTTTCAGGATAAAACCGCATGACAACTGCCCTTCAGGACGTCTTAAAAGAATACAAATCCGACATGGAGCGCATGGAACACAGGCTCCATGAGAGCCTGGGCACCGATGTCCCGCTCATCCAGCAGGTCAGCAAATATATCCTCGGTGCGGGCGGCAAACGCTTCCGTCCTTTGCTGCATCTGCTCTCGGCCCGGCTTTGCGGTCACCGTGAACACAGCTCGGAATACATCCTTGGCAGCGTTGTGGAATATATCCACACCGCTTCGCTTCTGCACGACGACGTCGTTGACGAAGCAAAGGTCCGCCGCGGCCGCGCCTCGGCGAACTCCATCTGGGGGAACCAGGCGAGCGTCCTCGTCGGCGACTACCTCTACTCCAAGGCGCTCTATCATGCGGTGCGGCTCCAGAACCAGCGGGTCATGGACGTCCTCTCCGAGACCACGACCACCATGTCCGAGGGAGAGGTGCTCCAGCTCATGCAGATCCAGAACGCGGACCTCACCGAGGCTGATTATTTCCGGCTCGTGGAGTGCAAGACCGGGGTGCTCATTTCCGCCGCGTGCCGCCTCGGCGCCATCATCAGCAAGGCGCCGCTCTCGCAGGAGGACGCCCTCACCGCCTACGGAAAAAAGCTCGGCCTTTCGTTCCAGATCACCGACGATACCCTCGATTACGCGGCCGACCAGAAGCAGCTCGGCAAGACCCTCGGCAAGGACCTGGATGAAGGCAAAGTCACCCTTCCACTCATCTACCTCATGAGCAGGGCGGACGCCGGGGAGAAGGACAATCTGAGGAATATCCTGAATGCCGATGCTGTCAGCGAGGGCGATCTTTCGTACACGCTGGGGCTGATGACGAAGCATGGCGCTGTTGAAGAAGCGCTCGGTGTTGCACAGTCGCTCTCCAATGAGGCGAAGGCCGCCTTGTTCCTGTTCCCCGATTCACTGCCGCGCCGGGCGCTCATGGCTCTTGCCGACTACGTGGTGCAGCGGGAGATGTGAGATGCATCCTCTTGTCGAACTTGCAAAGGACACCGTCGAGCTGTACGTCCGCGCGGGGGAGCTGCTGCCGGTCGTCGATAAGGACCTCACCCCGGAAATGAAAGAGAAAGCCGGGGTTTTCGTATGCCTGAAAATACGGGGCTTGCTTCGGGGGTGCATCGGGACCTTCCAGCCGACGGAGCGTAATGTTGCGCACGAAGTGGTCCGAAACGCCATCAGCGCCGCGACCGGCGACCCCCGTTTCCCGGCCGTGCGCATTGGGGAACTGGACGCCATCGAGTATTCGGTGGACGTGCTCACCCCCCCGGAAAGGGTCAAGGACGCCGGTGAACTCGATTCCCGCCGCTACGGGGTGATCGTGCAGTCAGGCGGCCGCCGTGGCCTGCTTCTGCCTGACCTCGAAGGCGTGGACACCGTGGAATACCAGATCAGCATCGCCATGCAGAAAGCCGGGATCCCGCCCGGAACGCCGGTCGAGCTGTCACGGTTTGAAGTAAAACGGTATCATTAACGATAACATTTCGAATACATTTACCTTAAGGAGGACATGAAAACTGATGGAAAGACCGGACAGGACCGAAAAAGACGATGCACAGAAGGCAAAGCTCATATTTTTTTCACTTGCAGCGCTGGTGACCGTTCTGCTCATTTGGAGTTTTTATACAGCGAACAGCGCCAGACATGAACGGGACCAGGCAAGACAGGAAATCGATCTGGTTAAACAGGAAACTGCCAAGCTTGAGCAAATGCTGAAGGACCAGAACCAGATGAACGACGAACTCAAGAACAAACTGCAGATCTGCGAAGACAAAATAAAAGCAAAACCGGTGGCTGTGGTGAAGAAGCCCGCCGTTTCCAAAAAAACGACAAAGAAGGCATCCAAACCCAAAAAAAAGACCAAGTAGCCGGAGACCGGCCATAGAGTCCGGGGCAATGCCCCTCGGGCCGCGTTCCCTGTGATTTTGCTGTTTATTATCGTGAGTGGAGAACACCTTGAAAAACCAGCAGACCATCCGTTCCTTTGAGTATAAAAATGATTATCTGTACATCGTCATACGCCAGGCGCCTGAACAGGGGCCGAAGGCCTACGTCTACTGCTGCGGGATCAACATCGCCCGGTTCGATCCCATTTGCTGGGGCAAGGCGGGTATCTGCTCGAACCCCGCTTTCAAGGGTCTGCAGCTGCTGCGGGCCGATGTCTCGGCGTTCGCCCTGAAACTGGGCATCCAGACGAAAAACGCCGAACATATCCCCTGCGGTCCCCTGTCCCCGCAGAAAGGGAACGGATGGTACCGTGAGAACACCCTTTTGATCGTCGAGGCGTCTCCAACGGCTGTTCAGCAGATCCTGGAGTTCAGCGTCCGGGACCTGGTGCAAACGGTCCTGGCTGTCTGCGCCGCCGATGCAAAGCTCCCGGCCAGGCTTCCGAACTCGCAGCAGATGCAGAAGTATCTTGAGTCTCTGAGTGTAAAAAATTACAAGGAAATGGCGCCGCCGCCGATCGCGAGAAAACAGGACCAGCAGAAGGGCTGATGCTGTGATGCCTGAATGACAAGTGTCAAAGCTCAAAGTTGATGGACTCGCAATAAGTCGAATTTAACCGCAGAGACGCAGAGGCGCAGAGAAAATCCTTATTATCTTCAATTTGCATTTCTCCGTGTCTCCGTTTATGGCCGCGCCTTCGCAAGAGCAGGTTACGCCTCTGCGGTAGATAATGACTTTTTACAAACGTACCATTATTCACTATCCCGGCAAATTGAGCTTTGCTGCCGAAGGGTAATTGGATGTCCTCCCTCGCGCTCATCAAAGACGACCGCTACCTTGAGCATGACCCCGGCGACGGTCATCCCGAAAGCCCGGACCGCCTGCGCGTGATCCATGGGCTCATCGAACGGGAATTCAGCGGCCTGCCGCTCATCCCTCCGCGCTTCGCGACACAGAGCGAGCTCGCCCTGGTCCACGACCCGTTCTACATTCAGACCGTAGCGGAGACCGCTGGACGGACACACTCCCAGCTCGATCCCGATACCGGTCTTTCCGCACGGTCATATGAGATCGCCTGCCTCGCCGCCGGCGGCCTGCTTCAGGGAGTGGATTCCCTTCTCCAGACTCCGAACTCCAAACTCCGAACTCCAAACTCGATTTTCGCCTTCGTCCGCCCCCCCGGCCACCACGCCGAGCCCGAGCGCGGCATGGGTTTCTGCCTCTTCAACAATGTAGCCATTGCCGCGGCGTACGCAAAAGAACACTACGGATTGAAAAGGATCTTGATCGTTGACTGGGACCTGCACCACGGCAATGGCACCCAGCGCGCGTTCTTTGACGACCCGGGTGTGCTTTTTTTCTCGTCCCACCAATATCCGTACTATCCGGGCAGCGGCGGCGTCCATGAGATCGGGAGCGGCAAGGGAGAGGGCTACAACGTGAACGCACCTTTCCCCCCCGGGTTCGGCGACGCTGAGTACGTCTCCGTATATACTAAAATTCTCTCACCCATCGCGCTCGAGTATAAGCCCGAACTTGTCCTCGTATCCGCCGGTTTCGACCCGTTCGTCAAAGACCCGCTCGGCGGCATGAAACTGACCGGGGAAGGCTTCGGCGCTCTTGCGGGCATTGTGCAGGATATCGCGCGACAGGCCTGTGACGGCAAGGTCCTGATGACCCTCGAAGGCGGGTACAATCCCGAAGGACTGCGGAACGGCGTCAGGGCCGTTCTTCAGACGCTCATTGGCCGGCCCGCGCCCGTTCCGGAGAACGCCCCGTCAGCAGACGCTGATGAGGTGATCGCGCGGATTATCAGTGTTCATAAAAACTACTGGAAGGGCCTGAAATAAATCCCCAATCACGTCTGAACAGACCTCCTGAACGCGCCCGCAATATATTCGTTTTGTTGACATTAGTTGCCCTCTTCTGGTAGTATCACGTATGCCTTTTTTCACCTATAAAGCCGTTCGTGAAGACGGCACCTCGGTCATCGACGAGGCCATGGCGGGGAATGCTGCGGAACTCCGGCAGGAGCTCGAGGGCCGGGGCTACCTGGTCCTGAACCTCGAGAAAAAACGCGCGGCGCTGAAGACCGGCCGCGGGAGCGCAAAGGAATTCCTCATCTTCAACCAGGAGTTCGCCACCCTCATCAAGGCGGGGTTGCCCATCCTCCAGGCGATTGAACTATTGCACAAGCGGACGGAAAATCCGGGGTTCCGGAGCACCCTTGAGAGCATCATCCACGACATCAAGGGCGGATCAGCGCTCTCGGACGCCATGGCCCGTCACCCGGCGTACTTCTCTCCCCTCTATACCTCCACGGTGCGGGCCGGCGAGAAAAGCGGCGCACTTGTCGACGTGCTGAAGCGTTTCATTGCGTATCAGAAGAGAATGATCGCCGTGCTGAGCAAGTTGAAAATGGCGCTTGCATACCCGATCTTTCTGGTCATTGCGCTGATAGCGGTCCTCTTGCTCTTTTTCCTCTATGTTATTCCGAACTTCACCCAGATGTACAGCGACCAGGCCGGCAAGCTTCCTTTTCTGACCAATCTCCTGGTGGCATTCACTACCGCGCTCACCCGGTACGCGCCGTTTATCTTCATCGGTCTGTTCGGCGCCGGCGCGGGAATACACTTCTGGCAGAGGACGGAGAACGGCAGGGAGATGATCGACGGCCTGAAGCTCAGGATACCGCTGCTGAAGTCGATCCTGCTGCAGTATCTGCTCGCACAGATCACGCGGACCCTCGCCACCGTGCTCCGGGGAGGAATCCCGCTGGTGCAGGCCCTCGACACCACTGCGGGAGTGATCAGCAACAGGGTCATGGCGCGGCAATTGGCGGAGGCCCGGGCGCTCGTGACCGAAGGCGTGAGCCTCGCCGATGCATTCGAACGCACCCGGCTCGCGCCCGATATGACCATACGCATGATCGAGGTGGGAGAGTCGTCCGGCGACCTTCCGCAGATGCTCGAGGACGTGGCGGATTTCTACGACCAGGAGGTCGAGAACAGACTGACGGTGCTGACGACCATGATCGAGCCGGTATTGATGCTGTCCATGGGAATCGTGATGGCCGTGATCGTGGTGGCCCTCTACCTCCCGATATTCGAAATGGGGGCGCATCTTAAATGACATCGTTTCGAAGAAGACGTTTAGGAGAAATTCTCTCCGCTAAGGGTATCTTGACCGAAGAGCAGATCAATGAGGTCCTGCGTCGGACCAACGGAAGCCAGAAGCGCCTCGGAGAGTGCCTGATCGACGAGCACGTGATCACCGAAGAGGTCCTCGCTCAGACACTGGCTGAGCAGCGCGGCCTGCGCTACGCGGACCTTTTGGATTTCCGCATCGCACCAGCGTTCTTTGAAACCATGTCCGTGGAATTGATGCAGCGCTACCAGTTCGTACCGATGGAAGATACGGGAGACGTGTACATCCTGGCCATGACCGACCCCAACAACATCCGCGCCATCGACGAACTCGAGATGATCCTGGACCGGCAGATCGAGATCTGCGTGAGCACTCCCTCCGCCATCCAGGCCGTTCTGAAACGGAGCGGCAGCTCGGAACAGGTGATGCACGCGGTCTCGGAGGACTTTAAATTACACCTCGTCAAGGAACAGGAGAACGGCGAGGGTGAGGAGGTCCTGTCGCTCGAGAGCATTGACAAGGACGAGAGCCCGATCATCAAGCTTATGCATACGACCATCTTCGACGCCATCCAGCGCCGGGCAAGCGACATCCATATCGAATCCACGGACAGGAATGTCCAGATCAAGTACCGCATTGACGGCGTACTCTATCTCGCCACCGAGCCCATCGACAAAAAGTTCCACAGTTCCATGGTGTCCCGCATCAAGGTCATGAGCGACCTCGACATCGCCGAGCGCCGTGTGCCCCAGGACGGCAGGTTCAAGCTCCGGACCGGCGGCAAGACCATCGATTTCCGCGTCTCGATCCTGCCTTCTGCCTTCGGGGAGGACGTGGTCATCCGCATCCTGGACAAGGAATCCATCACCGCCGGAGTGAACACGCTCAGGCTCGAGAGCCTCGGGTTCGACGAAAACGACCTGCGCAGGTTCCGGAAGAGCATCCGCGAGCCCTACGGCATGGTGCTCGTTACCGGACCGACCGGAAGCGGCAAGACGACGACCCTGTACGCCGCCCTGACGGAGATCAACACCGGCGAGGACAAGTTCATCACCATCGAAGACCCGGTGGAGTACCAGCTTCGGGGCGTGGTCCAGATCCCGGTGAACGAGAAAAAAGGCCTCACCTTCGCACGGGGGCTCCGGTCGATCCTGCGGCACGACCCGGACAAGATCATGGTCGGCGAGATCCGCGACGCCGAGACCGGCCAGATCGCGGTCCAGTCGGCGCTCACCGGCCACCTGGTCTTCACCACCGTGCATGCCAACAATGCCTTCGACGTGCTCGGCAGGTTCCTGAACATGGGTATCGAGCCCTACAACTTCGTTTCATCGCTCAACTGCATCCTGGCGCAGCGGCTTGTGAGGATCCTCTGTCCCCGTTGCAAAAAGCCGACCAAGCTTTCTCGAAAAGAGTTCGAAGAATCGGCGCTGGACTACGAACAGCATAAGGACCGGCAGTTCTACGAGGTAGGCGGGTGCAAAGACTGCAACTACACCGGTTTCCGGGGCAGGAAGGCCATCACGGAATTCCTCGACCTCTCCGACCACGTCAGGGAGATGATCCTCGAAAAACGGCCGTCGTCAGAGCTCCGGAAGGCCGCCATCGCGGAGGGCATGACCACTCTCCGTCAGTCCGCCATCGCCAAGATCCTTGCCGGCGATACGACCTTGAAGGAGATCAACCGGGTAACGTTTATAGAATAGAGTATCCAGATGACCATGTTTCCATCAAAATTAAAGGACTTTTTTGCGGCCGCCGTGCTGCTCTGTTTTTTCACTCCTCTTTTTTTTCCGCTCATTGCCGGTTCGAAAGAAAGCACCATGCTCCCCACACTACCGTTGAGCGGAGAACTCGACAACACCCCGCGTACCGTCATGCTCTGTAAGCCCTTGACGATCCAGTTCAGCGTCAGGAACACCGGCACGGTCCCCTTTTCCTCCGGAACAATCAGTCTCGCTATCACGGCAGCAGGTACAAGCCGTTCTGTCTTTGTCCGAAAGCTCCCCTTCACCACGGACACCAACTCGATCAGGATCGAGAACGTGGCCTTTCCACAGGGCGAGTATACACTTACCCTAAAGGCATCGGTTGTGAACAGCGAGGACTCGATCAAACGTGAATACACGCTCGCCGAGCAGCCGTTGACGGTATCTGCGCCGATCCTTGTAACAAGAGACGGCGATTCCGTCCCCCGCGTGCTCCTCTGGCTCGGCCGGACCGGCACCCCGGTCCAGCGGGTATTTGCTGAAAAGATCGTGAAGGAGGCATTTGAAGGGGACAATGTCTATACCATGATCGTTGACACGGCAGAGGCTTTCACGAACCAGGCCATGAGCGGGGATTTCAATACTACCGTGCTGTTCGAGACAGATGAACTCCTCGATCGGTCTGACTGGCTGCAGGACCAGGTCGCGCGCGGGATGGGACTTGTGGTCATCGGCCCTGAAGACAAGGCCAGAATGACCGCAGAGACCTTTGGTTTCAAGTTCCTTGAGATGCCGTCCTCGGCACCAGCCATGCTCCTGCTCACCGATGACTCCGGGATGGGACTTTCGGGCACCGTACCGGTAAGCGGCCGGATCCTGCTGCCACAGAAGAAAAGCGCGAAGCCGGCGGCCCTGTTGGCCGAAGATAAAAAACCCGCCGTGCTTATCGATACGGCAGGGAACGGGAGGGTGATCGTGATGCCTTTTTCCTTCACTCGCTCCGCGCTCGATGCGGGAACGACCTCGCTTTACAGCCTGTTGCTCCGCGCTGCCGTCCATACCGCCGCACCGGAGAACGATGAACTGACCGGCGTATCTTCGGTTGAGCTGCTTGTCTCGGCGCCCTCGGGTCCGATCAGGGCACACGTGGTGGAAACGCTTCCTGCGGGGACCAGGGTCATCTGGACAAACGCCGAGGGGACCGTGAAGAACAATACCCTGCTCTATGACCTGATCGCCGACAAAGAGCCTCAGCGGCTCCTCTACGTGTACCAGCCTCCGGCCGAAAGCAAGACCCCGGCCTTCTCCGAGGTGTTCTTCGAATGCAACGAGCACCTCGTGAGCCAGGGAAAGATTGAATGAACGCGCATGGGGCAAAGAGCAGAGGGCATGGGGTAACGCTTTGCGCTTTGCGCTCTGCGCTCTGCGATCCACGACTCACCCGCGGTTTTGCCTACATCGCACTGCTTGTGGCCATCGTTATCATCGGGATCAGTCTTGGCGCGGCCGGCAAGTACTGGAGCAGCGTGATGCTCCGGGACAAAGAGGAAGAGTTGATCTTCCGGGGCGACCAGTATCGCAGGGCCATCGAGCGGTATGTTTTGGCGGTCCCCGGCAGTCAGGTTTATCCCCAACGCATCGACGACCTGCTCATGGACGACCGCACAGCGACAGGCAAGCGTCACCTTCGCCAGAAATACAAGGACCCGATCAGCGGCGAGGATTTTGTGGAAATACGGAACGCGCTGACCAGGCGCATCATCGGCGTGCATAGTCCGAGTGAAAAGGAGCCGCTCAAAAAGGCAGGCTTTCCGGATGTATATAGCAAGACACAGGTTGTCGCACAGCCCGGATTTCCTGACGGATATAATATCTTATCAGATAAAATGAAATACAGCGAATGGCTGTTTGTTGCAACCATCAAGTCGGTACAGACTCCGACGACAGGCACCGGAACTCTTTTGACCCGTTCAACTCCTACCTTTAAATAACCCTTTTCTCAATTATGGTCACAGTAGATCGAATCAACCCGCGGGTCCATGTCCTTCTCCCTTGCCCGGACAAAAACCGGACTACTCCCGTGACGCAGGCCGGCTAGAGGTCCCCTTTCATCGAGTACCATGCAAAACTGATATATTCTGACAGGGCGACAGCTGATGTGAAAAGGCCGCCGGCGCTCGGGATGAAGGTGTACCATGATACTGGTTGATCCAGAGCGAGATATCCTGTCGGGGATGGAACAACATCGAATCCCTGCTTCTTGAACAGTGCCACGGACCTCTTCATGTGAAATGCCGATGTCACCAGGATGATACGTTTCCCCTTGAGCAGGCCCCTGACCGCTCTGGCGCTCTCCAGGGTATTTCTGGATGTATTTTCAATAACAATGTCCCGCTCCGGCACACCAAGGTCCACTGCTGCGCGTGCCATGGCATTGGCCTCCGGTATTTCGGAATGTATCAGCGAACCACTCCCCCCGGTAACAATGAGCGGCCTCCGTAAAACGCGATAAAGCATCAGACCCTTTGCCAGTCGTTCCAGGGAAAGAGCCGACGGCTCAGGCTCAAGACCGAGCCAGGAGAGATCGCTGACCCCTCCGGAGAGCACTACGATCGCATCGGCATTGACCATCTTGTCCCTGAGCGGAGGATAACTTGTCTCAAGCGGTACGATCAACGCATTGATGACCGGACCCGAGCTCAAACCGTACAGGAGCAGGAAACCAAAGACGATCAAGCTCCACCCAACAATGCGCTTCTGCTTGACGATCACAAAACCAGCGGCCATCAGCAGCAAGATACTGGACGGCGGCAGGACCAGGTAGAGCAGGACCTTCGATATGACAAATAACATAGTGAAATACCCTGCCGATTTGTCAGAACATCGCCTCTGAAAAGCGGCAGTCTCCTTTTACCGGGTGGACTGATGTCCCGCGTTCACGCGGGATGCACCATCTTTAACACCTCGAACCATACTATACTCATGACACCGGCAGCAACGTAGATACAGATATCGAACGGGTGGAGGACCGAGAACCGGAACAGGTCCCGAAGGAATGGAACATACAGCGCCAGTCCGAGAAAGACGACTGCGCCCCCCTGATATCGAAAGGAGTGGTCAAATCAGGGTCCATAAGAGACCCAGCAGGTTTCCTGCTCAAAGTATACTTAAATAGCATCGGATTGGGAAGGGATTTCTCATAGGCATCATGATATACCGTCACGTACAATGAAGACGGCGAAATAAACTACTTGAATTGTGCGGGCTATGATATAGTTGACCGGCAATCGTTCCTTCCTGATGGCAAGAACATCAATAGAATGGACCCCGTTTAACAGATTGTTAAAAAAGACCCAATGTCACAAACACGCACCCTGAAGGGTGCGGCTACCTAAATGAAAAATCATTGCCTATGTTTTGGTAGCCGCAGGCTTTAGCCTGCGAAAAGGTTTTTCAACAGCCTGTTAAACAGTTACCGGTGAATTCTGCAACTTGACATACCTTGCCGAATCTGCTTTATTATAGGCTTAAGACAGCTGACCGCGACAGTATAAAATCTTTCTAGTACGGGGAGTGATATGGATACGTTAAAAAAAGAAGGTACCGGCATGCATATCAAATCAGCCATAGGGCAGGAACTGCTTGTGCGGGACGTGATGACCAAGGGGGTCATCTCAATTACAAAATTCGAGCCCGTTATGCAGGTGGCGGACATTTTGACGGAAAAAAATATCAGCGGCCTTCCGGTGGTGGACAAGGATAAAAAAGTGATCGGCATCATTACTCAGGCCGATATCCTCTCCATGATCGGAGTGAGCAGGGACCACACCTTCAAAGATCTTTTAAAACACATGCTGGGAGAAACATTGCCGGAACGCAGGATCGGGGACCATGTCGGGGATATTATGACGTCCCCGGCACACACCATAAAACCCGATGCGAATATTGCCGAAGCGGTGCGGATCATGGATGAAAAGAAGATCAGAAGGTTGACCGTGACGGACGACAAAGGCATACTCATCGGGATCCTGACACGGGCTGACATTTTAAAGGCCGTCATCATCAAAATCAGGTCTTAGGCCGATGGATTCTATCTCGAAATTACCGTGGGGGCTCGTCATTCTCGCCTGCCTGACCCTCGGTCTCGCCCCCTTCTCCCCGCCCCATATCTGGGAAAAGCTCCAGATGTTGATGAAGGGGCAACTCGTCAGGCCGATCGACTGGTTCGATTTTGTGCTGCATGGAACGCCCTGGGTGGTGCTTGTTCTGAAGGGTATCGTGTCGTTGACGCAGAAGTGATCATGAACCAGTGCAGGTTGAAGCCTGCGGCGGCTACCATGAACAGGATGCTGTCACCTACAGAGAGGTAGTCGAACCCTGCAGCGTGTGTTCCCTTCCCTTCACGGTCGATCCTTCAATATCTCTTCCAATATCTCCACGGCATCCTGAACGAACTTTGGACAGCGCGTATTAAAATGCCTTTCTTTTTTGGCCGCCTTGAGACCCTCGAACGTGCTCACATCGCAGCCGAGCAATTCCCTGCACTCCGTTGTTTCGTTCCTCGCTTTGAAGCGTGCCACAAATTCCCGGGCAATATCCTCGGTCTTGTGTTGCTCCGCCCGTTGATCCGCCATTTTTCCCCTTGATTTATTTCAATGCTTGGATTAGATTAGAGCCCTGTTTACCCCGTTAGAGAAAGCCCCTACGCTTCTCACATAACTGATATTGAACAGATCGACGTAGTATATTTCAACAATCTTACTATCGGTGAATTTATTTCCTCTAACGGGGTTTACCAATCCCTTTACGGGCTCGCAAGGAGGCATTCCAATGGCTGAGGCGGACTTTTCGAAAAAAGAAAAAAATTACTACACGGACATCCCGCAAAAGAGCGAAGCTTTTTTCCTGAAAGGATCGAACAATTATGACTGGGGCATGAAGAACAGGCTGGCCCGCATTTTCAACCCCCGGTCCGGGAAGACCGTGATGCTGGCCTTCGACCATGGGTATTTCCAGGGCCCCACAACCGGTCTCGAGCGTATTGACGTAACGATCCGGCCCCTCATACCCTATGCCGACGCCCTGATGCTGACACGCGGCATCCTGCGCTCCGTCATCGAACCGTCGTCGACCAACGCGGTGGTCATGCGCGCAAGCGGCGGGCCGAGCATCCTGAAAGAGCTTTCCAACGAGCATATCGCTGTGGACATCGAGGACGCTTTGCGCATGAACGTGAGCGCGGTTGCCGTGCAGGTCTTTATCGGCGGCCCTCACGAGACCCAGACCGTCAATAATATGACCCGGCTCGTCGATATGGGCATGCGCTACGGCATGCCGGTGCTCGGGGTCACGGCGGTCGGTACGGAGCTTGTCCGCGATGCCCGGTATATCGGACTGGCAACGCGCATCCTGGCCGAACTCGGGGTCTCGATCGTCAAAACCTATTTTGTCCCGGGGTTCGAGCAGGTCGCCGCCGCGTGTCCCGTGCCGATCGTGATCGCGGGCGGGAAAAAGCTTCCTGAACGCGAGGCGCTTCAAATGGCCCACGACGCGATCAACCAGGGCGCCTCGGGCGTGGACATGGGCAGGAACATCTTCCAGTCCGATGCGCCGATCGCCATGATCGGGGCCGTGCGCAAGGTCGTGCACGACAACGTCAGCGTCAAGGAAGCGTATCAATATTATGAAGAAATGAAGAATAGAAAATGAAGGTCGGTGTCTATTACCGCAACAGTGACGTACGTGTGGAAGAGCGTCCTGAGCCCAAGGCCGGCGACCGCGAGATCGTGGTCAAGGTCATGGCCTGCGGTTTGTGCGGATCGGACCTCATGGAATGGTACCGGATCAAGCGGGCGCCGCTGGTGCTGGGCCACGAGCCGGCCGGAATTGTTGTCGAAGCAGGAAAACTCGTCAGTACCGTCAAACCGGGAGACCGCGTATTCGTCACCCACCATGTCCCCTGCAATGCCTGCTACCACTGCCGTACCGGACACGAAACCGCCTGCACGACCTTCCAGAGCACCAATAATTTCGAGCCCGGCGGTTTTTCACAACTCCTGCGCGTGACCGGCAAAAGCGTTGAAACCGGGACCTTCGTGCTTCCCGACGCCGTGAGTTTCGAACAGGCGACCTTTATCGAACCGCTGGGGACCGCGGTGAGGGCGCTCCGGACCGTGGGACTGAAACCAGCCCAGAGCGTGCTCGTCTGCGGCAGCGGCGTTGCCGGCCTTCTCATCATCAAACTGGCGCGTGCCATGGGAGCGGACACCATCATCGCGACCGATGTGAGCCCGTACCGTCTTGAGAAGGCGCGTGAATACGGGGCCACGCACACGATCGCGGCCCACGAAGATGTCCCCGCGTTCATCAGAAAGGTAAATGATGGCCGTTTGGCGGACATCGCCATCCTGTGCGCCGGCGCGCTTCCTGCAGCGCGCACCGCGCTTCAGTCCGCCGAGCGCGGCGGAACCATCCTGTTCTTCGCGGTGCCGAAACCGGGCGAGACCGTTGCCGTGGATTTCAACCCCTTCTGGCGTGACGATATCACGATCAAGACCTGCTACGGCGCCGCCCCCATCGACAACCTGCAGGCCCTCGATCTCATCCAGCACGGCACGGTAACGGTGACCGACATGGTGACGCACCGTTTCGGCATCGACCGGATCGGCGAGGCATTCATGACCGGCGCCAGACCCGACGGCTGCGTGAAGGTCATCATTGAGCCGAACAGTTAATCATAGAAACTGCATTTGCCACGGATGGATGCGGATTAGAGTCGGATAAAATCGGATTTTTCCGTGAAAGCAGTTTACCCATGGGGTGATAGGCTAAAACGAATATCGACTCTATTTTCATCCGCTTTTATCATAAGTCAAATCCGATTCTTCCGCCTGCGCCCAGCGCTTACGAGTGCGGATGCGCGAGTGCAGGGTGTGTCTAAATGCTCTCTTTAGGTTTATGGATCGGAGGTCCTTATGAAACAGAAACCCAGCAGCAATCTCCGCCATATCCTCAGCCTGCCGGTCATCGTCGCCGCTCTCGGCTACTTCGTCGACATCTACGACCTGGTGCTCTTCAGCATCGTCCGGGTGCCGAGCCTGAAATCGCTCGGACTCTCCGGACAGGACCTGATCGACAACGGCGTGTTTCTTCTCAACATGCAAATGGCGGGCATGCTCATCGGCGGCATTCTCTGGGGCGTCCTGGGCGACCGTAAGGGCCGGCTGAAGATCATGTTCGGCTCGATCTTCCTGTACTCCATCGCGAACATCGCGAACGGTCTGGCCACGTCCCTTCCTGCCTACGCGGCCCTGCGCTTCATCGCCGGCATCGGTCTGGCCGGCGAGCTCGGGGCGGGGATCACCCTCGTGTCCGAGGTCCTGCATACCAGCATCCGGGGGTATGGCACGATGCTCGTGGCCTCCGTGGGCGTCTCGGGCGCCATCCTCGCGAACATCATCGCCAATACCTATGACTGGCGGAACGCCTACATCATCGGAGGCGTACTCGGCCTCGTGCTGCTCATCACCCGGATCAGCGTGGCCGAGTCAGGCCTGTTCCGGGCCATGAACCGGAAGACCGGGGTCAGCAGGGGGAACCTGCTCGCCCTCTTTTCCGAACGGAAGCGCTTCCTCCGCTATCTCAACTCGATCCTGATCGGCGTCCCGATCTGGTTCGTCGTCGCTGTCCTGATCACCTTCTCGCCGGAGTTCGCCAAAGCATTCGGAACGACCGGACCGATCTCCGCCGGGAATGCGGTCATGTTCTGCTACCTGGGGCTGGTCTTCGGCGATCTTTCGAGTGGACTGCTGAGCCAGGCCTTGAAGAGCAGAAAAAAAGTGGTCTTCCTGTTCATGCTCCTGACCCTTGTTGCCATCGGCCTCTACTTCCTGCAGGGGAGCAGGAGCCCGGAATTCTTTTACGGTGTGTGCCTCGTGCTCGGATTTGCCAGCGGCTACTGGGCCATCTTCGTGACCATTGCCGCCGAGCAGTTCGGCACGAACCTGCGCGCCACGGTCGCCACGACCGTGCCCAACTTCGTGCGCGGGATGGTGGTCCCCATAACCCTTCTATTTCAATTCTTTCGCCAATACTTCGGCCTTGAGGGCGGCGCTCTTGCCGTTGGGGCCATCTGCGTGGTTGCGGCCTTCTTTGCCCTCGCCTCACTGGAAGAGACGTTTCATAAGGACCTGGATTACTATGAGGAATTCCCGTGAGACGAAGAATAGACCATTAAAAAACGTTTCTCGCAAAGACGCAAAGGTCGCAAAGAAAGTCTGAATCTTTTGTTTTAAGACAAAGTCAAAAGCTTTGCGTTACTTTTTTAGTTATGCCTCACTTTGCGTACTTTGCGTCTTTGCGAGAAATAGCCTTAGGTTCGATGCTTGATTACAATTCTTTTGACACTTCCCTCCATTCCCTTTATAATTCACGCACTATGACTGCTAAGATCGGTGTTATCGGCGCAGGGGCGTGGGGCACGGCCCTTGCCATGCTGCTTGCCGGCAAAGGGCACGACGTGACCCTTTGGATGTATGAAAATGACCTTTCCGAAGAGACGGCACGCACGAGAGAGAACCGCGTCTATCTCCCGGGGTTTCCCTTGCCCGGCTCCATCCTGGTAACCTCATCTCTTGAAACCGCTGTCAGGGACAAGCCGGTCATTCTTTCCGTCGTCCCCTCCCACACGGTCCGTAGCGTGGTAAAACAGTTTGCCCCTTTTCTATCGGAGAACGCCATCATTATCAGCGCATCGAAGGGCCTTGAGATCGACACTCTCATGCCGCTCTCAGAGGTATTCAAAGACATCCTGCCCAACAAATTCCACGACCGGCTCTGCTTCCTTTCAGGACCCAGCTTTGCGAAAGAGGTTGCCCAGAAGATGCCAACCGCTGTCGCCCTCGCCTCATATGACCCGGCAGTGGGAAAGAAAGCCCAGGAGGTATTCAGCAACGCCTACTTCCGTGTCTATACTAATCCCGATGTCCTTGGCGTGGAACTCGCAGGCGCGCTTAAAAATGTGGTTGCCATTGCTGCGGGAGTGCTTGAAGGCATGGGTTTCGGATATAACACCATGGCCGCCCTGCTCACCCGCGGGCTCGCGGAAATAGCTCGGCTCGGGGTGGCCATGGGAGGAGAACTCCAAACCTTCTACGGCCTTGCAGGCATGGGAGATCTGGTCCTTACTTGTACGGGAGGCCTGTCGAGGAACCGCACCCTTGGATCGCGGCTCGGCAAGGGCGAGAAACTGGATGATATCATGCGGGGAACAAAAACCGTGGCCGAGGGCGTCAAGACCGCCAGGGCCGCGCGTGACCTTGCACAAAAATACAATATTGCAATGCCGATCGTCGACGAGGTCTATCAACTCCTGTACGAAGACAAAGACCCGAAGCTCGCAGTGAAAGATCTGATGAACCGTGAGCTCAGGGGAGAATGATCGTTTGCGGTAACTATGACGGACTATGAATACATCAAAACTCACCAAGCTTCTCCAAAGCGTTAGGTCCGGCAAGATCGATGTCGAAACCGCGCTCGACCGGCTCAAGCACCTGCCCTTCGAGGACGTGTCATACGCCCACATCGACCATCATCGCCACTTGCGCCACGGCATGCCCGAGGTCATCTACTGCGAAGGAAAGACACTGGAACAGGTCGTCGGCATCACGAGGCACATGCTCAAGGCCGGGAGCGACATCCTCGCCACCCGCGCGTCGGAGGCGGTTTATGAAGCCGTTAAGAAACAGGATCGCCGCGCGGTATATCACAAAGCCTCACGCGCCATAGTGATACAGGACAAGAAGAAGACGTTGACCAGCGGCATTGTCCTCGTCCTGACCGCCGGGACATCCGATATCCCCGTTGCCGAGGAGGCAGCCGTGACCGCGGGGATGCTCGGCAGCACTGTACAGACCGTGTATGACGTGGGCGTGGCAGGGATCCACCGCATCCTGAGCAAACGGGAAACGCTAAATTCCTCCAGGGTGATCGTCGTGGTAGCGGGTATGGACGGCGCGCTCCCATCGGTCGTGGGCGGACTCGTGGACAAGCCCGTGATCGCCGTTCCCACGAGCGTCGGCTACGGCGCGGGGTTCCAGGGACTGGCCCCCCTCCTCACCATGCTCAACTCCTGCGCGTCAGGCATCGCGGTCATGAACATCGACAACGGCTTCGGCGCCGGAGTGCTGGCGCACAGGATAAATCTCCTCGGGGAACAGACCCTGAGGAAGCCTAAATAACAAGGCGCAAAGTTCAAAAGACACTTCAAGAAGCAATTTAGGAATCGCTTTTATTGCGCATTGATTTGACCTTGGGATTCTGACATTTGGAATTATAGACCATGGCCCTCGCTTACTTCGACTGCTTTTCCGGCATATCCGGCGACATGACCCTCGGCGCTCTTGTTGACGCGGGTGTCTCCATCGACGTTCTGCGCGCCGAGCTGGCTAAACTCAATCTTCCTGGCTACGAGCTCAAGGCAGAAAAGGTCAAACGCTCCGGCATTACTGCGACCAAGGTTACCGTGATCATCAACCAGAAGGACCAGAAGTCGCGCTACCTTGCCGACATTTTGAGCATTATTAAAGCCTCCACCCTTTCTCCAACGGTGAAGGAGAAAAGTAGCCGGATATTTACACGCCTGGCTGACGCGGAGGCAAAGGTGCACGGCACAACATCCGACAAGATCCACTTCCATGAGGTTGGCGCCGTGGACTCCATCGTGGACAACGTCGGGGCTGTTATCGGGTTGGAGCTGCTGGGGATCACGCGGATCATGGCATCAGCGATCAATGTGGGTTCGGGCATGGTCAAAACCTCTCACGGCATGCTTCCGATACCCGCACCCGCAACGGCGGAGTTGCTTACCAACATCCCCTTTTATCAATCGTCGGTAAAATTCGAGCTCACCACGCCGACAGGCGCGGTCATCATCAGCACGCTCGGTTCCTCCTTCGGCCCCATGCCGCCGATGAAGCTCGAGCGGGTCGCCTATGGCGCGGGCGACAAAGAATTCCCCGGTATGCCGAATGTCCTGAGGCTCATGATCGGACAACCCGTTGCAGGCTATGAAGAAGACGCCTCCATCGTCATCGAGACGAACATCGACGACATGAACCCCCAGGTCTATGACTACGTCATCGAGAGGCTCATGCAGCAGGGCGCGCATGACGTTTACCTCACACCCATTATCATGAAAAAAGGCAGGCCCGCAATACTGCTATCAGTCCTTACTGATAAGACAAAGACAGATGTCGTGCTCGATACGATCTTCCGGGAAACGACCAGTATCGGTGTCCGCATCCTGGAAGTGGGCAGAAAGAAGCTCTCCCGCGAGATCAGGGAAGTCGACACGGTTTATGGTAAGATCAGAATAAAGATAAGCAGGCGGAATGATGAAGTGCTGACGATAACGCCGGAGTATGAGGATTGCAGAAGGATCGCTGAGGAGAAGAAGGTACCTCTTAAGCAAGTTATAGAAGAAGCAAAGCATTCGTTTTCTCGCAAAGACGCAAAGGGCGCAAAGGAATGCTAAGAGCTTGGGCTTTATGACTGAAAACGAAATAGCGAAAATTGTTGTTGATCTGTGTGTTAAAATTCATAAGACTCTTGGTCCCGGGCTGTTGGAGTCTGTTTATGAAGCTGCTCTCGTGTATGAGCTGAAAAAGCTCGGCATTCATGTTGAGAATCAGCTTGGAATCCCTGTGACGTACGATCAAATTATAATGGATGTAGGTTTCAGGGCTGATTTAGTAGTAGATAATAAGCTTATCGTTGAATTAAAATCCATTGAGAACCTTTTGCCAGTGCACAAGAAACAACTCTTAACGTACTTGAAATTAACAAAAATGAAACTTGGCCTCCTGGTCAATTTTAATGTAGACCTGATGAAGGATGGCATCGTGAGAATTGCAAATGGCCTGTAGCTAGATGCTCCTGTTTCTCTTTAAGATATTAGTTAAGATTCACCCTTTGCGACCTTTGCGGCTTTGCGAGAAATGATTTAGACTCTGAATGTTAGCGAGAACCCTATGAGAACAATCCGCATTTCCATGGCCCAGATCAACCCCGTTGTCGGGGACCTTGCGGGCAACCGCGACAAGATCATGGTCGCGATCAAGAGCGCGAAAAAACTCGGCGCCGACATTGTCGCGCTGCCCGAGCTTGCCGTGACCGGCTATCCGCCCGAGGACCTGATCCTGAAGCCCCGGTTCGTGAAGGACAATATAAAGACGCTCACAGATATCCAGCAGGCGACGAGGGGGATCGTCGCGATCGTCGGATTCGTTGACAGCAACCACGACTGCCTCTTCAATGCCGCCGCCGTACTGGCCAACGGAGAGCATATCTACACCTATCGTAAGATATTCCTGCCGAACTATGGGGTGTTCGATGAACACCGGTACTTCAGCCCGGGAGGACGCTATCCTGTCTTTACCGTCAAAGGCGTCGGCGTGGGTGTGAACATTTGTGAGGATATCTGGTATGAAGAAGGGCCCGCGCGCGTCCAGGCACTGGCAGGCGCCGAAGTGATCGTGAATATCAACGCGTCTCCTTACCATAAAGGCAAGGGGAAAGAGCGTCTGAAAATGCTTTCCCAACGGGCGAAAGAGAATGACGTCGTCATCTCCTACACCAATACCGTAGGCGGTCAGGACGAGCTCGTATTTGACGGCCAGAGCATGGTACTGGACCGGAACGGAAACGCAGTCGCCCTCGGGAAACAGTTCGAGGAAGAAATGCTGACCGAGGACATTGCTGTCCCCGGGGACAGGATCCCGTTTCCCGAGGACCGGGAGCAGTTCAGCGACTTCATGGACTACGTCTCCCTCTCCGGACGACCGACAAAAAAAAAGAAGCCGCTTCCCGCCGTACGCGCGGCCAAACCACTCTCGGTGTGCGAAGAGGTGTACCGCGCCCTTGTGCTTGGGACCGGGGATTATATGCGCAAGAACGGCTTCAAGTCCGCGGTCATCGGCCTGTCGGGCGGCATCGATTCATCCCTCGTGGCCGCTGTTGCGGTGGCAGCCATGGGGAAAGAGAACGTGACCGGCGTGTTCATGCCGTCGCAGTACAGCTCGAACGAGAGCTGCGAAGACGCGTATGATCTTGCCCATAACCTCGGCATCAAGATCCTGGAGATCCCCATCAAACAGACCTTTGAATCATATCTGACAACACTCCGTGGCGTTTTCGCGAGAACAAAGATAGATGTGACCGAAGAGAACCTCCAGGCCAGGATACGGGGAAACATCCTCATGGCCCTCTCGAACAAGTTCGGCTGGCTCGTGCTCACGACGGGCAACAAGAGCGAGATGTCCGTGGGATATGCCACGCTTTACGGCGACATGGCCGGCGGTTTTGCCGTGATCAAGGACGTTCCCAAGACCCTGGTCTACGAAGTGTCACGATGCGTGAACAGGCTTGCGGGGAAGAGCGTGATCCCGAAGCGGGTCATGACCAAAGCCCCGACCGCGGAACTTCGGCCGAACCAGAAAGACAGTGATTCCCTGCCTCTCTATTCCGTTCTCGACCCGATCCTGAAGGCCTATGTGGAGAATGACAAAGATCGGAACGAGATCATCAAGATGGGCTTTGACCCCAAGACCGTGGAGCGTGTGATCCGGCTAGTGGACTCCAGTGAGTACAAGCGCCGCCAGGCGCCTCCGGGCGTCAAGATCACCCCGCGGGGGCTGGGCAAGGACCGACGGTACCCGATAACGAATAGATATAAGAGCTATTAAATTAAGGGTACAGGGGTCAGGGTACAGGGTCCAGTCGTTGGTTTTACCTGCCCCACCCCGACCCCTGACCCCTGAACCCTTTATGACTTCCGGGATTCTCTACATAGTCGCCACCCCCATTGGGAACCTCGAGGACATCACGCTCCGGGCGATCCGCGTGCTGAAGGAAGCCGACCTCGTCGCTGCCGAGGACACGCGTCACACCAGGCACTTGCTCGACCGGTATCAGATCGATACGCAGCTCACGAGCTACCACGACCACAACAAGGAAGAAAAGGCCCCGGTCCTCGTCGCGCGGATGCTCGAAGGAAAGAGCGTGGCCCTCGTGTCTGACGCGGGAACTCCCGGTATCTCGGACCCCGGCTATTTTTTGATCAACCTGGCCATTGACCGGAAGATCCCCGTCGTTCCCATTCCGGGGGCCACCGCGGCCATTGCCGCGCTCTCGGTCTCGGGTATGCCGACTGACCGGTTTTTATTCGAAGGCTTTCTCCCGGCTAAACATCTGGCCCGCCTCAAGCGGCTGCAGGAACTTTCAAAGGAGGAACGCACCATTATCTTTTACGAAGCGCCGCATAAGATCATCAGGGCCGTCGCGGACATGCTCGCCGTCCTCAGCGACCGTCGTGCGGTCATCACCCGCGAGTTGACCAAGATTCATGAAGAAACCATTCGGGGAACACTTTCGGAATGTCTCAAACGCCTTCAAGAAGGGACCATCAAAGGTGAGTTCACCGTCATCCTCCACGGCGCCACAAAAGAACCGCTGCAACGGGACATAGACACGGCGGAGTATCTAAAAAATCTCATCCTCCACCGCGGTCTGAGCAAAAAAGAAGCCATTTCAGCGGCCGCAGAGGAGCTTGGCATGCCGAAGAAGGACGTGTATAAGGAAAGCCTGAAGATGGAGAACACGCTCAATGAAGCGAAGGGCAAAGGGGCGGAAGAGGATGTTTAGGCGAGACCATCAATATTCTTAAAGAAGGATTGAGCCGGTGGAAGATCACCGGCAAAGAGAGAGGAGCATTTGCTCTTCTATCACGCCGGATCCGGAATCCGTACCATCGCTGATACAGGAAGAGCAGCATCACGAGCGAATTCCGGCGATTTCACTTCCATATTGTGCGAGATATCTCCCGATGCTCTCTTGACCATCAGTTCGACCGGTTTATTTACCTTCACCACGATATAGTTCGGATCGAAATAGTACTCACCACCGATGACCTCTGCGCGCTGCACACCATCGACATCCACGGTCGCGACCACACGCTTTTCCTTACCCATCGCATGTTTATGTTGCGCTGACTCTGCTGTCGGCGTTATTGCCGATTTCACATCCTGCTTCATCTCAGGATTTGCCTCCTTACCTGATGCGGCAAAAACTTAAGGGCAGCAATACTGCCAGCGCAACAACTAAATACTTGACGCACTTCATCCTGTTCCTCCCAGGTTGATGAAACGAGTGCTGACTTGCTATATAGTACCAAATGTACGACGTTTGCTTTTTTCCCCTTCAGCATATGGGATATTTGCCCTTGCTCAGTGCCGTACAGAACCGGTTGATCGCGGCAAACTCCCGTTCAAAGACCTCCTCGGCCGGTGCGATGATCTCGCTCACCTTTCTCCCCCGCTCGAGCAGGACCTGCGCCGTGGCCACCTGCGGCCTGTTGATCGGCGTACCGATGCGGCTCAGAAGCAGGACATACACCTCGCGGATCCCCTCGATATGTTCAAACAGGTTTTTCGCGATCTTGTGCGCAAGCACATTGTAGATCTTGCCGACGTGGCTAACAGGATTTTTACCGGCCGCGGCCTCGGTGCCCATGGGCCGGTTCAGGGAAATAAGCCCGTTCACCCGGTTGCCGCGCCCCACCTGGCCGGAGTCCGCGTCTTCCGCGGATGTACCGAGGAGGCTCAGGTACACGCCTCCGAGCCCCCGACCCTTCTCGTCAAGTGTATTATAGTTTATTCGAATGTCCTTGAACCCTCCGGACCGCATAACATAGTTACGCATTTCCTGCACGAGTATTTCTTTGTTCTCAAAATAATCGCCTTCGGAACGGATCGATCTGCAGATCAGTGGCATGGCAACTGTGAGGTCCAGCACCTTTCCCGTCCTCAGGCCCATCACCTTGATGTCCTCGCCGGTCTCCGGATGTCTCTGTTTGAAGCGCGGTGAATTGAGGTGCCGCTCCAGGCCGAGCACAACCTGTTCACAGGTACTGAGCGGATAATAGCCGACGGCCGCGGATGTATCATTTGCGCCTCGCACCCGGCCTGAACGTGCAAAAATATCAGTCAGTTCTTGCGAGCCCGGAGCGAGCACAACGCGGTACTTCACATGCTTCTCCGGATCAACAAAACGCATGTTCCGCTTCAGCCATGCCTGTGCCGCGTCCACGGCAATGTCAGCGACGGGGACCTTTTTCCTGCCGACGGAGAAGGTGGCCCGGTCGCCGATGGTCAGTTCCATCGGCGCCACGACCCTGCCCCCTCCGAATCTTTTCTCGACACGGCCCGCCGCAAGCAGCCCTTTGTCGATATTGTGATGCAGGATGGTCCCGAACTCCCGCATATACTCCTTCGAGAGCTCGATGGAAATCGCCTCCATGATGGAGTCACACAGATAATCGGGATGGCCCAGGCCTTTCCGCTCCACGATCTCCACCTGGTGCTCCGCAACCGGCGTCCCCTGGTATGGCTCGATGACGATCATGATACTAGTGTAGCATACTGTTGGTACCTTTAAGATTATTAACCATGAATGCTGAATGATAAATTGCAGCTTGACTTTAGAGGGGTAATTCTTTACCTTAACCACTATGGAGTCCAAACTGATTGTCGATGACGAACCCGATATCGTAACTCGTCCAGCGTACACATTATAAAATGAAACAAGGCATCTTCAAACGCATATTCATCCTCTATGGCGCTATCCTCTTCCTGTCAGTGCTCATCACGGAAGTATTCGTCACTGGAGCCGTCAGAACAAGCTACATCAACACGCTGCATGACAATCTATCGACCCAGGCGGTGCTCATCTCGCATGACGTCACGTTTCAGTCTACCGCTCCAATGGACAGCCTCTGCCGGCAGTTGAAGGAAATAACCCGCGCTCGCGTAACGATCCTCGCCATGAACGGCAGCGTCATCGGTGATTCAGACCACGATGCAGCCACTATGGCCAATCACCGCGACCGGGTCGAGCTCCAGCAGGCGATGCTCACGGGTTCAGGCATGGCAATCCGTAAAAGCGATACGCTGAAGTACGATCTCCTCTACGTTGCCAAAAAGATCGCGCAGGGCGACAAGCCGCAGGGGTTCATCAGGCTCAGTGTGCCCCTCAAAGACGTAGATGCCGCGGTCAATCTGCTCAGGATGCAGATCGTTCTCGTGGTGAGCCTCGTTCTGCTGGCAACCGGCCTGCTCTCGTTCTGGCAAATAGACCGGCTCAGGCGGCTGACGAACCAGATCAGGGATTTTTCTTCCTCCCTCGCCCGGGGGGAACTCGGCAAACGGTTGTTCATGAGCCATGCCGGCGAGTTCGACGAGATCGCCGACAGCCTCAACACCATGTCCGGGGAGCTGAAGCTCCGCATCGCGGCGAGTGAAGAGGAAAAACACCGCTTCGATGTGGTCCTGCGAAGTATCCCTGATGCCCTGATCATTATGGATGCACATGGCGTAATTCTGCTCTCGAATCCCGCGGCGAGAACATCGTTCGGAGAGAACGCCCTGCAGGGTAGGCCGTTTATCGAGGTCGTCCGGAACACCGAGGTCCTATCACTCGTAGAAAAAGTGCGGAAGGATCAGGCGGCCGGAAGCATCGAATTAAAGATCGATTCTCCGCTGGAACAATACTATGTGGTCCAGGTATCCCCCCTCTTCTATACAGAACGCGAACTGTCGGGATTTGTCGCCGTGTTCCACGACATCACCCGGCTTCAGAGGCTTGAACAGACGAGAAAGGATTTCGTTGCCAATATCTCCCATGAGATCAAGACGCCGATCACCGCGATCAGCGGATTCGCCGAGATCCTGCTGGACGGGGCGCTCCATGATAAAACCAACACCTTGAAATTCATTGAGACCATCAGATCGAACAGTGAACGGATCAACAGGCTTGTGGATGACCTCATGATGATCTCGAAGATAGAACTGGGGGCCGTCACGGTGAGGAAGATTCCCGTTCATATCGAAGAGATCATGGAGCAGGTCATTGACACGTTGGGCGATAAGGCATCGGGAAAGGGGCTCGCCCTTACCTGGTCGGTCGTTCCACCCGTGAAAGAAATCAATGCGGACAAGGACAGACTGATCCAGATACTGACTAATCTGACGGACAATGCGATAAAGTTCACGGAGAAAGGCAAGGTTGTTCTTGGTGTGGCTGACGAG
>Ga0210377_10001071_pt1 | contig 25479 bp, 27 predicted proteins | sample PLM4_65_b1redo_FD_155480 | JGI IMG/M metagenome (GOLD analysis project Ga0210377, IMG submission 155480) | Groundwater sediment microbial communities from an aquifer in East River, Colorado, USA - PLM4_65_b1 redo | ecosystem: Environmental > Terrestrial > Soil > Riparian zone | place: USA: East...
CGCTGCCACCATCGTCGGCATTTTCTTTGGTTACTACCCCGCTACGCAAGCTGCAAAACTTGACCCCATTGACGCGTTACGGCGCGAATAATTTCTTCATAATAATTTCATCTAAAAAAGGATTCAACCATGAAAAAGATTTTTCTCCCCCTCGTTTTTCTCTTTGCTCTTTTGCTCGCCTCCTGCTCAGGGACGGCTGCAGCAGCTCCGACAACAGGCGGCGACACCTATGTCAGCCAAAACCTGCCCGTTGATTACGAAGGCGCGTTGGCAGTCCGCAATCAACTTGCGCTAGGAACCCTCGAACTGAACCAAACTGATTCAGCCATCAGCGCCGAACAAGCGCAGACTCTCCTTCCGCTCTGGCAGGCGCTTCGCAGCACTCAACAGGCAGGCGGAACAGCACAAGCAGAGGTCAACGCTCTGTTGACTCAAATAGAAGCCGCCATGACACCCGAACAATTACAGTCGATTGCAGGCATGAAGTTGACCTTCACCGATATGCAGGAATGGGCAACCGCCAACGGCATCACAGTTGGCAGCGGCGGCGGCACACCTGGTCAGGGCAGCGGCATGTCACCAGAAGCACGCGCCACCAAACAAGCCGCTGAAGGCATCACCCCCAATAGCAATGGAAGTGGAAGCAAACTTCCAACCGCATTAATGGATGCAGTCATTGCCTCATTGGAAGCACAAATTCAGTAAAAAGAAAATTTCCCAAGTCTTTGCGAAGCACCCTATGGGCAAAGATCTCGGAAATTTACGGAGACAACCATGAAAAAAAGTATCAATCGGTTCGCCCTCTTGACCCTGCTCGCCATAAGCCTTATCTACGCATGCGCGCCGACTTCAGTAGTGGAAACTGCCCCCACATCCCTTGCATCAACTTACCTGACCGTTGAATACAGCGATGCGGCGAACATCCGCAGTCAACTGGCGTATGGCACGCTCAAACTGGCTGAAACATCCAACGCCATTACGCCTGAACAAGCCAGGGCATTGATCCCGCTCTGGCAGGCAGTCATCAGTTTGAGCGGTGACACGACCACAGCAACGGAAGAGCTCACCGCTGTCCAGGATCAGATCACCGCCGCGCTGACCGCAGAACAATTACAGGCGATTGCTGGAATGCAAATCACTAACGCAGGACTCAGTGTATTCTATGCAGAATATGGCGTTGTCCTGCCGACCCCCGTCCCTGGCGTGACCAAAGTTCCTGGCTCGGGCAGCGGCAAGACGGATGAAGAAAAAGCAGCCGCCCAGGCCACGGCCGCCGCATCGGGTCAAACCACTGGTACGGGACAGTCAGCCAGGACACTGCTGTTCGAGAAGGTGATTGAGTATTTGATGAAAGTAGCAGGCTAATAAGTCAAGAACCAACTCCAAGTGATTTTCATTGAAGTTCGTTCTTTTGTCCTTGACAGAAACCGATACGAGCTTATACTTAGTTAGACTAACTAAGTATAAAAGAGGATGAGATGACAGAAGAACCAACGTTAGCTGAAGAGAGATTTTTCGAACTGATGAGGCGGGTACGTCAGTTGAGCATGGATTCGTACCCTGTGGAAGGTTCAGCGGTTTCGCCTGCTCAAATGGCATTGTTGGATTGGATCGCCAGCTCAGATGGGAGCGGGGTGCAGGACATTGCTGAGGGGCTGAAATTGACACCACCCACCGTCAGCGTTGGTGTCCGGAGGCTGGAAGACGCGGGTCTGTTGAAGCGTAAATCCAATCCGCAGGACAAACGCGCCGTTCAATTCTTTTTAACTTCCAAAGGTCAATCTCTGCAACGGCAATCGCAAAACTTTCGCCGTCAAAAATTCAAACTCATCCTATCCGGCCTAACGCAGCAGGAACAGGAGACGATGATTGGACTTTTGGAGAAAGCACTCCAGACTGCTGAAGCCCAAAATAATAATGCCAAACTCAAATGACTCGCCGAAATAAAAATGGAGTGAAAATCAAAGGGAAAAAATAATGAACAAATTTCTGAACAAGTGGCTGCGTACGTTTCATCGCTGGCTGGTACTGCCCTTCATTGCATTACTTTTGACCGTCCTCTTCACGCGTGGGACAACGCTTGGCGATACCGCCCAGCGTATCCAGGCGGTGCTCATGATCATCATGGCTATCAGCGGCGCGTATTTGTGGTTGTTACCGTATTTAACCAAGTGGCAGAGAGCGCGAACCCAATGATATCTGGAGCAAGCCTCTTGGCGGAATATGAGATCCATTTTTGCAAGGAAAGGAAAAACCAACATGTGTCATAACTGTAAACATCATCAAGGCAGGGAATGTGATTGCGAAGGAAAATGCGAGAATGAGGGCCGCAATTGCGGGGAAGGATGCTGTGGTGGCGGGGAATGCAGCGGTGGTTCGTGCCATTGCGGCGATGGCAGTCATTTCCAACGCCAGTATCGGACCAAAGCCGAGCAGATTGTTGAATTGGAATCCTACCTGGGTGAGTTGAAACTGGAAGTGCAGGCTGTCGAAGAAAAATTGACTGAGTTACATAAATAAACTGTGTCGCGGAGTAAGAAGTTTTTGTCTTAGTCAGGACCATCTTACACAGATTCTCTTGCCACTGAGACACAGAGTCACAGAGCTTTTTGAGAACTTTTCTCCGCGTCTCAGCGACTCGGTGGCTTCCAAAAGTGCAACCTGCCGTTGACTAGGACAGGAGTAAGCAGTTTTCCACGATTAGCTGGAATGGCTCGAAAAACAATCAGTAACCCCATGCCCATCTTTGATCATTTCGATTTTCTCGCCCCGTTCTACGAAACCTTTATCCCGCCCAAAGACCCTCAAGAAATGTGGGCTTTCGCAGGACTGCCCGTCTCTGGCGCATTGCTTGACGCAGGCGGCGGCACTGGCAGGGTGGCGCAGTTCATGACCGGCAAAGCCAATCCCATTGTAGTGGCTGACCTATCCCACAAGATGCTATCCGAAGCCCGCCAAAAGGATGGCTTGCGTCCCGTCTGCTCACACACCGAAAAACTGCCGTTCCCCGATGAAACCTTTGCACGCATCATCATGGTGGATGCTCTTCATCACGTTTGCGACCAGCGCGGAACGGTGGACGAACTCTGGCGGACGCTTCAACCGGGCGGACGCCTCGTTATCGAAGAACCCGACCTGCGCCTCTTCGGTGTGAAACTGCTTGCCATCGCCGAGAAACTGGCGCTGATGCGCAGTCACTTCCTGTCACCGCCGCGCATTGCCGAGCTCTTTTATTACCCAGATGCCCGCGTCCGCATCGAGACGAGCAAATTCAACGCCTGGGTTATTGCTGAGAAAGAGAGCACATCATGAACCATGCCATCGAAGTGGAAAACCTGACTAAATATTATGACAAATTCCTGGCAGTGGACCACATCAACTTCACCGTCAAACAGGGCGAGATTTTTGGATTTCTCGGACCCAACGGTGCCGGGAAAACCACCACCCAGCGGATGTTGACTACGCTTCTCACCCCGACCGATGGACGGATCCTGATTAATGGGCATGACCTGTCTCGTGACTCGTATCCCGCCAAACGGCAGATCGGACTGGTTCCCGAAGAATCCAACGTCTACACCGAACTGACCGCCTGGGATAATCTGATGTTCACTGCCAGCCTGTATCGCGTGACGCGTGGCGAGCGGACGAAACGTGCCCAGGAATTGCTGGAGACCTTCGGCTTGTGGGAAAAGCGCAACATAAAAGCCGAGAATTTCTCCAAAGGGATGCGCCGCCGTTTGAGCATCGCGATGGCGATCATCCATAAACCATCCCTGCTCTTCCTCGACGAACCCACGCCCGGGTTGGACGCACAGAGCATCCGCGCCATCTGGGAATTGATTCGCCGCATGAATGCGGAAGGCACGACAGTGTTTATCACCACTCACCAGATCGAGGAAGCCAACCAGTTATGCGGGCGCGTGGCAATTATCTCGCACGGAAAAATTGCTGCCATAGACACACCTGAACAGCTTAAAGCGAATTTCCGCCGTACCCAATCAGTGGAGGTTGCTTTCGAGGGAGATGTGACAGAAAAAAGCCCCGTGCTGGAAACCCTGCTTGGGGTGACGACACAGACCAAAGTCGGGGATAAGATACGCCTGTACACCGAAGACCCGTCGGCACTGTTGCCGCGGATCATCCAGTACGCCGAGTCTCATACCTTACGCATCGTCAGCCTGAACACACTCAGCCCAAGCCTGGAGGATGTCTTCCTCGAAATCACGGGCGGGCAGATGGGCACAGTCAGGAACGATTCACTGGAAGAGAAACCCGCCAGGCGCGGAAAAGGAGCTCGCAAATGAACCAATGGATCGAGCGAATCAAAGATGAAGTGGCGCAAGCCTGGACAGTGGCTCTCAAGGATGTGCGCGTGTATTACCTGCGTCCCGGCATGATTATGTTCGGTTTCCTGATGCCGTTCTTCATGTTCTTCTCGTTTTCGGTGCGGCGGGAAGTTGGTGTAGCAGAAGGGGTTGCTCGCCTGTTGGCGATGACGGTTTTCTTCACCGCTGGCGCGGCGGGCCCATTTATCATCCCTACCGAGCGCGCCATTGGAACGTATGACCGCCTACTAGCTGCGCCCATGTCCCTGTTGACACTGCTGCTTGGCAAGACCGCGGTGGGAGCATTTTTTGCCATTGCAGTTTCGGGTGTGGCCTTGCTTGCAGGACTGCTATTCTTCGGGACGACCATCCTCCATCCGGGATTGCTCGTCGCCGGCATTTTGCTGGGGGCGTTCTCCTTTTCAACTTTGGGACTGGCATTCGGTTCCATGCCTACTACCAACCCTGGCGATGTACAAATGCCCAGCACGCTCCTGCGTTGGGTATTGCTTTTCATCAGCGGCGTTTTTATCCCCCTGAGTGACATGGCTCCCATTGCGAGGGCAATCGCTTATTTTTCCCCACTGACCTACGCCCAGGATGTGATGAACCACGCCGTTCTGGGAAGCGGATTGATCAACCCCTGGCTTGACCTGGCTGTGCTGGCGTTGAGCGGCATCGTGCTCCTTTGGCCGTCGATTAAGATGCATCAGCGGGCACGCGTGTTGGGGCGGTGAGAAGTTGTAAAGCAGCCCCGGAGCCAGTTGACTCTGGATCCGGGGCCTTTGAAAAACTTTGTAAAACATTGAGCGTATCTTTACAAATACGATACGGGCCATTGTTATGATAATGACAGGATAATCTGAGAACATCTCAACGAAAGGAGTCATTATGAAGACCACACTGAAATGGATGCTGCCAATCGGGGCTGCCTTTTTAATCATTGCCTTGTTTGGATTGGCGTTTTTCAGTCGTTTTTGGATGGGTCAACCTTATCTCCCGATGGGATACAACATGATGCGAGGAGAGCCCCATCATGCATTCATAATGTCCGGAGCATCCTATAAAGGTTTGATCTTTGGAGCAGTATTGCTCCTGGTAGTTCTTGGCATCATCTTTGTTGCAAGTCGGTCAAAGTCACAGCCTGGAACCGAAGCCCAACCTGAACCTCTGGATAACTGCCCAGCCTGTGACGCAGACCTGGTGTCTGATTGGAAACACTGCCCTTACTGCGGGTATGAACTGTCACAACGATTCATGCGATAACACGCCTTCGGAATTTTCCGAAGGCGTGTTGATTTCAAAGTCCTGCGTTTCGATCTACTGTGGGGACTGTAACAGTTCGGGCGGGACATTCAGCGACCCGCTCAAGGCACGCAAGAAAGCTTCCACTTGCGCCAACTTGTTTGCGGTCAGCCCAAGTGGGTCCAATTCTGAATGACCGAGGGGTGCAAGTGGGTGATGGTTGTAATACTGTAGAATTTTCGCCGCATCTCGTTATCATCGAAGCGCCCCAGCTTGCGTAGAGTCTTGAGTGACCGTTCTTGACGGCCGGTAGTGTGTCGTTCATGGCGATAGGCACTGACTAGAATGATGCGTTTCGGGGTGGAAGAGATAGCCGTAGTTGGATTGGTCGTGGTATTCATAGTTCAATTTCTCCCGGATTGATTTATTGTTTTGAGGGGATAGATCGTGCAATAGCTTATTGCTTTGTGCGGTGGGGCATAAGGGCACGGACCAAGCAAAGTCAAGAATGCCGGCGATCACGATACCTGCGGCAAGCCCCATGCCGATAGCCAGGGTGACATTTACAATGTCATAGTGGTTTTCCTTTGTTCAAGTTGATGGGAACGCAAAACGCCCCGCGAAACAGTTCGCCGGGCGTTGATTCGGGCCTTTCACCCCGACCGGTCTCTGTTATGAGAAAAGTTTGAAAGTATTTGTGTTTTGGTGAATCTCCTCGTGTGTCATTTGTAGGCTGACACGGCACCTAGTAAATGAAGATATAGCCAGGAGCTTCACCTGGCTGTTTTCCCCGTGTCTCCATTTTGTCTTGACTTAGCTAGGTCGATCACTTCAACATGCTAAGAAGGAACGATTTGACATTCCCCTTGTCAGCTTTTCGGCGATTTGAACTTTGTTCGTGCTTTCTCCTGTTGAAAGAATAAGAGCCGGGAGAAAATCCCGGGCTCTTATTCTCGATGACATTTTGCAAAACGGTCAATACATCTTTATTGCATTGGGATCCTGCTCAAGGAAATATCAATGGACCCTTTCTTGATCTCCCTGGCGGCTTTGCCGGTTAAGGGAAACCAACCATTTCCAAAACGATGATGCTGATAATTCGGGCAAATCGTGCAGAGTTCGGAACAATGCCGACAATAGGTGACCCAAGGTAGCAATTTATAGCCGAATTTTATGGCCCGCCACTCGGAACCCGAGGCAAAACCGTGTTCAAGAAGAATTCGACCACATCGCCTAAGCGTCCTGTAACCGCGGCAATGATAGTGGGAGCCAACGCTGCAATGACTGTAGATACATAGACTGACAGCGCCGGAAGATTGTGGGCTGCCAGCAGGTCGCGCATCTGATAACCATGTTGGCGGATCAGTCTGTATTCCACGCCCAGCAAGCCGAGCATGGTAGTGAAGAGAAAAATCTGTGTAGCCCAAAGCAGGAAGGGCCGCATCTCTTGAAGTGTCTGTGCGCTCAACAAACGATAAGCGGCGAATGGAATCACCAATCCAACGAAAAGCACTAGACCTTTTGTAAGCCCATTGTTCCCACGTAGATGGATATAGAAATAGCCAAAGAAGAAGGCATACAGCATCCAGCTCGCCGTGGCTGACAGCAGAAATACCAGCAGGTCAGCCAATGGATAGGGATAGGACACACTGCTGCTCGGAAGATACTCGTAGAGTGCTATTAGCAGAGGCAATAATGCCAGCAGGGCGCCCAGGGCGAGCATTTGCCGCGTGTTGGACCAAGGGGTTTTCTCCCCTACTGCGAATGCTATCTTTTTAGAGGTCAAGCCATTGGGATATTTCTCAAGGCTCAGGCGATCACCGAAATGCTGCTTATACTTGGCAATCCTTGCCTCATATTGCTTTCCAGTGATTTCGGCCGCCTCGATTTTCTTATTCAAGGCACTCTCGATCTTCTTATAGCTGTACCGCGCCTTGGATTCATCGAGGATGTCCTTGATCATCTTTTCCCGTTCTTGGCCCATCTGAGCGACGGCTGCCTGAATCTTCATAATTTCCGACTCCGGCTGGAAAAGCCATGTGCGCGCTACAATCAGTCCGACCAGAAAAGGAACCGGGATAAACAACCAGCTTGTGGAACTGTTGATCATGAATACCGCGAATAGAACGATGCCGGCTTCCATGACTGGCCAGCCGAAGATTGAGTTAACGGAGTCTGCGCAGGCATCCTCGCGCAGCAGAAGCACAAGAGCCAGGGACAGGATGAAGGCAAACATTTGATCGGCATGCGCCACCAGTCCAAACAGGCTTTGGAGATGTAGTTCGGTCGTTCCAGGCCCTGCGATCGGCCAGGCAACGGCAAGGATTAAGACACCTACCAGGACAGCAATCCAGGGTTGCTTCTGGATGGTTTCCAGGAGCTGGCGTGTCGTTTGTAGGTTTTTGAATCCGTGGTACATCAGGTAGACCAGGGACGTCAGGATCAGCACGCCCGCTGCTCCCAGCAGGAAGATGGAAGAGGTGTAGGGCAGCCCGAACGCAAGTGCGATCAGCCCGACCGCAACTAAGGCGCGCAGCCAGCGAAAACGCCGTTTCCATTTCTCACTGGTCAGTATGGAGGGCGCAAGGATTTTCAGCATGCGATGGACCAGTGGGTAGGTCAACGCCGCAGAGATGGCAAGAAAAACCCACCAGGGAATGCCAACGATTTCTTGCACCAGGAAGTTCGCAGGGTCCTGTCCGAAATCGGGACTCTTAAGCGCGATGGCGAGAGCTGTCCGCACGGCAATAACGACGAGCCCAGTGCCAAACAGTCCGGCGGGCCAACTCCAGATCCAAAGGAAGACGCCGATCAGCATCGTCAGGACAACGGCCAGCCAGAGTGGATTCTGCAAATAAGGGAATAGGTTGGCGGAGCAAGCCTCACCGATGCGGCTTGCAGCTAGCTTGACCAGGTTCGCTAGCAATGGCGTTTTTTCGGCGAGAGATATGTTAATGCTTGGATGTAGCTGAAACAGACCCACGATCAGGGCTAGCAATAGCACACCCAGAAGGACGCGGATCCCCAGCAGTATCCGGCGTGGCCAAACAAATCGGCCTCGCTGAACAGGCAGAGCTGGCGAACTCATATTGGCGAGGATTTGTTCCAAGACCGGAAGATACAGCGGAGTAAGGGCCAACAGCCCCAGTAATAGAATGCAATAGGCATTCCCCGGCGCATCACTTAAAAGAATATTCTGGTCTTTCGTGCCAGATAAATCCAACCACAAGCGCAGGGGAGTGATCGCCTTCTGCAACCACAATCCCGGACCGATCTGCAACAAATAGTATAGGTAATTCCAGATGCGCCAGACGGCCAGAACAACGATCATCGCCGCCAGAGGCAGCCAGATCTCAGACCGACCGAAATGCCTCCGCCGCCACAACCAAAGCATCGCCGTATACGGTATCAATAGGATAAGCGTTCTCCAGGTATTGGCGCCAAAGTTGCCGCCGGAAGATGACTCAAAGCTACGAATGAAATCGAGCATCTTCTTTTCTTCGATCTTTTTTTGCTCGCTTTGTGTATCCTGCGTTGGCGCTTCAGGCTCCGGTGCATTGATGGTAGGTGTGCCGGGAGGCACGCTCAAACCCAAAGAGATCGCCTCATAGGTGCTGCCCGAATCCGCCGGCATCCCCAGCCAGGTAGCCTGATCTGGACTCAGAGTGGTCGGGTAGGGTAGGTTGAACCAGGCTGGCTTGAGACCGTTGAATTTAAGGGTGATCGAATCCTTGTCGGTCAATAATGGGTAGATGGCACCGCGGTAGATGGTGATGCCTGAGATGGCATATTGCCATTTCACTGTTATGTTCACCAGTGCCATGGGAAGTGCATTGGATTGGGGTTCGAGGCTGAGAGTATGAGTAACCTCGGTAGATGCACTCCAGGCTTCCCGTAGGGGAAAGACTGCATCCAGGAACTGGGCCGAGGTCATATATCCCTGGATCAGGGACTGCAAATTGGGATGGGACTCCGGCAAGCGCACCTCTACCGTCAGGATTGGTTTGCTCGTATTCAAGTCAAACACAGCCTGGCGGGAAAGAGGCAATCCTTCGATCGGCGAAACGTCCAATGGAGCGGATGGCGATCCATCTGGATTGACCGCTTGGGCGGTGATCTGAGTAGGGATGGGGTCCCGCAAAGACAAGATGGCGTCGAAGCCGCCGCTGTGATTGCTTCCGACCTCGCCCAGGATCTGACCCTCCTCATCCCTGAGGCGGATCCAAGCGTTTGGGGCACTGCTGCCGGCAATCCATAACAGGTGGTCATCGGTGACGGCATACGCCATCTGTAGACTGGGCTGCACAGACTCCTGGCTCCAGCTGAATTCCTTTTGATCCGTAATCAGGATCCGGCCGTTGCCAGAGTCACGCGCCCGGACCCAGATCCAGTTGGTCTGGATTGGAATACTGATGGAAGTGTCAAATATTCCATCCGCGTTGGCATACGTTGTATCCAGCAGGTGATTATTTACTCCGATTTCCACCACCGCGCCCGGTTTATGCGTGTTCCCATGCAATTCATGCGTATCGTCACTGAACATCTCCGCCCTTTTCAGTGACAATTCCATCGGCCCGAGCGCCTGATCGCCGAAGCCTTTTAAGCTGGGTACCAGGCTGACGAATTGCAGTAGAAAGAACGTTGCATACAGACCGAGGAGCGCTCCAAGGATAGGCAATAACAATTGAGTCCACCTGGCGATGGTTCGTATCCGTCCTCCGACGGAAGCTCGTATTGAAGGTTTCTCTAGCGAGGCCATACTATCCTCCCAATAACAGTATAGCGAAATTCAAGACAAAACTCAACTACCCCTAAACAAGTTTCGAACGGCACACGCGCCTCTGGTGAGTAACAAGTTAGATCAATAGAATAATCACCTTTGATTATTCTATAATGCTCCTAAAGCGGCACATTCTCCAACCGCTCCACACAGCCGGAGGTCGAGCCCTTGGCGTGAATGTGACCATTGAAACCGCCTCAGTAGGAAACTTTGCCGGTCCCGCAGACAGGACGTTCAATGTCTCCGCCAATACCCAGTCTTCCCCGGACCTTATCAACAATTGCCGGTCGCACGCAGAGAAGAGTGTCTTTGCAATCGCAGGTTCTTTCCCCTTTTTGACGAGTAGCTTGCCGATGCGGAATGATGTCTTTTCAGCAATCTTGACTTCCAGAGCGCCGAAACTGATGGGCGGCTCGCTCTGTTCCCACTGGTTCAGCGTGACTAGAACACTGCACCGATCTTCAGACAGCCGAAGTGGAAAATCCCCCAGTCAATTCCAGCTTCTTCGATCAGTTCATGTGCCGACTTGCCCGCTGGTTTGTACTCTTTCGTTTCAATGAACTTTTCTGTCCACTTGATTTCGACTTCGATATCTTCCCTCCCCTCAAAGTCGTTATGAGCATCCTCTACCAGATATTCGACGATTTCTGCCAGCCCTTCAATCGGCTGACGTGTTTCGGCCCAGACAAAGCCGAGCCAGCGAAGATCTCCGCGTTGGTGAATGCCGATGCGGAAGCTGTCTTTCCTGTGGTTCCTGGCGTAGTTGAGCGAAGCCTTACAGACGATACAGTATTTTCTTTCCCCGTAAATACGCATACGGTCTTTATCCTGGAACGTGATACTGTAGCATCCTTCGTGCAGACTCCAGACTTCGAGGTTGGTCTGTCTTGTTGGTGTTGCGACGTTCGTTTGCATTGCGTTCTCCTATGTTGTGGGGTGGTTTGATTTTGGAACGCAAATACGGCACAGTCAGGCATAAGCCCGATTGCGCCGTATTATGTTTGATCACTTGACCAAGATTGTTTCCACGGATGCTACACGTAGGCGTGGGAGGAGCTTGAGAGGAATTAGCCAACTTGGTGAAGGACAATGAGCGATTTCAGCCGAAGTAGACAAACCATTTATTCATTGCTAAATGATTTTTTTTGGTTGGTTTATTGCTTTCGGTTCGGTCATTTCAAGTTGAGTTTAGGAGATTGGTAGGAAGCAAGTTGTAGAGCGAAACGGGCATTTCGCAAATTACCAGGATGTGCTTCTGAACAGCAGTGAGTGGCGTGATGTACTGGTGAGTTTGGCCTGCAATTTGGATGGTGGTCAGGTAAATGTTCTTGAAAACGCGCTGTCACTTTGTGTTTCTCGATCACGGCCAGTGCCGCTTGTTCAAGGCTCTTCGTGTTTCGGAAGTGTTCTTTGCCACGTCCACGCTCGTTCAGGCTGGATAACTCGTGTTCTGTTTGTGCCAGCCGCTCTTCAAAGGCTTGGTTGGCTACTTTGGCATGTTGCAGGGAGCAGACGCTCAGACGCCGTTCTGTCCATTCGACTTCTTTCTCGCCTTGCTTGCCTTTCAGTAGTACACTGCTCTCAAAGCCTTTGGCAATCTTCACGCCATTGCGCTCGACAGATTCCAGGGGCTGTTCGCCGCTCCAAACCGGTTCTAGCAGTATCGTCAAGGCTTCCTCTAGAATTTGTACCTTGGGAAACGGTCCGAGGTAGGTGTCGCCTCCCGCTGCCAGGTGCAGCCGGGTTTCCATCGACATCATTTTGCTGTCACAAACATAGAACAGGCCCGAACGACCTACATTCTGACGCACCTGATCAATTGCCGTGATGTAGAGCGGGTCATCGGCCTTCTCGCCGGAAACCACCTAGATGCCTACCGCCAGCCCAAGCGGATCAAGCGTCGCAAGCATCACCTTGAATTGTGGCAAATCTGGCCGATGGTCTTTGCTGTGTCCAAATTGAAATAAGCCCTCTTCACTCACCTGCCAGTATCCGCTTCCGCTGGTGCTATCCAGGCGAATCAGATTGCCTTTCAGATCGTAGATACGGATCACGCCTTTGGTCATCTCGCTTTCAAACAGACACCAATCTCTGTCATCGCCAAACAAATTCAACACAATTGCCAGCCGATCATCGCTGAAATCTTCCGGGCGTATCCTGGTTTTCAGGCATAACCCCAGGATATTTACCCGGGCGGCTGCCCATTCTTGTACCTCACTCAGGCGATGGTCGCCTTCGGAAAGAATGTAGACCAGCCAAACTGCCACAACTGTCCCGAGACTACAGCCTTGCCAATTCCCATGCGGCATAAAATGCCGATCTACCACCTCGCGGACTTTCATTCGCTCCAATTTGGCAATCAATATCGGCAGGTCTTCTACCGGCTCTGTTTGTACTTCCAAGTGTTGTTCGCTCACACTCCCAGTTTACTCATTCCTTCCATTCTCGATTTAAAATGCACGAACGGAAAGTAATAATTTCTTCCGCTACAGAATTGTAAAAAATAACAAAAAAATTTGGACGAACAGAAAGACATCCTTCTGCGTTTTTATCTAGGAATTTACAAATGATACAAGTTATGATAAATTTGTATCATGGATATAGATAATAAGACCCTTGAAAGAATTGTTTTGGCCGCTTTGCAACTGTTTTTAACGCAGGGGATCAAGAAAACAGCCGTTTCTGAAGTTGCAAAGCAGGCAGGCGTTACACGCGTCACCGCCTATCGTTATTTTGGTGATAAAAAGAGTCTAGTTCACGCTGCCTTTATGCGCCTGGTTGCCGTCTTCCAGCAAGTACAAGCCGCCATAGCCGAGGAGCAGGGTGAGGAGTTCAACTCCTATTTGGATGTCATCGGGCGCGGTTTGGCAGCCCTGCCACAGGGCGACCTGCCCACTCGCCTGGACGAATTGAAGCGTCTCTATCCCGATATTGCCGCCGAATTTCACGAAACGCGCTTGAGGGTGGTTAAAAATATTTTTGACCACCTATTTTCCGTCGGGCGAGCAAAAGGACTGCTGCAGGAAGGGTTAAATCAGGAAATTGTAGAAGTGGTCTTTTTGGAAGCGGCGACCAATGCGCTCGAAAATCCCCGCCTGATTGCGCAAAACTTATCCCACACCGAAATATACAACACCGTTAAGAAAATTTTTCTTTACGGTATTTTAAAGGAGCGTGAATCATGAAACCCAACCCGTTTTCCAGTTTTCTGCGCGCCAATATGAATTTCTTGCGTGGTCGTTTCCATTTTCCCAAAGAGCGCATTGGCGAGGTCATCGAATACGAGGGGGAAAAATTTACCATTTTCCGCCAAATGCTCGTGGATACGGAGGACAGCGCCGAACCGCGAGCTGTTTTCAAAGCCCGTTTTCATGTGGAGAATATGTCCCCAGAGCGAAACAAGGTCTTCTCGCGCTTCACGATTCCCTTCTTTTCGGGATTGCCAGGATTCCGTTCCAAGTTGTGGTTGCTGAACGAAGAAACTGGCGACAATATGGGCATTTACGAATGGGCAACTCCCGAGGATGCGGCGTTCTATTCACAATCCTTCGCCATGCATTTTATGACGGGACGTTCAACGCCTGGCTCAACCAAATTTGAAATTATCTCAAAATAGCAGGGAAACGAAATGCCTGAATACAAAAAATCAGAAGCGAAAGAACGGATGAAAGAGAGATTCAGGGGAATTGAAAACGTGTAAATGCCAAGTTTCAAACCTGTCAAAATCGGGGAAGGCTCCTACTACCAGGTTGTCCCAGAGGCGGCGATGAAACTCTGCTGGGAATTGACATCGCTGTGCAACGCCTTCGAAGAGTTTGTCATGCCGACCGTTGCCAGGAGCAATTACAACATCATGCACCGGAAATATATGGGCTGGCTGACCGGCATGAATGGTGTCGCCCTTTCCCTCTTAACCGCCCACCTGTATGAACACGAAAAAAAAGCGTTTCAAAGCCGTGCTGCAACAATGCGGCATAACCCCGCGCGAGCTAGATGAAGAATCTTATGTAAGCAGAGTGAACCATCGGGGCAAAGGGGAACTTCGTGAATAGGCAGCCAACCCTCGCCGCCATCGGTTGCACAGGCGAGATCAGCAGAATATTTGTAAAAGGCTTCCTCGATCTGGGCATCTCGCTCAAATTGTTGGCACGTAGCCGACAGTCCACAGCGGCACAATATCCTGCCGCGCAAATCGTGCCAGGCAGCATGATGAACGTAGACGATATCGCCAGCACCATGCAAGACGCAGACGCGGTTTTCCTGATCACCCCAATTGGTCCGTGCAACGACACTTCGATTGAAGCTAAATCCGCCCGCGCCGCTATCGAAGCCGCCAAACGGGTTGGGCTTCCCCATCTGATTTACATCTCCGTGATCGGCATCAACCAGCCCACTGGCGTGCCGCTGCTGGATTCAAAACGCGAGGTCGAAGCCATACTGACTGCCAGCGGCATCCCCTGGACATCTATCCGCTGCGGCTCTTACATGGAGGATGTAATTGACACTAGGCTGGCTGCCCTGCGGTGCGGCATTTACGTTTTCCCCGTCACACCCACGCGCCAATTCAATTTCACCTTTCAGGGAGATGTGCCGCGCTTTGTCCACGAATTGCTCGCGCAAGGGCAGCCGCTCAACGGCGCGCTGGATTTCATTGACCCGCGTACCTATTCGGTGACTGAAGTGGCGCGCATGATGAGCAAAGCCACGGGGCGGCGCATCGTCCCCAGCGGGAAGTTGCCGCTCTATCTTCTTGAGCTCGCCCAGCCCATTTTCTACTGGCGAAAACACCGCCTCGCCACCATCATCCCGCTCATCCGCTACTTTAATCAACATGGCTATACGGGCAACATCCGCGAACTGGCGGAAGCCTACCCAAAGTTCAGGATGACCTCGCTGGAAGAACACCTCCAAAGGCTGTTGGCATGATCCACACCATCAACCACGTTGGCACCGGTGTTCAGGATATTGATTACGCCCAGCCCTTCTACTGTCGCTGCCTCAACTTCTCTTTCAAACTGAATGATGACGTGGCTGATTTACAGGAACTGAAGCTGATCTTTGGAGACGCGCTGAGGATGAGGATGCAGAACTCGACAAATCCGCGCGGCGGCCCCGGGCTGGAGCTCTTTGAACATTGGGATACTGCCCCGGCTGAGATCTGTTAAACCTTGCTGGAGCGACATCAGCTTGCTGGAACTGGGTGTTTGGGTACAGGGCATAGCAAGCCTGCGCCAATCTATGCTGGCTGGCGGCGTTCATCTGTTGAGCAGCTAGCCAATGGAAGCGGCAACTTCATCGGCGTAGAGGATATGCCCAAAAACGTCATTGATTATGGAGAACCATCCCGCCAACCCAATGATGCAAATAGTAATAGCTCAACAGTAGACTCTTTGCGCGGCTTGCGGCTTGTTACGTGTGGCAAGCATTGGATGTAAATATTAAGACCGGGGATTTCAAAAAAAAATTACTCATTCCGTTTTACCAGCTCAAACTTGCAAAAAGGTCTGTAATGGCAGAGGCATCAAGACTTGTACCATTTGCAAGGATGGCGATCCCCAAGTCTTCCTGCGGATAGAGGCGCATGATGGTGGCGAAGCCAGGTCCGCCACCCATGTGTTGAACATAGGGTCGCTGATCTAATTGATACTCCGCCCATCCGAGTGGACGTTCTGCGGGCAATTCTCCCGTTGGCATCATGGCAATCTTCGAGTTTTCAGACAAAAGCACCTCGGACGTCATCAATGATTTCATCAACTCGCCGACATCGCTGGCCGAGCCGATCAGCCCGGACGAGGGGGTCACGTCCAGATAAACACGCTCCAGCCAAAGGACTCTTCCTTGCTGTTCTTTTACCAGTGTATTCATGTCCAGCAGGAAAGGCAGCATGGGCGTAAACATGTGCGCTATGGGATGCGAACCATCATCCGCGTTTGCCGGGTTTGCCTACGATATCGAGAGACATATTGTTTCACCCGCAGGCAGACTGGATTCCGTTGTGATCTGAGTAGCTTTTTGACATTCCTTGCTCGGTTTCCTCAGACCACAGAAATTCTTTTCCCTGTATTACGAATGATCTTTACATCTCGAAACCGTCCAGCAGCAACTGCGCGGTTTTACTTTTTAGACACCGCGGCTCGGCTCCTGATGTATCCTCGCTGGAAAACAAAAACAGGCGTTGGCATGGGAGGCCCATGCGAAACGCCTGTTTTTGTTCTATGCTGCTAGATATGTGTGGGAACATTCAGTTATCGGTCTGGTTTGTTCTGCATCCTACATATGTTCAATTGATCATTGGATACCGACACACCCATGAAAATCAGGAGGTGTGTCGGCTGTGAAATTGGGCACGTTCGGGAAACTTGAACCTGCCTTCCTCGCAAATAGAGTGTTCCCATTTCCCGTTTGTTCAAGATTTTTTCTTGCAATTTCAGCAAAGTTTCCAAACATGCCTAGTTCATGTGATACAGCCGGGAAATATTTTTCTTGAATTGGTTTGGTGATTGTGAATATGGTTTCCTTTCGTTGATATGGAGTTGGGGATTGGATACAACAGGAGAAGCCTGGCGGTTTGCCAGGCTTATTGAGAGAGGGAATGGATTGTGGAAAATAGGAACAGTGCGGATTATATGGATATGGGGGATTGTCAAAGCACGTAGGCGGCAAAATTCACGCTCCTATTCCCTAGGGGTGAGTGTCTGCTTTGATATTCGTTGAAACACGTTATTCGTGCTGAATTAGAAGGGTATTTTTGTTACTTTGTTCTTCCCCTCTGGCAAACTCTTATGCATTTATGGTGTTATAAAGCCATGATAATATAAAGCCATGCCATCCACGATGGGCTTTCCGGTCAGCAGGATAAAAGTTCACGTTCCGTATCGAAGGCGGGAACTGATCCTGCGTACGCGCCTGGTAGAGGCATTGTTCGATCAACTGGAGAAGCGCGTGTTGCTGTTGGTTGCACCGGCAGGGTATGGCAAGACTTCCTTGTTGGTGGATTTGGCACAACAGAGCGAAATGCCGGTGTGCTGGCTTTCGCTGGATGCACTGGACGAGGAGCCGCAGCGCTTCCTGCGATACGTGATTGCCGCCATTGCCGAAAAGTTTCCGGAATTTGGTCGGGATTCTTTGGCAGCCCTGGAAAGCATGTCCTCCTTTGAACAAGATGAGGAACGCCTGCTGGTTACGCTTACCAATGAGATCAACGCCCAGATCAATGAACACTTCCTGCTGATCCTTGACGATTATCACCTGGTTGGAAACATCCCTTTTATCGGTCAAATGGTAGGCAGGTTTCTGCAATTAGCGGGTGAAAATGTCCACCTGGTCCTGGCCTCTCGCACATTGCCGGATCTGCCCAATTCACCTCTTTTAATCGCACACAACCAGGTCGGTGGCTTGACCTTCCGAGAGTTATCCTTTCTTCCCGAAGAAATCCAGCAACTTTTTCAACAGAATAATGGAATATTGCTCAGCCAGCAGGATGCTCAGGCATTGGTGGAGCAGACCGAGGGTTGGATCGCAGCTATCCACCTGACAAACGGACAACCTGGTAGCCTGCCGCATATGCATCCCCTCGAATCGACGCGCGAGCTGTTCGATTTCTTTTCCAAAGAGGTGCTCCTCCGCCAGCCGGATCAGGTGCGCCGCTTCCTATTGATGACTTCCCAGTTTGATGATTTTGATGTCTCCTTGTGTGAGAAGGTCCTGGGTCCGTTAACTGGGGATGAGCAATTTGATTGGACGGTCCTCTTTGAAGCCGTGCGCATGGGAAATCTGTTTAGTGTTCCTTTGGACCACGAGGGACGCTGGATGCGTTACCATCATCTCTTTCAACATTTTCTCCGGTCGCAGTTGCAGTATGAGCAATCTGTGCTGGCCTGGCACGTTCAGCAGAATCTGGCGCGTGCCTACGAAGAACAGCATTCCTGGGAGGAGGCGCTCCAGGTGTATGGCAGGCTGGGAGATCATGCCAGTCAGGTCCGGGTCCTGACCGAAACGGGAGCCATATTCGTCGCATCCGGCCGGATCTTGACGCTCGCCAACTGGCTGGAAAAATTGCCGGATGAAGTGGTATATGCCAATCCCGCCCTGGTTTCCCTCCTCGGTGGTCTGCATACGACCCGAGGTGATAATCTTCGCGCTTTGGAATTATTGAGTCTGGCAGAGTCCAAACTGAGCGGGTCGGGGAATAAAGGGGAGTGGTTAGTGACATTGGTGCGGCGTGCCGAGGTGCGCAGGCAATTGGGGAGGTTCAAAGAGGCGCTTCAGGATGTTGAGACGATCATTAGTCTTGCCAGCGATTCGGATGACCAGGAAATACAATACACATTTGCGGAGGCGCAACGCGTTAAGGGTTTGTCCCTGGTTGGTCTTGGACATTTGCGGGATGCCCAGAGTTGGCTGGAGAGGGCATTACATACCTCACGGAGTCTGGGTATTGTCAGGAATATTCCGATTTTGGAAACCGAACTGGGCGTAGTTCATCGCCGGTTGGGTGAAACAGATATCACCGAACAATATTATGCCAGCGCGCTCAAGGCCTGGGATAACGCCGGTAATACCGGCTGGAAGGCGCGCCTGCTGAATAACATGGGGTTGCTCTATCATAAAACAGGCAGGTTGGAGCAGGCGTTGATCCATTTGGAAGAGTCCCTGAGGACGGCTGAACGAAGCGGTTATACCCGCATTCAGACTAATGTGTTGATCAGCCTGGGGGATCTTCTGACAGACATGCTTGACTTCGATTCCGCATATGATTATTACGATAGGGCATTAACGCTGGCTACCCATCTCGGACATTCACGCTATATCTTTTATTCTTCCCTGGGGCAGGCGCGTTTGCATCGCCTGAACGGGGATCCCATGCTGGCGATGGATGAACTCCGGCATGCTGAAATCTCCCAGATCAGCCTGGGGGTCTATGAAAGGGCAGTCAGTTCGTTGGAACTGGGGTGCTGCTGGCTGGACGCGGGGAAGCTGGAACCGGCAATTGTTGCGTTTCGTGATGCTGCCTCACTATTGAGTGAAGAGGATGCTTCCATGGAAAGAGCCGTTGCGCAGTTGTGGCTTGCCGTGGCTAGCTCCAGCCAGTCCCCAGAAACATCCATCGCACAAATTCGGGACATCCTGCCACCCCGGCGGGAATGGCAACTCCCCACACAGTTTATGCTTGCGGCGGGTCGTGCGGAACATTGGATTAAGAAGAATGGGAACAACCTGTTATTTCAGGAGCCAGTCCTCGAAAAATTCTTTGAGCGTGCCACCAGGCTACGAGACGCCCTACCAGGTCTGACCGGGAAACAACTTCAGGATTCGCTGGATCTGGCACCGAAAACGCCGCGCCTGGAGATACGATCCTTCGGTGAAGTCCGAATTTGCCATAATGGGCGGATCGTAACCACCTCCGATTGGCAGACACGCGAGGCACGCGAATTATTTCTCTTCCTGCTGCAATCCAAACCATTGACGAAAGAACAGATCGCCCTGGAGTTCTGGCCGGATATTTCACCAGCCCGTCTTAAAATGCGTTTCAAGATCAACATGTACCGTATCCGCCGGGCGCTTGGACAGGATGTGATCCTGTTTGAAAACGATCGATACGCGTTCAATCGGATGATCGACCACGGTTGGGACCGCGCAAGGGCGGATGAATTGTTTCACTCACTGAAAGCTGCTGGCGAGGCGGAGAAGGCCGGTCTTTTAAGGCAGGTGACCGACCTGTTGAAGGATCCATATCTGGAGGATGTGGATGCAGAATGGGCGGCGTCCGACAGGCTTCGATACCAGGATCTGTACCGTGACCTGATGGTGGAATTGGCTGGACTCCACCTCAACGAGGGTCGCAACCAGGAGTGCCTGGAAATTGCGAAGCTGGTGCTGGATGCTGATCCCTTGCGGGAGGCAGTCCACCGGATGATCATCCAGGCCTATGCCAGCCTGCATAACCCCGCTGGCATGATCCTGCAATATCGCAAGTACCAGGATACCCTCATGGCGGAATTGGGGATACAACCGTCCAGTGAGATGAATACCTTTTTCGAGCAGTTGTTGGACGCTATTTGAGGCCACCTTTGTAACCGGGGATTGGGTAAAGTGGGGCATCCTATATCCAATACCGTGAAAGGTGTCCCATGGAAAAAACATTCAGACGCTTCTTTCGTTTTGCATTGAAGATCAACAAGACTCACATTCAATTTGCCTTCATGATCCTGGCATTGGTTATGCTGGTCCTGGGCGCGGGCGCGCCGGAAGACATTGATGGTATCGGCCGATAAGTGATTCTGCTGACGGCCATCATTGCCGGCATTCTGACCGGCTGGGGATATGCCAGGTGGAAAGGGTGGACCTGGCATCCTCCGCTATTTCAATTTGTCTGGCTGGTGGTGATCGGTTTTCTGCCTCAGTGGTTCGCGTTCTACCTGCCATGGACGCGCCAGAATATGTCAGATGGGCTCGCTTCTATCTGCCTGGTTTGCTCTCAGGCTCTGTTACTCATCTTTGCCCTGCTCAACCTCCATATCACAGGCATGCCGCTTCTGGCATTGGGATTGGGCTGTAATCTGGCTGTAATCCTGGCAAATGGCGGTTTCATGCCATTGACCTGGGAAGCGGCGGAAAGCCTGGCAGGTCCATCGGTCCTGAACAACCTTGAACTGGGCGGGCGGATCGGCAGTGGCAGCAAGGACATCCTGTTGTTGAATACACAGATTGTCTTGCCCTGGCTGGCAGACCGTTTTGTTCCGCCCCCATTCATGCCTTATCGTTTTGCCTTCAGCCTTGGAGATGTTTGTATCGCTGTCGGAGCATTCTGGCTGCTTATCGCTGGAGAGAATTTCAATACCTCGACATTATCAGGAGAAGAGTGATGTACATCAACCCGTTAGTCCGGCAATCGATCACCTCCAGGGATGTGTCAGGTGATCTAAGTGTCATTCGCCGCCTTCTGGTCGCTGCTGCCATCAGCCCGCAATTCTGCGACTCTTTATTGGGTGATCCAAGTGGGGCAGTATGCCATGGGTTTGGCGGGGAACACTTTTTGTTATCTGAGCCAACGATGAATGTGTTAATCTCCGTCCGTGCAGCCAGCTTGCAGGAGTTCATTTACCGACTCGATGAAAAATTATCCAATCGTTTGTTGGGGGTGGAAAACTTCAAGGCAAATCGATAAATGCAGAACGATTCCGAAAACCGTCCAACCGGTCTTTCGTTGTCTGATGAAAGATCGGTGGTAGGTGCGTTTCCAGATATTTCAAGATGGGGGAATCGATGGGCGCAAAAACTGGCAAGGCACAAGGGAATTATACAGGCCTGGGTTGCACAGGTTGACGAAAATTTATCCCTGCATTGGGTGGCAAATTCGTCTGTCATGCCAATACCGGTGCAGTTTACTTCAGATGTATTACAAGGGGTGATTCGGCAGGGAAAAGGATTCACGTTTAGCGATCATGTAGAATTGATCAGCGGGGGGATTTTCCCGTTGCTGCAAAATGGGCGGGTATTAGGCGTGATTGGCCTGTTAAGTGGACAGACAGATTTTTTCAAGCCGGAAACGATCCAGTGGATTCACACCCTGGTGGACATCCTGTTGGATGGCGCGTCACTGGATGGCACAAGTGATGACCGGGAACGACAAGCCGAACAACGGATTGCACGCATCGTTCAATCCAGTTTGGATGTACAGGATGTCTTGCATGCTGTCATGGAAGCACTGATGGATGTTCTCAAGGCGGATGCAATCACCACGTTGCGTTATCTTCCTGCTCTCCGCCGTTTCGAATTGCTGGAAACTCTCGGGTTGGAAAAATTTTCCCTGGCGAAACTAAATCTGCATTTTGATATCGGGCTGGGAGGCAGGTCATTGGAAGACTGGCCGCTTTGGATCGAGGATTTGCAAAAGGTGCCCTCTGATGTGCAGCCGATCACGCGCTTGGGAGAGGAAGGCTTCTGTAGCTATCTGGCGCTGCCTTTCATCGCACACAACGATCTGGTCGGCGCCCTGGAAATTGTCTGGAAGCAGCCGCAGTACACAATTTTGGATAGGAAGGATTTCCTGGAACGAGTGGCGGAACACGTTGCTCTTGCGATGGAACGTACGAATATCCTACGGGATCTCAGGAAAAGTAATTCCGATCTCATGGCTCGTTACAACGCCATGATCGAAGGCCTGTCCCGCGCGTTGGAATTGCGCGATCTGGAGACGGAGGGCCATACTCAGCGAGTCAGCCACCTGACCATGAAATTGATTCAGTACACACAGATCCCGCCTGAGCAATGGGATGCCATACGACAGGGGGCATTGTTGCATGACATAGGGAAGATTGGCATACCGGATGCGATCCTGCTCAAACCTGGAAGCCTGACTACCCAGGAACGAAGTCTGATGCAGCAACATGTCCAATACGGCTATAACATTCTCGCTCCGATTACGAACTTGCGTCATACACTGGACATCACGTTGTATCATCATGAACGCTGGGATGGAACGGGATATCCCTATGGGCTGGCGGCTCAGCAAATTCCCCTGGTGGCGCGTTTGTTCAGCATTGTGGATGTATACGATGCCTTGACATCCGACCGTCCCTACCGGACAGCCTGGGATGGTTCCAAGGCGCTTGAATATATAAGGGATCAATCTGGCAGCCAGTTTGATCCACAGATTGTTCAATTATTTTTGGAGATTTCAGGAGGGTTGGGCAATCTGGGAGCGTGATTTTCAAGCAGACTTATTTCGAAAAGCAGGGTGGACGGAACTTGTCAATGCCCATGGGTGGCAATACTTATAATTTGCGTTTCTCCAGAGCGATGTTTCGTGAAATCAGATCGGTACTTCCAAAGGACTATCTTCTAGAGCTGGTAGTCCACCTTGATTTCCAAGTTTATCCATCAGGCTGGCGACTGCACGGGACACGGTATCGAAAGGAAGTTGCAGCCTCTTTACCAGTTCGAGGGCACCAACCGGCCGTTTTTCGATTGCCGCAAGAATATTGCTGGATAAGGTGTTGTCATTCTTTGCCAATTCCTGGAGTTGCTGGTCAGCCAATGGATAAATGAATTGTATGATGCGTCGTTCAAGATTTGTGAATCGATCTGAATTAATGAATTCGCTATCAGGGGAAAATTGTTTGAGGATTTGAAGCAGATACCCTAAGGCAGCATCGAGATCTTTTTTATTGGAAGGTGCGGGTGAAATCGAACGTATCCGGCTTGTCCGTAATAATGTTGGCTGTACAAAATTGTCGAAGAGTGTGTCAGCGTCTCTGCTGGAATCTTTGGAAGACAACTCGTCGCCTTTCCAACAGAACCAGGGTTGTGATGCAATAAGCTGCTGAGCTACTTTCGCCGAAAAGCAGCCTTGGGGAATCAGTCCTGGATGGAGCACGCTCGCTTCCAACAGGATATTCCAACTGGCACGTAACATGGGTGGTGTCGCCAGGTGGTGTGACTGGCGAATCAATTCTTGGAGAAAATTGTCCCCCACCTTTTTTCGGGCACGCAAGATTGCACTCCAACCAATGGCAAGCACGTCTGGCAAAGGGCCGACCAATCCCATCAGGTTGCCGAAAACCTCGCGCAGGAGATCAGCAGGGCAGTCTTCCTGGCGGAGGAGTAATAGAGCCCCATAAATTCCCAGCATGGGATTCTCAAACTTTGCCCAAAGCATTTCATTGCGGATACTACCAGGAACACTTCTCGATTGACGCAGGGCACGCAGTGCGCTTTCTGTCCAACGTAAATCGTACCGTTCAGGATCGAATCCATCCTGTGGGCGCGCCATTAGAACAGACGCGCTTCCCAGATCTGCCTGACAATCCCGCTCCTTGTTGCCAACGCCTGAAGAGAGCAGAAAAACCTGGGTTTGCCAACCCTGAACAACGTAGATGGTCTGCTCGACATACTGGTGAAGTTCTATGGACTGTCTTATTAAGTATAGTCCCTCGTTCAACTGTAGATGTACTCCACTCCAGCGGCGGCTGAGATCTTTTTCTCCAATTTCCCATAACTTGGCAATCGAAGATCCATCCAGTTGATGCAGGCTGAGACCTTTGGCTGGATTGCCTTTTCTTTTTTCCTTGAGGTCGCGTGTAAAGAAAACGAGATGTCCGGATCGGGAGGTCCTGTCTGCACCTATGGAAATAGGCTTTGACAGGCTCAAGCTTTGAGCAGGTTCACGATGAAATTCCCGGGTCGTCTTGGTATGGCGTACGGGTGCAGAGGTTGCGAAGCGGGGACCTTCCTGATCGTTCAGGTGAATATATTTTTCAGTTTGCTCAGCGTCCAGGACCACGGTTTGTTGAACAAAATCGGCACCAATGTAAAAGCGGATTGCATAGGCACCCGGCTTTACATCAAACGTGGACTGCCCCAGACGGCTGTTGTTACCGGTAACCCTTTCCAAATTTCCGTTCAACACTTCAATTCGTGTGTTTTCATCCTGGGCGCTGACGACCAGGCGGATGGGCTTAGCTGGCTTGGATCGTGGCATGTAGCACCTCCTCTGCATCTTCCACGGTGCAACTCCCCTGGCCAACAATTCCACGCTGCGCGTTCCGTACCTGAATGATGTATAGTTTGCCAACCGGGAGCCATATCATAGTCTTGGTTTTCCCCAATTTCTGAGGGATAATCTCGACTGGTTGGAGGTCGATGCCAGAAAGAGCTTCCACCTGATGATTGTCGTCGAGCGGCACATCTACGATGACTTTTGCTTTTGCCGGAGGCAGACCATCCACCAGAACGATATCGTCATCTCCATCCATGTCCGGATCCTGATCATCTCCGGCTGCCATGAGTTTGCTGAGTTTCTTATCGATAAAGCGTTTTAGGTTACGGACCGTAATTTGCCCTTGTCCGTCCACCGCTCCGCCGCGCAAACCATCCATGAGTATGTGGGAAAAGATGCCATGCACTTCCCTCCCAAATCTCTTTTCGCGCGCGGCTCTTCCAAAACCTGTGGAATATGCATGAAAGCGCTTTACTTTATAAGCCCCACCGTCATCATATTTGCCTCCAAAATTGAAAACAGAACCGTTTTCTGACACCAATCCGGAAAAGCGGCAACAATCCATGATCAGGATGACCTCTTCGAATAAGGCCAGTCCGGCAAATAGATTGGCGTAGCGGCTGCCAACG
>Ga0210377_10001073_pt1 | contig 25459 bp, 20 predicted proteins | sample PLM4_65_b1redo_FD_155480 | JGI IMG/M metagenome (GOLD analysis project Ga0210377, IMG submission 155480) | Groundwater sediment microbial communities from an aquifer in East River, Colorado, USA - PLM4_65_b1 redo | ecosystem: Environmental > Terrestrial > Soil > Riparian zone | place: USA: East...
CATTCCGAGGTGGACTTCGCGGGGTGCCGCGCCGCCTTGTCCCACACCCTTCGCATCGGGTTGTCGGCGTCGCGATCCGCGCGCTCGCGAGCCCGCTGGTGCGCGCGTCGAAGCGACTCGTCATCGCTGAGGGCGCGAACGAAGGTGAGCCCCACCGCGGCGTCGTAGCGCAGCTGCTCGGGAGGGAACTCCGCGAGGAAGGCGCTCGCGCGCGCGAGCGCCGGCTGCCGGTCGGGCAGCGGCGGCCGCTCGTTCTTCCGGCAGCCGCCGACCAACAGCAGCGCAGCGCAGAGCAGTCGCATCATCGGTGCACTACCGGTTCACGATGAGCACGCATGCAGCTTCGAAGCTCAGCCGGGTACGGCGACTGATGTCCTCTCGGCATCTCGAGCTCCTTGATCCCCAGTGTTCAGGAGTCCACGAAACCGGGTCAACTCCACCTGCGAGCCGTGAACTCACGAACGCTTGGTGCTTGACGCACTCATCGATACTCTGCGAGCGCACGAGGGAGGAAGCCATGGAGCTTCGCGAGGCGATCGATAGCAACGGCACGTGCCGGTACTACCGTCCGGACGCGGTCCCGATCGCGGTGCTGCGCCGCGCGCTGGAGGCCGCGCGCGCCGCGCCCAGCGGCGGCAACCGTCAGCCGGTGAGCTTCGTCGTCGTGACCGATCCGGCGCTGCGAAAACGCCTGGCCGAGCTTTATCAGCCGCGCTGGCGCGAGTACGTGGACGCGATGACGAAGGGCGCGGTGCGCGTCGACGCGCTGCCGCGCATCGTTTCGGACGCCGACCAGTTCGCGCGCCGGCTCGCCGACGTTCCGGCGCTCGTCGTCGTCTGCGCCCGGCTCGCGGACTGTCACGCGACCGACCAGGGCCTGGGCCGGCTGTCCGTGGTCGGCGGCGCGTCGATCTATCCCGCGGTGCAGAACTTCCTGCTCGCCTGTCGCGCGGAGGGCGTGGGCACCGCGCTGACGACGCTCTTGTGCTTCGAGGAGCCGGCCGTGAAGGCGCTGCTCGGCATCCCCGACGAGATCTCGACCGCGGCGACGATCGCGCTGGGCTATCCGGCGCGGCCGTTTCCGACGCGCCTGCGCCGGCGACCGCTCGAGGAGGTCGCCTTCTCGAATCGCTACGGGCAGCCGATCGACGGCGGCTAGTGCCGCAGCGTGAGCTGAAAAGTGCTGAACTGTTGATCCGCGAGCGCAACGTCGGGATCGAGCGCCTCGACGTAGACGGTAGTCGAGGTCTTCTCTTTCAGGTTGAACATCGTCGAACGCGTGGCGACCCAGGCGCCGTCGAAGTTCTCGATGCTCGCGGCCTCGGCGAGCATCTCGCGTGTCTCGACGCCGTTCACGTCGCGATAGATCGTGTGCAGCGGGACGTAGTGCTCGCGCTCGATGTAGGTGCGCATGGTCTTGTACTCTGAGTCGACGAACGGCTTCATCGTCACCTCGAGCACGTACACGCCGACGCCGTCGATCACTTCGTCCGACAGCCGGTGATACTCCGCATCCTCGATGCTCTTCCAGCCGATGTCGTCGAACGTGTAGTCCGTGCCCATGATACCGACGCCCGTCAGGCGCACGCGGCGGACGCGGCCGGAAGACGGTGTCCAGATGAACTGGTCGTTCGAGCGGTCCGCGTTCACGACCATCAGGAAGCCCGTTTGGCGCATGTCCTCGGGCGCCTGGAACTTCACGAGCGTCTTGGCGAGCACGCCCTGGACCGCCTTCTTGTTCTCGTCGCGATAGTCCTTCCAGCGCACCCAGAAGCGCGAGCGCTGCTCGTTCCCCCCCGGATCGCGCGAGATCACCGTCTGCCACTGCACGGCCGAGTGCAAGCGATTGTCGAGGAACCGGTCGAAGATCTCGCGACCCTTGAGCGCTTCGCCCTCGGGAATCGCCTTCTCGACCTCATCACGCCCCGGCAACTGGAGCTCGCCCGCGACGGACGCAATGGCGAACGCGGCGAGCGCGAGCGCGGCAAACACCGCGGCGATCGAACAAGGGCGTCCGTGCATGGATGTCTGTATGGCGGAAAGGCCTCGCTTCAGTCAACCCTCGGGCGAAGCTGGCGTCCGGCGCGCGCGCGGTGCAGCTTGGAGGTCGGATGACCAGACAGACGACGGAGATCGTGACGGGCATTCACGCCGCGGAATCGAGCCCACGCGCGGTCGAGCGCGAGTGGAAGGAGCTCCTCGCGGCCGGCGCACGGATCCGCTGCGCTGGAGCGGCCAAGTGCGATCCACTGGGCATTCTCGCGCGCCGCTACGCTCCCAAGCACAAGCTCCAGCTCTTCGACACGGTGTTCTACCTGGCCGACTTGCGCATGGACGTGAACGCGCGCTTCTTCGTGGCGTACGTCCTGCTCGGCGCGGACGCGCAGATCGCGCCGGGCCGACGCCTGCTCTTCCCGCGCATCTTCTACAAGGATGCGTCGCTCATCTGGCGCTCTGCGAGTCACTTCGCGCGCTCCGAGACCGAGAACTGGATCGGCAAGGGCGATCTGAAGTGGGTCGTGGAGCACGGCAAGAGGGCCCGCTACACGGCGGAGGAGACGACGAACCTGCCGTTCGAGATCCAGCCCGCGCTCGATGCGCTGACGCGCGCGGTCCCGCGGCCGCGCCGCGACGAGCGCGCGATGTCGCTCGTGCTGCGGCGCGCGCCGGACAAGCGCGTAAGGCCCTACGAGGATTTTCTCGCACCGCGGCGCCGAGCCGCGGCAGACCGGCGCAATCTGATCCACGGCGGAAAGCGCGTCGCCTGGTTCGCGCGCAAGAAAGAGCCCGAGTCGCTGCGCTTCGCGACCGGCTTCGAGCCCGATTTCGCCGCCGGGATCGTCGAGGTCTACGCGATTGCGAGCCGCCTCTACGGCGGCGAGATCCGCAAGTTCCGCGTCCTATCGGCGAATCGCAAGATCCAGTACCAGCTCGTCGCCGCGCCGCGCCAGGTCTGGATCGTCCCGCCGCAAGCGCTCACCACCGAGCTCTCGAGCTTCGGTGTGCGCACGATCGACGTGAACGCCGACGACGATCTCTTCGTGCCCGCGTTCGAGTACCACTACCTGGACGACAGCGAGGATCCGCCGCAGCTCTACAGCCAGATTCCGCCGGGCTTCGCCGGCGCGTTCAGCGAGGTCGACCCCGCCCGCGCCGACGCCTCGCCGTGGCTCGAGCGGCTGCCGGTGCTGCGCGAGTTCCGCCAGGCGATCCATCACCCGGCGCCTGCGCGCTGATTTCGCGCACGGCGCTCGGGTATGCTCGGGACCCGACGCACCCGGGAGGACTCGATGATCCGCCTGACCTTCGCCCTGCAGCGCCAGAAGAGCCTCTCGCGCGCCGATTTCCAGCGCTACTGGCGCGAGCAACACGGGCCGCTCGTGGCCGGCGTCGCGCGCACGCTGCGCATTCGCCGCTACCTGCAATCACACACCATCGACGACGCGCTCTACGACGGCCTGCGCGCGCAGCGCACCGGCATGCACGAGCCCTTCGACGGGATCGCGAGCCTGTGGTGGGACACGCGCGAGGACCTGCTCGCCGCGATGACGAGTGACGCAGGCCGCAAGGCCGGGGCGCTCTTGCTCGAAGACGAGAAGCGCTTCATCGATCTGTCCCGCTCGCCGCTCTGGGTCGGCCAGGAGCTCGCGCAGATCAACCCGATGCCCGAGAACTCGATCGTCGCCTGGCCGGCGAGCTCGTGGATCAAGTTCTGCTACCTGCTCCAGCCCAAGCCCGGAATGAGTCAGGCCGCCTGCCACAAGACCTGGAACATGGACCACGGCTATCTGATCCGGCGGAACAGCGCCGCGACGCGCTTCGCCCGCTACATCCAGACCCACACGCTGGAAGACGAGCTGAACGAGCAGCTGCGTGCGACCCGCGGCGCACCGCCGGGCTACGCGGGCCTGACCGAGGCCTGGTTCGACCGCTACGACCTGGTGAAGATCTTCGGCGATCCCGAAAGCGAGGGCGCGCGCGGCTTCGCGCTCTTCCTCGAGGACGAGAAGCGCTTCATCGACTTCACGCGCTCGACCTTGTTTGCGGCCAAGGAGATCGTGTTCATCGACGAAGGTACGAGCTGAGCCGATGGGCGCTGCAATCCCGACACCGGAAAGCGTCGACGCCGATTGGCTCACGGGGATGCTCCGGGCCGCCGGCTTCGCGGGCGTCGTGGTTCGCGGCTTCACCGCCGAACGCATCGGCACCGGTCAGCTCGGGCGCTGCATCCGCTACGCGCTCGACCTTGCCGGCGGCGGCGCCGGCGTGCCGCGCTCGCTCGTCGGCAAGTTTCCATCGGAGGACCCGACCAGCCGCGCGACCGGCGTCGCGCTCGGCCTCTACCGCAAGGAGGTCGAGTTCTATCGCACGCTCGCGCCGCGTCTCTCGATCTCGACACCGCGCTGCTACTTCGCCGAGGTCGACGGCCGGGGCCCGGACTTCGCGCTGATCCTGGAGGACATGGCGCCCGCGCTGCCGGGAGATCAGATCGCGGGCTGCTCGCCCGAGGTCGCGCGCGCGGCGGTGCTCGAGCTCGTGGGCCTGCACGCGCCGACCTGGAACGATGCGGCGCTGCGCGCGCTGGACTGGGTGGTCGAGTCGTCGGGCGGCACGCGTGCACTCTACGCGCAGTGCTTTCCGGGCTTCCTCGCGCGCTACGGCAGCGCGCTCGAGCCCGACGTCATCGCCATCCTCGCGCGCGTCGTCGAGTCGACGGGCCCGCCTTTCGAGTACCCCGACCTGCCGTTCTCGATCGTCCACATCGACTTCCGCCTCGACAATCTGCTGATCGACAGCGCGCGCCAGCCGCCACGCGTCACCGTCGTCGACTTTCAGAGCTTCGTGCTCGGCTCGCCCCTCTCGGACGTCGCTTACTTCATGGGCGCATCGCTCCTGCCCGAAGTGCGGCGCCCGATCGAACGCGAGATCGTCCGCGCATATCACGCGCGCCTGGTCGAAGCCGGCGTGCGCGACTACGCCTGGGATCGCTGCTGGATCGACTACCGGCGCGGCGCGTTCGCGGGCTTCGCGGTGGCCGTGGTCGCGTCGATGATCGTGCAGGAGACAGCGCGCGGGAACGAGATGTTCCTGGCGATGGCCAGCCGCCACGGACGGCATGCGCTCGATCTCGAAGCCGAGGAGTTTCTCTCGCCATGCAAGCCATGAACGAGCTCGCCTTCTACACGCTCGCCGGCCAGCCGAGGTCGCCGCGCGAGCTGATCGACGAGATCCGCAGCGCCGAGGCGCTGGGTCTGGGGTCCACGTTCATCTCCGAGCGGTTCAACGTGAAGGAGGCGGCGACGCTCTCGGGCGCCGCCGCCGCGGTGTCGACCCGCCTCGGCATCGCCACCGCAGCGACCAACCACAACACGCGACACCCGATGCTGACGGCCGCCTATGCGATGACCATGCACCGCTTGAGCGAGGGCCGCTTCTCGCTCGGCCTTGGCCGCGGAATCGCGCCGATGTTCAAGGCCTACGGCCTGGCGCCGATCACGACGGCGCAGCTCGAGGACTTCGTCGGGATCCTGCGGCGGCTCTTCCGCGGCGAGACCATCCTCGGGCACGACGGACCCGCGGGGCGCTATCCGCTTCTGGCGCTCGGCCCCGACTACAGCGGCGAGATCCCGCTCACCTTCACCGCCTTCGGCCCGAACTCGCTGGCGCTCGGCGGGCGCGCCTTCGACGCCGTCGTGCTCCACACCTTTTTCAGCGACGAGACCACCGCGCGCTGCGTGCGCGAGGTGAAGCGCGCGGCCGAGAAGGCCGGCAGGGACCCGGCGAAGCTGCGCGTCTGGTCGTGCTTCGCGACGGTGGGCGATCACCTGCCCGAGCCGCTGCGCTTGAAGAAGACCGTCGGCCGCATGGCGACCTATCTGCAGGCATACGGCGACCTGCTGGTCCGGACGAACGCCTGGGACCCGGCGCCGCTCGCGCGTTTCCGCGCCGATCCACTGGTCGCGCGCTTCCCCGGCGCGATCGACGCGAAGGCCACGACCGAGCAGCTGGAGGAGATCGCGAAGCTCATCCCGGTGGAGTGGCTGGCCGCCGCCGCGACCGGAAGCCCCGCGGCCTGCGTCGCGAAGATCGAGAACCAGTTCGCGCTGGGCTGCGACGGCGTGATCCTGCACGGCGCGACGCCCGCGGAGCTCGAGCCCGTCCTCGCGGCGTACCGGAAGACGCGCCCACCCGGACGCTTCGACCACCTCGCGGCGAATCCCGCGGCATGATCGACCGCTAGCGCAGGTCGTCGGGCGGAAAGATCCGCTGCAGCAGCGCGTCGGTCGGCAAGCCGACGTAGCGGCGGAAGCGCCAGTGCCGATAGATGAACTCGGCTGCGAAGAGCAGCCCCATCAGAACGTACGCGACGAGCCCGGTGTAGAGCGCCCAGACCTCCCGCGCGCTGCCGAGCGCGAGGCCGGTGCTGACGACGGCATTTCCGAGAAAGAACGCGCACCACACCGCCGTGAGCCTGCGGCAATAGCGGTGCTCTTCGGCGGAGAGCGTGCCGGCCTGCGCGAGCGCGAGCGTCTCGATCAGCGTCTCGCGCTTCGAGAACGACGAAGCGAACGCGACGAGCAGCGCGAGATTCACCAGTGTGGGCGTGAGCAGCAGCGCGCGCGGGTCGTTCCAGACGAGCGACGCCACGCTCACGGCGACGACCGCAGCCGCGATCGGCCCCGCCACGCGCACGTACGAGACGAGTCGGCGCGGCGCGGCGATCGCGAGGCGCAGCGCGAAGATCCCCAGGATCCCGAGTCCGACGACGCGCGGCGACGTCAGCCGGAGCGCGAAATAGACCAGCGCCGGATACGCGAGCATCAGCAGCGCCTGCAGCAGTCCGATCAACGCTACAGCCCGGCGCGACACGGACCGCGCGCGCCGCGCTGGTGTATTCTCGGCGCCGTGCGGGCGATGGAGCGGAGAGGGGCTTGAGTCATCGCAGCGGCTGGGCCGATGTGGCGGAGCGCGGATCGCTGATCTGGCTCTTCATCATCCGCGCATTCTACCGGCGCTTCGGTCGCCCGGCCTCGGTTGCGGTGCTGACGCCGATCGTCGCCTACTTCTTCGTGACGGGACGCGCCATACGGGGCGCGTCGCGCGACTATCTTTCCACGCTCTCCGCGACGCCGCGGGGACGCGCGGCGCTCGGCGAGCCGCCGGGTCGCCGGCACATCTTCCGCCACATCCACGCGTTCGCGGAGAACATCCTCGACCGCATGATCGTGTGGAGCGGCGACGAGGAACGCATCCAGATCGAGCGCCGCGGCGACGACCCCCTCGAGGCGCTCGTGCGCGAGGGCCGCGGCGGCATCCTGCTGAGCTCCCACATCGGCAGCTTCGACATGCTTCGCCTGCTCTCGGCAAAGCGCGGCATCGTGCTGAACGTGCTGATGTTCACGCGCCACGCCGTGCGCATCAACGCGTTCTTCGAGCGCCTGCAGGCGGGCCGCAATCTGCGCCTGATCCGCTTCGAGCCAGGGTCGCTGGACGCCGCCTTCGAGATGCGTGCCGCGATCGAGCGCGGCGAGTTCGTGGGAATCCTCGGCGATCGCATCTGGGAGTCCGAGCAGGACCGCACGCTGCGCGTGCCGTTCCTCGGGCGCGAAGCTCACTTTCCGCTCGGCCCGTTCCTGCTCCAGGGCGTGCTCGGCTGCGCGATGCTCTACACCTCGTGCGTGCGCACCGGCCCCGGACGCTACACCGCGACGACGCAGACGTTCGCGCCCCCGGGCGTCGTCCCGCGCAGCGAGCGCGCCAAGCACGCCGAGCAGCTCGTCCAGAAGTACGCCGCCGCCCTCGAAGACGGCTGCGTGGAGGAGCCCTATCAGTGGTTCAACTTCTTCGAGTTCTGGCGCGACCCGCGTAGGGGCTGAGCGGCTCTACGGGGCGCGGACGAGCGCTGGTACATGACATAGGGTCCGGAAGTTTCCGTCTTGGTGTACGGGCGCCACGCCTCGCGGAAGCGCGCGTGCTGCGAGAGACGCGCGAGGATGTCGAAGTCGGGATCCACGGCTTGCTTGCGTTCGCGCTCGTCGACGACGACGAGGGACGGCTGGTATCGATCCAAATCCGCCACGACCATGGCGACGATCTCTTCCTCGAGGGCGCTGAGCTCGGCCGCGCTCAGCGCCTGTTCGCCCTGCCGGGGTCCGGCCTCGCGCAGGAGCTCCTGGTAGCGCAGCCCGGCCAGGGTCCAAAGGCACGGAAAGCGCGAGCCCCAGTCGAGCCCCAGCTCGGTGACCAGCGGGAACGCGGGCCCGAGCGACGTCGCGAAGAAGGAGACGACCGGCGGGTTGGCGAGGCGGCTCACGACCTGAGCCAGATCGGTGTCGCGGTAGGCCTGCTTCGGATCCTTCCGCGCCTGCGTCAGGGACAGCAGGGTCGCCGCGGCCGCGACGATCGCGAGCGCCCAGACCGCCGCCGCTTCGATTGCCGGGCGCGTGAAGCAGCGAGCGCCGGTGACCAGACACGCGCCCAAGGCCATCCCCAGGACCAGCTTGACCGGCAGCCGGTGGTACGACCAGCCGCGCTTCTGCACGACGTAGAGCAACAGCGCGAGAGCCGCGAAGAGCAGCAAGGCGTTGACCCAGCGGTGAAGCACCGGGTTCCGCGAGCGGATCGACGCGTGATTCAAGCCCGCTGCAATGGCGAGCGGCGGCAGCGCCAAGCCGAGCCATTTCACCGTGCTCCACGAGAAGTATTCGGCGTTGCCATAGGCCCCGTAAAGCTGTGAGGCGCGGCGCGCGATCTCGATCCACTCCGGGAACAAGAACACGACGCTGGCCAGATACACGGTTCCCAGAGCCAGGAAGACGCCCATCTCGATGCTCGCGAAAACCCGCCGAAGACCCAGGTGTTGCGCCTGCACTGCCATCAGAAGCAGCGGAAACGGCACGTAGATGGGCTTGATGCTGATCGCGATCGCCGCGAGCGCCGCCGCGCTGCCGCGAAACAGGGCTGGCGGCGGCGTGCCCTCGCCAACCAGCGCTTGCGTGAGGCAGTAGGGCAGCATCAGGATGACGATCAGGTGCTCGCGCTGGCCGAAGTCGCTGACCGGCAGCGTCAGCAAGACTGCAGCCGCGAAGAGCAGGTACGCGTCGCGAAGCTGCCCGCCGCCGGGTCCGAGCTCGCGCCGCAAGAGCCACCCGATCAGCGCCAGACAGAGAGCCGTCAGTGCGAGGACGTACCCGACCAGCACGAGCTCGACAGGCCACGCGGTCAGCTTCCACAGCCAGGCCGCCGGCACGTAGATGAGCACGGCGCCGGGCGCGTTCAGCTCGTAGATGTCGCTGCCGAATCGGCCGCCCTCGACGAGTCGTCGAGCCGCGACGATGAACCACGAGACGTCGTGGTTCAGCACGCTGGTCGCGTAGTACTGCGAGGCGCGCGCGAAGACCAGGACGAGCCCGCCGAGCAGAACCGCGCGAGCGACGAGCGCTGCGAGCGGCCGGGCTGGAGCGGTCGAAGAGCCATGCATCAGAGTGCCCTGCCGGTCGGTCGCAAAGCCCTCGCGCCCGGCGGGAACCTCCCGGAGGCCGTCCAGATTCGCAGCGAGACCGAGCCGATCATGTCCTTCACGCGGCATCCGGACGGTCGTCGTCTGACCGCCAGAAGGGAACCAGCCGCCGGAGATTCTCATACTTTCGAAAACATGCGAAGCCCGCGGCGCGCCACCTGCTCGGGGCGGCAGAAGCAGCGCAACAGACACGCAGGGGGTGCGAGGCTCGATCTGGCGTGGTGGGTCGCGTAGGATGCGGCTCGCGAGGAACCGGCGCTCAACCCACGAATCTCGGTCGGCAAGGAGCGCAGCATGAGCGAAGCAGAGGGCCGGATCCTGCGGGAGGCGCGCTCACAGTCGCGGATCGCGATCGTCATCCCGACGTTCGAGGATTGGGAATCGCTCGACGTGCTGCTGCCCGCGCTCGACGCAGCCATCGCAGCGCGCGACTTCGCCGTTCGCGTCGTGGTGGTGGACGACTGCTCGCAGACACCGATGCCCGCGGAGCTGCGCAAGCGAACCTACCGGCATCTGCGCCGCGTCGAGGTGCTGCGCCTGCGGCGGAATCTCGGCCACCAGCGCGCGATCGCGCTCGGCCTTGTCTACGTGCACCAGCTCGCCGACGGCTGCGACACGATCGTCGTGATGGACGGCGACGGCGAGGACAAGCCCGAGGACGTGCCGAAGCTGATCGACGCCCTGGCGCAACGGCCGGAAGCCGACGTCGTCTTCGCGCAGCGCGCGCGACGGCAGGAATCGTGGTTCTTCCAGGCCATGTATCACCTGTATCGCGGGCTGCACTGGCTGCTGACGGGCGTAGCGGTGCGCGTGGGCAATTTCAGCGCGCTGCGGCCGGCGGCGCTGCACCGCGTCGTGATCGTCTCGGAGCTGTGGAACCACTACGCGGCGTCGGTCTTCCGCTCGCGGATTCCGTTCCAGACCTTGCCCCTGGCGCGCGGCGAGCGATACCGCGGCCGCTCGAAGATGCGCTTCTCGGGCCTGGTGATGCACGGGTTGTCGGCGATCTCGGTCTTCAGCGACATCGTCGGTGTACGCCTGATGGTGTCGACGCTCGTCGTGATGCTGGTGTCCGGCGTGCTGATGGTGACGGTGCTGGGCGTGCGCCTCTTCACGGATCTGGCCATCCCCGGCTGGGCGACCAGCGCGATCGGCCTGCTCGCCGTCGTGCTGGGTCAGGCATTGCTCGTGATGCTCGTGCTCTCGTTCATCATCCTGGGCAATCGCTCACAGGTGAACGTCATCCCGCTGACCGACACACAGGCGTTCGTGGACGGCGTCGAAGAGGTCTTCCGGGCGGCATGAGCGACTTCACCTACGTCGGCTCGGAGCTCGAGATCTTCGAGAAGGCCGTGAACTGGAAGGCCTACTTTCGCGATCAGCTGCTGCCGCACGTGCGCGGCGCGATCCTGGAGGTGGGCGCCGGCATCGGCGCCAACACGCCGTGGTTCGCGCAGAGCGGCTACGCGCGCTGGGTGTGTCTCGAGCCGGATGCCGCGCTCTGCGAGCAGCTGCGCTCGAACGTTCGCGGTCTGCGCGATGTCGAGGTCGTGTCGGGCGTGCTCGCGAACCTGCCCGCCGAGCGGTCGTTCGACTCGATCCTCTATCTCGACGTGCTCGAGCACATCGAGGACGATCGCGCGGAGCTGCGGCACGCGGCCGCCCGCCTGCGTCCGGGCGGATCGCTGGTCGTGCTCGCGCCCGCGCACCCGTGGCTCTTCTCGGCGTTCGATCGCGCGATCGGCCATTTCCGCCGCTACACGCGGGCGTCGCTGCGCGCCGTCGCGCCGCCGCAGCTCCCGCTCGTGACGCTGCGCTACCTGGACGCGGCGGGCATGCTGGCGTCGCTCGGAAACCGTCTGCTTTTGAAGCAGGCGGCGCCCAGTCAGGCGCAGATCCTCCTCTGGGATCGACGCCTCGTGCCCGTCTCGCGTCTCGTGGATCGCCTGCTCGGCCATCGCGTCGGCAAGTCGATCCTCGCCGTGTGGCAAAGGCCCGAGGCGTGAAGCTGCGCTGCGCGCGCAGGGCCGCGTAGAATCGCGCGAACGCCTGACTCGAGGATTGTGAAGGGAATCATGAAATCACTCGCGCTCACCTGGCTTTGTCTGCTCGCGCTGCCGCTCGGCGCGTCGGGCGCAGAGCTGATCCTGAACGAGTACAACGGCGTTGCGGCGACGGGATATCTGAATGGCGGCACCGCGACCGAGGATGAAGACCTCGGCGCAGCGGCGGACGTCACGCTCGGCCGCGTGCTCGGCAACGGCGGTGACTGGTTCGAGCTCGTCGTGGTCGCCGACCATCTCGACATCCGCGGCTGGCGCGTACAGGTCTGCGACAATGCGGTGTGCGCGGCGGAGCTCGTGTTCACGAACGCGGCGCTCCTATCGGACCTTCGGGCGGGCACGCTGCTCACGGTCGCGGCCGACATGGCCGGCCTGACCCGCGCCGAGGACGCGAGCTACAACCCGGTGAACGGAGCGGGCGAGGATTGGTGGATCGAGCTGCGCGCGGGCGCGGGGGCGAGCGGCACCTACATCAGCGCGACCCCATTCACCGTGAGCCAGACAAACTCGCAGATCACGATCCGCGACGCGGGCGGGCTCCTGATCTTCGGGCCCGCGGGCGAGGGAATCGCGCCGGGCGTGGGGCTGAATTCGCGAGAGGTCTTCAAGCTCGAGACCAGTCCGAGCGCGCTCACGACCGCGGACGCCGCGGGCTACAACGACGGCAGCTCGAGCTCCTTCGGCGCGCCGAATCTTTTTGGCGGCGGACTTGGCGTGCAGAGCCTGGCCGCACTGCGCCAGAACCTTCCGTTCCCGGACAGCGACGGAGACGGCATCGCCGACGACGGGGACTTCTCCGGCATCGCCGGTGACTCGCGCTGCACCGGCGGAAGCAGCGCCGGCTGCGACGACAACTGTCGACTCGAGCTGAATGCGAGTCAGGCGGACACGGGCAGCATCAATGCGCTGGGCGGTAACGGCATCGGCGACGCCTGCGAGTGCGGCGACGCCAACGACGACGGCCGTGTGACGCCTTCTGACTCGTCCGAAGTCCGCCAGTATCTGGCCGGAGCCACGGCGAGTGTCACCGCTCCCGACAAGTGCCGCGTGAGCAGCGCTGGGGATTGCAACATCCGCGACGTCGCCGGCATCACGCGAGCCACGGCGCCCCTGCTGCCGTCGATCGAGCCGGTCTGCAGCGCGGCCACCGGTCCCGCGGACCCGACGGAGCTGATCTTCGACCCGGAGCGCGTACTGCAAGTCTCGCTCACGCTGGAGCCCGCCGACTGGGACGCGCTGCGCTTCCAGGCGCGCGACGTGTACACGACGCTCGGGCCGGGCTGCATGAACGGCCCGCCGTTGAGTCCGTTCACGGAGTTCCCGGCAGCGATCAGCGTCGATGGCGAGACGCTCTCGCTGGTGAGCGTGCGCAAGAAGGGCTTCTACGGCTCGTCGGATCAGTTCAAGCCGTCGCTCAAGATCGATCTCGGCGAGTACGTCGCCGGGCAGACGATCTCGGGGCTCGACCGCTTCACCTTCAACAACGCGCGGCAGGACCCGTCGCTCGTGAAGCAGTGTCTTGGCTACGCGCTCTTCGCGGCGGCGGGTGTGCCCGCGTCGCGCTGCAACTTCGCGAACGTGACCGTGAATGGCCAGAACCTGGGCGTGTACGTGAACGTCGAGGACATCAAGGAGCCGATGCTCGCGCGCCACTTCAGCAACATCACGGGCAATCTCTACGAGGGCGCGCTCAGCGACTTCCGCCCGCAGTTCGTGAACACCTTCGAGAAGAAGACCCACGAGGACGATCCGAGCCGCGCGGATCTCGACGCGCTGGTGGCCGCGCTCGCGCTCCCCGACGATCAGCTGCTGGCCGCGCTCGCGCCGCTCGTCGACCTCGACGCGTTCTACACCTACTGGGCCGTCGAGGGGCTGATCGGCCATTGGGACGGGTACCAATCCGACCGCAACAACTTCTGGATCTACTTCGACCCCGCGAACGGCGGGCGGCTGCGCTTCCTGCCGTGGGGGGTCGACGCGCTCTTCGCCAACGGCAATCCGTTCGTGGGTCAGAACGGCCAAGCGCCGGTGGTCTCGCCGCGCGCGCTGCTCGCGCGCCGGCTGTACCTGCACCCGACGACGCGACCGCTCTTCCTCGCCCGTGTGCAGCTCATGCTCGACACGATCTGGAACGAGTCGGCGCTGCAGGCGGAGATCAACCGCATGCAGACGATGCTCGCGCCCTACTCCGGCGACATCAATGGCTTCCTGTCGCCGGTGCGCAGCTGGATCACGGGCCGGCGCGCGTTCGTGCAGACGGAGATCAGCGGTGGCGGCCCCGCGTGGACGGCGCCGCTCGACCCGGCCGCCTGTCTCGCAGTGGTGGGCACGACGAGCGGCACATTCAACACGGCCTACGGCGCTGCAAGTGGTGCGGGGACGATGAGCCTCACGCTGAACGGCTCGCCCGTAGCCTTCGGCTCTGCGAGCTCTCAAGTCACCAGCTCGAGCGGCCTGTCGTCGATCCGCGTCACCGGGGTCGCGTCCAACTTCGCGTACGCACAGTCGGCGCTGGTCTCGGTGCATCCCGCGCTGATGGCGCCAGGAACACTGCCGCTGGGCGGAGCACTCGTCCCATTCGTGCAGACCCCCATCATCACTCCGGGGCAGATCATCCGCTTGCTCGTGAACGGGACCCTCACGTTCACGCAGGCGGGCGCGACGCCTGGCGCTCCGGTGGTGGGCACGATCAGCGGGGAGGTCGGGGAGTTCGTGCCGCTGCCGTGATTCGCGCGCCCGCGCGGCGATGGCTCCACGGGACCCCTGGTAAGGCCAAGCGGCTCACTCGGCCGCCGCCAACGCAATCGGCCGCTGTCCAAATCGCGGGCGCTCGAGCGTTATTCTTGTGGTGTGGCGGAGCATGGTGCCCGCATACGACCCACTACGGAGGCTTCGCATGCAATACATCCTGATGCTCTATTCGGAAGAGGCCGGTTGGTCCGGGCTGACGTCGGCGGAGCAGAAACACTGGATGGCCGCCTATCAGGCGTACACGGAGGCGCTCGCGAAGGCGAACGTCCTCAGGGGCGGCAGCCACCTCGAGTCGATCTCGACTGCAACGACCGTGCGCGTCGTGAATGGCAAGTCGCAGGTGCTGGATGGGCCCTTCATGGACTCGAAAGAGCAGTTGGGCGGCTACTTCATCATCGAGGTGCCCGATCTCGATGCTGCGATCTCGTGGGCAGCTCGTTGCCCGGGTGCCAGTCACGGCGTTGTCGAGGTGCGCGCACTCGGGGCCCCGCCGGCCCCCTGAGAATTTGCGCATGAGCTCCCGAGCAGGCGACGCGCAGGCGCGCAGCACGGCAGACGCAGTCGCGCGTCGCAGCTACGGCAAGCTCGTCGCCTTTCTCGCGGCGCGCACGCGGGATATGGCTGCCGCCGAGGACGCGCTGTCGGAGGCGTTCGCTTCGGCGCTGGCAGATTGGCCGCGCAGTGGCTGTCCGCCGAACCCGGAAGCGTGGCTGCTGACCGTCGCCCGCCGGAAGCTGATCGATGTCGGCCGACGACGACGCAGCGGCGAGATTGCAACCGCGCAGTTGCAGCTGCTCGCGGAGGGGCTGGCTGCGGCCGCGGCGGAACCGGAAATCCCCGACCAGCGTCTCGCGCTGATGTTCGCCTGCGCGCATCCGGCCATCGAGGCGAGCATCCGCGCGCCGTTGATTCTGCAGGGTGTGCTGGGGCTGGAAGCGAAGAGGATCTCCTCGGCGTTCCTCACGTCTCCGGCGGCCATGGGCAAGCGACTCGTGCGCGCGAAGAACAAGCTCCGCCAGGCCGGCATCCCGTTTCGCGTTCCGGAGCGCGCGGAGCTTCCCGGGCGGCTCGACACCGTCTTGGACGCCATCTACGCCGCCTTCACAGAGGGTTGGGCCGACCCCGACGGGACCGATGTCGTGCGCCGCGATCTCTCGGAGGAAGCCATGTTTCTGGCCAGGCTCGTGAGCGAGCTGCTGCCTTCGGCACCGGAGGCGCTGGGCCTGCTCGCACTCATGCTTCACGCGGAAGCCCGTCGCCGCGCCCGGCGCAATGCCTGCGGCGAATACGTGCCGCTTGCCGAGCAGGATCCGGCGTCGTGGAATTCGCAGATGATCGGCGAGGCCGAAGCGCTGCTCCGGCGCGCCAGCACTCTGGGCTCGATCGGCCGCTATCAGTTGGAAGCCGCGTTGCAGTCGGCGCACGTTCATCGCTGCCGCACGGGTCGCGCCAACTGGGCAGAAGTCGTGCAGCTCTACGACGCACTTTTCGCGCTCGCTGGCTCACCGGTGGTCGCTGTGAATCGCGCACTGGCAATCGCCGAGACACACGGTGCCGGCACCGCTCTCGAGGCGATGCAAGCGCTAGCCGCCGATGTGCGGCTCGCCGAATACCAGCCCTACTGGGCTGCGCGCGCGGAGCTGCTGACCAGGACAGGCGCACTTGGCGAAGCCCGCCGCGCATACGCGATCGCGATCGGTCTCGAGCGCGACCCCGCAGTTCGCCGCTTCCTGCAGCGGCGTCAGTCGGCCTTGCCGGCCTGATTCGCCCGCGGAGCAAGCCCGCGAGCGCCCGATCTCGAGAAGCGGTCTGGTGGGCCCTTCCGGGATCGAACCGGAGACCGATGGATTAAAAGTCCACTGCTCTGCCAGCTGAGCTAAGGGCCCGTGCGCGGGAGGTTAGCCCACGCGGTCAGTAGAGATCGAGCGCGTGGAGGATCTCCTTCACGAGCACGTTGTCGGGGTTGGTCTGGTTCAGGCCTTTGAGCTCGGCGACGGCGGGCTTGGCCGGGGCGCTCGTCGGGCCGAGCTTCAGGAGCGTGCAGCGCAGGCGCTCGGCTTTCAGATCGATGTCGGCCGGGATGGCGCGCTCGCCAGCGGCGAGGACGCGCTCGCAATCCTCGTAGCGGAGCCAGTTGCGCAGGATCTCGGCTTGGAGGAAGTAGGACTCCGCGAATTCGGGGTACTTCGCGACCACCGCGGCGATCTCCGGCTCGGCGCGCTTGCGGTCGCCCAGTCCCACGTCCTCGGTCGCGGCGTAGAACGCGAAGACACCGTCGCGATCGATGGTCCCGGAGCTGAGCTGCGGCAGAACGCGGTAGATGTAGGTCGACGCCTGGGTGTTGCGGCCATCGATCTTCAGGGCTTCCTGAAGCTCGCCCTTCCCCTTCTCGGTGTCACCTCGGAGTACGTCGATCACGCCGACGTTGCCGAGCAGGTAGGAGCGCGTGCGCAGGCCGCGGAACTCACGCTTCGCGGCGGGTGACTCGAGCAGTTTCTCGAACTGCGCGCGCGCGTCATCGAAACGGCGCAGGCGCATCAGCGTGTGACCGCGCTGTGCGGAGGCGAGGAATACGCCGGGGAGGTACTTGAGCGAGGCATCGATGTCGACGAGCGCGTCGTCGAAGCGGCCGAGCGCGTAGTAGACGAGTCCGCGATCGAGTCGGTACGACGGGCTGCGCTCGAGCCTTTCGGAGAGCACCGCCAGCGACGCCAGCGCTTGATCGAACTCGCCGCTCTTGTAGAAGCGCCGACCGTCCTCCTGACACACGTTCGTGACGCAGCCTGCCTCGTTCACACCGGAGCGCAGCTGGCCCTTCGTGGCCATCTCGTGGCAGCGCGAAACGCAAGGCGGCTCCGCCGCTCCCGCGGGAAGCGCGAAGAGCGCGAGGCTGATCGTGAGGTAGATGGGTCTGCTCACCGCCTGGCCGGTCGATCGAACGGGTTCCGTTGCTCGATCGTCGCATCGCGCTCCGGTCCGACGCCGATGAGATCCATCGGTACGCCGAGCGCGTCCTCGATCCATCGGACGTAGTCGCGCGCCGCTTGAGGCAGATCGCCGAGGCTTCGCGCAGCCTCGATCGGCTCGCTCCAGCCGCGGAACGTGCGATAGATCGGCTCGCAACGGCCGAGCGTCGTGATGCTCGCGGGGAACTCGTGGATCTCTTTGCCGTCCGCGCGGTAGCCGACGCAGGCCTTGACCTCGGGCAGCCCCGTCAGGATGTCGAGCTTCAGGAGCGCCAGACCGGTGATGCCGTTCACGCGCACCGCGTGGCGAAGCACGACGAGGTCGAGCCAACCACAGCGGCGCTTGCGGCCGGTCGTGGCGCCGAACTCGCGACCGACGGCGCCCATGTGCTGACCGGCGGGTCCCGTGTCTTCGGTGGGGAACGGGCCGCCGCCGACGCGCGTGGTGTAGGCCTTGCTGATCCCGAGGACCGAGTCGATGCGCGTCGGGCCGATGCCCGCTCCCGCGCACGCGCCGCCCGCGAGCGTCGTCGACGAAGTGACGAACGGGTAGGTACCGTGATCTACATCGAGCAGTGTACCCTGCGCGCCCTCGAGCAGGACCGAGCGGCCCTCGCGCAGAGCGCCGTCGAGCGTGACGCCGACATCGTCGACATAGGGCGCGAGCTTCTCGCCCCAGATCACGGCCTTTTCCCAGACCTCGTCGAGCGGCTGCGCAGGCCAGCCGTAGAGCTTTTCGAGCAGGAAATTGCGCTCGTACAGCGCGAGCTCCAGACGCTCGCGCAGCGTCGCGGGCTCGAGCAGGTCCGAGATGCGAATCCCTGTGCGCGCGACGCGGCTCTCGTACGCGGGGCCGATCCCGCGCCCGGTGGTGCCGATCGTGAGCGTGTGGCGCGCTTCCTCGCGCGCCTTGTCGAGCGCGGAGTGCACCGGCAGGATCACGTGGGCTCGGTCCGAGATGCGGAGGCGCTCGCGCCCCACCGGCACGCCCTTCGCTTGCAACATCGCGATCTCGCGCAGCAGCACGTCGGGGTCTACAACGACTCCAGGACCGATCAGATTCAGCGTTGCCGGCTGCAGGATCCCCGAGGGGATCAGATGCAGGATCGTCGTTTCGCCGTCGACCACGAGCGTATGGCCCGCGTTCGGGCCACCCTGAAAGCGCACGACCAGGTCGGCGCGACACGCGAGCTGGTCGACGACCTTACCCTTGCCCTCGTCACCCCACTGCGCGCCGACACAGACGACATTCGGCATGGCTCAGGTGACTCGCGCACCCAGATCGAGCAGCAGCGCCACCTCGATCCCGGGCAGACCTCGGACAGCATCGAGAACCTGGCTCGAGGGCATCGGGTCGACGGAGAGCAGCTGCAGTGCCTGGCCGTTCGAGAGGTGGAGGCCGAGCTGCATGCGCTTGATGTTGATTCCCGCATCACCGAGCAGTGTGCCCACGCGTCCGACCACGCCCGGTCGATCCTGGTTCCGGATCAGGAACGTCGGCCCTTCCGGGATCGCCTCGAAGCGGAAATCGTCGATCCGCACGATACGCGGCTGGGTTCGACCGAAGATCGTGCCCGCGATCAGGTGCGTTGCGCCGCCGCGGGCGCGCACACGCACGGTCACGAGGCTGACGAAATCCTCTGGCTCGGCGGACTTCGTTTCGACCACCCGGATCCCCTGCTTCTGGGCGATCACAGGCGCGTTCACGTAGTTCACCTCGTCGCCGAACCAGGGCGCCAGGATGCCCCGCAGGACCGCGATCGAGATCGGCTGCACGTTCAGCCCGGCGATCTCCCCAGCGTACTCGACTTCGATCTCGGAGATCCCTCCGCTCGCGACCTGTCCCTCGAAAAGCCCCAGCTTCTCGCCGAGCACGATGAACGGACGAAGGACTTCGAGGTCCTCGGCGGATACCGATGGGAGGTTCACGGCGTTCCGAACTACGCCGCGCTGCAGGTAGTCTCGTACCTGCTCGGCGACGGCGATCGCGACGTTGAGCTGAGCGGTCTCGGTCGCCGCACCGAGGTGCGGCGTGAAGATCACGTCTTCGCGCTGCAGGAGCGGGTGGTCCTTCGGCGGCGGCTCTTTCTCGAAGACGTCGAGCGCCGCGCCACCACACTGTCCGCTGTCGAGGGCTTCGAGCAGCGCCTTCTCGTCGACGATCCCGCCGCGTGCGGCGTTGATGATCAGCACGCCCTTCTTGGTCTTGGCGAAGGCATCGCGGCCGATCAGCCCCCGAGTGCTCTCCGTCAGCGGAACGTGGACGCTGATCACATCCGCGCGCGCGAAGAGCTCATCGAGCGAGACGAGGTCGACGCCCAGACGTTCTGCTCGCTCTTCCGAAACGAGTGGATCGAACGCGATTACGCGCATGCGCAGCCCGCGCGCCCGATCCGCGACGATCGAGCCGATGTTGCCGAGCCCGATCACGCCGAGCACCTGGTCGAAGAGCTCTTTGCCGTTGAAGCGGGTCTTCTCCCATTTGCCGGAGCGCATGCTCGCCGTTGCCTGAGGAATCTGCCGCGCAAGTGACGTCATCAGCGAGATCGCGTGCTCGGCGGTCGTGATCGTGTTTCCCTCCGGGGTGTTCATCACGATGATGCCGCGCGCCGTCGCCGCTTGGAGATCGACGTTGTCGACGCCGATGCCCGCGCGGCCGATCACACGCAGCTTCTTGCCGGCTTCGACGACGTCCGCCGATACCTTCGTTCCGCTGCGAATGATGAGGCCGTCATACTCCGGTAGGATCCGCTTCAGCTCGTCCGCGGAGAGTCCGGGTTTGTGATCGAACTCGATGCCCTCTGCCGCCGCAAGGATCGCGAGGCCCTCGTCGGACAACTTGTCACTGATCAGAACACGTGTCACTGCAGTCGTACCTTTCTCAGCCCGGACTTGTGGAGTTGTTCGGTCATCGCGCGCGTGCCGTCACCGATCCTCACCGGATGGCCCAGGTCGGCGAGTGTCATCTCGACGGCTGCAACTGCGCTGATCATGTCGAAGCCGTCCACGTCGCCCATGTGGCCGATGCGGAAGATCTTCCCGTCCAGACGACCCTGCCCACCCATGATCGTCAAGTTGTAGATGTCGCGCAGATGTTTCACGAAGCGCTTGCCGTCGATGCCGTCCGGTAGGTAGACGGCGGTGCACGCGAATGACGGCGCATCCGGCGCGACCAGCCGTAGCCCGAGCGCTTTCATCGCTGCACGCGTCGCGCGCGCGAGCGCCTCGTGACGCGCGAAGACCTCCTGCAGACCCTCCTCGAGGATCATCTCGAGCGCCTCGCGGAGCCCGACGATGAGCGAGACCGCGGCCGTCCAGGCGGTTTGGTTGTCGACCTGCGCGGCCAGCTCTTTGCGCAGGTCGAAGTAGTAGCGGGGACAGCGCGCGGTCTGGACCGCCACCGCTGCGCGATCGGAGAGCGCGACAAACGCGAGGCCCGGCGGCAGCAACCATGATTTCTGGCTGCCCGACACGACCACGTCGAGACCCCAGGCGTCCATCGGGAGGTCATGAACGCCCACGCCGCTGATGCCGTCGACGACGATCAAGCGCTTGGGATCCTCGCGGGTAATCTCGGCTAAATCACGGATCGGGTGATAGACGCCGGTGGAGGTCTCGCAGGCCTGAACGAGAAGCGCGCGCGCGTTCGGAGCACGGGCGAACGCCGCGCGTACCGCGGCAGGCTCGACCGCCTGTCCCCACTCCACGTCGACCGACTCGACCTCGATCCCGTGGACTGCGCAGATCTCGGCCCAGCGCTCGCCGAACTTCCCGGCGCGCACGACCACCGCGCGATCGCCTGGCGACAGCGTGTTGGTCAGCGCCGCCTCCATCGCGCCCGTGCCGCTGCAGGCGACGACGAGCACCTCTCCCTCGGTCTGGAAGACGCGCTTGAGGTTCGCGCGCACCTTTTCGAAAACCGATATGAACGCCGGAGCGCGGTGATGCAACAGCGTCTGCGCCATCGCCAGGCGAATCCTCTCGGGCACCGCGACCGGGCCGGGCGTGAGCAGACGATACTTGGGCATTGAGGAGCTCCCGACGCGCACGGGGGCCGAAGGGGCGCCGCTGCACGAGTCGGCGCGACTTTATCGCCTCGAGCTGGAGCGGTCAACGCGTCCCCGCAGGGCTTGAGAAATGGTTTAACCTGCGGTTTCAGTGAGTTACGGGCTGTGCTAGGTTCGCAAGACCGATGCAGGAGCTGGCCGTTTCGACGATCTCCGCACCCGATGCCACGGTGCGGGTTCCCGGCTCGAAAAGCCTGACCAATCGAGCGTTGGTCTGCGCCGCGCTGGCGACCGGCAGGAGCAGGCTCGTCGGCTGGTTGGAGAGCGACGACACCACAGCCATGATCGAGGGGCTCGGTAGGCTGGGCGTGACGGTCGAGCGGGTCGACGCCGATCTCCTGGTGAATGGCACGGGTGCAGAGTTCGCGATCCCCCTTCACCCGATCGATTGCCGTGCCTCGGGGACGACGATGCGGTTCCTCGCAGCGTGCGCGGCGCTGGTTCGGGGCCGGGTGACGCTTGATGGTGTCGCTCGCATGCGCGAGCGGCCGATCCAGGATCTGGCGGATGCACTCGGCTCACTCGGAGTCTCGGTGCGGACTGTCGCGGGATGCCCGCCGATCACGATCCAGGGCGGGAGACTCGCGGGCGGTCGCGTCGCCGTCGATGCGAGCAAATCGAGCCAATTTCTGTCCGCGCTGCTCATGGTGGCACCGCTCGCCGAGAGCGATGTCGAAATCGTCGCGACGCAGATCACGTCCCGCCCGTACGTCGACCTGACTCTCTCCGTCATGAATGCATTCGGCATCTCGGTCGAGCTCAGTGGGAGCGATACGTTCCGGATCGCCGGGGGGCAGCGCTACCGGCCGCGAACCTACGCGATCGAACCGGATGCGACTGCGGCAACCTACTTCTTCGCGGCCGCGGCCATTACGGGCGGACGAATCCGGGTCGAAGGCCTGTCACCCGCTTCGGCACAAGCCGATGTTCGTTTCGTCGAGGTCTTGGAGCGGATGGGCTGCGGCGTCGAACGAGGTCCCAACTGGATGTCGGTGCGCGGTCCGCGCTACCTACACGGCGTCGACGTGGATCTCAACGCGCTCCCGGATAGCGCTTTGACCTTGGCGGTCGTCGCGCTTTTCGCGCGTGGGCGCACTGCGATTCGAAATGTGCCGAATCTGCGACTCAAGGAAACCGATCGCATGGCCGCACTCCAGACGGAGCTGCAGAAGCTGGGTGCGAGCGTCGAAACGACTGCGACCGATCTGTTGATCGACCCGCCGGCGCGAGTGACACCCGCGCGGATCGCGACCTACGAAGATCACCGTATGGCGATGAGCTTTGCCGTCGCTGGCCTCGCCGCCGATGGGATCGTGATCCAGAACCCGGAGTGCGTGAGCAAGACTTTTCCGGGTTTCTTCGAAGAGCTCCGACGTCTGTCGGCGTGATTTACCGCTTGGGATCGGAATTAGAATTCACTGAGGCGCCGGGCTCGCTAGAGCGGTGTCCCTGACCTGATAGGGTCCGACGTCGACGACCTCGAGCGTGCGATCCCCAGCCACGAAGACGTACCGACCGTTTCGCACTATGGCCTGTGACCCATGCACCTGGATCGCGTCCGAGATGGTCCGCCCCTCGAGGTTCGCGATCTGCAGACCACGGTCACCGAGCAGATAGGTCCGACTGCCGTCGGTCACGAGATCTACAAGATGGCCGACCTTGTCGACACCGAGCCGCCCAACCATCTGAGGACGAGCCGGATTCGAGAGGGAGAGTTCGACAGCGTCGTCCTTGCCAAAGACTACGAGCGAGCGGCCCGCGATCCGGGAGCCCTTGGCCGTGAAGCCGTCGGAGAGCGCCACTGGTGATCCGGCCAGGTGGCGAAGCAGGTGCTTGGGCGAGGTGACTTCGACGCGCGTCGGCTGTACCAGATAGATGTAAGGCTTGTGTACGTCGATCCCGACGTACATGCCCTCGAGCAGACGATGAGGGACCATCCGGTCGCTGGACGTGCGAACCGCAAAGACACCTTTGTTGCCGGCTATCAGGACGGTGTCGTCATACGCGTCCGCAGCGAGAATCGCTCCGACCTCGGGAACCTCCCACTTTCCGAGAGACTTCGGCTTCTCGGCAGTGCGCCCGACGAGCTCGGCACCGTCGGGCCCATAGATTAGCACGTGCTTCTCGTCGACGATCTTGATGCCGTTCCAGCTCGAGAGATCATCGTCGCGGCGATAGCGGTCGATCACCCGCGGATCCAACGGCGACGACACGTCCAGCAGATCGAAGCCGCCGCGCGCGAACAGGACCGCGACGTGGTCACCGCGGATGTCGATCGCCTTCACGTCTTCGAGATAGTCGAGACGCTGAACACGTGCTTCCGTGCTTGCCCATGTGGAGACCGGCACAAAGAATTGCTTCCAGAATGGATATCGGGAGTTACCGAAGACGGTCTTGTCTCGGCCGTACGTGCCCTTCAGAAGATGCTCTGCGGGCGCCTCGAAGGTGTGGTCCCAGATCGGCTCGTTGGGAGCGGCGTTGTTGTAGAGCCGCACGCGGCACCGCGCCAGGATCGTCGAACCGCCGAAGGTTCCCGAGGCCTGCGCCTCGTCGTAGTCGAGCCGGATCCACCCCTGCATGTCAGGTGACGGCTCGCTCCCGGAGGGAATCAGCGTTACGTCGATTCCGTGGTCACGGTAGTTGCGGGCCACGACCGAGACGAACCCACGGCGGACGCGCTGTGGTTGAGCAGCATTCGGTGCGACTTCGACGCGAATCCCAAGGTGCTTCACTGTGGTCTCGCTCTTGAACGCGACGAGGTCGAAGCTCCTCTGGGCGTCCGCTGAGAAGTCACTTTCAGGATACTCGCGAAGGAACTCGCGTAGTGATGCTACGCTGGGCTCTGCCGCCGACATCTCGACGTAAGCGAGATTCCCCTTTGCGCGCCGAGCGAGCTCACCGGCGGGGTAGTCGGCAAGAAAACGCTGATAGCCGGCCATTGTATTCGCGGACCGAGCACGCTCGAAGAAGAGCGGCTCCATTGCCGACTTGAGGTCCGACGTTAGCGGGCTTTGCGGATGGGCCTGCACGAACTGGTCGTAGGCTTCGATCGTCTGGTGGCTCATAACGCGCAGAAAAGCGATGCGCTGCTCGGCGTCTCCGGCGTGCTGCGACTCCGGATTGTCTCGCAGGAAGCGGGAGTACGCCGCGACTGTATTCGCTCGCTGGGTGCCTTCCCAGGATGCGTCGGCGCAGCCCAGAGTCGTCGTAGCGACGAGCGCCAGCGCGCAGAGAACCCGAACGAATCGACCCGCATAGCTGAGCACACCGACCTCCCGACCCGGCGCGCGCGCCAGGTTCCTCCCGGGAGTGTTCGGAGTCGTCAGCAGTCGACTTGAGCCACGAGAGCGGTCATTTCGAACGATCCCAGGAGCGCCGATCTCGGTGATGCAGAATTCTGCTCAAGCACGGACGACTCCTGCCGATCATGAACGAGAGCGCCGCTGAGAGGCGAGGAGATATCTTTGGGCATCTGGATCGGGGTCCTGGGACTGGCAACGGGGCTTGTACTTATTGGAGTCAGCAAGCTCGCCGCCCGGCGCCACCGGCCTTCAATCCGTTCAATGCTTGACGCCTCGCGTCCGTGCGCCGTGCGATCGTCTTCGTAGCGATCCGAGAGAAATGCGGTGACGCCAACATGCGGAGACCCCGCCGGCCCGAAGGCCGACGGGGTCTCGCATTTGGAACCCACCGTCGCGCTACTCTCCCACCGGGTGAGCCCGGCAGTACCATCGCCGAAGCGGGGCTTAACTTCCGAGTTCGGGATGGGATCGGGTGTGGCCCCCGCTCTATGGACGGCGGGAAAACTGGTTCCCCGGGGGCCGACTTGCGCCGACCCCCAGGGCAACTGATCGAATGATGTTCCGTGTCAGCCGGGGCTGAGCACGAGCGAATATTTACGGTTCAGGTCAAGCCTCACGACCGATTAGTACCGGTTAGCTCCGCACATTGCTGCGCTTCCACATCCGGCCTATCAACCTCCTGGTCTCGAAGGGGTCTTTAGCGGACCGAAGTCCGAGGGAGATCTTGTCTCGAGGTGGGCTTCCCGCTTAGATGCCTTCAGCGGTTATCCCGTCCACAGATGGCTACCCG
>Ga0210377_10001074_pt1 | contig 25450 bp, 27 predicted proteins | sample PLM4_65_b1redo_FD_155480 | JGI IMG/M metagenome (GOLD analysis project Ga0210377, IMG submission 155480) | Groundwater sediment microbial communities from an aquifer in East River, Colorado, USA - PLM4_65_b1 redo | ecosystem: Environmental > Terrestrial > Soil > Riparian zone | place: USA: East...
GTCGAGGTGCTGCGCGCCGCGGATCCGGGAGCGCTCGACTAAGACCCGGACTCGAGAGCGCGAGCCGCAGCAGTCTCCACTGCCTTCGCCAAGTCACCGTATGGCACAGCACCACCGGATAGCTCTGTCAGCGATGGAAGCGTGATGGAGTGCTGACTTCGTGTTCGCTCGTCGAGCTTCCTGGTCGAGAGCACATGGAATTCCCACTGGCTGACATCGAGTGGTTTGAGGGTTGCCTTGTCCGGGTGCTTGAGGAGAGCGAAGACGTAGACGTCGGCATGGCGGTTCGCGTCCTTCTCGAGCTGACCCGTCTCTGGATCCCACGCTCGCGTCTTTGGCGTTCCGAACGAGATGATGGATGGCTTTGTCTGGTTCCAGCTCTGAAGGTAGGCAGCTGACTTGACCTCGATTTTCACGCCCAGACGGGTGAGCAGGTCGTACGGAGCCCAGCCGTCGCGGACGCCCGCGACATCGATCTTCAGCGCTCTCGCAACCAGGTACTCGGCGAGTACACCTCGAGCCGTGTTCGCGACGAGATCCGATGCACTCCATTGCCAGAAATCGAGGAGGTCGAATCCCAAGTCGCGATCACCCTCCTTGAAGGGCTCCGACCCGCTCCGCCTTTCGACCGAAATGCGTCCCAACTTCTCAGTCATAGCGCGGCCTCACATCCCGCCAGCCTGCTGGACTTGGACCCTTCGTCAGGCGAGCAGCGCCACGAACTCCTCGACCGTGATGCCCGCCTCTCGAATGAGCGCGCGCAGGGTACCCCTTGCCTTGCTCTCGATGGTCGGGAACGGTCAGGCGTCTGTAGGGTGGCTGCGCATTCCGAAGGATCATGTGGCTTCCCTTCTGACGATCGACCTCGTACCCGAGTCGGCGAAACGCCGAGACCGCTTCGCGCCCGGAGACCCGCGGCAGGGTGCTCACACCGCGACGTCGATGACTTCTTCGTGGATCGGCGGCGGAATCGGCTCGCCACGCTCGCGCAGGCTATCGAGGTAGCCTTCGATCGCTTCGCGAATGTTCTGGAGGGCGTCCTCCCTGGTGGCACCCTGCGACACGCAGCCAGGGAGAGCAGGAACGGTGACGACGAGGCCACCGTCTTCGTCTGCCTCAATGAGAATGCGGAACTTCATTGGTGCCCCCGCAAAACAGGTACCGGCGAGGGTATCGCGCTCCTCGCCTGCTGCCGAGTCCCGCGTCGTCCCTGTCCCCCGAGCGGCTTCGACTACGCCGGTGCGCTCGGCCGCACCTTCAGCATCATCGCCTGGCGGCGGCAGATCGCGACGATCTCCCCTCGCTGATTCACGCCCTTGTGCTGGAACGTGACGATCCCCCACTCCGGCCGCGACTTCGACTCGCGCTTCTCGAGCACCGTGCTGATCGCGGTGATCGTGTCGCCGATGAACACGGGCTTGGGGAACTCGACCTTCTCCATGCCGAGGTTGCCCACCGTCGTGCCGAGCGTGGTCTCGCCCACCGAGAGCCCCACGACGAGGCCGAGTGTGAAGATCGAGTTCACCAGGATCTTCCCGAAGTGACTCGTCTTCGCGAACTCGGCGTCGAGGTGGAGCGGCTGCGGATTCATGGTGAGCGCCGAGAAGAGCAGGTTGTCCGCCTCCGTCACCGTGCGCGACGGTTGGTGGGTGAAGACCTGCCCGACCCGGAACTCGTCGAAGGTGAGACCTGCCATCAGCGCTTGTCGGCCAGATCCTCGAGCGGCACCGCGATGCCGGCCTGACCGCCCTGCTGCTGGATCTGCGAGATCTCGGTGATCTGCCGGCCGAGCGCCGTCAGCGTCGGAATCTCGTCGTCCGCCAGCGCGCGCATCCACTGCTTGCGCTTCATCGCCTGCTCCATGTACGGCGCGAGCTCCTCCATCTTGCGGCGCTGGCGCGCGGCGTCCTCGTCGTGGAACTCGGCCATCACGTCCTTGGCGAAGAGCTCGAGTGACTCGCAGATGTGATCGTGGCGGTTGCGGCCGGCCTGCTGGATGAACGTGACCTGGTCGACGCCCGCGTCGGCGAAGCCGCGCAGGTGCTCGCGCAGCTGCTGCGGCGTGCCGATGCCTCGGTTCGAGCCTTCCGAGGGCATGTGCTTGCGCGCCAGCTCGAAGCGCTCCCAGATGCTCGTCCGCCCCGGCTTGTGCTCGCCGAAGATGTAGTGGTGGCCGAGCCCGTAGCCGAAGAACAGGAAGCCATCGAGCCCGCGGCGGATCGCCTCCTGCTCGTCGCGATGGCACGAGAATCCGGTCACCATGCAGATGTTCGGGTTGATCGCGTGGCCGATCGGCACGCACTCGGTCTTGAGCGTGGCGTAGTAGTCGTCGACCCACTTCTTCGCCTCGGCCGGATCGACGAACGCGAAGGTGAGCGCGCCGATGCCGAGCTTCGCCGCGAGCTTGATCGTCTCGCGGTTGCTGCACGCCACCCAGAGCGGCGGGTGCGGCTTCTGCACGGGCTTGGGCACGACGTTGCGGCAGGGCATCGAGAAGTACTTGCCCTCGTAGCCGGGGTACGGGTTCATCGCCATCATGTTGGCGATCTGCTCGACGGTCTCGCGCCACTGGTCGCGCTTCTCGTCGACCGGCACGCGGAAGCCGCCGAGCTCGGCGATCGAGCTCGACTCACCCGTGCCGAAATCGACACGGCCGTTCGAGACCAGGTCGAGCGTCGCGATCCGCTCGGCGATGCGCGCCGGGTGGTTGTAGCCCGGCGGGCACAGCACGATCCCGTGACCGAGCCGGATCTTCTTCGTGCGCTGGCTGCACGCGGCGAGGAAGACTTCGGGCGCCGAGGAGTGCGAGTACTCCTCGAGAAAGTGGTGCTCCACCTCCCACGCGTAGTCGAAGCCGAGCTTGTCGGCGAGCTCGACCTGATCGAGCGCGTCCTGGAAGAGCTTCTGCTCGTCGCCCTCGGCCCAGGGCCGCGGCAGCTGGTGCTCGTAGAGCATGCCGAATTTCATTTCAGGTCCCCGAGGATGACGTCCGCCTTGCTGACCTCGAACTTGCCGGGCGCTTCGACGTGCAGCGTCTTCACCACCCCGTCCTCGACGAGCGCCGAGAAGCGCTGGCCGCGGATGCCCATGCCGAAGCCCGAGCCGTCGAACTCGAGCCCGAGCGCGCGCGAGAACTCCGCGTTGCCGTCGGCGAGCAGCGTCACCTTGTTGCCGACGTTGCGGTCCTTGCCCCAGGAATCCATCACGAAGGCGTCGTTCACGGAGATGCAGACGATCTCCGACACGCCTTTCGCCTTGATCTCGTCGGACTTCTCGACGAAGCCCGGCAGGTGCTTGGCCGAGCACGTGGGCGTGAAGGCGCCGGGCACCGAGAACAGCACGACCTTGCGACCTTTGAAGAACTCGTCGGTGCGGATGTCCTTGATGCCCTCGGGGGTGAGTCGCTTCAGCGTGGCCTTGGGAATGCGGTCGCCAACCTTGATCGCCATGGGGGTCGCTCCTCGTTTTCAGGTTCGCTTGCGATTCTAGGCGATCCGCCCGGCGTTTTCAGACGGCGGAGCCATTGGTAGAATCCGCTCCCCCCCGAGGAGACATCCCATGCGCAGCCCCCGGACTTTTTTCTCGCCGAAAGCCATCGGCGCGCCCGCTCCGCTGCGCGAGGTGCCCGTGCGGCCGTCGCGCATGATCCACTTCTTCGACCCGAGCAATCCGCGCATGGCTTCGAAGGTGCCGGAGATCGCCAAACAGGTGGACATCCTGCTCGGCAACCTCGAGGACGCGATCCCGACCGAGCGAAAGCTCGACGCGCGCGAGGGCCTGATCAAGATCGCGCGCGACATCGACTTCGGAGACACGCAGCTCTGGACGCGCGTGAATTCGCTGGACAGCCCGTGGATGCTCGACGACGTGACCCGGCTCGTCGGCGAGATCGGCGACAAGCTCGACGTGATCATGATCCCGAAGGTCGAGGGCGCCTGGGACATCCACTTCGTCGATCAGCTGCTCGCGCAGCTCGAAGCGAAGGCCGGCCTCAAGAAGCCCCTGCTCGTGCACGCGATCCTGGAGACGGCGCTCGGCGTCGCGAACGTGGAGGAGATCGCCGCGGCCTCGCCGCGCATGCAGGGCATGAGCCTGGGCCCGGCCGATCTCGCGGCTTCGCGGCGCATGAAGACCACGCGCGTCGGCGGCGGCCATCCCGGCTACCTGGTGCGCACCGACCCCGACACGGCAAACCCCCTTGCTTCGCGCACGACCGCGCAGCAGGACCTCTGGCACTACACCATGGGGCGTATGGTCGACGCCTGCGCAGCCACGGGCGCCCTGCCCTTCTACGGGCCGTTCGGCGCGATCGACGATCCGGTCGGCTGCGAGGACCAGTTCAGGAACGCCTTCCTGATGGGCTGCGTCGGCGCCTGGTCGCTGCACCCGAGCCAGATCGAGATCGCCAAGCGCGTCTTCAGCCCGCCGCCCGACGAGGTGCTCTGGGCCAAGCGCGTGATCGCGGCCATGCCCGACGGCAGCGGCACGGTGATGCTCGAGGGCAAGATGCAGGACGACGCGACCTGGAAGCAATGCAAGGTGATGGTGACGCTGGCGGAGCTGCTCGCGTCGCGCGATCCGATTCTGAAGAAGCGCTACGAGTTTTGAGCGCCGCGCCCGACTGGTTCCAGCACGCGCTCGCGCAGAAGCCCGAGGACGTCATCGTCGACGTGCAGGGCTGCCCGATCCACTACCTGCAGTGGGGCGAGCGCGACCGGCCGGGCATCGTGCTCGTGCACGGCGGCGCGGCGCACGCGCACTGGTGGAGCTTCATCGCGCCGCTGCTCACCTCGCAGTACTTCGTCGTCGCGCTCGACCTGTCGGGCCACGGCGACAGCGGCCGGCGCAGCGAGTACCGCCGCGAGGTCTGGGCCGACGAGGTGATGGCCGTCGCGCGCCACGCCGGCATCGTCGGCGCGCCGCTGCTCGTCGGCCACAGCATGGGCGGCATCGTCTGCATCGCCGCGGCAGCCCGCTTCGGCGACCGGCTCGCGGGCGCGATCATCGTCGACGCGCCCGTGCGCCGGCCCGACCCAGAGTCCGAGGAGGGCACGCGCGGGCGCGCCTTCCGCAATCCCAAGACCTACAAGGACTTCGAGACGGCGGTTGCGAAGTTCCGGCTGATCCCGCCGCAGCCCTGCGAGAACGACTGGATCGTCGACCACGTCGCCCGGCACTCGCTACACCAGACGGAGTCGGGCTGGACCTGGAAGTTCGACCCGGTGGTCTTCCAGCGCGCCACGCCCGAGTCGATCCAGGAGAACCTGGCGCAGGTGCGCTGCCGCGTGGCGCTGTTTCGCGGCGAGCTGTCGTTCCTCGTGACGCCCGACGTGGCGGACTACATGTACGAGCTGCTCGACCGCAACGCGCCGGTGGTCGAGATCCCGCAGGCGCACCACCACCTGCTGCTCGACCAGCCGCTCGCCTTCGTGTCGGCGCTGCGCGCGATCCTGGCCGACTGGGAGCACTCTTTGCCTCGGAGGAAGCGAACATGACGAAGTACGGTCCCGACCACCCGGAGACCACCTACGTCGCGCACGCGTTCGAAGAGCGGATCTTCGACACCGGCGAGGTTCGCTTGAACCACGCGATCGCGGGTTCACCGAGCAAGCCCGCGCTGCTGCTGATTCCCGGCCAGACCGAGTCGTGGTGGGGCTTCGAGAAGGCGATGGGTCTGTTGCAGGAGCACTTCCAGATCTTCGCCGTCGATCTGCGGGGACAGGGGCGCTCGACCCGTACACCGGGGCGCTACACGCTCGACAACATGGGCAACGATCTGGCGCGCTTCATCGCGCTCGGGATCAAGCGCCCGGTGATCGTGAGCGGGTTGTCGTCGGGTGGAGTGCTCAGTGCGTGGCTCTCGGCGTACGGACCGCCCGGCCTGATTCGCGGCTGTCACTACGAGGATCCGCCGCTGTTCTCGTCCGAGGTCAACCCGGCCGTCGGGCAATCGATCCGCCAGGCGATCGGCCCGATGTTCGCGCTCTGGAGCAAGTACCTGGGCGATCAGTGGAGCGTCGGCGACTGGCAGGGAATGCAGCAGGCCGCGCCGAACGAGCTGCCGCAGTGGATGGGCGCGATGGTGCGCTTCGCGACCGAGGCGTCCGGCGGTGAGCCGCCGCAGAACATGAAGGAGTACGACCCCGAGTGGGCGCGCGCGTTCTGGACCGGCAGCGCCGCCGCGAGCTGCGATCACGCGCGCATGCTCGCGCGGGTGAAGGTGCCCGTGCTGATGACGCACCACTTCCGCATGGTCGACGAGAAGTTGGGGCACCTGATGGGCGCGATCTCGGACGTGCAGGCGCAGCGCGTGTGCGAGCTGATCGGCGCGGCCGGCCAGAAGGTCGACTACCAGTCGTTCCCGACCATGGGCCACTCGATGCACGGGCAAGACCCGGAGCTGTTCACGCGCACGCTGCTGGCCTGGACGGCAACGCTGCCGAATCCCGTATGATCGACGATCGAGACTGAGAAGGAGCGCGCATGTCGCTATCGGGTCGCGTCGCACTGGTCACCGGAGGCAGCCGCGGGATCGGCCGCGGGATCGCGCTCGGACTCGCCGAGGACGGCGCCGACGTAGTCGTGAACTACCGCAAGGACGAGGGCGCCGCGAAGGAGACGGTCGCGGCGATCGAGGCGCTCGGCCGGCGGGCGCGCGCGTACGCCGGCTCGGTCGACAGCTACGACGACTGCAAGGCGCTCGTCGACGCGGCCGTGCGCGACTTCGGCTTCGTCGACATCCTGGTCAACAACGCCGGCATCGCGAGCCGCGGAAACTCGGTGAAGAACACCGACCCGCTCGAGTTCGAACGCGTGGTGAAGACTCACACCTTCGGCCCGTTCTACCTCTCGCAGCTCGTGATTCCGAGCATGCGCGCACGCGCGCGCGGCGACATCGTGATGATCTCGTCGGTCGCGACGCTGCACATGGCCGGCGGCGGCGCGCCCTACAACGTGGGCAAGGCGGGCATGGAGGCGCTGGCGCTTACGCTCGCGAAGGAAGAGAAGAAGCACGGCATCCACGTGAACATCGTCGCGCCGGGCCTGGTCGAGACGGACATGGGCGTGCGGCTCGCGAAGGCCACGATGGGCGTGCAGGACATCCGCCAGCTCGACGCGGTCATGCCCTTCGGCCGCGTCTGCCAGCCCGAGGACATCGCGAACGCCGTACGCTTCCTGGTGTCGGAGCGCGCGAGCTACATCACGGGCGAGAAGATCAACGTCTACGGGGGCGGGCAAGCCTGACGGGCAGACCTCGGATCAGTCCTCGTCGCGTCGCCAGCTCGCCCGCCAGACGCAGAGCGGGTCGCCGTTCGTCGTGCAGCCGAGCTTCTCCACCACGATGTCCTCGACGTCGTTCAAGCCGAGCGTCCCCTTGATGTAGCCGCCGATCAACAGGCACAGGTCGGGGCTCGGGCTCGTGAACTCCAGCAGCTCGACCCGCGCGCGCCCGGGCGCCTCGGCCACCCGGTTCATCCGGCCGGCGTCGAACTGCGTCGACCAGAGCGCGAAGACCCGGCTGTTCGAGCCGACACCCTTCAGCAGATCGCCGTAGAGCTCCGCGTGCGCGCGCGCCGCGAACTCGCCCATGAATGCGAAGGCCTGCGCGCGTCCCGTCCCGAGCAGATCCGCCGCCACACCGACCAGCGCCAACAGGTCGCCGAGCGGATACCAGGCCGAGCTCTTGATCGTGTCTTCGAGATAGTGGCGCTGCTCGGCGGGCAGAAGCGACTTCGCCTCGCCCCGGCGAGAGCGCAGGAACTTCACTGCGCCCAGCAGTGTGGAGCCCTTCACGCGTCCCATCTCAGTCCTCGCCGCCCTTCCAGGATGCCCGCCACGTACACCGGTCGTCGCCCCAGATGCGACACGAGATCTTCTCGACCGAGAGATCGCTGACTCCGTTCATGACCAGGACGCCCTTCAGGTAGCCCTGCGTGACCAGGCACATCTCGCGCGACGGATCCTCGTACCCCACGATCTCCATGCGCACGCGCGTGGGTGCCTCGTCGGTCATGCGCAGCTCGCCGGTGTCGTGCTGCGTCGACCAGAGCGCGAACGCGCGGCTCGTCGACGAGCCTTTCAGCAGGTCGCCGTACACTTCGGCGTGTTCGCGCGCGCTGGTCTCGCCCATGATCTCGAGCACCTGGTCGATCGGTCCGGTCACCAGCCGCGCCGTGGCCCGGATCAGCTCGAGCATGTCTCGCTCCGGGTACCAGGCGGAGCTGCGGATGCGCTCCTCGAGGTAGTGGTGGAGCTCCGGCGACAGCGTCTGGAGCGCTTCCGCGCGGCGCTGGCGCAGATACTTCACCGCGCCGAGCAGCGCCATCCCCTTCGCCTTGCCCACGGTCAGGTCTCCTTCTTGGCGCGCAGGTAGCGCGCCAGGAGCGCGAAGAAGCTCTCGCGGTCGACGGGCTTGGTGGCGAAGTCGTCGCAGCCCGCCGTCAGGCAGCGCCCGCGTTCGGCGTGCATCGCGTGGGCCGTCAGCGCCACGATCGAGCCGGTGTAGCCGCGGCGGCGCAGGATACGCGTTGCGGTGTAGCCATCCATGATGGGCATCTGCATGTCCATCAGGATCAGGTCGAAGGGGGTGCCGGCCTCGCGCGCCTCGAGCGCGCGTTCCACGCCCTGCTGCCCGTTCTCACAGATCGCGATCTCGAGTCCGAGCTTGGCGAGCAAGAGGCGGATCAGGCGCTGGTTGTCCGCGCCGTCCTCGACGAGCAGGACGCGGCCCGAGAGACGCGGCGCCACGCGCAGCGTCTCGGTCCGGGGCGTATCCGCGAGCTCGTCGGTCACGCGCACGCGCTCGACACCCTCGAGCGAGCCGGTCGGGAGCGAGACGCGCACCGTCGTGCCGCGGCCGGGCTCGCTCTCGAACTCGATCGAGCCGTCCATCAGCTCGCAGAGGTGCTTGGAGATCGTGAGCCCGAGGCCCGTGCCGCCGTAGCGGCGCGTCGTCGATCCGTCCGCTTGCCGGAACGGCCGGAACAGTCGCGCGCGCTCGGCGTTCGAGATCCCGATACCCGTATCCGTGACCTCGAAGATGATGCGGCTGGCGCTACCCGCGTCGTGGAGCGAGGCCCGCAGCCGGACGGAGCCGACCTCGGTGAACTTGATGCCGTTGCCGACGAGGTTGATCAGAACCTGGCGCACGCGCGTCGGGTCGCCCTCGATGCGCACCGGCAGCTCGGTCTCGAACTCGACCTGGAACGGGATTCCCTTCGCCTCCGCGCGAACGCGCATGAGCCGCGCGACGTCGCGCACGGTCGAGATCGGCGAGTACGATACGCGCTCGAGCTCGAGCCGCCCTGACTCGATCTTCGAGAGATCGAGGATGTCGTTCAGGAGCGTCAGCAGATAGTCGCCGTTGCGCTGAATCGTGTGCAGCGCGTCGACCGTCTCTCGCGGTGCCGCGTTGCTTGCGGCCTGGTCGAGCAGCTCCTCGGTGAAGCCGAGAATCGCCGTCATCGGCGTGCGAATCTCGTGGCTCACGTTCGCCAGGAACTCGCTCTTCACGCGCGTCGTCTGTTCGGCGTGAAGCATCGCCTCGCGGAGCGCGGAGTTCGCCTCCTCCAACACCTCTCGGCGATTCTGCTCGTTGCGAAGCTTCCGCCGATCGGACGCGTCGCGCGCAATCAGCACGAGCGTCCTGCCCTTCGCGTCCTCCAGCCAATGCAGCGCGACGACCGCCGGGACGTCACCCTCGTCGCATTGCACGAGCTTCAGCTCGACTTCGCGCGGGCGCCGCGCGGCGGCCGCAACGGGAGTTCGCGCGTCCGAGGCCAGGCTCTGCCAGGCCTCGCGCGAGCTCGGCTGCACGAGCGACTCGACGGACCGCCCGACCAGACCCGCGGCCGCGTAGCCGAGCCGCCGCTCGACGGCTTCATTCACGCCGCGGATCCGCAGCTCGTCATCGAGCACGATGACGAGGTCGGAGATCACCGACAGGAGTGCTACGGCGTCGCGCTGCAAAGCCATACGAATCCGCATCGACCGCAACTCCGGCTGCCTGAATCTCGGCGCGCCGGTATGCTTGCGCCGGCCGTCAGGGCTCTGGGGGGAGAATGAAGCGCGAGCGCATCGGCCTTCTGCTCGCGCCGCTCGCGTTCGCCGCGCTCTGGCTCGCCCCCCTCGGCGTCTCGCCCGAAGCGCATCGCCTGGCGGCGATCATGGGCGCAGTCGTCGTGCTCTGGGTCAGCGAGGCGATCCCGATGGCGATGACCGCGTTCCTGGGGGTCGCCTTTGCGGTCGTGCTCGGTGTCGCTCCCGCCGCGGTCGCCTTCGCCCCGTTCGCCGATCCGCTGATCTTCCTGTTCATCGGCACGTTCATGCTGGCGCAGGCGATCTTCTTCCACCGCCTCGACCGCCGCTTCGCCTTCGCGATCCTGTCGCTTCCCGGTGTCGGCGAGAGCCCCGGACGGGTGCTCGTCGCTTATGCCAGCGTCGCCTGCGCGATCTCGATGTGGATCAGCAACACCGCGACGGTCGCGATGATGTTCCCGATCGGCGTGTCGCTGCTCAGCGCCCTCGAGTCCCGCGCGGGCGCGGCGCTGCCCGCCAGCTTCGGAACCGCGCTCCTGCTCTCGAACGCCTTCGGGGCGTCGATCGGCGGGCTCGCGACGCCGGTCGGCACGCCGCCGAACCTGATCGGGCTGGGCTTCATCCGTCGCGAGCTCGGCGTCGACCTGCCGTTCTTCTCCTGGATGGCGCTGGGCCTGCCGATCGTGGCGCTCCTGTTCTCGTGGGCGCTGCTCGATCTGGCGCGCGCGGGCGTGCCCCGGGGCGTGCGTCTGGTCGGCGCGACGGACCTGCTCCAACGCGAGCGCGCCGCGCTCGGACCATGGACGGTGGGCGAGCGAAACACGCTCGTCGCATTCGCGACGACGGTCTTCCTCTGGATCCTGCCGGGCGCCGTCGCGCTGATCGCCGGTCAGGACACGCCCGCCTACTCGTGGCTCGTCGCGCACCTGCCCGAAGGCGTGGTCGCGCTGCTCGGCGCGGGGCTTCTGTTCGTGCTCCCGACCGACTTTCGGCGCCACGAGTTCACGCTGCCGTGGCGCGAGGCGGTGAAGATCGACTGGTGGATCGTCTTCCTCTACGGCGGCGGCATCGCGCTCGGCACGCTCGCCTTCAAGACGGGGCTCGCCGAGGCGCTCGGCCGCTCGCTGACGGGCCTGCTCGGCGTGCAGTCCGCGTTCGGCCTGATCGCGCTCTCGACGGCGCTCGCCACGGTGCTCTCGGAGACCACGAGCAATACGGCCGCCGCGAACATGGTCGTGCCGGTCGTGATCGCCTTCGCCCGGTCGGCGGGAATCGATCCCGTGCTGCCCGCGATCGCTGCCACGATGGGTTCGTCGCTCGGCTTCATGCTGCCGGTCTCGACGCCGTGCAACGCGATCGTCTACGGCTCCGGGCGCATTCCCTTGCCCCGCATGATCCGACACGGAATCGTGTTGGACGTGGCAGGCATCCTGGCGATCGTCGCGGTGGTGAGCACGCTCGGGCCCTGGATCACCGGACGGTAGGATGGACCCAGAGCTCGAAGCGGCGCTCCGCCCTCTGCCCCAGGCCACGACGCTGCCGCCGCGCTGCTACGTCGATCCCGACTTCTACGCGCGTGAAGTCGAGCGGATCTTCCGCCGCGAGTGGCTCTGCGTCGCGCGCGCTGACCAGCTCCCCAAGGCCGGTGACTTCATCAGCTTCGAGCTCTTCGGCGATCCGCTCGTCGCCGTGCGCGGCGACGACGGCGAGATCCGCGTGCTCTCGCGCGTCTGCCGGCACCGCTTCATGCCGGTGGTCTCGGGCAGTGGAACGCGCCGCTCGTTCCAGTGCCCGTACCACCTGTGGACCTACGCGCTCGACGGACGGCTGCTCGGTGCGCCCGAGATGGACCGCGCGGCGGATTTCGCGCGCGACGCCTGCCGGCTGCCGTCGCTTCGCGTCGAGACCTGGGAGGGCTTCGTCTTCGCGAGCTTCGATTCGCAGGCGGCGCCGCTCGCCCCGCGGCTCGCCGGCTTACAACGCGCGATCGCGCCCTATCGCGTCGCGGAGATGCGCACGACCGAGCCGCTCGTCTTCGAACACGTCTGGAACTGGAAGGTGATGGTCGAGAACTTCATCGAGTCGTATCACCACGCCGGCGTGCACCCAGACACGCTGCAGCCACTCGTGCCGGCGAGCGGCACCTTCGCCGACGACACGGAGGGCGACGCCTTCGCAATCCTCCACAACCCGACCAGACAACGCGTGCCGATCCCGGCGCTGTTTCCCGCCACGCCGGGGCTCGACGACGCGCAGCGCGCCGAATTCGTGGTCGCGGCCGTCTTTCCGTTCCACCTGTTCTCGGTCCAGCACGACAGCCTCGTCTGGTATCGGCTCGAGCCGCGCGCCCACGACCGCTTTGCGCTGCACATTCATCTCTGCGTGCCGCCGCATGCGGCCGAGCACGACGGCTACGCCGAGCAGCTCGCGGGCATGAAGCTCTTCCTCGACACGGTGCACCGCCAGGACATCGCGGCGTGCACGGGCGTGTGGCAAGGGCTCGGCTCCCGGCTGGCTGCGCCGGGGCGACTGTCTCATCTCGAGAAGGCGATCTGGCAGCTCAATCGCTTCGTGCTGGAGCGCGTGGCGCGCTAGGGGACGCGACAAATCTGCGCCTCCCTGTGAAGCGATTCACAGCGGCTCGCCTCGGCGCCGCGCATCCTCGCAGTCGTTGCAGGTTGCGACGCGAGGAGATGAAGGTGGGCCGGTTCGAGGAAGTGATCGCGCAGATGGGTCTGATCGTGTCGGTCTTCGGGATCTCGTACGCGGTGCTCGCAGCGATCCTCTACACGATGCTCTAGGTGACGCGCATCCCACGCGCCATCAGGAGCTTGCCGGAGCGCACCAGATCCGCGAGCTTGAACGGGCGCAGCAGATCGATGAACGCGTCGAGCTTGTCGCTCGGACCGTGCACCTGCAGGATCAGCGAGTCGGAGCCGTAGTCCACGACCTTGGCCTTGAAGTGCTCGGCGATCTGCAGGATCTGCGTGCGGCTGTCGAGCGGGGCGAGCAGCTTCACGAGCGCGATCTCCGTCTCGTAGCTTTCATCGCCGGTATGGTCGAGCGCGTGCACCACGTCGACGAGCTTGGCGAGCTGCTTGATGATCTGGCCGAGATCGTCGGCGTTGCCCGAGCAGACGATCGTCATGCGCGAGAAGCGCCCCTCCGCGCCCGCCGAGACGACCAGACTCTCGATGTTGAAGCCGCGGCGCGAGAATACGAGTGCTGTGCGCACCAGTACGCCCGGCTTGTTGTTCACGAACAGCGAGATCGTGTGCAGCGGGGGCTTCGGCGCCGGCGCGATCTGCGGGACGAGCGCTTGCGCTGACATCTCAGGTGCTCCCCTTCATGTGCTTCCGGAAGGCTTCTCGAGCCGGTGCTTCGGCTTCTCGATCAGCATCTCGGCCAGCGACGCGCCGGCCGGGATCATCGGAAAGACGTTGTCCTCCTTCACGACCTCGGCCACGACGATGCACGGGCCCTTGTCCCAGGCCTGCGCCTCGCGCAGCACGCGATCGACGTCGGCCGGCCGGCGGATGCGCAGGCCCTTGGCGCCGTAGGCCTGCGCGAGCTTCACGAAATCGGGGTTGCCCTCGAGATCCGCGCCCGAAACCCGGTTGTCGTAGAACATCTCCTGCCACTGCCGGATCATGCCGAGGTAGTTGTTGTTGATGATCAGGCACTTCACCGGGAGCTTGTTCACCGTCGCGGTCGCGAGCTCCGAGCAGGTCATCTGGAAGCCGCCGTCGCCGACGATCGCCCAGACTTTCTTGTTCGGGTGGGCGAACTGCGCGCCGATCGCCGCGGGGAAACCGAAGCCCATCGTTCCCGCGCCGCCGCTCGAGAGCCAGGTGCGATTGCTGCGCGAGAGACAGAACTGCGCCGCCCACATCTGGTGTTGACCGACGTCGGTGGTGAGAATCGCCTGGCCGGCCGTGATCTCGTTCAGCCGGGCGAGCACGTGTTGCGCGCGCAGGCCGCCCTGCTTGGGGTATTTGAGCGGGTACTGCTTGCGCCAGCGGTTGCACTGCGCGAGCCACGCCGCCGTGTCCGCCAGCTCGACCTGAGGCACGAGATCCTCGATCACGAGCCGCGCATCGCCGAGGATCGCGACATCGGGCTCTATGATCTTGCCGAACTCGGCCGCGTCGATGTCGACGTGGATCTTCACCGCGCGTTTGCAGAAGTCGGAGACGCGTCCGGTGATGCGGTCGTCCCAGCGGCCGCCGATCGACATGATCAGATCGCAGTCGACCACCGCCTTGTTCGCGTACGCGGTGCCGTGCATGCCGAACATGCCCAGATGCAGCGGGTGCGTCTCGTCGACCGCGCCCTTGCCGAGCAGTGTATTCACGACCGGCGCGCGCAGCTTCTCGGCCAGTGCCGTGATCGCCTTGCCCGCGTCCGAGATCACCGCGCCCTGGCCCACGTACAGCACGGGGCGCTTCGACTCGCGCAGGTAGCGCGCGGCCTCGGCGATGAGGTCCGGATCGCCGCGACCCGGAACGGTGTAGCCCGGCAGATCGAGCACGTCGGTGAAGCCCGCCGTGCACGGCCCCTGCCCGATGTCCTTCGGCAGATCGATCAGCACGGGTCCCGGCCGGCCGCTGGTCGCGATGTGGAACGACTCGCGAACGATGCGCGGGATGTCGGCCGGGCTCTTGACCAGGTAGGAGTGCTTCACGACCGGATAGGTGATGCCCGTGACGTCGGCTTCCTGGAACCCGTCCTTGCCGAGCATCGGCGAGATCGTCTGCCCGCAGATCACGATGATCGGCGCCGAGTCCATCTGCGCGGTCAACAGGCCCGTGACGGTGTTCGTCGCGCCGGGCCCCGAGGTCACGAGCACCACGCCCGGACGCCCGGTCGAGCGCGCATAGCCGTCGGCCATGTGGGTCGCGCCCTGTTCGTGGCGTACGAGGATCAGCTTGATCTTGGAGTCGACCAACGCGTCGAAGATCGGCATGGCCGCGCCGCCGGAGAGGCCAAAGATGTACTCGACCCCTTCCCTTTCCAGGCAGCGGACGAGAATCTCGCCACCGGTCGGAGTTTTCTTCGTCAACTATCGCCTCCGATTCTCGAGCGATCGCCCGCAGTTGATCTGAAACTGGCGGGGTCGAGAGGCCAATCTACCTCGACCGAGCTGGAATGCCAAGAACATTCGGTTTGACGGGAGAACTTTGACTCGACTACGCTGAGTCGAGCCCAAAGATGTGGTTCCGGGAGGTGGAAATGGCCGGTCGGTTCGATGGGAAGGTCGGAATCGTCACTGGAGCGGCCTCGGGGATCGGCGCCGCCAGCGCGCGCCGGCTCGCGAGCGAAGGGGCGCGGCTCATCCTGGCCGACATCAACGTGGCGGCGGGCGAGGCGCTGGCCAAGGAGCTGGGCGGCGGCAGCGACCGCGTCGCCTTCGAGCTCTGCGATGTTCGCGATCGGGCGCAGGTCGAACGCCTGGTCGCCTCGGCCAGCGACCACTTCGGCCGGCTCGACCTGCTCTTCAACAACGCCGGCTCGGCGGCGATCGGCCAGGTGCCGGAGGTCGACCCGGCGGCCTGGCACGATCTCTTCGAGCTGAACGTGCACTCGATCTTCTACGCCTGCCGAACCGCGATTCCGCTGATGAAGAAGACGGGCGGCGGCGCGATCGTGAACACGGCCTCGATCTCGGGGCTCTTCGGCGACTACTCGATCCCCGCCTACAACGCGACCAAGGGGGCGGTCGTGAACTTCACGCGCGCGCTCGCGCTGGATCACGCGCGCGATGGCATTCGCGTGAACGCAGTCTGCCCCGGGCCGATCGACACGCCGCTGATCGCCGCGCTGAAGTCCGTGCCCGCGATCGTCGACGAGTACGCGCGTCTGATCCCCGCCGGGCGGATCGGCAAACCGGAGGAGATCGCCGCGGCGGTCGCCTTCCTGCTCTCCGACGACGCCTCCTATGTCTCCGGCACGATGCTCGTCGTCGACGGCGCACTGACGGCACACACCGGCCAGCCGAACTTCCGACAGGCGCTCGAGCAGCTGCAGGCCGCGTTCAATACGAAGACGGACTGAGGGACCCCGGCTCGCGGCGTCCCAGCCGGAACAGGTCGAGCAGGCCGAGTGCGACGAGCACCAGCGCCCCCGCGATGTACGGCAGCGCCGCGGTGTAGGGCTCCGCCGACGGCGCGAACGCGGCGATCGGGCGGCCGAGAACGCACACCGACGCGAGCGCGAGGGCAATGCGCTCGACGAGTCCGGGCGCACTCGACGCGCCCCGCGAGCGCAGCAGGAAGACGGCGAGCGGAACCAGCAAAATCTCGTAGTGGAGCCAGACCAGCGGCAGCGCGACGACACAGCTCGCGCAGCCCAGCACGAACGTCAGAAGCTCGCGCTCGAACGCGCGCGCCTCGCTGCGCTCCCGCGGAGCCCGCCGAGCGCCGAGCCAGAGCGCGCACGCGGTCGCGAGCACGAGCACGAGCAGCAAGGGCGCGGACACGTCGGGACCGCCCTGCTCCGTCACGACTCGCGCCAGTGAGAAGTTGCCGATCGCGACCGAGACGTCCGCATCCCGAGAAAGCGCAGGCAGTGCCGCCAGCCAGTCGAGCCACGCGCGGCGAGAGCCGAGGAACGCGCTCGAGGCCGCGATGGCGGCCACGGCCGCGATGGAGAACCCGACGCACTCGATCGCGAGCCTTCGCCACTCGCGGCGCAGCAGCCAGCCCAGCGCGAGGAAGCCGAAGCCGAGCCCGAGCGTCGGCTTGAAGAGCGTGAGTACGCCGACGAATGCGCCCGCCAGCCCCTGCCGCAAAGCCGACGAGGAGCCACGCAGCAGCCACAGATAGAGCGCGATCCCCGCGAGCTGGATCTGATTCACGTTGCCCACGCGCGCGTCCGAGCGGAGCGGCTCGCTGCACGCGAAGAGCACCAGCAGGATCAGCCCCGTCGTGGTCCACGACATGCGACAGAGCCTAGAGAGAAGCCCGACGCCGAGCACGAAACAGACAAAGCTGAGGAGGTGGAAGCGCGCCAGATCGACGTCGTAGTCACCCCTTGCGAGTGAGTCGACCGCCATGTAGAGGAGCGGGGTCGAGAACGTCTCGATGCTCTGCCGAAACTCGACGGCGCCGCCCAGTCGGGCGGAGTCCGGCTGCGCCGAGAGCACGCTGCGGCCCGCCTCGAGCAGAACTCGGCGACCCTCGGGCGCATAGATGTCCTCGATCGTCACCCGCTGCTGCGCCTGTCCCACGAGCCAGAACTGGTAGAAGTCGACGCCCGCGGAGGTGGCGCGGAGGTCGAGCCAGAACAGCCGTCCCACCACGACGACGAGCAGCAGCACGAGCCAGAAGTCGCGTCGGGCGAGCGCGCGCGAATCGGTGTTCACCGCGCGAGTGTACCCGCTGACAAGCGCCTCAGCCGATCGCCAGTGTCCGCTGGAACGCCGGCCGCGCTTGCAGGCGCGCGAGATAGGCCGAGAGCGCGGTGAACGGCGGATCCTCGAGCACGCCGAGCAGCCGGGCGGCCGCGAGCGTGAAGCCCATCATCACGTCGGCAGCGGAGAACTCGTCGCCGAGCAGCCAGGTGTTCTGGCCGAGCGCGCGCTCGAGAAACCCGAAGCCCGCGACCGCACGCGCGCGGGCGTCCGCAAGGAGTGTTTCGTGCTGGCTCGAGTCGTCGCGATAGCGCGAGAGCCAGGTGATGATCCCGAGCGGCGGGAAGGCGGTGCTCTCCGCAAAGTGGAGCCACTGCAGGAACGCGGCGCGCTTCGCCGAGTCACGCGGCGGCGCGAGCCGACCGTCGCCGTAGCGCTCCAGGATGTATTCCGCGATCGCGCCGGACTCGCACATGACGACGTCGCCGTCCTCGAGCGTGGGCAGCTTGCCGAGCGGCGTCCTCTGCGCGAAGAACGCCCGCGCGGGGGGCGCGAACTCCACGCGCTCGAGCACATAGGGCAGCCCGAGCTCCTCGAGCAGCCAGACGATCCGCACCGCCCGAGTGCGGGGCGCGTAGTAGAGCTTCAGCATGGCTCTCTCCCGAGTGCAGCCTAGCGCCGACCGTGCCACCGCGTCGCACGCATCGCCGAAGGCCACGCGCCGTGTCAGGCCGGTTCGCAGTAGACTCCCAGAAGCGAACGCGAGGAGGCAGTCCATGGCAGATCTCGTGATCCGCGGCGGCAAGGTCGTGGACGGAACCGGGCGCGCGGCGTTTGGCGCCGACGTGGCGATCGAGGGCGATCGGATCAGCGCGGTCGGGCGCGTGGACGCGCGCGGCGCGCGCGAGATCGACGCGGGTGGCCGGCTCGTGACACCGGGCTGGGTCGACATCCACACCCACTACGACGGGCAGGCCACCTGGGATTCGCTGCTCGCGCCGTCGTCCCTGCACGGCGTGACCTCGGTGGTGATGGGCAATTGCGGCGTCGGCTTCGCGCCGGCGCGGCCGGGCCCGGCGGAGCACGACTTCCTGATCGCGCTCATGGAGGGCGTCGAAGACATTCCCGGGACCGCCCTTCACGAGGGCCTGGCCTGGAATTGGGAGAGCCTGCCTGAGTACTTCGACGCGGTCGCGCGGCGGCCGCACACACTGGACCTGGGCGCGCAGGTGCCACACGCGGCGCTGCGCGCGTACGTGATGGGCGAGCGCGGTGGCGACCACGCGCAGGCGCCGACCGCGGACGAGATCGCGCAGATGGCGGAGCTCACGCGCGAGGCACTCGTCGCCGGCGCGCTCGGCTTCGCGACCTCGCGCACGCAGAACCACCGCTCGCGCACGGGCCAGCGGATCGGGTCGCTGACCGCGACGGCGGACGAGATCCTCGGCATTGCCGGCGGGCTGCGCGCGGCGGGCCGCGGCGTTCTGCAGTTCGTCTCGGATTTCGGCGACCTGGACGCGGAGCTCGGGCTGATGAAGGCGGCGGCCGAGCGGGCCGGGCGACCGATCTCTGTGTCGCTCGCGCAGGCGGACGCCGCGCCCGATCGCTGGCGCGAGGTGCTGGCGTGGATCGAGCGCGCGAATGCCGACGGCGTGGACATGAAGGCGCAGACGCCGGCGCGCGCGATCGGCCTCTTCCTCGGGCTCGAGGGCTCGCTGAACCCGTTCGCGCGCTGCGCGTCGTACCGCGCGATCGCGACGCTGCCGATCGCGGAGCGCGCGGCGCGGATGCGCGCTCCCGAAGTGCGCGCGCGGATCCTGTCGGAAGCCGCAAGCGTCTCGGCCGGCCCGCCCGGCATGATCGCCGGCGCGCTCGGGCGGCTCTTCCAGCTGGGCGATCCGCCCGACTACGAGCCCGCGCCCGAGACTTCGCTCGGAGCCGAGTCCGCTCGAAGCGGCGTTCCCGCGCTCGAGCTCGTCTACGACGCGTTGCTCGAGCGAGAGGGGCGCGGCCTCCTCTACCTGCCGTTCCTGAACTATGCGGGCGGCTCGCTCGACGCCGCGCGCGAGATGCTGCTCTCGGAGCGCACGCTGCCGGGCCTCTCGGACGGCGGCGCGCACGTCTCGTTCATCTGCGACGCGAGCTTTCCGACCTTCCTGCTCACGCACTGGTGCCGCGACCGCCGCCGCGGCGAGAAGCTGCCGCTCGAGTTCGTCGTGCGCCGACAGACGCGCGACACCGCGCGTCACGTCGGCTGGCTCGATCGCGGCGTGATCGCGCCCGGCTACCTCGCCGACCTGAACGTGATCGACTTCGACGCGCTCACGCTGCGCGCGCCGACGATCGTTCGCGACCTGCCCGCCGGCGGCATACGCCTGATGCAGCGCGCGGAGGGCTACGACTACACCGTGAAGCGTGGCGTCGTGACGTTCGAGAGCGGCGAGTCGACCGGCGCGCTGCCGGGCGAGCTGGTGCGCGGCGCGCAGCTCGCCCCGACGTAGCTCGACGCTAATCGGCGAGGAGCGAGACGCGCTGGTCGGGCGTGACCACGACGCGCGGCGCGGGCATCAGCCGCAAGCCGTGGCCGTCGCAGCTCCGGCCCGAGCGCAGATCGAAGCGGAAGCGGTGCCAGGGACACTCGAGTGTTACGCCTTCGGGTGTCGCGTCTTCGAGCGGACCCAGACTGTGCGGGCAGATCGTGGCATGCGCGAAGAGCCGGCCGTCGAGCTCGAGCACGCGAAACGGCCGGCCGTCGAATTCGACGAGAATCGGCAGGCGCGCGCGCAGCTCCGCGAGCGACCCGAGCTCGAGCGGCGCGCTGCCGCGCGCGGGGAACGCGGCGACCGCCGCGAGCATCTGCTCGCGACGGACCATCATCGCCTCGTCCTCGTCCCAGAGCCGTGTGTAGAGCGTCGTGTAGCCGCGACCGAGCGCTTCGACGTGTGCGCGCGGCACGTCGGGTATGAGGAACTCGACCTGGATCGCGGTCTCGTGCGGCTTCATCGGCGCGAGCCGCGTCCAGATCTGTGCGCCCTTCCCCGCCCCGGCCGTCGTCTCGGTCACGTAGCGGAGCTTCGGGCGATCGAGGCGAACCTCGATCTCGATCTCCTGCGCCGCGTCGACGCCGCGGCCGAGCAAGCGCGCGCGCCAGCCCGCGTCGCTCGCGTCGAGGCAGCGGATCGCGTCGAACGACGCGCGGTGCAGCCCCGGCAGGTGCTCCCAGTCGAGCACGTTCTCCCAGATGCGCTCGAGCGAAGCTTGGATCGTGCGCTCGTAGACCGCGACGGAAGTGAGTGCAGCTGGCGACATGGGCGAAGGATACCGCGAAGTCCGTCCGACGATCGGCCCGGCGGATCAGCGCGGCGCGCGCTCCCAGTCGTTCTCCCGAAGCAGACGAAAGACGCGCGCGCGGATCTCGTCGCGGATCTCCCGGACACGCTCGACCGACGCGCCCTTCGGATCGGGCAGGTCCCAGTCCACTCGCCGCAGGCCGGGGACATGCGGACAGGCTTCCCCACACCCCATGGTCACGAGAAGATCCGCCGCGCGCGCCACTTCGTCGGAGAGCAGCGTGGGCGTCGCATCGCCGAGCTCGACCCCGGCGTCGCGCATGGCGGCGACGACCTCTGGATGCGCGCGCGCCGCCGGCCGGGTGCCCGCCGAGATCGCCCGCGCGCGCGAAGGCTCCGCGGCATGGTTGAAGAACGCGGCGGCCATCTTCGACCGGCCCGCGTTGTGAACGCACGCAAAGAGGACCGTCGTCATCGCACGGCTCGAAGGTCGCGAGACGGCATCAGCCAATGTGCGAGCGCGGCGGCGGCGCTCGCGCCGAGGAACTGCGCCGCTGCGAATCCCGGCACGTCCGCAGGTGCGATCCCGGCGAACGTGTCGGTCAGCGCGCGCGCCAGCGTGACGGCCGGATTCGCGAACGACGTCGAGGCGGTGAACCAGTACGCGGCCGTGATGTATCCGCCGACGGCGAGCGCCGCCGGCAGCGAGTCCCCGTCGCGCGCGCAGCCGCGCACCACGAGCAGCAGTCCGAACGTGGCCACGAACTCGCTCAACAGCTGCGACGCACCGTGCCGCGGATGCGTCGAGATCGAGACGATCGGAAGATCGAACATCAGGTTCGCGACCGCTGCGCCGGCGACTGCGCCCGCGAGCTGAACGGCGAGATACCCGCGCACCTCCCGCCAGGGCAGACGCCGCTCCCAACCTGCGACCAGCGTCACAAGCGGGTTCAGATGCGCGCCCGAGACCGGACCGAGTGCGAGGATCAGCGCGGCGAGTACTGCGCCGGTCGCGAGCGAGTTCGCGAGCAGCGCCAGGCTGACGCTGCCGTCGGCCAGCCGTTCACCCATGATGCCCGAGCCCACCACGGTCGCGAGCAGGAGCGCGGTCCCTACGGCTTCGGCTGCGAGCCGCTTGGCGAACATCAGCTCGCCCGCTTGCGCGCGGATCTCCGCCGCAGCGCAACCGCCAGGCTCGCCGGCGGAGCCAGCGCGTCGCGGAGCTCGGCCAGGCGCTCGAGTCGCAGGCGGTAGTACATCCAGGTGCCGCGCCGCTCGCGCTCGAGCAGGCCCGCCTCGGCGAGAACGCGCAGGTGGTGGCTCACCGTCGGCTGAGTGAGTCCGAGCGAACTCGTGAGATTGCAGACACAGGCCTCGCCGTCGGGCTGGCCGGCAAGGAAGCTGAGCAGGCGCAGCCGCCCGGGGTCGCCGAGCGCGCGAAACAGCCCAGCCAACTCGTCCGCCCGGCGCCGGCCGAGGCGATCCTCGAGCACGGCGGCAGGACACGCTGCGGAGATCCGTTGTGTCGGCATGCACTGATATTGACGGCGATCGATGGATCACACAAGCTCGACGTCGGTCGGCCCAGGCGACCCGCGCCGCCCTGGGGCGAGGTCCAGGGTCCGCGAGCTATAGTCCCGGCATGGCCGACTTCATCTACCAGCCGATCTTCGAGCACGGACACGACGAGACGCCGTACCGCAAGCTCACCGACCAGTTCGTCTCGACCGCGACGTTCGAAGGGCGCGCGCTTCTGCGCGTCGAGCCCGAGGCGCTGGCGCTGCTCGCGCGCGAGGCGCTCGACGACGTCTCGCACCTGCTCCGCCCGGGTCACTTGGCGCAGCTCGCCAAGATACTCGACGACCCCGAGGCGAGCGAGAACGACCGCTTCGTCGCGCTCGAGCTCCTGACCAACGCGAACATCGCCGCGGGCCGCGTGCTGCCGAGCTGTCAGGACACCGGAACGGCGATCGTGATGGCGTACAAGGGCCAGGACGTCTTCACGCGCGGTGACGACGCGGAGGCGCTCTCGCGCGGCATCTTCGAGGCGTACCAGCAGCGCAACCTGCGCTACTCGCAGATGGCGCCGCTCGACATGTACACCGAGAGGAACACCGGCACGAACCTGCCCGCGCAGATCGACATCTACGCCGAGCCGGGCGCCGCATATCGCTTCCTCTTTCTCGCCAAGGGCGGCGGCTCCGCGAACAAGACGTTCCTGTATCAGGAGACGAAGGCACTGCTGAATCCCGCGTCGCTGGCGAAGTTCGTGTCGGAGAAGATCCGCACGCTCGGCACCTCGGCCTGCCCGCCGTACCACCTCGCGCTCGTGATCGGCGGCACCTCTGCGGAGATGACGCTGAAGACGGTGAAGCTCGCGTCGGCGCGCTACCTCGACGACCTGCCGACGAGCGGCAATTCGCACGGCCGCGCGTTCCGCGACGTGGCGCTCGAGGAACAGGTGCAGAAGCTCTGCAACGAAACGGGCATCGGCGCGCAGTTTGGCGGGAAGTACTTCGCGCACGACGTGCGCGTGATCCGCTTGCCGCGGCACGGCGCATCCTGCCCGGTCGGGCTCGGCGTCTCGTGCTCGGCCGATCGCCAGATCCTGGGCAAGATCACCCGCGACGGCGTCTTCCTCGAGCAGCTCGAGACGAACCCCGCGAAGTACCTGCCCGACGTGACGCCCGACGAGCTCGCGGCCGACGTGGTGAGGATCGACCTGCGCCGGCCGATGCGCGAGATCCTGGCGGAGCTCTCGCGCTACCCGGTCGCGACGCGGCTCTCGCTCTCGGGCCCGATGATCGTCGCGCGCGACATCGCGCACGCGAAGCTGAAGGAGCGCCTCGATCGAGGTGACGGACTGCCGCAGTACCTGAAGGACCACATGGTCTACTACGCGGGTCCCGCGAAGCAGCCGAAGGACCGCGCGTCGGGGTCGTTCGGCCCGACGACCGCCGGCCGCATGGACTCCTACGTCGACCTCTTCCAGAGCCTGGGCGGCAGCATGGTCATGCTCGCGAAGGGCAACCGGGGAAAGCAGGTGTGCGACGCGTGCAAAAAGTGGGGCGGCTTCTATCTCGGCTCGATCGGCGGACCCGCGGCGCGCCTCGCGGATCACTCGATCAAGAAGGTGAGCGTGGAGGAGTACGAGGAGCTCGGCATGGAGGCGATCTGGCGGATCGAAGTCGAGGACTTCCCCGCCTTCATCGTGACCGACGACAAGGGCAATGACTTCTACGCGGGGCTGCTCGAGAACAAGCCGGCGCCGCTGGTGCAGATCGGCGGCGAGTAGCCTCGCGCTATCCGCGCTCGGCCGTCTTGCGATAGTCCGTGCCGAGCTGCGTCGCGAAGGGCGATGCCTCGGTCTTGTAGAGCGTGAAATGCGGCGAAGCGACCTCCTCGGTCGTCTTCGTGGTGTAGTAGTAGAGATTGAGCGTGCGGCGGACCTGCCCGGGCGGGCAGCTCAGCGCGTGGGGATGACCGTGGTTCGAGTGCTCGTCGGTATTGAACACGAGCAGCTGATTGAAGCGCGGGAAGTAGCGCTTCTGCGCCGACTTCATCTCCTTGTCCCAGAGCTCGAGCGCGCCGCCCCACGCGTCCTGCCAGCCCGGATTCGGGTAGAAGAGGACGTTCACCCGGCGATGCGCGTGCAGCTTGTGGTGCCAGTTGAAGTCCGCATGCACCTTCAAGAAGTCACCCGGCTGCGAGAGGTGGATCCCGCCGCCAATGAAGTAGGGATCGGGGATCAGGTTATCGATGCCGGTGAGCGCCTCGAGGAACAGCACGAACTGACGTGAGTTGAACTCGCGCAGCATCGCGCGCAGCAACGGCGGCATCATCGTCTCGTCGTGCTGGTAGCGCTTCAAGTTGTGCTCGTTGTCCCGGATGATCCACTCGATCGAGTTCGGCCCCGGGAACGCATCGGCTACGGCTTGCGCGAGCGAGGCGGGCAGGAAGTCCGGGAACGCGATGTGCGGAAATGGCTCGGCGCTCTGGTAGGTCCCGGCGCTCTCGAGCGCGAGCTTCGCGTAGCGCGGATCGTCGAAGGTTCCCATCGGCTGGATACTTGTCGTGGTCTGCATCGATGCATCTCCGCGCAGAGGCGTTCAGCCGGGTCGGACGAGCAAGCGAGATCCTACGCGGAGCTCCGCGATCCGGCTCGGTTCGGCGCGCCGCGCGGCGAGCTTGAGCGCGGCCTGCGAGAAGGGGCGTTCTGTCACGTCGCCTGTCGAGCGGAAGGCTCCCTTCCTCGTCTCGCGCTAGAGTCGCCTCGGCGGTGATGACCAGCGCAGGCCTTGTCGGCAGCCCGCGCGCAAGGCGCAGAATCGGGGACACACCACTTGCCTGAAGGACTGTGGGGCATCGTCGCGCTCTCGCTCGAGGTGAGCCTCGCAGCGACGCTGCTCGCGTGCGCGATCGGGTTGCCGCTCGGCGGGCTGGTTGCCGTGGGCCGGTTCCGCGGTCGGCGTGCGGTGATCGTCGCGCTGAACGCGCTGCTCGGCGTGCCATCGGTGGTCGTGGGCCTGTGCGTCTACCTGCTTCTGTCCCGCGCGGGTCCGCTCGGCTCGATCGGCATCCTCTTCACGCCGGCGGCGATCGTCGTCGCGCAGACGCTGCTCGTCTTGCCGCTCGTCGCGGCGCTCGCCCGCGAGTTCCTCGAGGATGCGTGGCACCACTACCAGGAGCAGCTGTCGTCGCTCGGCGTCTCTCGCGCGCGCTCCGTGCCGACACTTCTGTGGGATACGCGTTTCGCGCTTCTCACCGTCGT
>Ga0210377_10001075_pt1 | contig 25411 bp, 25 predicted proteins | sample PLM4_65_b1redo_FD_155480 | JGI IMG/M metagenome (GOLD analysis project Ga0210377, IMG submission 155480) | Groundwater sediment microbial communities from an aquifer in East River, Colorado, USA - PLM4_65_b1 redo | ecosystem: Environmental > Terrestrial > Soil > Riparian zone | place: USA: East...
TCAATTCCAGCTGCAGCCGGTGAACCAGCGGGTGATCGTGGATCTCGCCGAACAGGATGACATCGGCCCGGACGCAGCGGTCCAGCATTTCCCGGTACCCGATCTCCTTCCCTCCCCCGTCATAGAGGCGATACAACGGCTTGTTGTCCGGAATTGTCCCGTGCTGTCGCATATTGACTTCTTCCCCTCACTCAGCTTACACAGGCTCGTGTTCCATCGCCATACTACAAGAATAGCATATCCGAAAGCGCTCCCCGGGATGTTCGAAGGTCTCCCCGGTACGGAGATGAATTCAAAGGCGAGGGTGAAAAGTCTTGGCTACGGCTTTCGCGCATGTGGCGCGGGTTGAGAATGCCAAATTAAAAGGTCTGAACCAATGAGGTTAGAGAGGGAGTAGAAAGTCAAACATTAAAGACCTGACCGCAAGATGTTCTGACCCTAAAAGGATCCTAACCCCTGGGGCTTGAGCGAGGATTTCGACGACATTCTCGAAGCTTCAGGCAACGTCTACCCGCGAACTCTTTTGAGTGTGCCGTTGTTTATCATCTGATGGAACTGGGCGAGCAGCGCCTGTTCCTCTTTGTCCAGATGACCGTCTTCCTGTGCAAGGTCCATAATCTGCTGATATTCACTCGGCGTGATCTCAAGATCGCTGATGGCTTCGTTTATGAGCGCTTTCAGACCTGCTGCGGATTTGCTTGGCTTTTCCATCGATGTCCTCCCGAAGATTCAGTGTGATTGATTGAAAGTGCTTTAGTTTACCAGTCCCCTGAGCCGCTGTCAACCCCGTCCCCGGAGAAAACGATAGGATAGGGAAGATACCCTGGCGGATACCTGACCCCGAGATGCTCAAGATAGCTTTTTCTGCTTGACGGGGCCCTTTAAATGGGTGACCCTAAAATGTTCAGAGGTTCCCGATCAGAATATTTTCTTCAACTGTCCGGCCAAATCCTCCGGCGAGTTGAAGATCAGTTCCGTCTGGAGCATTTTCTGCAGAAAGTAATCGTCGCTCCGGTAGTTGGGATAGAGGTTCTGTCGGCTGACGATCTTGAATACACAGCAAAACCCCTCGGCCCGGGCGCCCTGTTGCACAGAATAGAGCGCATAGTTGAAGCTCACATGGCCGAGACGTTCGTAGAGAAGAAGGGCCTTCGAAATCCCGCGGCAAAGGTCCTGCAAATCCCCCTTCGAAAGCGCACCGAAGTCGGTTGCTTTCTCGTGTATTGCCGTGATCTCGTTGCTCCCCATGGGCGAAAAGGCGGTCAGCCAGCGCCAGCTGCCTTGTTCCGCGACATACCGCGCACCGATCCTTTTTTCTTCCGCAACCAGGTCGCCAAAATAGGACGTTCCGTATTTTTCGTGGTATTGGCGGGAGGCATCCAGGAGCCGGGCATGATAGGAATAGGCCAGCGGGGTCACCAACGTCTGGAGGTGAGGATGCACCAGGCTTGCTCCTGCCGGAAGAAGATAGTTGGCGCAGAGGGCGGAAAAGATCGCGGACGCATCCGTGCGATAGAGGTTGCAAAGAAATTCCTGCGCAGCCTCCATGCCGTCCGCGAGCAGTTGGGGAGAGAATTCCGAGAGTTTCAGGAAGTGCTTGCTGCCGAGCGCGATGACCGGGTGATATGCCCCCACGGAAAAAAGGTTCGCAAACAGAACGGCCTCCCCTCTCCGCAACCTGCCCTGGGCAAGGACATCGGACGGATATCGGGCGGTCTTGCTCAGTACGTTCTCTCCGCAAAAGATGCAGCCTTTGGAGCTTTCTTCCGCGAGTTTTTTTATCAGCTCTGCGTCATTTTCACCGAAGAAGGCCCTTGCCTTGTCCTTCAGATATGGATTATGGACGCTCGTGTCCCCCAGGAGCGGGTCCTTGCGCACTTCCACCCGATGCTCCTCAGGAGCAAAGCCGTTGAACGGGTTCAGGATCGTAAAGGTTGATGAAATTTTTTCGAACGCGATGTTGCCCATGATGCTTTCCGCCTCCTCACTTCTTCCCCACCGGCATAAGGTAGAGCGGCTCTTCCTGTCCACGAAGATGCAGAACTGCCTTCACCTCCTCGTCATGGAACGCCCCGATGACCACGGTCCCGAGCTCCAGGGAGACGGCCTGAAGAAAGACGTTCTCTGCAGCGTGACCGGCCTCCATATGCGCGTACCGGATGCCCCGTTCCCCGTACTTGACCGTCACCCTTTCATACACAGCGGAGATGACCAGGATCGCTGCGGCTTTCCGGATCGCTGATTGGCCCAGGGCCGCCTTGCTTAATTCTACCCTTGTGTCGCTCTCCAGGACCCTGCTCAATGCATGCTTGTGCGGGTCGTACGAATAGACGCCGTTGGAAAGGCCGGTAACGTTGCCGGCAATAACGTAAAGCTCAAGCGGGTACAGAGCTCCGGCAGAAGGAGCGGTCCGCCTTCCCCCGCTGCCCGAAATGCCCTGGGCCGCCCAAAGAAGCTGCGATAGGTCTTGAAGGGTTATGGCAAGGTTTTTATATGATCGCAGGGACCGTCTGTCGTGTAATGCCTTTTCCACCGAGGTCTTACTGTCATAGATCGGCTCTGGCAGCTTTACAAGATCCTGCGCATTGTCCGCAGCACGGTGGGCAGCAGGGAGGGCTCCCGTTGAAAAAAAGAGCGTGAGAAGAGAAGAAAACAGGAACGGATGGGAAAGCTTCATAGGAACCTCGAGTCGTTGGGGAGGAAAGTATGAAACCACAGAGGACGCAGAGGAGTGCCAGTGAAAACCTGAATATGCAGGGCTCGATTTTTCAATAAGATTACTCTGTGCTCTCGCGGTTCACAGGTAAAGAGAAGGATCAGAAGCGCTCGCAAGAAACGAGGACACGGAGGGGGAGGAAAACCAGGAACGAATCTACTCCCTGAATTCAATCTGTTCTCTGAGTTCTCTGTGGTGGATTTTGACGATGTAAATGTCGGCATAATGATATTGTAGCATGACCTTGCCGCCTTGGGGCTGGTGCTTCCTGTTTGCGGCACGAGCAACGATGATCTATAATCAGTCATAGAATGCAGTTCATGAACAGTCGTCACCTAAGTGCAGAAAATTGCAGGTATCCCCTTGTTTCAGTGATGAAAAGCATGCACATTGAACGGATCGACGTCATAGCCTATTCAGGCAGCAAGGGCGATGAGCGTCCCGCGACCTTCATCCTCCGGGGGCTGCGCATCGATGTTGTTGAGATCATAGACAGCTGGACCGAGGAAGGGTTAAAAGACCGGGCACGAAAGCGGTTCTTCCGGGTCAAGGGAAGCGATACCAACACGCACCGGATATTTTACAGCGAGGATGACCGGGAATGGCATTACGCGCCGCACCATCCAAAGAAGCAATAACCGCGCTCGTGAAAGAGTATCCGGGCAGGTTCTCCATTGGGCTCGGCATCGATCTTTCTTCAGGACGCTCCCAGGAGATCTTCAAATGGTTCCTTGCGTCCGTTCTCTTCGGTGCACGCATATCGCAGCGCATCGTTGAAAAGACCTTCCATGCGTTCGCCGACCGGGGCATCGTCTCGCCGGAAACCATCCTCGATACGGGTTGGGACGGCCTCGTGGCGGTCCTCGATGCGGGCGGCTATGTGCGGTACGACTTCAAGACCGCGACAAAGCTGTTGGACCTGTGCAGGTCGCTGACGGAGGGCTACGGCGCCGATCTCGCAAATCTCCACGACACCGCGGCGGACCCGGCAGACCTCGAACAGAGGCTCACCTCCCTTGCAAAGGGCATCGGAGACGTAACCGTGAACATCTTCCTCAGGGAGATGCGCGGCATATGGGAAAAGGCAGATCCCCTTCCCTCGAACCTGGTCATCATGGCAGCAAGGGAAAGGGGCATCGTCCCGAAGGCCGTAAAGGACCGGGCAAAGACCCTCCAACTCCTGATGGATGCGTGGAAAGAAGCAGGGAGGAAGAAAAAGGATTTTACGGACTTTGAGGCGGCACTGGTGAGGGCGGGAATAGAGCTGCGGAGGAAAAAGCGGAAGCTGATAAAACATCCAACGCAACGGGTGCAACAACGTCACGTTGTATCTTCATAGCAGAAAAATGGCGGGATGACAAGAAAGTAGCTGACCCTGCAGGTTCCTGGGAGTCATTAGCTTCCTAAGAAGCGATTCCTCTCGATAGAGCATCCGCATCTCCAACGGGTGATTGGCGAACTCCATCGCCATCATTCAAACAAAAACATATTAAGCCATGGCCACCAAAAGGTCCGGGAGCCGGAACGATCGGTCTAAGCGGCTTCTTGGTATTCTTCGGTATCAGACGCCTCGGAGGCTTTTGTTTTTTTCTCCTCGGCTGTTTCCGCCGGACCATCTTCCTCCTCGGGTTCCTCGAGCTCCTGCCCCGCATGACCGGCTAATACGATCCGTTCCGCATCGAGCCAATCATCAAGGTCCCGAACGGGGATACCGTTCCTTGACTTAAACAGTTCATAAGCAACCGCTGCGATTTCATCATGGAGATTCATTTTTGTCCTCCTTGCTCCACCGTGAGTAATGTCAAAATCTAACCACAGAGTCCACAGAGAACTTCTTGAAATTCAGGAATATTATGTCTTTGAGATCGCCACCCCCTCTGTGCACTCTAATAATAAGGCTTTTTAATTCTGCTCCCATTCCTCTCAAACCTTGTGTGAGCACCGAGCATATTGAAAAAGCAACCTTTTGATGTTCAGATTTCCCCCGATTATTCCTCCGTGTCCTCTGTGGTTTTATACTTGTCTCTCCGGTTTTCATAAAACTTTTAACACTACCCCACTGTGAGACGACCGCGCAAGAGGTGCGGTCCCGCACAGCCGTCACACCAAGTCCTCCGCCTGCGTCCCTATGAGTATATTTTAGCACATTTACGCTTTTCTGATCATGCTCTGTGTGATCTTCATCATATCGGATGGAGTAAGCAGAAGGTATCATGGATCAGTGAGGAGGACCTATGTTGTGCTGCCCCTTTTGCGATAACCGCCTGGAAGAATCTACCGCTCTTGGATGGGCCTGCCAATGCGGAGAGATGATACCTTTTGGATTGGAAAAGGATGATAACGAGAATTGCGAGAGCTGTCCAGCGAGAGATTGTCCGAGAAGGAAGTAGGACAGATCAAACAGCGCAACGGGTGCGACAACGTCACGTTGTATCTTCTTCGATGCGTAAAGGGCGGTCCATAGGTGAAGAATATCAGGGCAAGACGGGCTGCTCTGCGGACGGCAGAACAATTGAACGGATGTAAAAACCTGATATATTAATTCGAGGTGAATACCTACATCGGTCTTGTCGGCTTTACATCGCGGCATTTCTGCTCAACTTGATATTTAATTTGCTGGACAGTCTGGTCATCCAGCACCGCTTTCTTGTTTGCGATAAACTTGACGGCCTCTTTCGGATTGATTACCATGACCGGTGTTTCGCTTGTTCGGCGCTCGACCAGCCAGCCAGGTAGCGAAAGGACAGGTTCGGCTACAATTCTTTTTCCTACACTCTTGGTCAAAAAAGCGGAGAGCCACTTTGCCTGATTTAATGCCTGATCGAGTGATGCCTTGTCCTGATGCGTAGGGTATTGAAGAATGCTACCATTTACGAATACTTTTGCCGCCTCTACGCCCTTTACATTCTGCTTAGATCGCGTTTTGGTCTCAATAGCAAAAACACCAGCAGGACCGATAACAACGTGATCAATGTTAAACTTTTCAGCCTGCATGTCATGAAAAACGTAATAACCGTGGCGCATCAATTGATTAAATTCCTGTGCTGAAGCCAACTCACCGTCATACCCTATCCTATTGAGTTGTAACTGAATAAAGAGTTTCCTCACGATAAAAAGCGGCCAAACAAAAACAAAAATGAATATGATGCCCATGAGTGCTATTGTATTTATATTCTGCTTGCTGGCAGGCAAATAAGAATATAGCATGACAAACATTGGCGGCAAGACCATTAATGATCCCAATCGCATTCCGATATCGATCTGCCCATCGCTAATTTGATCAAGAAGATATTGGCCCGGATTCCGCAGAAGACTATCCGAGAAAGCTGCCTTTTTTGTTTGTCTGATGTACCGGCGGCTAATTTCAAGTTTTTTCCACATGCCCGTTACTATGAAAATAGCAACCAAGCCAATAACTATCGATATAAGCATAAAGATGCTTTGCGATAATATCATCATCGAATGCTCCATTCACAAATCAGATTTCTAATGTAATCAATTTACCGATGTCTCGTATCTGGAGATCCCTGTCTTTCTTCAGACAGTGCCTGCCAACACAAGAGAAGTGAAAGGGCGCATAAATAACCTTCTGGTCGGATCGGAACAAGATCGGCAGCGATCCATCGTGGGAGATCGGCTTCTCGGGAAGCCAGGAAAACTGCGGAGTTTTTCTCAGAAGACGACGGACGCCCGGTGGAATAAAAACATAGGATGCTCTGCCGTCCAGAACCCAAGCCTTGAGCCGATCCAAATGAGAAGGTTTCAAATCACTGAGCCGAAGGTTACTCCCTCCGTAAGTGGGAACATCGATCAGCTCAACGAACGAAACCAGCTCTGCGTGCTCCTTTGTAAAACCGATCTCAGCAAAACGCCTGTGGTAAAGTGCGCCATCTCCCTGGTATTCCGGATGCCGGAAAGGATGATGGTACCCTCTATCCATCCAGTACCGCACACCGTCCTCAAGGTACGATACTATTTCTGAGAAGTAGTGCTTGTGCCCGATATCCGGATCGTAGTTCGCATCGAGCCCGAAAAACAGGAACGAGGCAGCAGCGGGGTTGGCGCCTTGGTAGGGTTTATGCGAGAAAAGCTGATGCAGCTTGTTATTTTGATGGGGAAAGTACATAACTGTATTTTAAAAGGCGGATGCTAACAGTAAAGACCTGATTCTAAGATGTCTTTGTGAATCCTTTGTGAAAAAATATCCTGAAAACTTTCTTGGGCAAGGTTCATTAAATACTGTCTATTGGCGGTAGCTTGTCTAAAAGATCCGATGAGATGTCAGCACACAAACCAGGAAGATCTGGAAACATGGTACACTGCGTTATTCCCAAGAGCCTCAGTTCTTTTCTAATTATTTCAAATGATCCGGCTGGAATTACGTACTTCTTTAACCTCGACTTGAAGTTCTTATTCTTTTCCAAGGGTATAAACTTCTCATTCTTCTCGGCATATTTATGGACGGAGAACCAACCCGATTGTGCTGCAATCCGCCTGTCTACATGGAAGGGCTGAAAGATATATGTTCGTCTTAATGCAAAAATGTCCGTAGCAATTGACGGCGACTTTAGATCGTCCAGCAACACCTCGAGGACCCAAAGGACACCATGTTCTGAAGCAAGTGGAGGTTTATCAGAGACAGCGAACCAAAGCGCCGCGAGAGGATTTCCTGACCAATCGAGAAGTCGTGTAGGCAAACCTTGATGTTGAGCTACTGAAAGCCAATCCCACCCAGTTTTAGGAACATAAGGCTGGAGAAATGGTATGCTCTCCTTTTTAAATCTATCAAGCATCTGCCGCTCAATAGCTTCCAGCATTTCAATCCCGAACTGTATCTCATAACGCGCGATTTTGGGCAAAAGAGACTTGTCGGTATTTTGACCGCGGAATAGAAGTTTTTTATTTGAGCTAGCAAACTCCTTTACAACCGTGAAGATGTCCTCGGTAGATTCGACTATTCCATGTTTTTTTATTTTAACGACCACATCGCCCCCCGTCTATGCTTTTTATCTTTACTGCGCAGCCTCTTGACGTTTCCCCAAAACGACATCCAATTCCGACCTAAAGCCATTCACTTCACCCTTTCGCAACTGGATAAAAAACCGGTTGAACGACTTCGGCGACAAAAAATTGATCTGATAACTCGCATCAATATCTTCCGTCTTGAGCCACTCATTCAGTCGAATAAAGTGGTCGTAAGCATACTCGTACTTCTTTTGATTCTCAGGAGAAGGGTCGTCAATCTCGCCATCATCCTTAATTTCCACAACGTAAATGGATTGCCCTTTCTTGATGAAAAAATCAGGATTGAATTCTCCGCGTTTTGAGGCATTCCCCTTTTTCCAGGCATATTCAATCGGATAAAATCGCTGTGGTGAGTTCTTTAACCACCCGTCAATTGCCTGAACATTGTCCCGCTCGCAAAGCAAACTAATAAATTTGCGCTCTGGCGTCCAGTCCGCTATTACCATATTGCAAGGCGTCTTGAAATCGTGAGAGTTGGCGACCGCTTTACTGCCTGCCCGATATTCTCCATCCTGATCTTTTACAGCCTTAAAGAAATCTTTTTGCTCGTCGGGAAGTGACTTTTCGCAATCCGGGGTAAAAAAGACCGTCTTATCGCCGCGTCTCAGCTCAGCGGCGCTGACGCTGATGGCTGGCCGATCCTTGGTGTTGAGAATCTTTAGCGCATTCGGCGTTAGTTTATAAACAACACGCTTTGCCGACTTGCGACGCAGAGGCCCAAGCGCCTGTAATATTTTTTGCCGATTCTCTTCAGTGATTTTTCCAGTTTTGATCCTCGCGCGTTTTGCAGATGCCTTCACGATTTCAAGACAACGATCGAGAGGGAACTTCTTGGCGTACTGTGTGCGATCTTTCGGATCAGGGGATTCCTTGGACTCTTCATCTATCCGTTGAAGAGCACGGTACATGTGTTCAGCCACGTCCTCAATAGAATAGGTCTTGTGCTTCAGCTTGGTCTTGAACTTGTTATGGTCTCCGGTGACTGCTCGCTCAAAGTCAATCGCCACATCCTCGACTTCCACTTGCGACGGCAAATCAACGAAGCCATCCTCAAGCAACCTGTATTCACCTTTCTTGGCAAAGTGGCTCGTATCGGTCTCGCGGGTGTAGTCTAGATTATGCAGGTCAAAATTATACGACGAATTCTCAAGGACAACAGAGGAAAGCCGATTCTCCATTTCCAGAATCTCGTCCACCAGGTGCCGAATACCGCTCGCCCATTTATCATGATTGAACACCGTAACAACAGGATCAGCACCTTGCCAACCATCGGGGCGGCGTAAACCACGGCCCAGTACTTGGGCAATTAAAAGCTTACTGTTGAATGCGCGTTCTTCGTGCGGCACTATTTGAAAGACATTTTTGACATCCCATCCCTCACTCAGCATCGAAACCGAAACAATCCACTCAACCTTACTGCTGGGCCGGTCAACGGATTTTAGTTTGACGACGTTCACTTGGTGTTCAGCTGCGGAACTGACAGGGAGGATCTTCTTTTCAGCGTTTTCCGCAGAAATATTCTCCCACTCCTGCAAGAACGCCTGCAATTCTTCGGCTACCAGTTTGCAGGTCTTAATGTCCCTTGTGACGATGATCGTCAGCGGACGAATGCCACGTTTTTTGAGACGTTTTTTCCAATCCTGATGATGATTGTAAATCAACTGCCATTTCTCATCCGGGTTGTCGGTCTGAGGCATTTCGGCCACATATTCGACCTTCTTAACGAAACGCTCTTCAATCGCCTGCCGCAAGGAATAACGGCTTACCACGTCTGCAAAATACTCGTCTCCAACATAGCACGTACCGGAGACACCGACCACATACCGGAAGCCATATTCAGAATTTAGTAGGAATTCCTTCCACTTCTTGACGATCGAACCGGATTCATTCGAAACATGATGTGCCTCGTCGTTGAAAACAGCCACGCGCGCGCCACGACCGACAAGACTATCCCGAATGGATGACCTAACGTGTTGCAAGATCGCGTGGTAATTCTCAATGCAGATGGACCCGACGACGATTGTGTCCGAAGCGTCGATAATCTTTGGTGTTCGAACCTTAGCGCTTGGCGGGAGCAGGTCTCGCAAGTCAGCGTTACCGGCCAAGGCTCGGAACTTCTCTATTAGGCCGGATTCGATAGTATTGGACGGACAGAGTATGAGCACGCGGTCAACGATGCCTTCAGCCAACAAGATTACAGCCATACCGTAAAGGACGTAGCTCTTTCCCGTTCCAGTCGCCATATCAACTGAGCATGACAACTGATCCGGCAATTGCAAATGCCGCTGCTCCATGCCCAGCCAAGATCCATATCGGCGCTGCATCTCGTCGTTGGCATCAAAGTTCTCTTTTGCTAGTTCTCGTAAATTTGAATATTTTCCTCCGCACAGGACACGCAGAACCGTTCGGATTGCGTCTTTTTGATACTCCCGCAAAACGCAAAGCTCATCAAGGAAAGCCTCGTACTTAGATTCATCCCATACCACAGGATCAATATTCGTTGAGACCTTCAAAACAAGATCTTCATTCCTAAAAGTCTGTTTATCTGAACGCATCGCGGTCATTTCTTTTTTCCACTCTTCTTTTTCAGCGCGGCCTTTGGCTTAGCCTTGCCAAACTCCGTTGCATCAATCAGCACCTTAGCCTCGTTCCCGTAGATATCAAGAAACACGGCCATAATCTTCTCGCCGAGATGGCCTATCCTGAATCGCACCTTCCATTCTGCCTTTTCAATTGCCTCAGCATAGTGGACTTCATCGAGATCGAATACGTTTGATTTATCGTCGTAGTCGAAATCCAGCAAGACCATGGAGAGCGTCTCAAGGTTGCCTTTCTTTTTGAATGGTTCGCGGACCACCGCATCACTCTTGAAAGTCTCAATCTTGATGAAGCCATATGAGAACGACTCTCCTTTTGGTTTCTCTGTGCCAGTTTTGTATTTCAATTCGGGTGTGCGGATGAAATCAAAGCCGACCGCTTCCACCGTATCATTGACCGCCATTTCATCGGATGGCTGTTTCAATGCCGTAAACTCTCGCCGGTGTAGCTCATGAATAATTGAGTATGGAATTCTCAAAGCGTAGTATCGCACTTTGTCCACATCAATATAGTCTTGCTGAAAGTCAAACGTCAGCGCCGGGGCAACGATGAAAACTTTGTTTCCCACGCGCGACCCGATCGCCTCGTGAATTTCTTGGATTGTGTCCTCAGTAATCCGAGCATTCTTGTGTTTGAACTCCATGTGATTAAAAACCATCACACTCGCACCTTGGCGATAGCCGTCGAATTCAATACCGCCGATTTTGTGCTTCTCGTCCCGACATTGGAACAACTGTAATGCGAAGAATCGCCAATCCTGCCATGCTAATTCTTTGAGCTTAGAAAAATCGTAAAGACCTGCATTATAGAGGGTAAAGGGCTTTGATTCTAGTTTTGGACCCTTGTTACCGATATCGTGGCAAAGGTTTAACATTCGTTTCTGAATAGTATATATTGATAGTTTTCCGCAGTCCATTCCAATCCAGCGGCGACCGAGTTTCTCTGCGACGGCTAACGTCGTTCCTGATCCAGCAAAAACATCCATTACAATATCCCCTGCTTGAGATGCCATATTAAGAACTCGATCGGCAAGTGCTTCAGGTTTCTGTGTGGGATAACCCAATCGTTCTACAGCAACGGGGTTAATGATAGGAATTGTCCAAATGTCGCCAACCGGCCGCGTGTCACTACTTTCTTGATAGAGACGTTTTCCCTTTTTGTCTCGAAGCCAGACTCGTTCGCCATCTATTTTTTGAGTGACAGGCTGAAGTTTTTTCTCCTTAACTGGCATATGTATTCGGCTAAAAATATGATACCTACCTCGTCCGTACCAAAAGAGGGTATCGTGGCGACCATCAAGTTTATCTCCGCCCGTTCCTAGCTTATTCTCATAGTGCCATATGATTTCATTAATGATCCGTGCTTCAGAAAATATCTCATCTAACAACAGCTTGATATGAATCGACTTACGAACATCTAAATGCACGACAATACTACCATCGTCTGATAGCAACTCTCGCATCAGAACAAGGCGTTTTCTGATAAACTCCAAGAATTGAGCCCCAGCAAGTTTGTCTTGATATGCTTTTTGATCCTCTGTCCCGCGGAATTCTTGTCTAGTTGAGAATGGCGGATCGATAAAAATAAGGCGCGCCCCGGGCGTTCCATCAGCATTGCACAGTTTGCCTTCTTTTTTCAATTCTACAAGTGTCTTCATCGCTTGAAGATTGTCGCCGAAAATCAGCATATTGTGCCAATCAACACCGTTACGCCCAAAGGTTCTTACAGGTTGGAGGGGAACGGCCAGCGTATCGGCAATGATATCTTCCTCGCGATCTTTGCCATGATAAACCAGCTCATATTCCCGTTTCTCAGGTGGAAACAGCACGCGCGCCCACTCAGGCGAAATTTCCTCGCCCGCTTGGAGCAACCGCATCAGTTCTTGTCTTTGTTCAGGCGTCATACCGTTGTCCCCATCCTAAAGCAGGTTATGCACAGCATTCTAATCGTGAACCCTTGATCCGTCATCCAAACTATTTTCTTGCGGGCGCGACTGCTGAAAGTGCTATCTCGGCCATGATGCCACTATCGGTGAAACTAAAGACAGAATCTGTGCCAACAACAACATGATCGATGAGCTTCACTCCGATAGGATTCAACGCAGCAAAAAGGTCTTCTGTAAATAGTTTATCCGACTCGCTAGCCTCTGCCGCACCAGAAGGGTGATTGTGCGCCACAATCACCGCGCTCGCGTTCGCCTGCAAGATTCGCGTTACAATAAGTCTGATTGGCGGCTGGGCTCGGTCAACAGATCCAACTGCAAGCAAGGCATCTTCAAGCAATACGCCCCGCTTATTAAGGAACAGCGCCCTGAAATGCTCTTCGGAAAGACCCTGGAGACGGGACTGTAAATATTCCGTCGCGTCATGGGGGCTTTTTATCGCAAAGCGATTCCGCAAATCCGGCAGTGCTATGCGCCGGGCAATTTCCATCACTGCAGTCAATTGTGCCGCTTTTGCGCCCTTCAAACCCTTCACTTCCAGAAGAGCCGAAAGCGGAGCCTCTGCTAATGCTCGAAGCGATCCAAACTTCTTGAGGAGTTGCCGTGCCAGCTCAACGGCATTGATCCCCTGCACACCTACGCGCAAAAGGATCGCCACTAGCTCGGCATCCGTTAAAGACTGCGCCCCCATCCGCAGCAATCGTTCGCGAGGGCGGTCGCCTTCCGGCCATGTCACAATGCCTTTTGATTTTTTTTTGCTTATTGATGGCATGCTTATGACTTTGTTCTTGTTAGAAATCTTTAGGTAGAAATCATTGCCTTTGCCGTATTTCCCCAACGATTACAGCGCAAGTTGATCAAATTAACGCCTCCGAATACCCGAAATGTCTACGTGTACTCCCTATATGGCAGATCTGCAGCAAGCGCCTGTCCGGGCGTGGCTAGCCATTGCCAAAGCTGCTTCTGAGATAATGAGCCTTCGCATACACGTAATAGCGCTTCACCCAAATCGGTGCTTTCCACGACACTCAACCGCCCACATGCAGCCACGACGAGCGGAACGCTTGGGTCTATACCAGGATGACACAACGTTACGCAAAAAGTATCTTTGTGACCGTGAACTTCAGATGCTGCTAGAACTTCCACTGCTTTATTGTAATCAACAAGTTTGTCGCCTTCCTTCGATTTAAGTTCGATAATCAGAGGAGGCGAATCTTGGAGTTGCACGAGATAATCTGGAGCACCAGTTTTAGTTTTATCATCGAGCCTTTTATATTTGATTTTCAATACTGCCAAAATACTCTCAAAAGCTTTTTCAAAATCTATACCGACTGTATCATAGAACACTTTAAATAAATCCCCGGTTTTGCAGAAAACGGCGCGCTTCAACTGCCTTGCCGCCGCTTGTTTTCTCTGATTCAATTTCCAATTACGACATGAGTCTCTCAGCCAATTTGCTTTTGCCTGTGGCGATGGCTTCGCTTTTTCGAATACACGAATGCGAATATCATCGGCCTCTTTTGAACCAAGCATCACCTGTTCTGGACGCATTAGCCCTTGAGCTTTCAGCAAAAGTATCTCGTTTCGACTGAGCCTGAATTTAGACTCCCGGGAATTGAGATCAACCATCCAAAACACACTATCAGGCAGGCCTTCAGCAAGACGAAAACTGAATCTTCGGATGACTCGTGGCAATTTTGCCAATGAGTCAAGCTTTGCATCTTTACGACGAAGTTTCTTTGGGCGACCAGAGATAGGTACGCGAGTATCCACTGCGGCCGAAATAATAGAGGCTAGTCCCTGCAAGGTCCATGCAAGATTCCGATACATATCTCGAAGCATGCCTGCGCTCAGATAGGGCAGTGCCGATTCGAGGTGGCGAATCTCGACACCATCTATCCAATCTTGAGAGAGTTTAGCTCCATTGATAGGCGAGATGTCTGCCTCCCAAACAGGCTCAACCAGATCAGCCCTATATACATCGGCATTAAACAGAGATTCTTTGTCAAGCGGGAACGGAAGAAAACGAGTAGGCGGCTTGCCATATTGCGCCCTAAATTCTGGACTGGATAAACATGCTGAAAAAAGGACGAAGGAGAGCCGCGCGGGATCGCCTGGGGTGGTAGCTGTTGGAAGATACTTCATCAGGCCTTCAGCCTTATCAACGACATAGTTAAGCAGAAATACACCTGTTTCAGGAAGAAGACCGCTGTTTCCTACTGCTTTTCCCACAGCTGTGGCAGTAAGTCCACCCGTGCTCGTAGCAAATAATAACCCCTCTTCCACTAGATCATTTATCGCTTTTGTTAGCTCTTTAGGCCAAGTTTGAAAGCGCTTCGGATTCCGATCCTGCTCACGCAGAGCGCTTAGCGTCGTACATACCAGTCTTTCAACATCGCTCTTCGTTTGACATAAGCCAGACGAAACAAGTTGCAAGGCAAGCTGATTAAACCTATCGGTGGTTACACGAGGTTTGAGAAAGGGAAGTTCACCCAAATTGAGATACTGCCGGGCGATTCGGATATCATTCTCTTTCTGAGCAATGAAAATTACTCGACCATGGTCATGACTAAATCCCATTCTGCCGACCCGACCGGCCATATTATGGAACTCGGACGTTTCAATCGGCACATAGACGCGCCTGTTAGAATCCCAACGGTCCCACCTTGCAAATATTGCGGCTCCTAGAGGGAAATTTACGCCTGCGGCTAGCGTCGAAGTTGCAAAAACCACATCGAGTTTATCTTGGAGCAAATATTGTTCAACAATTTCACGTTCTTCGTCCATCAAATCAGTATTATGAGAAGCGACCCTGTAACCGAGAGTTTCAGACAGGAAGACATTTGCAGAAGTCACCGGAAGTCCATCGAAAGCCAGAGAAAGTTGTTCCTGGATTTTCTTCTTATATTCGTCGATAAATCGTCTTGCCAGTTCATAGGTATCTTGCTTCCGCATACAAAAAACAATAATAGGAACCGGTGCTTTTTTTTCCTTTAGCAATTGTGCTAGAATGGATACTGGATCGAGTTCGGTGCCCGCAGGGATTCGTACGCCCTCCTGAACCGATTCTGGTTGCTCAGTGGTCGTTACAGCTATTCCATGTGGTGTCCAGCACTCGTATCTAAGGTGTTTCTCTCTGGTCGCCTGAGAGACTAGAGTTACGTTAAGCCAACTTGCCAAATCACCAGCGTCCTTCGGCTGCAGTACAGCTGACAACCCAACAAACTGTTTCCACCCCGCGTTTTTCAACAATGTTAGCAGCACCTCTACACTTCTTCCGCGATGCTCGTCACCAACCAACTGAATCTCATCGCAGACAATAGTTGTTGATGTCATATCAGATGGAATTCCCGAAGCCGATAGCATAGCGAGGTATTTTTCATAGGTGGCTACAAGCAAAGGAGAGCGAAGAGGTTCCGAAGGAATGTTTCCGTTTGCGTCTTCTACGTAATCACCGGTTGCAATAACAAGAGACGCTGAATTGTTACTTAAAAACGGTTTTATTAACTGTGATTTAAAATCTTCGAACTTCTGTTTTGCTAGGGCGCGGTAGTTGACAAGATAGACACTGTTACCATGGCTTTCAATGCTCTTTGCGATAGCCCAAAGAGCAATCTGAGTCTTTCCTGTCGAAGTAGGAGAAACGACTAAAACACTCTCTCCTCGTCCAACCCCGGTATCAAGCGCCGCAAATTGAACATCGCTGAGCGCTAGACGGTTCTCTTCTTTGAAAACAAGATGATCAATAATTGGATCAGAGAGGGAATGGTTTTCGGGCAATTGAAATTTCATACAGCCCTCCTTGTCGAGCTACGGGACATACTTTGGGGACGTTGATACCCGCCGTGCAATTGGCCTACTCATCTCCCGTCTTTCACCCATTCATCTGGTGCCCTATAGCTTCAGGCCTTTAGTCTTAATCTTTTCCCCCATCATTAAAATCGGCACAGTCAAGCTCGTTGCTAAAGTCGAGAATCTTCGGTTGAAGGGCTGAAAGGTCGTTCATGGTTCTCCCGGATGTAGACCGTCTGGAAGGAATGCGAAATAGTGAAACTGATCGACCGAACACTGAGAAGAATATACCGGAAAGCGCTAAATTGCAAGGGAAGAGGTGGGTGGTTCAGGGGACAGGGTGCGGGGTTCGGGGTTCAGGGGACGGGGTGCAGGGGTAATGTAAAATCACGTTCACAGTTTTGAGTTCAAAGCTCAGGGTGCAGAGGTCAGGGTGCAGGGCACAGGGGTTCATGACCTACCGCTTTTATTCTTCCCCTAGTGCTTCCAGATCAGCAAGGTCCTTTTTTCTCCCCAGTGCCTGTTTGTTGCGAATGAAAGCGCGTTTCCCGAGATAGTGCACCACAACATCGCCGTAGTTGCCGTTTTCACGGCTTGCTGCGGCTTCTTCCCAGGACAATCCCGTAATGGATGTGATGATATCAACACGAACAGGCACGACGCCGAGCTGTACGATCTTGTCCGGCGAAGAGAAGTCCTCATTTCTCAAACCCAGGGAGCCGAAACCATATTCCTCAAGCGCGCTGAGGATGCGCCTCGCGTTCTCCAGATCGGCACGAACGAGAATATCCATGTCGCCGGTATATCGTGGAGATCCGCAATACGCAAGTGCATATGCGCCGACGATAAGATAATCGACGTCATGGGCGTTGAATAACGCGAGCAGTTCTTTGAATCTCTCTGAACTTCCATGCTGTTGTCTCCTCAACGACTCAACCGCAGCGATACGTTCCTCGGGCGTCTTTTCCAACCAGAAGTTAAGGTTCTCCCTCACTTCGGAGATGTTACTGAGGTTTTCTTTTCGTATGGTCTTTGTGATCATATTTGCCTCACCAGATCCGACTCCGTGTTTGCATCGCCAGCGAGTTCAGCATCTCGTCTGATTGAAGAATACTATATCAATGGGGAAATGGCAAGCGGATTAAGAAGCAGAGAGATGGGGGTTGATGCAGTGTGGAATTCGGAATGCGGAGTGTGGAATGGAATCTATTAAGCAGGGGGCAGGGTTCAGGGGACAGGGTAAAGTAAAATCACGTTTATAGTTTTGAGTTCACAGTTTTGAGTTAAAAGCTCGGGGTACAGGGGTCAAGGGCGATGCAGTGTGGAACTCGGAATGCGGAGTGCGGAATGGAAACCCGGAGGCCTAACGGAGACAGAGTGAAGGGGTCAGGGGTGATGCAGTGTGGATTTCGGAATGCGGAAAGGATTCATATGGCTGCTACGAATTGAAATAAGACATGAATGGAAAAGGCGGGGCCAAAGCCCCGCCTCAATTATGTTCCACTTCTTTTCAGGATCTGCCTATTGCTCTCTTTTCTACTGTGTCGTGAAGCTCTGCGTTGGGCTCGACGTCTGGCCATCTTTTCCGTCGTCGGCGACGACCCTCCAGTAATACGTCGTTGCGTTGTTCAGGCCGGAAACCTGATAGGTCATATTCGTGCCCCCTCCAGTGTCACTGTCGCTCCCGCTGCTGCAGGACACAATGAAGATGCCGGTCGTCAGGAGCATTGACATCATCAGCATGAGCATATACTTCCTTCCGCGTCCGCCTCTCGTCATGACAAACCCGAGGAACAGCAGACCGGACCCCGCGAAGCAGATTCCTGTCGTGCCCGGGCAAGTCACCCCGTGCGCACAGGACTCAAAGGTGCGGTCCGTGCAGTACGTGAGGTAATAGGTGATCGCATCTCCGTCGGGATCCGTGGAAGTTTTCCACTCGAATGTTGCCGTTTTTCCGACGCCGGTCTCTCCGTCCGCGGGCGACACCAGGGCAGGCGCTGTCGGCGGATTATTCCCTGTTCCGCTCACGCTCACCGTGGCCGACGGCGTGGTGGGATCATTGCTCGGGATGTCGAAGGTATCGTTGAATACGTCCGAGGTTACTGGGGCAAACCGGACAATCAGGGTGCAGGCCCCTGCCGGGGCGATGCTTTGGCCCGAACAATTATCCGCCATGATGCTGAATGGATCCGCAAGGGGATTCGCGCTCGCTATCTGGCCGACCACGAGGTTTGCGTTTCCGCTGTTGCCGACCGTGACTGTCTGGTCGGAAGTGACGTTGTTAAGGACCGTCCCGAAAGGAATCTGGTGGTCTGTCGTGGGGGCGAACGGATCGGTGATAGCGATTTGCGGCACTGCCGTTGATGAACCCGTTCCGCTCACGTTCACCATGGCCGACGGCGTGGTGGGATCATTGCTCGGGATGTCGAAGTCATCGCTGACCGCGCCCGAGGTTATCGGGGCAAAACGGACAGTCAGGGTGCAGGCCCCTGCCGGGGCGATGCTTTGGCCCGAACAATTATCCGCCATGATGCTGAATGGGGCGGCAAGGGGATTCGCGCTCGCTAGTGTGCCGACCACGAGGTTTGCGTTTCCGCTGTTGCTGACCGTGACTGTCTGGTCGGAGGTGACGTTGTTAAGGACCGTCCCGAAGGGAATCTGGCGGTCGGTCGTGGGGGCGACCGGATCGGTGATAACGATTTGCGGCACTTGCCCCCCTATCACGTTCACGGCAAGGCTTGTGCTGGCTGTATTGTCCCCGCCCGTGCCGCCGGTGTTGTTTGCCGATAGGCCGGAAGCATAGAGCGTGATCGTTCCCTCTGATGACGGTGCCTGGAGGGTGAACGTGAAAGCAAGTGAGCCGCTGGTGAACGGTATAGAGGCATTGTGCATTACCTCGCTGCCCGCCAGCCGGGTGTTGGGACCGGTTGCCTGGAGGGTGGCGGTGCGAGTGGTCGAGACGTCAAAGCCGCCGACGACGGCCGCCCCGCCAGTGATCGTGAAGGTATAGACGCTGGTCGATGCGGTCGGGAGGCTGGTTGGACCAATGAGAGCCACGGTCGGTGCCGTCCCGCTCGCCGAATGGCAATTTGTGCATATCGCTCCGCCGTTGGTCCCCGGGTTGCCCGAGTAGCCGGCCCTCCCGCTGGAATCCGCCCATGCCGTCCGTGGAATCGCACTACTGCCCAGCAAGACTGCAAAGGAAAAGAATAGAATCATGAGAGTCGACCGCGCTGCGAGCCCCATACATTTTTTCTTCATACCTGCCTCCTCTTGCTATTTACGTTTTGTCAAACGTTAGCCACAGAGTTCACAGAAATTATCCTTCCTCCGCTCTGTGCCCTATTCGGCTATCTTCTTCCATAAATATAATAGACCACTACATATAACAGCAGTCAACTACGAGACGCTGCACTAGGCTTTCTTGACATACAAGGTACAGTAGCCCTCTGGGCTGATAGAACCCTCCACCAGCTGACAGGTGCCATCGGCCTTTGACGTCTTGCCGGGGATGAAGAAATTACAATCGTCGCAATCTTTATCGCCCTTCGGCTTGTCTTGGTAATTCGCTGCAGCTTTGGTAGACTTTTCTGCAAAGGCCTTGCCGGCGAAAGCGGATGCGAGTGCGACGCATGTTACTGCAGCAGCGCCTTTAAGCAGTGTGCGGCGAGAAATCAATTTGTCCATGTCCAGGTCTTCGTTCATTTGTGCCTCCTCCTTTTTTGTCATCTCCAGCTGCTAACTCCGCTGCGGCTGCAAAGAAATTATCTTCTGTACATGAAAAAAACATAGCAGGAGAAAGTTGCGTTGTCAATATGACGGGGGATCAGGGGGTAAAGTAAAATTAAGTTCATAGTTTTGAGTTCATAGTTTTGAGTTCAAAGTGCAGGGTTCAGGGGTCAGGGTAAAGTAAAACCAAGTTCACAGTTTTGAGTTCACAGTTTTGAGTTAAAAGTGCAGAGGTCAGGGGTAATGTAAAATCACGTTCAAAGTTTTGAGTTCACAGTTTTGGTTCAAAGCTCAGAGTTCAGAGTGCGGAATGGAAACAAAACAGTTCAGGTGCAGGACCAAAAAATAGCTACCGGATGCCGTCTTGACGGCATCCGGAAGCGCTTCCCTTACGCAGCCTTCGCCACAGTGCTCTTCCACTCCATGCTGATCTCCTTGACGAAATCGTCAAAGGTCCGGGGCTTGTGCCCAAGGAGCTTCTGCGTTTTTTCGAGGTCTTCCTTCGAGGCGATCATCCCGTTGGCCTGGAAGAACTGGTACATGATGCGCATATCGGCGATCAGGAACTCCGGCATCATGCCTTTTGATTTTTCCGCCCAGGCATCGATATCGTCTCCGCTGTAGCGGACCTCCCGCCCGAGGTGCTTTGTGTAGCTCCCGGCAACCCCTTCGCCGGTCAGGGCATCGGGTCCGTGGACCTCGTATGTCTGGCCCTCGTGACCGGATTTCATGAGCGCGTTGATCGCACAGTCAGCGATGTCGCGCACATCGACCCGGTTCATGCCCTTCCCGCCGATGGGCTGGGGATAGACGCTGTACTGCATGATCGCGGACTTGAGCCAGAGGTCGTTCTGGAAGAAATTGTTCGGCCGGAGGATCGTGTAGGCGAGCCCTGATTCCCTGACGGCCTTCTCCACCGGGAGTTTGCTCCGGAAGTGCGGTATAGTTTCCGACCCTTTGGGCATGGAGACCGTCATATAGACGATCTTCTTGATCTTTGCGGCCTTTGCCGCGGACACGGCGGACAGCCCTTCATTTGTCTCGTTCAGCCCCACGGCGTTCAGAAGGAACACGCTGTCGATGCCGTCGAATGCCGCAGGGAGCGTGTCGGGATCATCGAGGTCCGCCCGATGCCCTTCCACGCCCGTTGGCAGCTTTTTCAGTTTATCCGGGGAATGGCTCATGACCCGAACGTTGACCCCCTGCTTAAGCAGGCCGGCCACTACCATGCTTCCTACCATTCCTGTTCCACCTATGACCAGTGTTTTCATACTGCACCTCCTATCGCTACTCACTGGAAGTCTTCGTTTTTTCTGGGCAGGTTGATCGAGCGGGATGCGAAGATGCTCTTGTGAGAGGGATACTTTAAGCATGACGCCGTTAGAGCGGCATGTCAAGGAAACCGGGGAAAGATAGTGTCTATTAGTACTACACTTGGATTCTTGAGGCATGGAGCATGGCGCATAGGGCAGAGTGCATAACAACGGGGTTCAGGGGTCAGGGGTCAGGGGTCAGGGGTCAGGGGGCAGAGTGATGCAGTGTGGAATTCGGAATGCGGAGTGGGGAGTGGAAAACCGGAGACCCAAAGAAGACAGAGTCGGAGTTTGGCAGTTATTTCGGACGCAGGACCGTAAACTTTTCCGCGGCAGCGGCGCTGTTCAGTTTTTCGTCGAAGGATGAGAACGCCACGGCTGCTGCGTTTCCCAAAGACCTGAGCAGCCCGGCGGATGACAGATGAACTGCATCGAACCCCCGCAATCCGTAGAGCGCTGCCAGACGGCCGGCCTCGATCTCATCGAAATCGATCACTGCAAAACGCTGCCACTCACCGGAGAAAGCCTTCACCAGCAGGTCATAATCCCGTTTCTCCAGGTCCCCGGCCTTGAAGCGCCTGTTCAGGGCTGACATCATTTCAGGGTACGCAACGCGGCAGGTGGCAATGATCTCCGCCTCTTCAACCCAGGCCCTGACGAGCCCGGAATGTGATTCGGTGATATAAAGCTTCACCAGACTGCTGGTATCCAGGTACAGGATCACCTGCGGTCCTCCAGAACTGTTTTGGCAATTGACCCGCCCTTTGCTTTTATCCCCTTCACGCCAACGGGCTTGCCGCCGCTCCAGGCCGCACTGCCTGATCCAACGAGCTGTTTGACCGCGCTCCGCTCCCGGGATATGGGGATGACCAGCGCGATCTCTTTGCCCCGGTCCGTCACCACGATCTCCTCGCCATGGCGAACTTTATCCACATACCCACTCAACTTTTCCTTCAGTTCTTTTATGCCGACCGATATCATGTGCCCTCCGTATAACCATAATGTAGTTACCAATATAACATAAAGTGGCTACATTATCAACAGGAAAAGCAAGCCCCAAACTTCTTTGGTTCAAGGGGGCAGGGTAAAGTAAACCACGTTCATAGTTTTGAGTTCACAGTTTTGAGTTAAAAGTGCAGGTGACTGAGTGATGCAGTGCGGAATTCGGAATGCGGAGTGGAATCGATAAGGCATAGAGCATGGCACATAGGGCAGAGTGCATAACAACGGGATTCAGGATTCAGGGTTCAGGGTTCAGGGGTCAGGGGTCAGGGTAAAGTTACCCCGTCGGTCTGCTGCGGGGCGGTTCATTCAACGAGCAAGAGACCAACAGGTTCTTCCTTGGTATTACTAGAAGCCTTCATTTTATCTTTAAAAATTGAAATTGGTTTTTCTATCACATGCCACGATAATGAAGCAAGGAGAATCGTACCGGCAGTATTCACGAAAAAAATCCCAAACATGGAACCCGGCAACGAAACGCCTAATCGTGTGGCAAACCATGATAAAACCAGTGGAACGAACAGATGATATAAATAAATTCCATAGCTTATTTTACCTATATAAACTAGTGGTTTAGCTTCCAAACATTTCCCTGCTATTCCCTTGAATCCACGTGATGCTCTAAATATAATCGCTGAGAAGAAAAAGCCTTCGAACGTTCTTAAAAAAACGCCGACTGAGTTACCAATACCAATACCTAAAGAATCGAGAAGAAGCGACCCTATACAAAAAAAACCACCGGCTATGAGGCATATGTTGAAATAAGTTTGAGTTTGTTGGCTTTGCAAATCACCATAAACTCTGATATAAGCCAAAACAGCTCCACTCGCAAATAAATCCATATTACCTAAGACCATAATAGAGCCATACTGTGTCTTTGCATGCACTATTCCACACACGATTCTAAAAACCGGCGAAACCATCATAGTCAAAACAATTGCCGGAAATAATCTTTTTCTTGGAACTAAAAGAATAACCAAAGGCCATAACAGATAAAATTGTTCTTCAACGGCCAATGACCAGAAATGTCCTACCGGCAGTATCCATGAATCTTTATGTGCGATGATAAAATTAGTGGCATAGAAGAAATGCCACATGATATATCCCCTGACATTATCGATAGACAAAAGGAGTGCTACAATCAGGGTCAAGTAATAGATTGGAAATATTCTTAACGTTCTTCTTATATAGAATTTGGCTAAATAGTGCGATATTTTTTTATCTCCACCATCAAGCTCTACTTTATACTTCATTAATATTGAACTTATCAGAAATCCACTCAAAACAAAAAAAAGATCTACACCCATTCCACCCGTACTGATATATGACTTAAAAGGCGGAACAGGCTTCAGCATCCATGCAACATAGTGATGGAAAAGCACTCCCAGAACTGCAAATGCCCGCAAAGAATCCAATTGCTTCATGTACTGCATTGCCGAGTCTCCGCTGATCTAAATTTTGAAGAGATATAGTGCTCTATGGTCCATCATTTAAAGGCCGCCGTCAAGTAAAAAAGCTGTCTTGTGACGAGAAACGGTACGTTTCTCGTCGAGCCTTTTCGTTATCCTCAGCCTTGCCATTGTCGTAGTTTCATCTGGTCCTTCCGGTTGTCGCCCGTTCCCGCATTCAATTCGACAATGTGCTATTCTTAACATTATCTTCCATTTCAAGGAGACACGTATGCGATGGTCGCGGTCGGCTGCTTTGTCCCTGATGATACTGTTTATATCCTCTCCGTCTCCGGGCGATGAGCCAGGGTGGCCGGCGATCATGGTGGGGAGGAATATCGCGACGGTAAGCAGACCGACTCATATCACCCACGCGGGCGACGGGAGTAAGAGACTATTCATTACCGAGCAGGAAGGGAGAATCATGGTGGTGAGGGATGGCGTACTGCTTAAGGAGCCCTTCCTCGACATCCGCGAACGTGTGAGCTGCTGTGGCGAGCGGGGTCTGTTGAGCGTGGCATTCCCTTCAGGTTATCGCGATAAGCGCGCCTTTTACGTGAACTATACGAACAGGTCGGGCGACACGGTGGTCGCACGGTACCGGGCCGCGAGCGATCCTGACCGGGCGAATGCCGCAAGCGAAGAGGTCCTCCTGACCGTCAAACAGCCTTTCGCGAACCACAATGGAGGTCAGCTCGCATTCGGTCCCGACGGATACCTCTACATCGGCATGGGCGACGGAGGTGCAGCGAACGATCCCTTTGGGAACGGCCAGAACCCGGGAACGCTGTTAGGCAAGCTGCTTCGTATCGACGTTGAATCAAAGGAGAAGCCTTACGGTGTTCCTCCCTCCAATCCCTTTGTGAAAAAAACGGGCGCGCGGCCGGAGATCTGGGCCACCGGCCTTAGGAATCCCTGGCGCTTCTCCTTTGACCGGAAGACCGGGGACGTCTTCATCGCAGACGTGGGTCAGAATAAATTCGAAGAAGTGAATTTCCAGCCGGCGGTGAGCAAAGGAGGAGAGAATTACGGATGGAACGTCATGGAAGGACTGCACTGCCTCCGTTCCAGGACCTGCGACTCTAAGGGACTGGTCCCGCCCGTTGCCGAGTATGACCATGATACAGGCTGTTCGGTGACCGGCGGCATGGTCTACCGGGGCACGGCGATATCCGGCCTTGATGGCACCTATCTATACGGCGATTTCTGCTCCGGCTGGATCTGGGGCATGCGCATGAGCGGGGGACACCGGGTCTCGAACAAGCTTTTGGATACGAAGCTCTCGATCTCCACCTTTGGCGAGGGTGAGGCGGGGGAAGTGTACGTTTCGGATTACGACAAGGGAGACATTTTCCAGATAGAGGCAATGCCGACCAGCGAGGGGACACCGGGTCACCCAGGAACCGCAGATCAATAACGTAAGAAAGAACCGTCCAGAGTCAGGTCTTTCCTCTTGGCATTCATCGCCCGGCGACCTTCTTCCATCGTTCCCGTTTCGACGGAGACACAAAATCGTTCACGAACCGGCTCGCTTCCTCCAGCCAGTTCAGCTTCGCTTCAGGTGTTGCATCCTTGAATTGTCTCAAGGCCGCCGGCGACGGACGAAACGCAAACGGTTTTTTCCCCGGCTCGTATTTCATGACTTCTCCTCCTCCGATCCCACGTATTGTCAAAATTTACCACAGAGCACACAGAGAAGAAATTGAATATATGTAGAAAGCGCCTCTGAGGCCTCCATCCCCCTCTGCATCTTTTTATTACAAGCACCGTTTGTTTCTTTCTTGTCATTAAACCATGAGAGCATAGAGCATCTTATTGATAATAAAACATAAAGTATTTGGGTTTT
>Ga0210377_10001077_pt1 | contig 25391 bp, 25 predicted proteins | sample PLM4_65_b1redo_FD_155480 | JGI IMG/M metagenome (GOLD analysis project Ga0210377, IMG submission 155480) | Groundwater sediment microbial communities from an aquifer in East River, Colorado, USA - PLM4_65_b1 redo | ecosystem: Environmental > Terrestrial > Soil > Riparian zone | place: USA: East...
CCGGTCCGCGACGTCGCCGCCAAGCTTACTCTTCGCCGGCGATGAACCGTTCGAGGCGGTGGTGGGCGAGGTCGTCCGACCACTGCTCGGGCGGTGATTTCATGAGGTAGGCCGAGGGGGCCAGCAGGCCGCCCTTGAGCCCACGGTCCAGCGCGATCTTGCAGCAGCGGATGGCGTCGATGACGACGCCGGCCGAGTTGGGCGAGTCCCACACCTCGAGCTTGAGCTCCACGTTGATGGGCTGCTCGCCGAAGCCCTTGCCCTCCAGGCGGATGTGGGCCCACTTGCGGTCCTCGAGCCACGGCACGTAGTCGCTGGGCCCGATGTGCACGGCGTCGGCCGGCAGGTCGTGGGCGAGCTGGGAGCGCACGGCGTCGGTCTTGGACGTCTTCTTGGAGACGAGCCGGTCGCGCTCCAGCATGTTGTAGAAGTCGGTGTTGCCGCCGAAGTTGAGCTGGCTCGTCCGCTCCAGACGGATGCCGCGGTCCATGAACAGCCGCGTCAGCACGCGATGCACGATGGTGGCGCCGAGCTGCGACTTCACGTCGTCGCCCACGATGGGCAGGCCGCGATCCTCGAACCGCCGCCGCCAGTACGCCTCTCGCGCGATGAACACCGGGATGCAGTTCACGAACGCGCAGCCGGCGTCGAGCACCTGCTCGACGTACCACTTGGTGGCCATCTCGCTGCCGACGGGCAGGAAGTTGACGACGACGTCGGTGCGGGTCTCGCGCAGGATCCCGGCGATGTCGGCGGTCGAGCCCGGCGCCTTGTCGATCATCTGGGCCAGGTAGGTCCCGAGGCCGTCGTGGGTCATCCCCCGATGGACGGGCACCCCGAGCGGCTTCACCTCGGCGAAGCGCACAGTGTTGTTCGGCTTTTCGAAGATTGCCGCGCCGAGGTCACGGCCGACTTTCCGGGCGTCGATGTCGAAGGCGGCCGAGAACTCGATGTCGCCGACGTGATAATCGCCCACGCGGGTGTGCATGAGGCCGGGGATGAACGCGTCGGCGGGGGCCTGGCGATAGAAGTGCACGCCCTGCACGAGCGACGAGGCGCAGTTGCCGACGCCGATGATGGCGACTCGTACGGATCCCACGGCCGGCCTCCTGGCGCGCGATGCCACGTCCGCCGGGCGAACGGCTCTTCGGCGGTGAGCGCGATGGTGGAGTGTAACACGGAGCGTGTATGATTCATGGCGCGGGTACCCCGCCGCGGGAGGTCGTGGGTGAGCGAGACGCTGACGTCGGTTGCCGACACGGTCGCGCGGGCGCTGGAGGGCGTCGACCTCGACGCCGTGCGCCGCCAGTACTGGGAGCAGAACGAGTTCGTCTACCTCGAGCGCTGGCTGCCGGCGTCCCTCGTGGACCGCATGCTGGCCGAGGTGGATCGGGTCCGGCCCGCCATCAACCGCAACTACATCCCCCGGCACAAGAAGGGCGGCAGCGTCAGCTTCTACACGCTGACCGAGCAGGCGCCGACGATCGTGGCGCTCTACCGCGCGCCCGCCTTCATCGAGTTCCTGGCCGCCCTCACCGGTCGCCCGCTGCAGGTGTGTCCGCCCAGCGACCCGCACTCGTGCGCGCTCTACTTCTACACGGAGCCGGGCGATCACATCGGCTTTCACTTCGACACCTCGTACTACCGCGGCGCCCGCTACACGGTGCTGCTCGGCCTCGTCGAGCGCTCGTCGAGCCGGCTCGTCTGCCAGCTCTTCAAGAACGACCCCCAGCGCGCGCCCGTCGAGCTGCAGCTGGCCACCCATCCGGGCACGCTGATCCTCTTCAACGGCGACAAGCTCTGGCACTCGGTGACGCCGCTGGGGGAGGACGAGGAGCGGGTGAGTCTCACGCTCGAGTACGTGACGGACCCCTCGATGCATCCGGTCAAGCGCCTCTTCTCCAACCTGAAGGACGCCTTCGCCTACTTCGGCTTCAGGGCCGTCTTCCGCCGGCCCGCCCGGGCCTGAGCGACAGCGCCGCCCGCGCCACCCAGTAGGCGTGGGTGCCGACGGCGATCACCATCATCAGCGCCGGGAGCCACGCCGGCGCCGTCAGCCGCAACGCGATGAAGAGCAGGAGCATCGCGTAGAAGCCGTCGCGGGAGGAGAGCGGGTCCAGGAGCCCGCGGTCGGCCGCGGTCGGCGGCGCCGGCGGCCACCGCTTGTATACCACCGCACTCGCCACCACGCCCACCGCGCCCACCACCCCGGCCGCCAGGCCGGCGCCGGTCACGCGGTCGGCCGCGACGCCGAGCGCCAGCACGAGCGCGGTGTGCACGAGGGTGTCGATCACGATGTCCAGCCACTCGCCCATCGCCGACTCGGTCAACGTGAGGCGCGCCACCTCGCCGTCGGCGTGGTCGAGCACGACGGCCAGCAGATAGAGCAGCAGCCCGACGGCGAGCGCCGCCGCGTCGCCGAGCGCCATGGAGGCGGCCGCCGCCAGCCCCACCACCCCGCTGGCCACGGTGATCGGGTTCGGCGCGACACCGAGCGCCACCGCGACGCGCGTGACCGGCTTCGAGAGGCGTCGATGGACGGCGGTGTCCAGCCGCGAGTCGACCGGCGAGCCGAGGTCCCTCCGCAAGCGGGCTTCGGCCTCGGCCGCCGCGCGCTCGCCGGTGACGTGAACGAACCAGCCCCCGCCCGGAATCGACGCCAGGTCGCGTGACGTCAGCTCGCGTCCGAGAGCGTCGCCCAGCGGCGCGCCCGTGATCAGCGCGGGATGCAGGACCGCCAGCAGCGAGGCGTCGACGGTGAACGCCGGCGCCGCGCTCGACTGCGACTCGGCGAGCACTCGCCCGGGCGGCGCCTGCAACAGCCGGCCGAGCACCGGCGCCGGCGCCACCGCGGCGGCGGGCAGCAGGAGCGTCGGCTCGGCGGCCAGGGCTCCGGCGGTGTCGAGCCACACCAGCGCCACGCGGGCCTTCGGCGAGGTGGCCAGGGCGGCCTCGAGACCAGGGGAGCGGAGCACGGCCGGCACGCCGACCCGGCGGGCGCCGGCCCGGATGGCGGCCACGATCATCCGGAAGACGACCGGATGGCCCGCGACGGAGAAGCGGGCGGCCTGCAGGTCGTCGGCGGTCGAGAGGTAGAGAGCGGCTTGTCGGATCACACGCCGTCGAGGCGGGCGACGTGGGGCAACACGTCGGTCTCGGCGCGGCGCAGGTCCTCGACGAAGTCGACCTCGGTCCAGGGCAGGCCGGTGACGTCGGCCCACCCGACGTGGCGCTGCGGCAGTAGCATGTGCAGCGCGTCCTCCCACTCGCCGAGGCCGTGGCTTTCTTCGATGACCTTGCCGAGGCAGCGCACCATCTCGGGGGCGGCCTCGACCCCGCACTTGAAGAACCCCACGCCTTCGCCGACCGCATCCCACGCCTCCGGCACGACCTTCTTGCCGAGCGCGATGACCCGGTCGCCGCGGGTGTAGATCTTCACCTCCTCGCCGGTGTCGCTGAAGCCGCGATCGACGAGCAGGGCGCTCGGCGCCGGCAGCGCCAGCAGGCGGGTGAGGAACTCGCGCGGGAAGAGGACGTCGGCGTCCATGATCAGCGTGGGCTCCCGCAGGCACTGGCGGGCGGCGTGCGCCGAGATAGCCGACCCCCGCGTGTACTCGGGATTGTGGATGTAGCGCACCGCCATGCGGCCGACCCGCTCGCCGGCCAAGCCCCGGACCTGGTCGGCGCAGTGCCCCACCACCAGCGTGGTCTGGCGGATTCCGGCCGCCTCCAGCGCCTCCAGCATGCGCGCGAGGATCGGCCGGCCGCCCACGGGCAACAGGGCCTTGTGGGTCGTGTCGGTCAGCGGCGCCAGGCGGCGCGCGACCCCGGCGATGAGGATGACCGCGTTCACAGCTGTGTCTGCTCCTGCTTCAGCTTCATCTTCCTGATCAGTTCCTGGTAGGAGGAGGTGGTGATGATCTTGTTGAACTGGGTCCGGTAGTTGGCGATCAGGCTCACGCCCTCGATGATGACGTCGTAGACGAGCCAGCGATCGCCCTTCCGGTGCATGCGGTACTCGATGGGGATATCGCTGCCACCCTTGGTGAGCAGCTTCGTCTGCGCCCGGGCCTGGTCCCCGTCGATGGTGTCACCCAGATACTGGATCTTCTCGCCCCCGTACAGCTCGACCCTGGAGATGTACGAGCGCTCGAGCAGATCGGCGAAGAGCTGCACGAACTCGTCGCGCTCGGCCGCGGTGCGCGGCGCCCAGTGACGGCCCAGCGAGCGGCGGGCCGTCTCGCCGAAGTCGAAGATGTCGTTGGCGATCTTGCGGACGGCGGCCCGGCGCTCCCGGGCCCTGCCCTCCTTCTTCAGCTCGGGGTCGTCCAGCGTCTTGAGGACGCGGTCGATCTGGGCCTTCAGCTGATCGTTCGGGGCGCCGGCGGCGGCAGGCGAGGCGGTGACCGCGCTCAGGACGAGCGCCAGCAGGAGCGCCTGCGCGGCGTGGCGACGGAGCGACCGCATCGACACCTCCTAGACCTTGCCGAAGATGTACTTCGACAGGAGCTCCTCGAAGTCTACGGGCGCCTCCACCTCGCGGATGCGTCCGTTGGGAGGGATGATCTTGTCGGACCCCCCCGGGCTGATGCGCACGTACTTCTCGCCGATCAGCCCCTTGGTCTTGATCGACGCGATCGAGTCCTCCTGCAGCTTGATGTCACTCTTGACGCGGAGGACCACTCGCGCCTGGTAGTCGGCGAGCCCGATCGACTCGACGCGACCGATTTCAACGCCCGCGATCTCGACGGCCGACCCGGCCTTGAGGCCCCCGACGGACGGGAACTCGACCGTGATCGCGTAGCCGGTGGCACCGAGGAGCGAGACGCGCCCGAGTTTAATCGAAAGGTAGCCCAATGCCAAGAAGCCCACCACCAGGAACAGGCCCACCGCGACGTTGACGCGTCGGTCCATCGCCGCTCCTCTCTCTGATAACGCTCAGGCCCGGCTGTCGGGTTCGCCCCGGATGAACTGCTGGACGATCGGATTCGACGACGCCTGGATGGCGGCCGGCGAGCCCAGCTCCACGATGCGGCCTTCGTGCAGCATACCGACCCGGTCGGCGATCTCGAAGATCTCCGGGATCTCGTGGCTGACCATCACCGCCGTGAAGTGCAGCTGGCGGTGCAGCTCCAGGATCAGGTGGTGGATCGTGTTGACGAGCACGGGATCGAGGCCGGTCGTCGGCTCGTCGAAGAAGACGATCTCGGGCTCGGTGACCAGCGCCCGGGCGATCGCCACCCGCTTGCGCATCCCGCCCGAGACCTCCTCGGGGTACTTGTCGCCGATGCCCTCGAGCTCGACCTGGGCCAGCGCCCGGTCCACCCGCTTGGTGATGTTGGCCCGGGTCAGCCGGAACTTCTCGCGCAGGGGGAAGGCGACGTTGTCACGGCAGGTCATCGAGTCGAACAGCGCCCCGCTCTGGAACACGACGCCGTATCGCTTGCGCACCTCGTCCAGCGCGCGGCCGTGCAGGCGGGCGAGGTCCACCCCGCCGACCTCGATGCTCCCGCCGTCGGGACGCATCAGCCCCAGCAGGTGCTTGAGGAAGACCGACTTGCCGCCGCCACTGCGCCCGATGATGATCGTGATCGAGCCGTCGGGCACTTCGAGGTCGATCCCGTTGAGCACCGGCTGGCCGTTGAAGGACTTCCGCAGCCGGGAGACCTTGATCATGGCATCTACGGCAGGACGGTGCCGAGGAAGTAGTCCCAGACGAGGATCAGCACGGAGGAGAGGACGACGGCCTGGGTCGTCGCCTGGGCCACGCCCTCGGCGCCGCGGGACACGTGGAAGCCCTTGTAGGTACACACCCAGGTCACGATGATCCCGAACGAGACCGACTTCCAGAACCCCGTCATTATGTCGGCCAGGTCCACGAAGGTCTGCATCTCGCCGAAGTACGTGCCCTCGCTGAGGCCGAGCAGCTCGACGCCGACCAGGTAGCCGCCGAAGATGCCGACGACGTCGAACAACGCGGTCATCAGCGGGAAGGTGAGCACGCCGGCCAGCAGAGACGGCGCCACCAGGTAGCGCATGGGCGACAGCGCCATCACCGTGAGCGCGTCGATCTGCTCGGTGATGCGCATGATGCCCAGCTCGGCCGTGAGCGCCGAGCCTGCGCGGCCCGTCACCATCAGCGCCGCCAGCACCGGCCCCAGCTCGCGGATCAGCGACAGCGCGACCGCGGGGCCGAGGAACGCCTCGGAGCCGAAGCGCGAGAGGGTGAGGAAGATCTGCAGCCCCAGCACCATCCCGGTGAACGCCCCGGTGAGCAGGATGATGAGGAGCGAGCGGAAGCCGATGTAATGGATGCGGCCGAGCAGCGGCCACAGCTTGAAGGGCGGCGTCACCAGCGCGGCGACGCCCTGGGCCAGGAAGCTGCCGAAGCGCCCGAGGGACTCGACGATCCCGGTGGCCCACCGGCCGAGGCTCTCGAACGGCCGCAGCGCCGGTGCGACGTCCGGCTCAGTCATGCATGGGCGCGGCGGTACACGCCGAGGGCCCAGAGCGGGAAGTAGCAGGCGTACAGGTGGTACTTCAAATAGAAGACCCGAGGGAAGCCGGTGCCGTTCCAGAACACGTCCTCCCACGAGCCGTCCGGCCGCTGCGTGCGCAGCAGATACGCGATGCCGCTGTCGACGGCGGGCCCCGCCGTGTGGCCGGCCGCGAAGAGGGCCAGCAGCGCCCACGAGGTCTGGCTGGGGATCGACACCCCGCGCCCGGCCAGCTCTGGCTTGGTGTAGCTCTCACACGTCTCGCCCCAGCCGCCGTCGGCGTTCTGCCGGCGGATGAGCCAGCGCACCGCCCGCTGCACGAACTCGTGTCGTGGATCGACCCCGATCGCCTTGAGCCCGCGCAGGACCGACCAGGTGCCGTAGATGTAGTTCACGCCCCAGCGGCCGTGCCAGGGCCCGTCGTGGCGCTGGCTGTGGCGGATGAAGTCGAGCGCGCGGTCGGCCGGCTCGAAGTCCAGGCCGTAGCCGAGCGTGCCGAGCAGCTCGAGGCCGCGGCCGGTGAGGTCCTCGGTGGAGGGGTCGAGCAGGGCGCCGTGGTCGGCGAACGGGATGTTGTTCAGATAGATGCGGTTGTTGTCGGCGTCGAACGACGCCCAGCCGCCGTCCTGGTTCTGCATCCCGAGGAACCAGCCGAGCCCCTGCTCCTTGGCCAGCCGCGTGCGGTCGGCGTCGACGCCCTTGACCTTCTCCAGCGCCATCAGGACCATCGCGGTGTCGTCGAGGTCGGGATAGTACGGGTTGTCGTACTGGAACGCCCAGCCGCCGGGCTGCACGTGTGGCCGCTTCACCTGCCAGTCGCCGGGCAGCGCCACCTGCTTGGCCATCATCCACTCGACCGAGCGCACGAGCGCGGGATGGTCGGGGGCCAGGTCGCTCTCGATCAGGGCGTTGGCCGCCAGCGAGGTGTCCCACACCGGCGACGGGCACGGCTGCAGGTAGATCTCGTCGTCGTGCTCGACGGCGAGCGCCTCGATCTCCTTGAGCTGGCCCAGGATCAGCGGATGGTCGTCGGGGTAGCCGAGCAGGCGCACGGCCAGCACCGAGTTCGCCATGGCGGGATAGATGCCGCCCAGCCCGCCGGGCACCGCGAGGCGCTCCTCCAGCCACAGGCGCGCCGCCTCGATCGCGCGCTTGCGCAGCGGCCGCGGCGAGAAGCGCTCCCAGATCTTCAGCCCGTCGTCGACGGCGATGAAGAAGCTCTTCCAGAACAGGCCCCGCCACGAGAACGGCTCCGGCACGCGCCCGAAGCGCAGGCTCGTCTGCTCGCGCGGGATCGGCCACAGCTCGTCGAGCGACTGCTGCGGCGGCAGCCATTTGATCGGCTTGCGGTCCATGATGATCAGCAGCGGCACGATCACGCAGCGCGACCAGTACGAGACCTCGTAGATGTTGAACAGGAAGAACGGCGGCGGCAGCAGCATGATCTCGGCCGGCATGGTCGGTACGCCGTTCCAGTCGTACTCGCCGAACAGCGCCAGCTGGATCTTGGCGAACACGTTGGCCTTGGCCGGCCCGCCCATGGCGTGGATCCGCTCCCGGGCCGCCAGCATGGCGGAGTCGACGATCGCGACGCCGGCCATCTTCATCGCGAAGTAGATCTTGATGGTGGCCGACAGGTCGGAGGGACCGCCCTCGAAGAGGCTCCAGCCCCCGTCGGCGCTCTGGCGGCGGCGGAAGTAGCGCACCGCGCGCTGCTCGACGTTGCGGTCGACCCGGTCGATCAGGTGGCAGAGCAGCAGGTACTCGGCGGTGAGCGCGCGGTCGGCCTCCAGCTCGCCGACCCAGTGCCCATCGGGCGCCTGGATGGAGAGCAAATTGTCCCGGGCGCGAGAAATGGCGTCCTGGAGGGCCGTCACGACCGCAGATGGTAACATGCACACTCGGCCGTGGACTACCCGAGTGTAGACATGGATCTCCTGATCGGCACCCTCGTCCTGCGCCCGTACGTCTTCGGGTTCCTCGCCGCGTTCCTCATGGCCGGGGCGGGGGACCTCGGCTGGCGGCGGACGCTGCTGTTCGGGGCCTGGGTGGGGCCGGTGGCGTGGCTGGCCGAGTTCAGCTCGACGCGGACCGGCATTCCGTTCGGGCTCTATCACTACACCGGGACGACGCACGGCCAGGAGCTGTTCCTGGCGAACGTGCCGCTCATGGACTGCCTGTCCTTCGTCTTTCTTGCCTACGCCGCGTTCTGCCTGGCCCGGGCCGCGTTACGGAGCACGCCGCCGACGGCGCCGGTGGTCGCCGTCGTCGCCGGCGTCCTCATGATGCTCCTCGACGTGGTGATCGATCCGGTGGCCGTCCGCGGCGACCGGTGGTTCCTCGGGCGCATCTTCTACTATCCGGAGGGCGGCGTGTACTTCGGCGTGCCCCTGAGCAACTTCGCGGGGTGGATGATCGTCGGGATGGTGGGCGTCGGGGGGTATTTATGTTGGAGCGGGTGGCGCCAGCACGCGTCGAGGCGTGGGTGGCCTGGTCTAGAAGGGCGCGGCTCCGGCACGTCTGGTCTTACCGTTGGGGCGGGCGGAGGGGGTGTGGGACCGTTTGACCGCTATGGTCGGCGGGTCTGGCCGGGGATCGCGTTATACTACGCCGTGCTCGCGTTCAACCTCGTCGTGACGGGTTGGATCGGAGAGTGGCTGCTGTTGGGGGTCGGCGCCGCGGTGCACGCGGTGACGGCCGCGATCCTCTGGAATCTCGCCCTGCGACCCGCCGCCCGGTTGGGTCTGGAGAAGCAGCGCGCATGAGTGTTCCGATCTCCCAGATGTGGACGGTGGCGGCGTACGTGCTCGGTCAGAAGATCCGCAAGCGCATGCGGTACCCGCTGGTGCTGATGCTCGAGCCGCTCTTCCGGTGCAACCTCGCCTGCGCCGGCTGCGGCAAGATCCAGTATCCGGCCCATATCTTGAAGAAGGACCTCAGCGTCGAGCAGTGCCTGGCCGCCGTCGACGAGTGCGGGGCGCCGATGGTCTCGATCCCGGGCGGCGAGCCGCTCATGTACCCGGAGATCGGCCGCCTGGCCCGCGAGCTGGTGGCCCGGCGCAAGTACGTCTACCTCTGCACGAACGCCATCCTCCTCAAGCAGAAGCTGGAGGAGGGGGTCTTCACGCCGTCCAAGTACCTGTCGTTCAGCGTCCACATGGACGGCCTGCGCGAGGAGCACGACGAGGCGGTGTGCCGCGAGGGCGTCTTCGACCAGGCCGTGGCGGGCATCCGCGAGGCGCTGCGCCGCGGCTTCCGGGTCACCACCAACAGCACGCTCTTCGACGGCGTCAACCCCGTCCAGATGCAGATGTTCTTCGACGAGATGATGGACCTCGGCGTCGAGGGCATGATGCTCTCGCCCGGCTACTCGTACTCGAAGGCGCCCGACCAGGAGCACTTCCTGCGCCGCCAGAAGACGAACGAGATCTTCAGCAAGATGCTGTCGAACCCCAAGCGCCGGTGGAAGTTCAACCAGTCTCCGCTCTTCCTGCAGTTCCTCATGGGTAAGTGGGACTTCGAGTGCACGCCGTGGGGCATGCCGGCCTACAACATCTTCGGCTGGCAGCGCCCCTGCTACCTGCTCCAGGAGGGCTACGCCCCGTCGTTCAAGGCGCTGATGGAGACGACGCGCTGGGAGCGGTACGGCCACCGCAGCGGCAACGAGAAGTGCAAGGACTGTATGGTGCACTGCGGCTACGAGGCGACGGCCGTCAACGCCACCTTTGCCTCCTGGAAGGGCCTCACCGCGGCCGCCCGGGCGACGCTGACGGGCCGGTTGTGAACACCGAGCCCGAGGCGAGCTTCGAGGGCTGGGACCCCCGGCCGGTCGACGGCGCGACCCTGGCCGAAGTGGTGGAGCACGCCTTCGACTATCGCGGCGACATCACGCTGCGGCTCGACGACGGCCGGCAGATCGACGGCTATCTCTTCAATCGCGACCGTGACGTGGCCGAGCCGTTCGTGCAGGTGTTCGAGCGCGGGGAGGCCGCGCCGCTCACCATCCCGTACGCGCGGATCCGCGCGATCCGATTCACGGGCAAGGACACGGCGGCGGGCAACTCGTACGCGGCCTGGCTGCGGCTGCGGCAGGCGGCCAAGGCAGCATCGGGCGGCTGAGCGGTCGGGGCGTGACCCGCCTGCTGGTGCTCACCGCCGTCGATCTCGAAGCGCGCACCCTCGCGCGTCACCTCGGCCTCGTCCCCACCTCCGGCGGCGGCTGGCCGCGCTTCGCCGGCGGCGCGCTCGAGATCATCCCCGTCGGCATCGCCGCCTCCCAGCTCGCGACCCGCCTGCGCGAGACCGCCCCGCCCGTGCTCGTGGTCTCGGCCGGCGTCTGCGGCGCGCTCGCGCCCGAGCTCGCTGTCGGCGCGCTCGTCATCCCCGAGGCCGTGCTGGGACCGGACGGCCGGCGGTATGCGACCGCCGCCGTCGGCGGAGCCCGCCGCCACGGCACGCTGGTCACGACGGATCGTGTGCTGGAGGACGGCGCGGCCAAGTCACGACTGTGGCTGGAGACCGGCGCCCTCGCGGCGGACATGGAGTCGGCGGCGATCCTCGAATGGGCGGCCGCCCACGGGGTGCCCGGCCTCGTCGTGCGCGGCGTCTGCGATCCGGCCGGGCGCGGCGTCCCCGCCGATCTCGCCCGTGCCGTCGACGCCGACGGACGCGTGCGCCCGATGCGCGCGGTCACCGCCATGCTCGCCCGCCCCCGCGCCCTCGCCGACGCCGTCACCCTCCGCTCCGCCACCGCCGCCGCCCTGAAGACCGTCGCCGCGATGCTGGGTACACTGGCGCGAACGATATGAGCCACGCGCTCATCACCGGCGGCACCGGGTTCATCGGCGCCAACGTCGCGCGCGAGCTGGTCGGCGCCGGCGGGACGGTGCGGGTGCTGGCGCGCCCGGGCGGCGACCGGCGGGCGCTGGAGGGCGTGCGCGTCGAGTTCGCCGAGGGCGATCTGCTCGACGCCGCCTCGGTGCGGCGCGCGGTGCGGGGCGTGCAGGTGGTCTTTCACGTCGCCGCCGACTATCGCCTGTGGACGCCCGATCCCGCCGCGCTGTATCGCACGAACGTCGAGGGCACGCGCACGGTGCTGGAGGCGGCCGGCGAGGCGGGCGTGGGCCGGATCGTGTACACCTCCAGCGTGGGCGCGCTCGGCATTCCCAGGGACGGTAGTCCGGGCACCGAGGACACGCCGGTCGCGCTGGCCGACATGGTCGGCCACTACAAGCGCTCCAAGTTCCTCGCCGAGCATGTGGCGCTCGACTTCGCGCGCCGCGGTCTGCCGGTGGTGATCGTCAATCCCTCGGCGCCGATCGGCCCCTGGGACGTCAAGCCGACGCCGACCGGCCAGATGGTCGTCGACTTCATGCGCGGCCGGATGATCGCCACGGTCGACACCGGCCTCAACGTCGTGCACGTGCGCGACGTGGCGCGCGGCCATCTGCTGGCGGCCGAGCGCGGCAAGCCCGGCGAGCGCTACATCCTCGGGCACCGCGACCTGCCGCTGGCCGAGATCTTCGGGATCCTCGCCGAGCTCACCGGCCGCCGCCCGCCGCGATTCCGCGTGCCGTACGGCCTGGCCTGGCTCGGCGCCGCCTGCAGCGAGGGGATCGCGCGGCTGACCGGGCGGCCGCCGGCGGTGCCGCTCACCGCGGTGCGGATGGCGCGCAAGCGGATGTACTTCAGCCCGGCCCGGGCCGTGCGCGAGCTGGGGTTGCCGCAGACCGACGTGCGCGTCGCGCTGGCCGACGCGGTCGCCTGGTTCGAGGCCCGCGGCTACGCGCGCTCGAAGGGCACGTCGAAGGCATGAGCCTCGGCAGCCTCAGCGCGACGCTCACTCGGCGGAGCCGCTCGAACTTCTACTACGCGTTCCTCACACTGCCGCGCGCGCGGCGCGACGCGCTGTACGCGGTCTACGCCTTCTGCCGCACCGTCGACGACGTCGCCGACCTCGGCCGCGATCCCGGCGCCCAGCGCGCCGAGCTCGCCCGCTGGCGCGCGGACGTCGCGCGGTGCTTCGAGCCGGGCCCGCCGCCCGGGCATCCGATCGCCCGTCAGCTCGCCGCCGCCGTGCGCACGTATCCGATCCCGCGCGCGGCGCTGGAGGCCATCATCGACGGCTGCGAGATGGACCTGCAGCGCGTCCGCTTCGAGACGGCCGAGGACCTCTATCCGTACTGCTACCGGGTCGCCTCGGCGGTCGGGCTCTGCTGCATCGAGATCTTCGGCTACACCGATCCTCGCGCCCGCGACTACGCCGTGAAGCTCGGGACCGCGCTGCAGCTGACCAACATCGTGCGCGACGTCGGCGCCGACGCCCGGGACGGGCGCGTGTACCTGCCGCAGGAGGACTTGCGGGGGTTCGGCGTCACCGAGGACGACCTGGTGGCCGGCCGGTACGGCGAGCGGTTCGTGAAGCTGATGGAGCACCAGGCGGCCCGCGCGCGGCAGTTCTACGCGGCGGCCGCCGCCGCTTATCCGACCGCCGACGCGCGCTCGCTGATCGCCGCCCAGATCATGGGTGGAATCTACCGCACGCTGCTCGACGAGATCGAGGCGCGCCGCTTCGCGGTCCTCGGCGAGCGCATCACCCTGCCGGCGCGGCGCAAGGTCGCCATCGCGCTGCGCTGCTGGGCCGCCGCCCGGCTGCGGCGCGATCGGACCGCCGCGTGAGGAGGGCGCCGCGATGAGGGCCGCGGTGTTGCAGGGGGGCGGCCGGGTCGCGCCCGGTGAGTGGCCGCGGCCGGCCGTGGGCGCCGGCGAGCTGCTGCTGCGCGTGCGCGGCTGCGGGCTGTGCGGCTCCGACATCGCCAAGATCGTCGCCCCCGACACGCGGGGCCCCGTCGTCCTCGGGCACGAGGTGGTGGGCGACGTCGTCGAGGCCGGCGACGGCGTGGCCGGCTTCGGCGTGGGGGACCGGGTGGTGGCCGCGCATCACGTGCCGTGCGGCGAGTGCCACTACTGCCGGCGCGGCAGCGAGTCGATGTGCCGAAGCTTCAAGGCCTCCAACCTCGACCCGGGCGGCTTCGCCGAGTACGTCCGGGTGCCGCCGGCCAACGTGCGTCACGCGACGTTCCGGATCCCCGATCACCTTACCGACGAGGAGGCCTCGTTCGTGGAGCCGCTGGCCTGCTGCCTGCGCGCGGTGGACCGCGCCCGCGTCGAGCCGGGCGACACCGCGGTCGTGGTGGGGCTCGGCTCGATCGGCTGCCTGTTCGTGCAGCTCCTGGCGCGGGCCGGCGCCACCGTCGTCGGCGCCGACCCGCTGCTCGCACGGGCGGCGCTGGCGCGGGTGCTGGGCGCGCGGGTGGCCGGCGATGCCGAGACCGCGGCCGGGGCGGCGCGCGAGCTGAGCGACGGCCGCGGCGCCGACCACGTCATCATCACGGGCGGCGGAAGCGACGTGCTGCCGTGGGCGGCGGCCCTCGCGCGCGAGGGCGGCACCCTGCACTTCTTCGCCGGCGGTCCCGGCGACAGTCTGCCGCTGCCGCTGGGCACCCTCTACCATCGAGAGCTCACCGTGACGTCGACGTATTCCTCGTCTCCCGCGACGCTCGCCCGCGCCTTCTGGCTGCTCGCGGCCGGCAAGGTGGAGGTCGAGCGGCTCATCACGCATCGGCTCCCGCTGGAGCGGCTGGCCGAGGGCGTGGAGCTCATGCGCCGCCGCGAGGCGCTCAAGGTCTACGTGACGCCGTGACGACGATGCGCGCGATGGTGTTCCACGGTCCCGGCGACCTGCGGGACGAGCAGGTGCCGGTGCCCGAGCCGGCGGAGGGCGAAGTCGTCCTGAGGATCGACGCCGCGCTGACCTGCGGGACCGACGTCAAGACGCTGCGCCGCGGCCATCCCGTCATGATCCCGCGCGTGCCGACCGTGTTCGGCCACGAGTTCGCGGGGCGGGTGGCCGCCATCGGCGCCGGCGTGCGCGCCGTGCGCGAGGGCGATCACGCGGTGGCCGCCAACTCGGCCCCCTGCCGCCGCTGCGCGCTGTGCCTGGCCGGCCGCCCGAACCTGTGCGAGGACCTGCTGTTCGTCAACGGCGCCTATGGCGAGTTCATCGCGCTGCCCGCCCGGCTGGTCGCGGTCAACCTCGTGCGTCTGGATCCGGCCACCGCGGCGGCGCGGGCCGCCTTTGCCGAGCCGCTGGCGTGCGCGCTGGCCGGGGTCGAGCGGGCGAGCGTGGAGAGCGGTCAGACGGTGGTCGTCTTCGGCCACGGGCCGCTCGGTTGCCTGCTGGCCATGGTCGCCGCCGCCCGCAAGGCCCGCGTGATCATGGTCGGCAAGCGGGGCTGGCGGCTCGACCGTGTGCGCAGCCTCGGCATCGCCGAGGTGCTCGACGCCACCGCGACCGACGACATCGTGGCCGACCTGCGGGCGGCCACGGCGGGGCGGGGCGCCGACGTCACCATCGACGCCACCGGGCGGCCCGAGGTCTGGGGGCAGGCCATGGATGCCGTCGGACGCGGGGGCCGCGTGGTATTCTTTGGCGGATGCGCGCCCGGCACGACGGTCAGCGTGGATACGCGGCGGGCGCACTACGAGGAGCTGGCGCTCCTCGGCGCGTTCCATCACACGCCTGACCTGATCCGGCGGGCGGTGGAGCTGCTCGAGGCGAACACCATCGAGCCCGAGGCCCTCATCACGCAGCGCATGGGTCTCGGCGGAGTCCGCGAGGCGCTTGAGCTGATGGCCACCGGTAAGGCGCTGAAGGTGCTGATCGAGCCATGAGGCGGCGCCTGACTTTCGGGCTGGCCGTGCTCGCCGTGCTGATCGCCGCTCCGGCCGCGCTCGCCTTCGACCCCCAGCAGACGTTCCGGCAGGGCTCATTCGTGGTGTCGCCGGAGGCCGGCTACGGCCGCCAGTTCAATCTCGAGGACAAGCGGGTGTTCTCCGACGTGGAGTTCGTGAACGTGGGCGTGCGCTTCGGCTGGCTGCCGTTCAGCCCGGTCGGGCCCGGGCCGCTGCACGGTGCGCTCGAGGTCGGTCTGGAGCCGCTCTATCAGCGCTATCTGGAGCCGCGCGACGCCTTCTTCGCCGGGCTGGGGCTGACCGGACGCTATCACTTCCTGTCGCTCGGGCGGTTCGTCCCGTACGCGGAGGCGGCGGCGTTCGCCGGCGGAACCGATCTCAAGATCCGCGAGATCCGCTCGGACTTCACCGTCCTGTTGTGGGTCGGCGCCGGCGCGTCCTTCTTCGTGACCGACCGGACGGCGCTGTATGGCGGCTATCGCTACGAGCACCTGTCCAACGGCAACACCGAGCGTCCCAACCGTGGCTTCGAGGCGCACACCGGCGTGGCCGGGGTGTCGTTCTTCTTCGAGTGAGGGTGTGATGAAGGCCCCGATCGCCGAGATCTTGCTCGCGGGGCCCCGGGGCTTCTGCGCGGGCGTCGAGCGCGCCATCGACATCGTCGAGGTCGCGCTGTCGGTGTGCCCGCCGCCGGTGTACGTCCGCCGCGAGATCGTCCACAACCGGCTGGTCGTGGAGACCCTGCGTCACAAGGGCGCCATCTTCGTGGACGAGCTGGACGAGGTGCCCGACGACGCCACGGTGATCTTCAGCGCCCACGGCATCTCGCCGGCGGTCCGCGAGGAGGCGCAGCGGCGCGGCCTGCGGGTCATCGACGCCACCTGCCCCCTGGTGACCAAGGTGCACCTGGAGGCGATCCGCTACGCGCGCGAGGGCTACTCGATCATCCTGATCGGCCACGAGGACCACGACGAGGTCATCGGCACGCTGGGCGAGGCGCCCGAGCGCATCGTGGTGGTCGACAGCGTGGAGGAGGTCGAGCGGCTGGTGCTGCCCGACCCCGACAAGGTCGCTTATCTCACGCAGACGACGCTGTCCGTCGACGACACCCACGACGTCATCGAAGCGCTGCGGCACAAGTTCCCCAAGATCGTCGGTCCCTCGCGCGACGACATCTGCTACGCGACGCAGAACCGCCAGACGGCGGTGAAGCGACTGGTGGACGACGTCGACGTGCTGCTGGTGATCGGTGCGGCCAACAGCTCGAACGCCAAGCGGCTGGTGGAGGTGGCGCAGACGGCCGGCACCCGGGCCTACCTGATCAACGACGTCGGCGACATCCGCCCCGAGTGGTTCGAGGGCGCGGCGCGGGTCGGCATCACGGCCGGCGCCTCCACGCCGGAGATCCTGGTCACCCAGGCGGTCGAGGCGCTGCGCGTGGACGGCGTGAAGGTGCGCGAGGTCCACGTGGTCGAGGAGGACGTGCGCTTCGCGCTGCCTCAGGAGCTCACGTACACCGCCCGCGACCGCGGCCTGACCCTGCCGGAGCGGACGGCGATGCGGCGGTCGATATAGCCGTCGTGCTCCTCCCTGCCTCCCCCTAGACCAGGAGCAGGATGGCGCCGGCAAAGCCGGCGCTCGAAAGTGGTTGGGCACTCCGCCAGGAGGTTACTCGCGTGAAGCATCTCCTTCCCGCTCCGGTCGCGCTCGCGGTGACACTCGCGCTCTTCTTCCTGGCGCCGGCCTCGGGCCCGACGGCGCAGGTGGAGGAGAAGAAGCTGGTCGACAATGAGCGGGTGCTCGTCATGGAGTTTGTGTTTCCGGCGGGGTTCAGAGGGGAGGAGCATGAGGCGCCGGTGGATGAGTTTGCGTATGTGATCGAGGGGGAGTTTGCGGTGATCACGAAGGGGAAGGGTAAGCAGCGGGTGCGGGCGGGGGAGGTCGAGTGGGCGCCGAAGGGGGTCGTGCACTATTCGGTGAACGAAACCAAGAAGCCGGCTCGCGTGCTCGTCGTGCTGCTGAAGGGCCGGTGAGCGGATGCGGCCTGGTGATCTGTCCCCGTCGATGGGTGCATCGCCGCGCTCTCACTGGGCTTCGCCGGGCTAGCAGCGAGCCGCCGGGGGGTCCCGGCGTGCCGCCGGCTTCGTGGTCTCTATCGACTCACGTGGTGGAGCTTGAACGGAACGTGTCGCGCGTAGCGGGCGAAGTCGGGATCTGTCGTCAACAGAGCAACACGGTGCCGGCGAGAGGCGCAAATCAGCATGTCGACGTGGCGGCCAGTGATCCCGTTCGAGCGACACGCGTTGAAGAACTCGGCGGCACGATCGTAGTCGCCGAGACTGATCGGCAGCCAGGGAACGTCGGCGACCGTTGTCTGGAGGGCCCGGAAGACCTCCGTCGCCCGTTCGGTCGGATCCAGATCGGCCGGCCGTCGCCGCAGGGCCCGCGACCACACGGGGGTGTCGACCAGCACCATCAGGAACGGCGGCGGCGCGTGGCCTTGTAGTCGTAGTCGTCGAAGTATTCGACCCGGCCGACCCACTGCAGGATGCGGCCCCGCCGCGGCCTGCGGGATCTACCGGAGCCGCACGTCGTTCACGGGCTCGAACGAGAGTGTCGGGCCCGCCTTGGACGGCGTGCCGATCTTCACGCTATCCACCGGCTCGAAGCCGCCCTTGACGCCCGCCGCCTGCTTGTCCCCGGCCGGCAGGTCGCCCACCTTCGTCGGCTTCCGGTTCTTCACCTGGCTCTTGCTCTTCATGACCGTTCCTCCTTTTCGTGCTCGGTTCACTGCACTCGTCGGCCCCCGGCCGTAGCCCCGCCGCATTCGACGAGAGGCCGGCGAGCGCCGGAGTCTCCGGCGCTCGCCGGCCCGGCTCAGCGCTGCGTCGAGTCGTAGAGTTGGCCGTCGTCGATCACGGGTAGCCTCGGTTTGAGGTGCTTCGGCACCCAGACGTCCGCTGATCCCGTGCAGCTCGCGCCGCCGTCTTTCGTCGCCGTGAAGTGCAGCCGGTACACCCGGCCGTTCCCCGAGCCCGAGCGCTCGGCACGCAGGAGCACGTTCGAACCGTGGATCACGGCATCGGGACCCGTGTCACCGTCGCCGAGGCCGTTGACTGGCTCGTCCTGGGTGACGTGCGTGACGGTGGTTGTCATCCGGTGTGAGGGACCCCAGCGGTGGCCGGTGATCGTGACGGGCACCAGCTTGTGATTGGGTGGCCAGAGCATCCGGGGGTGGGCGCGGGCCCGGTGGCACGCGGGCGGGTCGTTGACGTTTTGCACGAGCGCCGAGACCTCGTCGGTGGCGCTGCCGCCGAGACCGTCGGAGACGAGCAGGCGGAAGGCCAGAGTCGCGCCGCCGGCCGTCACGGGCGGCGCCACGAACGTCGGCGTCGCACTCGTGGAGCCGGATAGCGTGACCGTGGGCCCGCTCAACTGGGTCCAGGCGTACGTGAGCGGATCGGCGTCGGGATCGCTGCTGGCCGTGCCGTCGAGGGTGACCGTAGCGCCTTCGTTGGTCGTCTGGTCGCCTCCGGCGTCCGCGGTCGGCGGATGGTTCACGTTCTCGACGAGGACGGAGACCGAGTCGCCCGCACTATCGAGCCCGTCGCTGACGGTGAGCGCGAAGGTGAGGAGCGCCCCGCCCTGGCCGACGGAAGGCGCCACGAAGGATGGCTGGCCGGTCGTGGCGTCCGCGAGCGCGACGGATGGCCCGCCCGTCTGGGTCCAGACGTAGCTGAAGCTGTCTCCGTCGGGGTCGAAACTCGCCGAACCGTCCAGAGTCACCGGACTCCCCTCGTTCACCACCTGGTCGGGCCCCGCGTCGGCGGACGGCGCGTGGTTGACGTTCGCGACCGTCACGTTGACGAACGCAGGGGCACTGGCCTGCTGGCCGTCGCTCACCACGAGCTGGAACGTGAGCGTGGCGCCGTCACGGGGCACCGCCTGCGCGACGAAGGTCGGCCGGGCGGGGTCGGCGAGGTCCAGCGTCACCGGCGGGCCGGCGGTCTGGGTCCACGTGTACGCCAGCGCGTCGCCCTCGGGATCGCTGCTGGCGGAGCCATCGAGGGTCACGCCGTCGCCCTCGCTCACCGTCTGATCGGCGCCTGCGTTAGCGGCCGGCACGGATGCCCCCGGGGGCTGCTCGGTCAGGAATACGCCCGACTCCGAGGTGAACGTGACACCAGGAGGAAGCTCGATCCCGAGCCTGGCCGTCCCGAATAGATCCGCATCCACCTGGTTTTCGGCGGTGAGGTTCATAAGGGCGTTCAGGAAGAAACGGCCCTCGGAGCCCTCGAACTCGAACCGGGGAACGACGAACTCCACAATCTCCAAGAAGGGGGCGGCGGTCAGCGGCTTGCTGATTCCGACCAGAAAACCGGACGGGCTCGAGATTTCGAGGTTGTAAAAGCCCCCGACGGTGCCGTCCAGCCCCCGCGTGATCCCTCCCGCCACCGAGATCCGCATCCTGACCGTCACCCCGTCGGCCAGGTTCGGGAACCCGTGGAGGAAGATCGTGTCGATCAGTATGGCGCTGGCGCCGCTCCCCAGTTGGGCGAACGGGAATGTTCCGTTCCGGTGGGCAGAGGCCGAGACACCGAGCTCACCGAGTGACAGCTGGGCCCGCGCGCGGGCACTGCCGATGCCAAAGGCGTGAACCAGGCTGGTCTCGACGGACACGCGGGTCAGCGGAGGATCGGATTCGTTGAGGGTCCCCTCCCCCACCGATTGACACAGGCTGGGATCCGTGAGCGGCCCGGGGCAGGCACTGACGCCCACTCGCGCTCTGGCTTCAAAGGCCTCCACGCCGCCCGCCCAGGTTCCCCAAGCGATCGACCAGGCCGCGAGGACGACTCGACAAAGACGCTGCATCGGGGTTCGTCCGATCAGGGTTCTCATGGTCTCCATGGCTCTCCTCCTTCTTATCTGGGTCAGCCGCGCTGGATCTCGAGCGGCATCAGGGTGTCCACCAGCGAGGCGCCGCCGTCGGCGTAGAGGAGCTGGCCCGTGATCCAGCCGGCGTCGGGCGAGCAGAGCAGCGACACGGCGTTGCCGATGTCGGCGGGCGTGCCCATGCGGCCCATCGGCGTCCAGCCGCTGGCGTGCCACGCGCGGGCGGTCTGCACGACGGCGTCGGGCAGCCCGTTGAGCACGCTGTCGTCGGTGAGCCCCGGGCTCAGGGAGTTGACGGTGATCCCCCGCGGCGCGAGCGCGACGGCGAAGTAGCGCACGAGCGACTCCATCGCGGCCTTGCCGGCGCCCATCGCGACCCACGGCTGCCACGTGCCCTTCTGGGCGCCCGGCGCGTAGGTGATCGCCACGATGCGGCCGCCGGCGCCCATCAGGGGGACGGCCTGCTGCACGCCCACGAGGAAGGCCTTGCCCTGGGAGTCCATCGCCTGGTCCCAGGCCTCGAGCGTGATCTCCATCGGCTTCTGGTAGAACTTCGCCAGCTCCGGCCGGGCGTTGGCCACGAAGACGTCGAGCGTGCCGAACGCCTTGCGCACCTCGGCGAACATCCGGCGCACGTCCTCCGCCTTCGAGACGTCGGCCTGCACGAGGACGCCGTCGGCGCCGTGCTTGCGTACCCGCTCCAGCGTCTCCCTGGCCGCCGATTCGTTGACGTAGTAGTGGACGGCCACCCGGGCCCCGCTCTCGGCGAGCTTGAGCGCGATCCCCCGTCCGATGCCCCGCGACCCTCCCGTGACCAGCGCGTGCTTGCCCTTGAGCGTCATGGCGCTTTCCTTTCCGGACACCATCGCCGCGATCACGCGGCCGATGTCCTCGAAGCCACGAACCGGCGCCTTGCGGCCGGTCCTGACCCGCTCGACCACCCCGCGTATCTCGGCGCCACCGCCGGAGATCCGCACCACGAACGTGTTGACGTCGTCCGGTTCACTTCCCACGCGCCCGTTGTACGGCACCGGCGTTTGCCGCCCGTCACCGGGGGCGTCAAATCTCGCGTCAAGGGGGGAAGTGATAGGGTGGGGCGCCATGACGCGGTTGCGCCTGACCCTGCTCGGTGGCTTCCAGGCCCGGCTGCCGACGGGCGAGGTCATGTCCTTGCCGGGTCGCAAGGCGCAGGCGCTGCTCGCCTTCCTGGCCCTGCCGCTGGGCCGCGCGCATCCACGCGACAAGCTGGCCGCCCTGCTGTGGGGCGGCATCCGCGAGGAATCCGCCCGGGCGAGCCTGCGCCAGACCCTGTTCGTCGTCCGCAAGGCGCTGGGCGGAGCGGAGGGCGCGGTGCTGCAACAGGAGGGTGAGGCCCTGGCCCTGGCGCCCGCGGCGGTGGAGGCGGACGTCGCGGTCTTCGAGCGGGCGGTGGCCGACGGCACGCCCGAGTCGCTGGAGCGGGTGGCGACGCTCTATCAGGGGGACCTGCTCGCAGGGCTGGTCCTTGCCGAAGCGCCGTTCGAGGAGTGGCTGCTCGGCGAGCGCGAGCGGCTGCGGGAGCTGGCACTGGAAGGGCTGGCGAAGCTGCTCGCGTACCAGCGGAAGTCGGGCGCCTCCCAGGTGGCCGTCGGTACCGCGTTGCGACTGCTCACGCTGGATCCGCTGCAAGAGGTCGTGCACCGCGCGCTCATGCGGCTGTACGCCGATCTTGGGCGGCGGGGGACAGCGCTGCGGCAGTATCAGCAGTGCGTCAGCGTGCTCGGGCGCGAGCTCGGCATCGAGCCCGAGGCGGAGACGAAGGCGCTCTACCAGGAGATTCTTCGCGAGCGGCCGCAGCATCGCGTCGCCATGGCCGAGTCATCGCCCGCGCCGCCCGGCGCCGAGTCGCGGGCGCCCGGCGGCGCCGAGACGCCGCTGGTCGGCCGGGCGGACGAGCTGGCGCGGCTTCGAGACTTGCTCGCGGCGGCGGCCGGCGGCAGAGGGCAGGTCGTCGCGGTGCTGGGCGAGGGCGGCATCGGCAAGAGCCGGCTCGTCGGCGAGCTGGCGGGCGACGCCGCCCGGCGCGGGGTGACGGTGCTGCTCGGGCGCTCGTACGAGTCGGAGCAGATCCTGCCATTCGGCCCGTGGGTCGACGCCTTGCGCGCCGGTCGCATCGCCGAGGACCCCGACCTGCTGGAGCGTCTCGGTCCCACCCTGCGCTCGGGCCTGGCGTTACTGCTGCCCGAGATCGGCGGTATCGCGCCCGCGGGTGCGACGACCGACATTCGCCAGGTCTTCGAGAGTGTGGCGCGGCTGCTCGGGCAGCTCGCCGAACGCCAGCCCCTCCTCGTCGTCCTCGAGGACTTGCACTGGGCCGATGAGGTGAGCGCTCGGCTCGTCGCGTTCATCGGGCGCCGCCTCGCCGACCGGCCGGTGCTGATCGTCGCGACGGCGCGTGAGGACGAGCTGGCCGACGCGCCCGCGTTCCGGCAGGCGCTGGACGATCTGCGGCGTGATGGCGGCCTGACGACGCTGACCCTGCGTCCGCTCTCCCGCTTTGACACGCTGACCCTCGTGCGGACGGTGGCGCGGAGCGGGGAGGCGGCGGCGGACGAGCGGCTCGGCGAGCAGGCGTGGGCCGCGAGCGAGGGCAACCCCTTCGTCGCCGTGGAGACGGTCCGCGCCCATGCCGAGGGTGCCGCGATCGCTCCCGGCCACGGCCTTGCGCTTCCCGAGCGGGTGCGGGAGATCGTCGGCCGGCGTCTCGAGCGGTTGTCCGAGCGTAGCCAGGCGCTCGGCGCGGTGGCGGCGGTCATCGGGCGCGAGTTCGCGTTTCCGCTGCTCCAGCGCGCCGCCGGGGTCGGCGAGGAGGACGCGGCGGCCGCCGTCGAGGAGCTGGTCCGCCGGCGCGTCCTGCACGGCGTTGGTGAGCGCTTCGACTTCACCCACGACCGCATCCGGGAGGTCGCCTACGAGCGGATCCTGGCGCCACGGCGCAGGATCCTTCACCGGAAAGTCGCCGAGGCCATCGAGGCGCTGCACGCGGACCATCTCGATGACCACCAACTCGCTCTCGGGCTGCACTACCGGGACGCCGAGGTGTGGGATCGCGCCGCCCGTCACCTCCTCGAGGCCGGCGACGCGGCCCGGGAGCGGGCGGCGAATCGGGAATCGGCCGCGTGCTTCGACACCGCGCTCGGCTGTCTTCGGCGTCTGCCCGAGGGACGGCGGCGGTCGGAAGGAATCATCGATGCGATCCTCCAGCAGGAGACGGCGCTGATGGGGCTCGGCGAGTTCGGGCGGAGCCTCGCCGGGCTCCGGGAGGCGGAGGTGCTCGCGCGCGACCTCGACGATCGCCTCTGGCTTGGTCGGATCTTCGGCCGCGTCGCCTACAACCTCGGATCCATCGGCGATCTCGGCGGCGCGCTCGAGAATGCGACGCAAGCGCGGGCGATCGCGGTCGAGTCCGGGGACATTCGCTCCCACGTGTCGAGCAACGTCATGCTGGCGCGGGCGCAGTATGCTCGCGGCGAGTATCGCGAGGCGCTGGCGGCCGTCCGGGAGAACGACGCCCTGGCTGGCGGAGCGGTCTCCCGGCCGGTGAGTGTCAATGTCTCGTTCTCGCGAATCTGGGGCGTCCTGGCACTCGCGGAGCTGGGGCAGTTCGCCGAGGCGGTCGCTCGCGGTGACGACGCGCTGCGACTCTCGGCGGTCGAGTTCGGCCGCCACGCCGAGGTCTGGGCCCACCTCGGCGTCGGTCGGCTCTATCTCGTGAAGGGCGACCTCGCACGGGCGATCGAGGTGCTCGAGCGCGGGTTGCCGCTCTGCGAGGCCGGGGGCGACCTCGCGGTGTACTTCTCGCGGACGGCCGCCTCCCTCGGCGGCGCCTACGCCTTGGCCGGGCGGCTCCCGGAGGCTGTCTCGCTCCTGGAGCGTGCAGATCGGCACGGCGAGTCGATCGCGTTCGCCTACGGCCACGCCCTCGTCATCACAACCCTGGCCGAGGCGCGGCTGCTGGCGGGGGATGTCGCGCGCGCGAGCGTCGAGGCCGCGCGCGCGCTCGCCCTGAGCCGTCACCCCGGCCAGCGAGGGTGGGAGGCGTGGACCCTACGCCTGCAGGGCGAGATCGCCGCGCGCCGCGAGCCTGCGGATGTGAGCGGCGCCGAGCGACACTTCCGCGACGCGATCGCGCTTGCCGGCGAGCGGGGCATGCGGCCGCTGCTGGCGCACTGCCAGCTCGGCCTCGGCGACATGGCTCGAGCGGCGGGTGATGCTGAGCGCGCCCGCACGCAGCTCGGCGCCGCGCTCGCCGAGTATCGCGCGATGGAGATGCCCTACTGGATGACGCGGGCCGCGGCGCTGTCAACGCCGAGAATCGGATACACTGGCACGAAACGCGAATGACTTTCGTCAGCCACGTCGAGTGCACGGTGTGCGGCCATCGCCACGACGCCAAGCGCACCCTCACGATCTGTGAGAAGTGCGGCCAGATGCTGGCCGTGCGCTACGACCTCGAGCGGGTGAAGGGCGCGGTCACCAGGGACGCACTGCGCGGGCGGCCGCCCGGCATGTACCGGTTCCGCGAGCTGACGCCCCTCGACGACCGCGAGGAGCCGGTCACGCTCGGGGAGGGCGGCACGCCGCTGCTCCCGCTGCCGCGGCTGGCCGCCCACCTCGGCCTGCGGCACGTGTGGGGCAAGGACGAAGGCCAGAATCCTACCGGCTCGTTCAAGGCGCGCGGGCTCGGCATGGCGATCACCCGGGCGCGCACGCTCGGCGCGCGCGGCTTCGTCATCCCGTCGGCGGGCAACGCGGGCGGCGCGGCGGCGGTCTACGCCGCGGCCTGCGGGCTGCCGTGCGCGGTGATCGTGCCGCGCGGCACGCCGCCGGCCGCCATCGCCGAGGCCGCGATCGCCGGCGCCCACGTCTTTACCGTCGAAGGCTCCATCGCCACCGCCGGCAAGATCGTCGCCGGGGTGGCGCCGGAGCTCGGCTGGTTCGATCTCTCCACGCTGAAGGAGCCCTACCGGCTCGAGGGCAAGAAGACGATGGGGCTCGAGCTGGCCGAGCAGCTCGGCTGGACGCTGCCCGACGTCCTGCTCTATCCGACCGGCGGCGGCACCGGCCTGGTCGGCATTCCCAAGGGCTTCGACGAGTTGCGGCAGATGGGATGGGTCACCGGCCGCACGCGCTTCGTCGCCGTGCAAGCCGACGGCTGCGCGCCCGTGGTCAAGGCGTTCCACTCCGCCGCCGAGACGACGACCGCGT
>Ga0210377_10001078_pt1 | contig 25378 bp, 16 predicted proteins | sample PLM4_65_b1redo_FD_155480 | JGI IMG/M metagenome (GOLD analysis project Ga0210377, IMG submission 155480) | Groundwater sediment microbial communities from an aquifer in East River, Colorado, USA - PLM4_65_b1 redo | ecosystem: Environmental > Terrestrial > Soil > Riparian zone | place: USA: East...
CCCCCGGCCTCGCGACCGTTGGCGCATGACTCGGGGCCGATGTGGGTCGCTACCCCTTCACCGTACGAAACTTCCATTCGCAACACCTCGCCGGTTTTGACCGGCGCACGGAGACATTGTGGAGACGGAGGTTGCCGCGCAGGGTGGGGCGGCGTGTGCCCACTCGTCGCCTTGCGACCCCTCGCCAACGCCGCCACCCACCCCCCCAGCGCAGCCCGCAGCCCGTTCCGAACCCCGTTCTCCGACAGCCTCCCATCCCGATCGACCCCGCCTACGTCTTTCCACCACATCATGGACCGAGTGCTTATTCGGCATGTCCTTGAACCATTCATCCACGTACACTTCTCCGCTTGCACTGTTCGTGAGCCGCTCGCTCATCCCTCCTTGTGACCCCATGATCCGCCCTCCTGCCGCGAGAGGATAGGATGGACGGTGATGCCCTCGCCTCCGACTCTCCGGGGCTCGCGACCGCGCGCGCCGGCGATCCGCGCCCCTGCCCGCCGATGCGTGTTGGCGCTCGGGGTTTGCCTCCTGACCCTCGGCGCCGCCGAGCAGGGCTCCATACGCACGCTCATCCAGGACGGCCGCTACGCGGAAGCGGAGAGCGCGGCCCGGCAACGTCTCGCCGCCCTGGAGTCGGCGGGCGAATCCGAGTCGCTCGAGGCGGCCGAGGCGATCGACCTGATCGTGGCAGCCGCCGCCCGGGGAACGCGGCCCAGGGATCCTGAGACGATCCGCCTGGCCCGGAGGGCGACCTCCATCAAGGAGAAGGTTCTCGGCCCGGCGCACCCGGAACTGGCGAGTAGCCTCAGAGCCCTCGGCAACCTGCTCATGGTCGCGGGAGATTTCGCCGAGGCGGAGGGGCTGTACGGGCGCGCCCTGACGATCCAGGTGGCCGCGCTCGGGCCCGAGGATGCCGAGGTGGCGGCCACCCTGGTCGCCCTCGGCGACCTCGCCGTGTCGAAGAGCGAGCTCGGGGCGGCGCGCCCGCACTACGAGCGCGCCCTGGCGATCCAGGAGCGGGTCTTCGGCCCCGAGTCGCTGGAGGTGGCGCAGACGCTCAACGGATCGGCCGCCCTCCTGAGGATCCTGGGCGCGTACCCGGCGGCGCTGCAGCAGCGGGAACGCTGCCTGGCGATCCGGGAGAAGATCCTCGGGCCCGAGCATCCCCAGGTCGCCTGGAGCCTGCACAACCTCGCGAACCTGCTCCTGGACATGGGCGATCTGGATCGCGCCAGGACACTGTACGAGCGGGCGCTCTCGATCCGCGAACAGGTCCTGCCTCCCGACCATCCCGATCTCGGCTACAGCCACAGCAGCCTCGGACTCGTCCTGGTCGAGCTGGGGGACCATTCCGCGGCCAGCCGCCACCATGAAAAAGCGCTGGCCATCCGCGAGAAGGCGTTCGGGCCGGAGCATCTTCAAGTTGCATTCTCGCTGAACAACCTGGCCCTTTCGCTGCGGGCGACGGGGGATGTCACCGCGGCGCTGGCGCTTCTGCGTCGTTCCGTCGCCATCAAGGAGAAGGCCCTTGGCCCCGATCACCCCGACGTGGCGCGGGGCATCGAGAACCTCGGAATGAGCATGATGGAAATGGGTGACCTCGATGGAGCGCGGCCGCTTGTCGAGCGGGCGCTGCGGGCGCAGGAAAAGATCCTGGGGCCGGATCACCCCGAGGTGGCCCGCAGCCTCAGCGACCTCGGCTGGCTGCACTTCCTTGCAGGCGACGCCGCCACGGGCCGCCCGCTTTCCGAGCGTGCCCTGGCGATCCGCGAGAAGACGCTCGGCCCCGATCACATCGAGGTCGCCCGGAGCCTGAACGATTTGGCCCTTTTCCACCGGCAGGCCGGCGAGACGAGGGAGGCGATGGAAAGGACGCTCCGCGCGGAACGGATCGGCCGGGAGCACTTCCTCCGGACGGCCCGCACCCTGGCCGAGCGCGAGGCCCTCGGCTATCAGAGGACCCGCGAGTCGGGCCTCGACCTGGCCATCTCCATCGAGGCCTCCGATGCCGGCGCGGGCCGTGACGCGTCCTGGGCGGGCGCGGTGCTGGACTCTCTCATCCGCTCCAGGGCGATGGTTCTCGACGAGATGGCCGCGCGGCGGCGGGTGGCGGGAGACCGCGACGCCGCCCGGTTCGCCGCCGACGCGGAGACCCTGGCGCGGATCCGCAACCGTTTGGCGCGGCTCGCGGTCGCCGGTCCGGATCCGGACGACCCCGCACGATACCGTGACGATCTCGCGCAGGCCCTCGAGGAGAAGGAAGGCGCGGAGCGCCGGCTGTCCGAGAAGAGCGCCGTCTTCCGGCGCGAACTGGCGCGAAGCCGCGTCGGCCTGCCCGAGGTTGCGCGATCGCTCCCCGCCGGTGGCGTCCTGGTTTCATTCACCTACTACCACGAGATCCCGTGGTCAGCGGGGCCCTCGCCGCAGCGGCCATCGCTGCCCGAGGCGAGGTATCTCGCGCTCCTCCTCCGCGCCGGCGACCCCACTCCGATCGTCGTCCCCCTCGGCCCCGCGGAGAGGATCGACACGCTGGTACGCGCCTGGAAGGCCGAGGTCTCGCAGGGCTCCGGCGGGCCATCGGTCGCGGGCCGCCGGGACGAGGAGCGCTATCGCACCGCCGGAGAATCGCTGCGGCGGGCTGTCTGGGATCCGCTCAGCGGGCACCTCAAGGGAGCCGACGTGGTCTTCCTGGTCCCCGACGGCTCGCTGTATCTCGTGGCGTTCGCCACCCTTCCGAACGGGCGCGGCCAATACCTCGTCGAGACCGGCCCCCTGATTCACCTCCTCTCGGCCGAGCGGGACATCGCCCTCCCGGCCCCGGTCGAAGGCGACAGTCTCGGGCTCCTCGTCCTGGGCGGCCCCGAGTTCGGCCCCGCGGAGGCCGCGCAGGGCGGCCGGCGGCCGCCCTGCGGCGATCTCGCCGACCTCCGGTTCGCTCCGCTTCAGGGCGCGGTGGAGGAGGTGGAGGAGATCGCCACGCTGTGGGCATCGGCCGGAGGCGCCCGGGGGCCTGACGATGCCCGGGTGCTGAAGCTGATCGGGCGGGCCGCCGGGGAGTCGGCCTTCAAGCAGTCGGCCGCGGGCCGCCGCGTGCTCCATCTGGCGACGCACGGCTTCTTCCTCCAGGATGCCTGCACGGCGACCGGCTTGAAGGACAACCCCTTCCTCCTTTCCGGCCTGGCGCTCGCCGGTGCCAATCGGCGCGCCGATCCTCGCGCCGGGAGAGGCATCGAAGACGGCATCCTGACCGCCGAGGAGATCGCCTCCCTCGATCTCTCGGGTGTCGACTGGGTGGTGCTCTCGGCGTGCGAGACAGGGAGCGGAAGGGTGCAGGCCGGCGAAGGAGTGCTGGGGCTGAGGCGCGCCTTCGAGACGGCCGGCGCCGCCACACTGATTATGAGTCTCTGGTCGGTCCCGGACGCGGCCGCGCGCGAGTGGATGAGGGCGCTCTACAAGGAGCGCCTCGGCGGCCGATCGACGGCCGAGGCCGTCCGGGGTGCCAGCCTTCAGGTCCTGAAGAAGCGCCGCCGGGCGGGCAAGAACACCCACCCGCATGATTGGGGCGCCTTCGTCGCCTCGGGCGACTGGCGGTAGGCACCGTCCGGAGTTACTCCGTCACCTCGAAGGAGACTTGCAGGAGGGTGCGCGGCGCCGGGGCGCGCAGGTCGATCAGCGCCAGCGTGAAGTCGCCGGGAGCCAGGGTGTTTGACGGCACGAGAAGGGTGACTGTGTGCGAGGAATCCCGCAGGTAATCCCGGATCCGGCCGGCCGTCAGATCGCTCGACCAGACGATGGCGCCGGAGCGGTCGCGGATCTCGAACCGGAATGGATCCTGGTCGGCGGCGCCCGCGGGCAGGACCGGCTCGATGAGGATCGCGATCAGGGGCTGGCCTTCCGTCGCTCGGACCGTCGGAAGCGGCCCGGTCGCTCCTCCGCCGCGATCGACTTGAAGATAAAGGGTGCCGACCGCGCCGCCGGACCAGGCCCGCTGCTCCTCGAGCGTCGCCTCGAGGGTCGCGATCCGTCTCTCCCCTTCCTGCTGCGCCACCTTGAGCTCCGCGGCCTCCCGCGCCGCACGCGGCAGGCGGACGAGCCCGAGGTAGGCGGGATAGGAGAGCAGCAGGACGATTCCCGCGGCGAGTGCCCCCCACCCGACGGCCGCGCGGACCGGCTCGCGCGATCCGAAAGGGATCAGGGAGCCGTGATGCGCGCGCGCCGGCGGGGCCGTGGCCTGCCGGGTGGCCTCGACCTCGAGTGAACAGGTCCGGCAGTCGCGCAGGTGCGCGCCGGTTTGCGTCCGCTCGCCAGCCGTCATCGATTCGTCGCCGAGGACATAGGCCACGATGCGCCCGCTCGACGGGTGGTGTGGCTCGCGGCTCGCCGCTTCGCTGAGGAGCGCCCCCGCGAGCAACTCGTAGGTGTCCCGGAGATGGCCGCACTCCCGGCAGTCTTCGAGGTGCGCCCATACCGCCGCGGCTTCCTCGGGGGAGAGCCGCCGCTTCTGCAGCTCGGCGATGCCTGCCGCTGCCTCCGCGTGATCGATCATCGGTCGGCCCCTCCTCACTCCGGTGCGGACTTCTCCTCCTGAAGCAGGTCGCGGATGGCCCGGGCCTCGCGCAGGCAGTCGTACATCTGCGTCCTCAGAGCGCCCTCGCTCCGCCCCTGGAGCGCGGCGATCTCGCGGTAGCTCTTATCTTCCAGGACGACCAGCCGGAAGAGCTCCCGGCACGCATCCCGCAGTTCCCGCAGGATACGGCGACCGATCTCGTGCCGCTCGCGGGCGAGATACGTTCGGTCCGGCGGATCCGCCGGGTCCGGAGTCGCGGGATCGATCGGGTCGCTGGGCCGGAAACGCCGCATCCAGTCGACGCAGCGCCGGCAGGCGATCGCCTGGACAAAGGCGCCAACGCTCTTCCGGACGGTGAAGCCTGGTCGCGCCAGCGCCTGCCAGACCTGGGTGACGATCTCCTGGACGATTTCCTGCTGATCGGTGGACGGGATGAAGTAGCCGCGATGGCGCACCACCTGCGCCGCGATTCCTTCCACCTGCGCGAGCGCCGCGGCGTCCCCACGCAGGAATCGCTGTGCCAGACCGTCCGGTGGCGCTGCGGCCGGGTCGTCCGCCTCCCGCTTCCCAGCCATGGCCGTGAGGATACCAGAGTCGCGTTCGCCATCGATCCCTAGGTCGCAGGAAACGAAGCGGCGTCAGGACATCGCGCGTCCACCGGGTCGTCGAGTCTGACAAAAGGCCGCCTGGTGCGACCTAAGCATCGAGACGCCCTGGTTTCGACAAGGAGACGCGCATGAATACACGGTTGTTGCCCTTCGTCCTCGCGGTGCTCGGGATCGTGTCCCCGGCCGCCGCCGGCCCCACGGTTCGCCATCTGACCTTCGAGGAGCGGGTTCAGGCCCAGGCCGCCATCGAGGGCGTCTACTACGGCCACCAGATTGGAGCGACGCAGCCGTTCTCCGAGGCGGTTCCGCGCTCCGTGCTGGAGTCCAAGGTCCGCGCCTACCTCGAGCAGTCGGCGGCCCTGGAGACCCGCTGGCACACGCCGGTGACGACATTGGCTCTGCGGAACGAGATGGAACGGATTGCCAGGAACACGCGCTTCCCCGACCGTCTGCGCAAGATTTACCAGGCGCTGGGGAACGACGGGTTCGTGATCCAGGAGTGCCTGGCCCGGGCGACCCTGGTCGACCGTCTGGCGCGCGGATTCCTCGCCGCCGGAGGCCGGACCGGGCCGGAGACCTTCGTGCCCGAGACCTTCGCATCGGACGGCGGAACCCGGCTCGCCGAGGCGCAGGTCCGCGAAGTCGCCGACGGTTCGCTCGCTCTCCCCGCGCCTGCCGCTGCGTGCCCTCCGGGTGATGCCTGGGACAACGGCATCCTCGATGACGTGCCCGATCCCAGGCAAGGCCATGTGGCGGTCTGGACCGGCAGCCTGATGATCGTCTGGGGAGGCTCGATTCAGGACATCAACGGTTATCCGAGCACCGGCGGCCGCTACGATCCACTCACCGACACCTGGTCGCCGACCTCGACGCTGAACGCGCCGATCAACTCCGGAGCCTACACGGCGGTCTGGACGGGAAGCGTCATGATCCTCTTCAGCAACGACGGCACCAGCGACACCTCCGGCCGTTACGACCCCGCCACCGACACCTGGGCGCCAATCTCGACGTCGAATGCCCCGGAGCCGGGCGGCCGTTCCACCTCCGTCTGGACCGGCACCGAGATGATCGTCTGGGGAGGGCTCGGCTTCTCCGAACCGCTCGACACCGGCGCCCGCTACGACCCGGTCAACGACAGCTGGACGCCGATCTCGAGCGCCGGGGCGCCGGCCGCGCGCTACGAACATCAGGCGATCTGGACCGGCAGGGAGATGATCGTCTGGGGAGGGTACGACGGGACGGCCGTCGTGCAGACCGGAGGACGGTACAACCCGGTGACCAATAGCTGGCTCCCGACATCGCTTGACGGCGCTCCCGAGGGGCGCGTGGCCTTCACGCTCGTCTGGAGCGGAAGCAAGATGCTGGTCTGGGGCCAGACCCTCGGTGCGGGAGGCCGGTACGACCCCGTCCTCGACACTTGGACGCCGATGTCCACGGTCAACGAGCCGTTGATCCAGTACTACAACGCCGGCGTCTGGACGGGCAGCGCGCTCGTCGTCTGGGGCGGCCTCAACGACGGCTCCCCCTTGAACGACGGAGCCCGGTACGACCCGGGACCCGACATCTGGACCCCGATGGCGGCGCCGAACGCCACCGAGCGGCGCGCCGGGTTCACGATGGTCGGGACCGGCAGCCTCATGATCGTCTGGGGCGGCGAGTCCCTCACCGGAAGAAGGCTCGCCACCGGGGCCCGTTACGATCCGTTGTTCGACGCATGGACTCCGACGACGACGGTCAACACCCCGGCTGGCCGCTTCGACCACACGGCGGTCTGGACAGGCAGCGAGATGATCGTCTGGGGAGGCTCCGACGGCTACGCCCTCCTCGTCACTGGTGGGCGGTACAATCCGGTCACCGACACCTGGGCTCCCACCTCCACGGCCAACGCTCCACAGGCGCGCACCGGCCACCGGGCGGTCTGGGCCGGCAGCCGGATGATTGTCTGGGGAGGCTCCGACGATGGCACCCTGCTCGACACCGGCGGCCGGTACGACCCGGTGGCCGACACCTGGACCTCGACATCCATGGCCACCGTTCCGGCCGCGCGCGCCGGCCACACGGCCGTCTCGACCGGCAGCGGCATGCTGGTCTGGGGGGGCTACGACGACTCCGGCCCGCTCGACACCGGCGGCTGGTACTCTCCCTCCAACGACACCTGGTTGGATAGAAACAGCGACAGCGCGCCAGAAGCCAGGTCCGGTCACACCGCTGTCTGGATGGGCAGTCACATGATCATCTGGGGAGGTATCGGCCTCTCGAACATTCTCGGTTCCGGAGGCATCCTCAACGCGACGCTCAACCTCTGGTCATCGGTGGAGGATTTGGGCGCGCCCGAGGCGCGGACGGGGCAGACGGCGGTCTGGACCGGAAGCAGCATGATCGTGTGGGGGGGCTCCGGGGCCTCCGGAATCCTCAACACCGGGGGACGGTACAATCCCAGCCTCGTCGCCTGGGCCCCCATGTCGATGGCCAACGCTCCCGAGGCTCGAACCGGTCACAGCGCGGTCTGGACGGGCAACCGGATGGTCGTCTGGGGAGGGATCGGCAGCTCCGGGATTCTCAGCACCGGGGCGGTGTACGACCCGTCGTCCGATACGTGGTCTCCCACCTCCATGGCGCTCGCGCCGCGCGCCCACCCGGGATTCTCGGCAGTCTGGACCGGCACTATGATGATCGTCTGGGGCGGGTTGGAGGGATACGAGGTCTTCTCACCGTTCAGCTCCGGAGGCCGCTACCTGGTCGATGCGCCGTCGGACGGGGATGCTGATGGCTTCGCCTGCAACGTCGACTGCGACGACGCGAACAACCAGGTCTGGGCCATCCCCGGCGAGGCGCAGAGCCTCGTGTTCTCCAGCAGCGCCGCGACGCTGAACTGGACCGCGCCCACCTCTCCGGGCGGCACGCTACTCCTGTACGACGCTCTCCGATCCCCGAACGCGGCCGACTTTCTGACCGCGTCCGTCTGCATCGAGTCGGATGACGGCCCGAACACCACCGCCACCGACAACAGCACGCCGTCGACGGGAAGCGCCTTCTTCTATCTGGTGCGGGCCACGAACGCCTGCCCGGCGGGCGAGGGGACGCTCGGGACCGGGTCCGGCGGAGAGGCCCGGGTCGGGAGGAGCTGCCCGTAGGCGAGGCGCGCGCGCTCGGACATCGAGCGGCCACGCCCGACCTCCTCGGCGGGGACCACGATCGGCCCGCCACCCGTGTCTTCCGCCCGGTTCCGCCCCCCACCCGGCGGAGCCGAGGTTGACGGAATGGCTCTTACCGGATCTGGAAACGCAGCTTGAGTTGGCAGTGTGGTGGAGGCGGCGGGAGTCGAACCCGCGCCGCCTCAAAGCGCTAACTGACTGATGGCGCGTGACTTTCGTCGCAACTCGTTGGAAATTCGTTGCCTTCCGTGTAATTCGTTGTGCTCTGGAGTGCTCTCCCGTGCTCTGGAGTGCTCCCCAGTCTTGGAGACATGTTGGAGATACAAGCACCGTCTCGGCTTCGCCCGGCGCTGCGCTGTCGATCGGGCGATCGAGGGGCTTGCCGCCGCCTTCCCGCGGCCGGCCCGGGCGGTGGAGATGCGCTTCTTCGGTGGTCTGGAGCTCGAGGAGATCGGCGCGGTGCTGGGCGTCACGGAGCGGACCGTGAAACGCGACTGCGCCTTTGCCCGCGCCTGGCTGTCGCGGGAGCTGGCCTGAGATGCCCAACAGCTCCGATCCTCGTCTGCCCGAACTATTCGCTCGCGCCGAGCACCCGCACGAGCTGATCCCCCGCCTGGGTGTCCCCCGAGAGCCAGGCATGCAGAAGCACGGTAACCTCTCCACGGCGTGCAGCGCCTTCCAGGTCGCTCCTGTCGCGAGGATCCATGTTGTTGCCCGGATTATACGTGTTCGTCGGCGAGCGTCAGCGGAATTCCGGCTTCTCCGAGATTGTCCCGTCCCTGGGACAGGGAAACCTGTCCTGGCACCGGAAAGTCTGTCCCCCGGAGGACGCTTTCTACGCGGTCGTCAATAGAGGTCTGGGAACGCTCGTCATCGACGGCGCCGGGCCCCGGCCATTGGTGCCGTCGGGAGCGCGCCCCAGTCGGAGTAGGAATCGCCCGAGCACGAAGTGAATCGTCGAGGGGAGGTCGACAATATGAGCATCAAGATGCGTCTTGGACGCCGAGTGTTGGCAGCGTTGGTCACCCTCGCTGCATTTCAGGTCGCTACTCTGACGGCCCACAGCGCGGATGCACCGCCGTTGCTGGCCTGGGGGCCCAGCGGCTGGGGTGGGGACGATTCCAATCCGACAATTCCCGATGCCGTGGGGGCGATCGATGCGCTGCGCACGCACAAGGACGCGTTGGGGTTCAACATGAACGGCGCGAACGATCCCACGCTTACGAACCATTGGGAAGGCGTGCAGCGTCTGATGAGCGGCGAAGGGCGGTACCTAGTGTTGTCCCGGGCATTGGGGTCCGAGTCCGAAGACGTGGCCTTCGTCGTCGTGGAAATGGCTTCCCGCAACAATCAGGGTCTGCGCTTCCGGTCGAATCGGCTCAGCCCGGATCCCATTTGTGCCACTGTGCCTCCGGCCGAAGACCGGATCGTGTTGTCCGTGCCCCATGAAGCGGGCTTCGCGCATGCCGGTGGCATGCAGAGCCTGGGCAACATCCTGGCGGTGCCATTCGAGCGATCCGGCGTGGGTTCCAAGGTGGTGTTCTACGATGTAAGCGACCCGCTGAACCCCGTGCGACTCGCCAACGTCGTGGACCATTCTTCGCTTGCCGGCGAGGCCGGAACGGCGACACTGGGAAAACTGGCGGATGGCCGGTTCCTCCTGGTCATCGCCGCTCAGCCGCGAACATCCTGGACTTTTATGTTTCGACCGGGCTCGACATCCGTACCACCTCGTATGAGTTGTTCTATACCTGGCATGAATCCGAATTGCACGGCGGAGATGGCGAGTTTGGCGATTACCAGACGCTGAACATCGTGGCCCAGGACGACGGGTCCATTTTCATGGTGGGAATGCACAAGAGCCTGGCGGGCTTTGTCGGCCGGGACTTTGTGGATCTGTTCCTGATCGAGAACGGGAGTGGCAACAGCGTTTCCATCACCAAGGTGAACGCCAAGCACCTGTTTTGCGATGACGGTTGCGACCTTGACGCGGCTGGCGGCGCGTATATCGATCCCGCGGGACGGTTGTATCTGTACGCCACGACCCATGACAACGACGGCCCGTTCGGGGGAGCCGGATGCATCGTTGACTGCGCTGGGGCCGATTGCAGCGTGGAACTGGCCGAGTTCCGCCCGGTGCCGCATGCCGATTGCGGTGAAATCGAGGACGCCTGGGTGGAGCTGTATTCCGATCATGACTTTGGCGGCCGGAGCGTGATTATTGATTTTGTCGATCGTGACCTGGAGGATTACTCCAACTTCGACCACGTCGAGGGATTTGGCGACGAGGCCTCCAGCGCGCGCTATTGCGTGCCGCTGCACGCGACGGCGCAGCTCTGGCAGCATGGCGGCTGCGATGGAGACGTGCTGGAATTGGTCAGCGATGGGAAATTCCACAACATCCCCGACTTGAGTTCGTTCAGCTTTGGCGACAAGACCTCGTGCTTTCAGTGGCGCGGGGGTCCTTTCGCGCGCGCGGGGGCGGATCGCACGGTGGAATGCACGGGTTCGCCGACTTCCGTGCCGCTGGATGGCAGTGCCTCGATTCTGCTCGAAGGCACAGCTTTGGAATATTTCTGGGCAGGACCCGGCGTCACGTTCAGCGACCCGCATGCCGCACAGCCGATCGGATCTTTTCCACTGGGGACGTCGCCGATCACGCTGACCGTGTCCAATTCCGTGAGCGTCGATAGCGACGATGTCACAATCACGGTGGGGGACAGCACGGGGCCGACGATCGCCTGTCCCTCCAACCTCATCGTCGACGCCACGATGCCCGCGGGCGCGGTCGTAAACTATCCGGCGCCAGTCGCGAGTGACGGCTGCGGGCTCGCCAGTCTTGTGTGTGCGCCGGTTTCCGCCAGCACGTTCTCCGTAGGCATCACACTGGTGCAGTGCACGGCGAGCGATCTTGCCGGCCACAGGGCTTCCTGCAGTTTCACGGTGAAGGTCAAGAGTCCAGCCGAACAAACTGCCGACCTGATCGTCAAGGTAAACGGGCTGAACAACGTGACGGCGGCGACGAAGAACAGCCTGTTGGTCAAACTGCAGGCTGCGCAGGACCACATGGTTGCCGGAAGGCAAAGGGGCGCTTGCGGCAAACTCTTGGATTTCATCAACGAGGTCAACGCCCACCGGAACAAGAAGCAACTCACCGACGCTCAAGCCGGAGACCTTATCGCGGACGCTACTCGGATTATGGCCGCTCTAGGATGTTCCTGACTCGTGACAAAGCGGTTTCCAACCACGGAGGTTGAAGTAGTCCACGTGCGCCGCCGATTTCCTCAAGAGGCGTGGGGGCAAACGCGGCCCGGCCAGTGGCGCGGGGGCGTCACGCACCAAGGATCGTGGCTAGCTCCCGTCGCGGGCTCCGCTCCGCTGTTGGGTCTGGTTTGGAGAGGTGCTGTGAAGTCGCTCTGAGTACGCGGGAAGACTTCCCGCGTCCATTTTATAAGATCTTTATTGTCGGCAAGTTAGCGTGGTGGAGGCGGCGGGAGTCGAACCCGCGCCACCCCAAAACGCTAACCGGTTGATGGCGCGCGACTTTTCGTCGTGACTGTTTGACAACTCGTTGCCTTGTGGTCAATTCGTTGTCCTCTGGAGTGCACTGGAGTCCTCTGGAGTCCTCCCCAGTCTTGGAGATATGTTGGAGACGGAATCGCCGACGCTACCATCAGGCCATCCTCGCTCTAAGGGATGACCGACATCAGCGGCTGCTGCGATGTAGATCGGACACGCCGACCAGTCGAGCCGGGCCCCGAGAGCGTGTCGGATCCGCACGTCAAGCTGGAGACCCAAGCGCTGAAGTCTGGCAGACGCCCAGGTCGGGTCAAGGCCAGAGAGGATCTGGCAAGGGAAATGACCCGGACGACCGCCGAGCGGACACGACGAGGCCAGCCTCGGGGCTTACTTTCCGCACATCTCTCGCGCGTTATCCCTCCCCCGACCTGCTGGGCGTCAGCGGAGGCTCCTATAGGCGCGCGTGGAGAGACCGAGGAGGCTCAGCACCTGGCGCTGTAGAGGCGTCAGCTCGGGCTCAAAGATCTGGAGTGTGCGTCCGCGACGCAGGAGGCGCGAGCGTTCGGTGAGCGAGAACAGTCGGAGCACTTGCGCGCTGGCCGGGCGTCGGCAGGCGCGCTCTTCGGGGTAGAGCGGTAGGCTGGCGATCGCTTCGCGCTTCATGGCTGTACGGAGTTCCCGTTCGATCAGAGCCTGGGTGAGGAGCCCCAGGAAGTAGAGGAAGAAGAGGGCTTCGATCCTGCCCTCGTTTTTGAGGAACACCGGTGCGATTTCGTGCACCGTCTTGATCTGCTCGAAGCGCTTCTCGAGGACCGGCTGGCGCTTGTGAGCCTCGAGCACCTGTGCCGGCGTCAACGACCGGTCGTTGCTCAGCAACGGGTACATCCCGTTACTCTTGCGGTCGTAGGCGATCACCGCCTCGTCCAGCTCCCACTCAACTGCGAGCCGAAGCCGGGTGATCCGCCGGTAGCGCGTCTTCGTGCCAGGCCGCCCGCGGTGCTCCTGGCGGAAGCGATGCTCGTGCTGCTCCACGACCCGTGCCCGTACGTACCGCGCCACATTCAATCTCCCGAGCAGCTCGTCCACCTTCTGCTGAGCCTGGGGCTTGGAGCGCAGCCGGGGCCGAGGGCCCGCCAACTTTCCCCGGAGCATCTCCAACTCCTGAACGGCTCGAGCGAGACGTTCTCGTCGCCGCTGCTCGTGCTGCAAGGCGAGCAGCGAGCTCGACACCCAGATCACCGGCCAACTCTCCCGGGAGGGCAGCGGATAGCGGAACACCCGCCAAATGTCCCGGGGACCGTCCTTCCGGCGGGGGTGAGGTCGATCCCAGACGAGATCCCAGGTCGGCTCGTGCGTCTGGAGCCACTTGCGGAACTCCGCATCCTCCTTCCTCGAACGTGGCAGCACGGTGACGAATCGCCCGCCCTGTCGGTCGATGGCGTCCATGGCCTCGCCGCTACAGAGCTTGGAGTCGGCGACGTAGACGAAGTCCGGCCGCCCCGCCACCTCCCGGAGGGCTTCCCACGTCTGCAGGTGGGTCCGACTGTCGTTGGTCTGCCCGTCCGCGCAGCGGAACTGAACCGGGACGCCTCCGTCGGCACTCACCGAGAGGATGAACAGCAGTTGCTTGAGATCGGGGCGATGGTCCTTCGAGTGCCCGTAGGTGATCCAGGGAGCGCGCCGACCCCGCACCTGCCGCCCGCGCGCGCCCCGGTACTGGCCCGTGAAGGAGACGCTCGTGGAGTCGTTGTGAAGCTCGCGGAATCTCACCCGGAACTGACGGCCGACCGCGACCACCACCGCCGTGAGCAAGCTGCCGCGATCGGCGTCGAACAGCCGGTCCAGGGCGCGCCCGAGCTGGTCATCCCGAAGCTGGTGGGCCTGCTCGCCGGTCATGCCGAAGGCGCTGGGGGCAAAGTCCTGGACGGTCTCCTGCTGACGGTAGATCGGCTCGCGCTCGACGATGATGGACCGTAGGAGGACGCCCAGGCCCCGGGCGTAAGGCAGGGTGCAGCGGCGATCCGTCGTGGGCACGAACTGATCGAGCAGCGCCTCGAGGCCGAGCTTGTCCAAGAAGTGGTTGACGATCGGCAGGGGGCCCAACCGCTCGCGCTGCAGGGTGAAGGGCATCGCCACCTCCCCGACTCGATCCTCTCTTGACTTGGTTGAGTCTGGCGATATAATGCTCGCCAGACCATGAAGAAGTCAAGAGGCATCTCGAACAAGCGCCCGTCGCCCCCCTCCTCGGGGGTCCCGGCGCGAATTGCCGCAATCCAGGCCCAACTCGTGCGCTTGGACTACATCGGTTCGGGGACCCTGCACACCCGGACCAAGGTCTGCGGCAAACCAAACTGCCGGTGCGCCCACAACCCCGCCGCTCGTCACGGCCCGTACCACGAGTGGAGTTGGCGCGAGGGAAACCGCGGAATCCACCTGGTCATCACTCGTGACCAGGCCAAGGCGCTACGCCGAGCCCTTCGTAACTACCGCAGGCTGAAGAAACTACTCGCCAGATGGGAGGAAGAGTCAGCCCGGACCATTCTCGGAGAAGTGGACATCAACCCCTGACCCGTGCCCGGCTCCGCGCCCGGGGGAGATATCCGATCGGAGATGTGCGGAAAGTAAGTCGGGGTAGTGGAAGAGGACGGAATCGCATATACACCGCAAACAAACGAAACTTCTGCCCCACCACGCTTCCGTGAGCGTATGATTCCATCAGCTTGAGCGTCGTTGGCTCCGCCATTATCAAGGAATGGCAATGAAGTGTCGCGGCTTTGTCCTCTCAACCTGCTTGTTCAGCCGTTGCCTGCTCGTTCTCGGAGGGATCTCTCTGGGAACTATTGCTTTGGCCTCCGTCCGCACAGCCCCCATCTTTCCGGACCCTCTGTATTCCACCGACTCGGTACCCAACTTGGGACTGGATTCCGTGACGGTCGCTGATTTCAATGGAGACCAGGCCCTGGATCTGGCAATCGCCCATCGCATCCCCGGATACATCTCAATCCTTCTGGCACAAGGGGATGGCGGGTTCGAGCCGGAGTACAGGCTCCCGCGTGTAGGCGAGCTTTCCTCAATCGCCGCCGCGGATCTTAACGGAGACGGGAAGCCCGACCTCGTGGTCACGGACTTGACGATGGACCGGATCGTGGTCTTTCTTGGATCGGGAAATGGAGGCTTTGTTATGGACGACGCTTATCCCGTCGGCGTCGCTCCCTATTTTGTCGCGGTTGCCGATCTGAACCTAGACGATGTACCGGATCTGGTCGTGTCAACTGCGGGCTCCGGCGACGTTTCCGTGCTTCTCGGGGTCGGCAATGGGACCTTCCATCCGGAGCATCGCTTCCCGACAGGCCTGGTCCTCGGCGCCTACTCCCTGGCTGTGACCGACTTCAACCAGGATGGATACCCCGACCTGGCGGTCACGAGCGGCTTCGATTCCAAGGAGGCGGTGCTGCTCTTCGGTCAAGGCAACGGAGCATTCGATCCCCCCGTTCCCCTGGGTGGAAGCCAGGGCGGATTCTCCATCTGCGCCGCGGACTTCAATCTGGATGGGCATCCCGATCTTGCGGTGGGCAATGCCCTCACTTTAGGAATTACGGTGCTGCTGGGAGACGGCGCCGGCGGCATCCAAGGCCGAATTCCCAATGAGTTCGAACCCTTTCCGAGTGCCAGCTGGCTGGCCGCCGCGGATTTCGACGGTGATGGAGTGCCTGACCTGGCGACCCGAACCGCCACGTTTCGCGGACACGGCGATGGATCGTTCGAACCGGAGGTGCCTTTCAGCGCTTCCTTGTATACCGGCGCCGTTGCGGACCTCGACGCCGACGGGCATCTCGACCTGGCCGGGGCCAATGACTCATTCCCCGGAGGTGCGTTCATCCTGTATAACGATGGCCGGGGTCAGCTGGGAGTGCACAGCTACCCGGCCGGAGTCTTCGCCTCCACGGTCGTTGCCGGAGATTTCGATGGTAATGGCTTCACCGACCTCGCCGCATCGAATCCTTTCTCCGGGGAAATTTCCGTTCTTCCGGGGCGAGGGGACGGTACCTTTGCTCCCGAGACCCGGGTGCCCGCCGGAGATCAAATTGCCGGCATGGCCTCGGGAGATTTCGATGGGGATGGGCAGCTCGACCTTGTCTTTTACCAACCCTTGAGCGGAGTGCTCTCGATGCTGCGCGGAACGGGTGAGGGAGAATTCCTGCCGGCCGTGGACACCAGCATCGGCATCACTCCCAGTTCTCTGGCGGCCGGCGATTTCAATGACGACGGCAGGGCCGATCTCGTCTGCGTGAGGGACCACAGCGAATTCCTGCAGGTGCTGCTGGGGAATGCGGATGGAACCTTCGAAGTGATCGATCAGGTCGGCCCGCAGCTGCCCGCATCGGCCGCGGCGGTCGGCGACTTCAATGCAGACGGCAAGCAGGATCTGGCAGTGGCCTACCCCGGCATCGAGAGCGTGTCCATCCTGTTGGGCAATGGAGATGGAACGTTCGGTCTGGGTCAATTCTACGGCGCCGGCGATCATCTGTGGGCACTCGCGGTGGCCGACCTTGACGGCGACGGAAAGCTCGATCTGGCTGCCGGCCACGCCTCCCCCTCATTCCCAATAATGTTCCCCACACCCGGTTGCTGTGAGGCGATCCTCAAGGTCTCCGTCTTGCTGGGCCGGGGGGACGGCACCCTGGGCGAAGAGACGCGCTACGAGTCGGGTCAATCGTTCACCCTCGGAGCCGCCGATTTCGATCAGGACGGATACCTGGATCTGGTTTCGAGCAGCTCCACGATACTGTTCGGCGGCGGCGATGGAACTTTCGGGCGGACGCAGCAATTCGCGCATTTCGGCCCGGGAGTCGTGGACGATTTCAACCGCGACGGCCGGCCGGACGTCGCCGTGGGGGATAGGCCGCGGATCTCGGTGGCGTTGAATCAGGGATCCTCGGAATCCAATCACCCCCCCATTGCGATGGCCGGCTCCGATGCGGAGCTCGAGTGTGCCTCTCCGAGCGGAGCCGAAGCGCTCCTCGATGGGTCCGCTTCTTCCGACCCGGACTCAACACCGGGCACGAGCGATGACATCGCCGCGTTCGACTGGTTCGAGGATTACGGCCTTTCCACGCAGAAGCTGCTTGGATCCGGAGTGACCGTGCGGGCCGTCTTGCCGCTGGGCATCCACGCGATCACACTGCGCGTGACCGATCGCGCCGGGGCATCCTCGACGGACGAGACCTCGATCCGCGTCGCCGACACGGTGCCGCCGCAAATCTCCGTTGATCTCACACCGGACATCCTCTGGCCGCCCAATCACCAGATGGTAGGTATTTCCGCTGAGGTTACCGTCACCGACGCCTGCGGGCAGCCAGCTGCGATACTGGCCAGCATCCAGAGCGGCGGAAAGGCGAACGCTTCGAGACGAAGCGCATCCACCGCGGGCGATGTGAGCGGGGCTGAGCTGGGTACTCCCGATTTCAATTTTCAGCTGCGGGCCGAGCGTGCGGCATCTAGGGGCGGGTGGTCGTATCTCGTGACCTACGTGGCGACCGATGCCGCCGGCAATCAATCCAGTGCAACGGGGGCCATCCGCGTCTTGCATGATCGCCGGCCCTCCTTGGCTACTGACCCAATCCCCTAAACAGGTTCACTTCTGTGGAACATGGAGGCTGACCTCCGGGGGCTCCGCGGCTCGGATGGTACGAACTCCAAAAAGTTCGAACTGCTGATCCACCTGGGGGTCCACCTGATCCCAAAGTACGAACCGCCGCTGCCAGGGCGTTTTGCCCGATCTCGCGCCCCGTTCCGCTTCCAACAATCGAGGCCAAAGTCGACAGAAAAGACCTTACCGGACTATGCGCCAGCTCTTCCTCTACTACCCCAGTCGACGGCAGCTGGGTGTCGCGCTCTCGGCGCTTATCGAGGCCCCGCGATTAACGGTGTCACCTCTGCCAGGCGCCAGGCCTACACACTTCCCCATGGAGACGGCGGGGTCAGTTCCCGCGTCCAAAATCTCGCTCTTTGTTTTCAGTAGGTTAAGTGGTGGAGGCGGCGGGAGTCGAACCCGCGTCCGCACCTGATCGGCGTGGGATTGCCTCGTGCACAGCCTCTTTTCGTGTTTTTCCGCCGGCCCCCCCCCCGAAGTGTCTGGAACGCGGCCCGCCAATCCGTCCGTTTCGCCTTGAGGATGCCCGATGGCTTGAGGTCCCGGTGGATCCCTCCGCGCAGGTGGGTGTAAACCACCGTGGAGGCGATCGTGCGGAACAGGGTGAGCCGGCGGCACCGACGCAGGAATGTCGCACTTCGGCCGCCGATTGCGTTTACCCCGTCAAGAGCCCAGTTCCAGGACGAGTCGATCTTCATCTCCGGCGTCCGACTCAGCACCGAGGGCAGCAACTACACCCCCCTCGACTACCAGGACCCGAACCAACCGATGCAGGTGACGGGCTACAACGTCCGGCGCTCATCGAACGCGGCGCTCCCGAAATCCTCCTGGCCGCTGCTGGCGACCAACGTCGTCGACATGGACGCGGCGACGCCGAACCGGCAGTGGGTCGACACGACCGGCACGGCGCCGCCCCAGGGACAGGTCTGGTACTACGAGGTCACCGCGGTCAACGTCTCGTGCGGCGCGGAGGGGCCTTTCTAGCCGGCGCTGGCCCTGCCCCCCGTCCCTTACCACGGCCTCGTTGCCAGGTTGACGGAATGGCCCTTACCGGACCTGCGATCTCCCCGGTTGAATTTCCTATGCGCATGGCCCCTTCCGGACCTACAATCTCCCCGCTTGAATTTCCTATGCGCAGTCCCTATCGACGATATCGGGCAATTCCTCGGCCTCCGGGCGGTGCAAGACCTCGCTGACATTGAGCCCGACAACCTGACTGCCAACGCTGAACTTGCGGCGGCAGGCGGATATCGCTCGCTGTCGCCAGGCTCGACGAGCGCCTGATGATCGGGGCAGACACGGTTCTTCGGAAGACGCCGGCTGGCCGGGCCGCAGCCAGGACGAGTGCTCAGTGAAAACCCGCGCCCGCTTCGACCAGAGAGGGCATGCCTAGTGCCAAGCGCCGACCACGTCTTTCAGAGCGTCGTTCAGGCCATCGAGAGCCTCTCCGGCGACTGGGCGATCACCCATCCGCTGACTCCGGAGACCCAGCTTATCGGTGACCTTGCCATCAAGTCCCTCGACCTCGTGGTGCTCGCCAGCAGCATGGTGAAGAGGTACGGGCCCATCCCGTTCGATCGGCTGTACGCGAGGATGGAAGATGCGCCGCCCAAGGAGCGCGACCTCACGATCGCGGAGTTCGTCGAGTTCGTGCGCCGGAACGCCCCTCGCCGCACACCCGCCACCAATGCCCAAGGCTGAGATCCCGAACGGGACAGCGCTTCACTACCAGCAGGTGGGGGCCGGACCGGACATCGTCATGGTCCACGGTCTCGGCGGCAATCTCGCCACCTGGCACCTCAAGATCGCCCCGATGCTCTGGGACCGCTACCGCATCCTGACTTACGACCTGAGAGGTCACGGCTACAGCGACCTCACGCCCGACGGCTACACGTGCACGAACCTCGCCACGGACCTCAAGCTGCTCCTGGACTACCTCGGCGTTGAGCGCGCCGATATCGTCGGTCACAGCTACGGCGCCGACATCGCCCTCTACTTCGCCTATCTCTATCCGGAACGCGTGAGACACGTCGTCCTCATCGAGGCGATGGTCCCCGCCCTCGTCCCCACCATCACGCGCGCGCAGTTCGAACGCGCCGACTGGGCGGCCACCGTCCTCGAAAAGATGGGCATACCGATCCCCGACGACAGGCGTTACGATGCGGAGTACATGCTCCGCGAGGTGATGAAGCACCCGATCAGGTGGGGGCCTCTCAAAGACATGCCGGCGCGATGGACGACCGACCACATGATTGAGCTCTACGGCGCTACGACGATCCTCAAGGATGCGCTCGACATCGGAGCGCTGACCACCGATCAGCTCGAGACGATCCGCGTCCCGGTACACCTGGTTTACGACCGCGGCTCCACCCTCTGGCGCCAGGCCTATCGCCATCTCAACCGATCGCTGCCCAACGTCACCTCCACGCTCCTGCCCACCGGTTCGAAGGAGATCGCCCACTTCTCTCCCCTCGAGAAGCCCGAGGCCATCACGGAACAAATACTCTTTGCCATCACTCAGCATGGGAAGGCCCGACCCCGATCCGCTCCGGCAGGCAGGCTGTCTCGGACGACGCACCGATCGGCGTAGTTGGCGACGCATGCGCCGGCGCCCGTCCGCCCCTCGTTGCCAGGTTGACGGAATGGCACTTGCCGGACCTACAATCTCCCCGCTTGAATTTCCCATGCGCTGATCAGAGGAGATATTGCCGTGGCGGCAAGCGATCCAAGGAAAACGCCGTTGAACGAGTGGCACCGCGATCAGGGCGCGAAAATGGTGGATTTCGGCGGATGGGACATGCCGGTACAGTATGAAACCGGAATCCTCCAGGAGCACCTTGCCACACGCAGGTTCGGCGGCCTCTTTGATGTCAGCCATATGGGCCGGTTCCGGTTCACAGGCGCGCACCAGATCCGGTTCTTGCAGCATGTGCTTTCCAACAACGCGGAAGCCCTCGAACCGTGGCAGGCGCAATACACGTTGATCCCGAATGAGAACGGCGGCCTTATCGACGACGCCTACCTCTACCGGTTTGGCGAGGCCGACTACCTCCTGGTCGTGAATGCGTCCAATGCAGAAAAGGACTGGCGTCATTTCCAGGAGCAGGCGAAGAGCCTTCCCGGCCTGATCATGGAGAACCACTCGGAACGGCTTGCCATGATTGCCTTCCAGGGTCCCCTTGCAGGCTTGATTCTGGAGGGCTTGATCGAGAGCGGGACGATGCCGAAGCCATTCCGCAATGCGCTGTCCAAGGTGACGATTGCGGGCACGGAAGTGCTGGTGGGGCGGACCGGCTACACGGCAGAGCCCATTTGCTTCGAATTGTTCGTGCCCGCGGATCAGGCGGTTCGCTGTTGGACCAGTCTCCATGAGGCCGGCAAAGACCGGGGAATCCTGCCTGTCGGGCTGGGGGCCCGAGATACGCTCCGCCTGGAGGGCGGTCTGCCGCTGTATGGCCATGAGTTCGGCATCGATCCCGAAGGGAGGGAGATACCGGCGTTTGCTTTCCCCCTGACCAGCATCGCCGTGAGCTTTTCCGAGCGCAAGGGAGACTTCATCGGCCGCCTCGCGCTGGCCCGGCAGTTCGAGCAGGTGAAGCTCCTGCTGGAGGGGCGGTATGAACATACGGACGTGCTTCCGCGCCGGATACGACCGCTGGCAGTCATAGACAGGGGAGTCGTTCGCCAGGGGGATCCGGTTTTCATCGACGGCAGGAAGGTCGGGGTTGTGACCAGTGGCACGGTCGCTCCCTACTGGAAGCTGCGGGGCGAGGGATCGACCATGGAGATCACCGCCGAGAGCGAGCGCCGGGCGATAGCCATGGCCTATGTGGATGCAGCCCTGATGCACGATCAGGAGGTCGAGGTGATCGTGCGGGAGCGCCCGCTGAAGGCCCGCATCGTCCGCTGGCACGGCAGGTCGGAGGCGCCGCCCTTTTTCCGCCCGATCCCGGCCGGCTGGCATAAACCGGAGCGCACCCCGGCAGTAGGTGAAGGCCGGGAAAAGGCCGGACTGGTCCTCCAGAAAGCGCTGCAGAACCACGAGTGGCGCCAGCGTCGCTGCATCAACCTGATCCCGTCCGAGATGACACCCTCTCCGCTGGTGCGCATGCTTCAGGTGTCCGACCCCGTGGGGCGCTATGCCGAGCACAGGGAGTTCCAGGCATTTCTCGACCAGGACGTCTTCTACTATCAGGGCACGGATTTCATCGCCTGGGTCGAAGACCGCCTTATGGCCGAGATGGCGCAGTTCATGGGGTGCCCACTGGTGGAGGCCCGGGCAATCAGCGGCCAGATGGCCAATATGACGGTATTCAGCGCCATGGTGGATTGGAAGAACCGGCTCGACCGGCGCCGCGAATCGGATCGCATCCGGCTCGCCATGAACAACCACATAACCTATGGCGGGCATCTGAGCGCCCAGCCGATGGGGGCGCTCCGCGATTACATCGCCAAAGATCCCGTCACCGAGCGATACGCCGTCGTCAACTTCCCGGTGTGCAGAGACAATCCCTTTCGGCTCGACGTCGCCGAAACGGCCAAGATCCTCGAACAAACGCATCCGGAGATAATCATCCTCGGCAAGAGCATGGTCCTCCATCCGGAACCTGTGGCAGAAATAAAGAAGTTGATCATGGACAGGAAGGACCGGCCCATCATCATGTACGACATGGCGCACGTTCTGGGACTGATCGGGCCGCACTTCCAGGAGCCATTCAAAGAGGGCGCCGATGTCGTCACCGGCTCCACCCACAAGACCTTCTTCGGAACCCAGCGCGGGATCGTCGGGATGAACGCCCGGGAAGATGCACCTGAGTATGAGCTCTGGAACGCAGTGCGCCGCCGTGCTTTTCCGGGCATGACAAGCAACCATCATCTCGGCTCGCTCCTGGGGCTCCTGATGGCGGCGATCGAGATGAATGCCTTCAAGGAAGCCTACCAGCCGCAGGTCATTGCCAATGCCAAGGCCTTTGCCCGCGCCCTGAAGGAACAGGGACTGGATGTCCAGGGTGATCCTGCCGTGAGCTTCTCGGAGACTCACCAGGTGATCGTCAAGGTCGGTTATGCCCGGGGATGCGAAGTGGCCCGGGACCTGGAACGGAGCAACATCATCGTGAACTATCAGGCGATCCCGAGCGACGAGAGCTTTACCGCCAGCTCGGCCCTTCGCCTGGGCGTGTCCGAAATGACCAGGTTCGGGATGAAGGAAAAGGACTTCCGCTCATTTGCCGGGATTTTCGCCGACGGCGTCAGAGGCAAGGGCGTGGGTGAGGAGGTCGCCAGATTCCGGCAGAACTTCCTCACCATGCACTATTGCTTCGATGGCAAGGACCTGGAGGAGCAAAGGACAAAGCTGCTCTCGACCTTCTAGGTGCGGCACGATGGCATGCGATCCGACGGCCCTGATGACGAGCGTCTGCCTGATTGCCGGAGTGATTGCGGGGAGAGGCGCCGCGCCGGCCTCGCCCGCGCCGCCGGGAGGCGGCTACGCGGACCTCCTGACCTTCTACAAGAGCTTCCGCGCGTTCCAGAAACCGAAAGTCGCCGGCGGCGTGCCGGACTACACGCCCGCCGCGATGGCGGCGCAGCAGGAAGAGCTCGAGGCCTACAAGAAGCGCCTCGCCGCGATCGACCCGGGCGCCTGGCCCATTCCACAGCAAGTCGACTACCAGGTCGTCCGCGCGGAGGTGAACGGCCTCGACTTCGACCTCCGGGTGCTCAAGCCCTGGGCCAACAATCCCGCCTTCTACGTGACCTTCTTCCCCGAGGAGAGCGACCAGCCCAAGCGCGAGGGTCCCTTCGCCGAAGGCGCCGTCGAGCTCTGGAGCTACACGCTGCCGTTCTCGAAGGGCGCCGCCGCGCGGATCGGCGCCGGGGTCCGGACGATCCCCGCGCTCCTCGCCCAGGCGAAGACCAACCTGACAGGCTCAGGCCGGGACCTCTGGATCTACGGCGCGAAGAGCGTGCGGCGGCAGAGCGCCGACCTCGCCGCGCTCGCCGCCAGGCTCGACCTGTCCCATGCCCCCCTCAAGGCCGACCTCGACCGCGCAAGGAACGCCACGGACGACTTCGCGGGGTGGCTCGAAAGGCAGGCGGCGGCGAAGATCGGGCCCTCCGGCGTCGGCATCGAGAACTACAACTGGTACCTCAAGAACGTCCAGCTCGTCCCGTACACCTGGGCCGCCGAGGTCGAGCTCATGAAGCGCGAGCTCGGGCGGTCGACCGCGCTCCTCGCCATGGAGGAGATCAGGAACGCGAAGCTCCCCACTCAGGTCGTGGTCGCCAGCGCCGCCGAGTACGACCGGCGATTCAACGACGCCGTCACCGAGTACATGGCTTTCCTCGAAGACCACGAGATCCTCACGATCAAGCCCTGGATGGACGGGGCCCTGCGCGAGCGGATCGGCCGCTACGGGCCGGGCCCGCTCGAGTTCTTCGGCGAGATCGACTACCGCGACCCCGAGGTGATGCGGACGCACGGGTATCACTGGTTCGACAAGGGCTGGATGGTTCACGAGACCTCGCCCAACCCGATCCGCCGCGACGTGCGCCTCTACAATCTCGACAACACGCGGACCGAGGGGCAGGCTACCGGATGGGAAGAGCTGATGATGCAGGCCGGCATGTTCGACGCGCGGCCCCGGTCGCGCGAGCTCGTCTACATCCTCATCGCCCAGCGCGCCGCGCGGGCCCTCGGCGACCTCTTCATGGTCGCGAACCTCATGGACCTCGAGGAGGCCTCCACCTTCGCCTGCGCGAACACACCGCGGGGCTGGCTCTCGCTCGAGGGCAGGCTCGTCCGCGCCGAGCAGCACCTCTACATCCAGCAGCCCGGGTACGGGACGAGCTACCTCATCGGGAAGATGGAGATCGACGCGCTCCTCGCCGACCGCAAGCGGCAGCTGGGCGACGGGTTTCGCTTGAGAGAGTTCATGGACACTTTCAACAACGTGGGCCTCATCCCGGCGTCTCTCGTCCGGTGGGAAATGACCGGGAGGAAGTCGCCCGAGCTTGATAAGATGCTGACGCACCAGGCACCTGGCGACAGGCGGGCCCCCTGATGATCGACCTCCAACGTCATTGCACCCGGCTCGTCGCGGTCTGCATCGTGCTCGCCTCGGCGACGGCCGCGCTGCCGGCGCAGGAGGCATCGCCACCCGCAGAGCCGGCCGCTTTGCCTTCGAGCTGGTCGTTCAACGTCTCCGCCTTCGACTACTTCATCCCGGACGAGGATGACGTCGGGCTCGGCATTGTCACGGCGGATCGCGGTCCGATCCATCTCGAGGGGCGCTACAACTACGAGGCCGAAGGGACCGGCTCCGTCTTCTTCGGATGGACCTTCTCGATGGGCGACAAGGTCGCCGTCGACGTGACGCCGATGCTGGGAGGGGTGTTCGGCGAACTCTCGGCCATCGCCCCGGGTGTCGAGCTGAACCTGGACTGGAAGCGCCTGAACTTCTACTACGAGGGCGAGTACGTCCTGGACCTCGAGGACGACGAGGGAGACTTCGTGTACGGCTGGTCCGAGCTGACCTGGGCGCCCGCCGACTGGTTCCGCGCCGGCATGGTCGGGCAGCGCACCCGGCTGTACGACACCGGCCTCGACGTGCAGCGCGGCCTGTTGATCGGCTTCACGCACCGCTGGCTGGACGTCGCCGGCTACTTCTTCAACCCGTCGAGCGACGACGCGTTCACGGTGGTGTCACTGTCCGTGGATTTCTAGGGCGCGGACGGCGGCGCGGCGGGGATGCCGGGCGGGGCGCGTGGCGGCCAGGCGGCCTCCCCGCGGGAGAACCACTTGGAGTTACGGGTGGGCGATCGGCAGCCGGGAATTCTCGCGTTCGAAGATGGCCTTGATAACGTCGCCGTCGGA
>Ga0210377_10001079_pt1 | contig 25355 bp, 23 predicted proteins | sample PLM4_65_b1redo_FD_155480 | JGI IMG/M metagenome (GOLD analysis project Ga0210377, IMG submission 155480) | Groundwater sediment microbial communities from an aquifer in East River, Colorado, USA - PLM4_65_b1 redo | ecosystem: Environmental > Terrestrial > Soil > Riparian zone | place: USA: East...
GGAGAAGATGGCCGAGGGCAAGCTCAGGAAGTTCTTCGAGGAGCGGGTGCTGCTGGAGCAGCCCTACGTGAAGGACGACAAGCAGAAGGTGGGCGACCTGGTCAAGGCGGTGTCCGGCAAGGTGGGTGAGAACGTGGTCGTCCGCCGGTTCGCCCGCTTCGAGGTCGGAGGCGACTGAGTGGAAGGCCTCACGTTCCGGCGGGTCCTCCTCAAGCTGTCCGGCGAGTCCCTGGCCGGCGAACGGGGGTCGGGCATCGACTTCACGGTGGTGGACCGCCTGGCCGAGGAGGTCAAGGCGGTCCATGCGCTGGGCGTGAGCCTCGGCCTGGTGCTGGGCGGGGGGAACATCGTCCGCGGCGCCGTGGCCAGCCAGGAAGGCATGGACCGGGTTTCGGCCGACTACATGGGGATGCTGGCTACGGTGATCAATGCGCTGGCCATGCAGGACATCCTCGAGAAAAAGGGCGTCGAGACCCGGGTCATGACGGCCATCCGGATGGAGGAGCTAGCCGAACCCTATATCCGCCGGCGCGCCCAGCGACACCTCGAGAAGGGCCGGGTCGTGCTGCTCGCGGGTGGCACCGGCAACCCGTATTTCTCCACGGACACCGCGGCGGTGCTGCGGGCCCTCGAGATCGAGGCCGACCTGTTGATCAAGGCGACCAACGTGGACGGGGTCTACACCGCCGATCCCAAGCAGGACCCCACTGCGACGTTCCTACCCGAGTTGACCTTCCAGGAGGCCATCGTCCGGGGTCTCCGGGTGATGGACGCCAACGCGTTCGGCCTTTGCAAGGAGAACTCCTTGCCCATCGTCGTGATGAACGTCAACCAGCAGGGCGCGATCGCCCGGGTGCTCCGGGGCGAGCGCGTCGGCACGCTCGTACGATGACGACCCCTCCCATCGCCGATCTCGAGAAGGCCGCCCGGGACCTGATGACCAGGGCGGTGGACGGCACCAAGCGCGAGCTGTCCACGATTCGCACCGGCAAGGCCACCACCAGCCTGCTCGACACGGTGAAAGTGGAGGCCTACGGGCAGCACCTGCCGCTCAACCAGGTGGCCAGCGTGTCCGCGCCCGAGCCGCGCCTGCTCATGGTCCAGCCTTGGGACAAGAAGCTGGCGGGGGCCATCGAGAAGGCCATCCTCGCGTCGGATCTCGGCCTCAATCCCGCCAGCGACGGGACCCACATCCGGGTGCCGCTGCCCGCGCTCAACGAGGAGCGACGCAAGGACCTCGTCAAGGTGGTGCACAAGCTGACCGAGGAGGGGCGGATCGCCATCCGCCACGCCCGCACGGATACGCTCGCCAAGGTGAAGAAGCTCGAGCACGTATCGGACGACGACAAACGTCGGGCGGAAAAAGACCTCCAGAAGATGCACGACGACGCCATCCACCAGATCGAGGCGCTGCTCAAGGGCAAGGAAGCCGAGATCATGGAGGTTTGACGGCCAGCGCGCTGCCCCGCCGTATCGCCGTCGCCGCGGTGGCCATTCCCATCGCCCTGGGCCTGGTCTGGCTCGGGGGGTGGCCCCTCGTCGGCGGCGTGGCCGCCCTGGCGGTCCTCGGCGTGGGCGAAGTGTTCCGGCTCGCCCAGGCCCGCGGCATCCGCCCGCTGGCCCCGCTCGGGTACCTCGCGGCGCTGGCCGCCCCCGTCCTCGCCTATGGCCTCTCAGGCCCTCCCGCCCTCCCGCTGTTGGTCGTCCTGTTTGCCGGGGTGGGGTGGTTCCTGGCGGTCATGGTGGACGCGGTGCAGCGGCGCGCGCCGGACCAGGGGCCCCTCGGGGCCGTGACGGTCACGGTCTTCGCGCCGTTGTACGCTGGGGCACTCCCCTCGTTTCTCATCGCGCTGCGACACGCCGGCGGCCATGACCGGCCGGCGGCCACGGCGCTCGTGTTCCTGCCGCTCGTGGTGGTCTGGGCGTGCGATTCCCTGGCTATGGCCGGCGGGGCCGTGATCGGCGGACCCAAGTTCGCGCCGGTCATCAGCCCCAAGAAGACCTGGGCCGGTACGATTACCGGGAGCCTGGCGGCGACGGCGGTGGCGCCGCTCTACGGGTGGCTGGTGCTCCGGCCCGCCGGCATCGAGATCGGTTTCGGACGGTTGGCCGTGCTGGGCCTCGTCGTCTCGGCCCTGGGGCAGGTGGGCGACCTCGCCGAGTCCCTGTTCAAGCGGGAGGCCGGGGTCAAGGACTCGGGGTCGTTCTTTCCGGGGCACGGCGGCGTCCTGGACCGGCTGGACTCGCTCTACTGGGCGCTGCCGGCGGCCGCGGCCCTGCTGGCGGCATACGGCGTATGACGGTCGGGGTCGCCATCCTGGGCTCAACCGGCTCCATCGGCACCTGTGCCCTCCGGGTGTTGGAGCGCCATCCCGATCGCTTCCGGGTGGTGGCCCTCACCAGCCACACGTCGGTGGACACCCTCGCCCGGCAGGCCGCGGCGGTCGGCGCTCCGTTTCACGGCTCCGTGACGGCCGACGGCCCCGACTGCCTGGTCGAGGCGGCCACCCATCCCGAGGCCGACATCGTGATCAACGCGGTGGTCGGGGCGGTCGGGCTCGAGGCCACCCTGGCGGCCCTCGAGGCGGGCAAGCGGGTGGCGTTGGCCAACAAGGAGTCGCTGGTCATGGCCGGCGAGCTGGTGTTGCGCGCGGCAGCCCGGGGCGGCGGGGAGATCCTCCCGATCGACTCCGAACACAGCGCGGTGCTCCAGTGTATCAGCGGCCATCGGGCTGCCGTCGCCCGCCTCATCCTGACCGCGTCGGGCGGACCCTTTCGTGACTGGCCCGCCGACCGCGTGCGCGGCGCGACGGTGGCGGAGGCGCTGCGACATCCGACGTGGCGCATGGGACGGAAGATCACGGTGGACAGCGCGACGCTGGCCAACAAGGCGCTCGAGGTGATCGAGGCGCACTTCCTGTTCGGCCTGGCGTACGACGCGATTGACGCCGTGGTCCACCCGCAGTCCATCGTGCACGGGTTCGTGGAGTTCGTGGATGGCTCGATCCTGGCCCAGATGGGATACCCCAGCATGGAGCTGCCCATCCTGTACGCCCTGACCCATCCCGACCGCGTGCCCGACAGCGGCGTCCGGCGCTACGACCCGGTGGCCGCCGGCGCCCTCACCTTCGAGCCCGTGCGTCCCGAGGCGTTCCCCACGTTCGCGCTGGGTGTGGCGGCGGGGCGCGCCGGCGGAACTGCCCCGGCGGTCTTCAACGCGGCCAACGAAGTAGCCGTGGCGGCGTTTCTGACCGGACGGATCACCTTCGGCCGCATCCCCGAGCTGATCGACCGCGCCCTGTCGGCCCACGCGACCGAGCGCGCCGAGTCCCTCGACGCCGTGACCCTGGCGGACCGGTGGGCCCGGGCGCACACCGAGGCGGCGACGGCCCCGTGACCACCGTGCTGGCACTGGTCATCGTCCTCGGGGTCGTGATCTTCGTCCACGAGCTCGGGCATTTCCTGGCGGCCAAGGCCGTCGGCATCGGCGTGCCGCGCTTTTCCATCGGGTTCGGACCGCTCACGCCGCTGCGGTTCAAGCGGGGCGAGACCGAGTTCGTCGTCTCGTGGATCCCGTTGGGCGGCTACGTGAAGATGGCCACCCGCGAGGAAGAGGGCGGGGCGTCGGCCATCGAGGGCGGAGACGCCGCGGGCTTCCCGCCGCACCGGCTGTTCGAGAACAAGCCCCTGTGGGCCCGGGCCGTGGTGCTCTCGGCCGGCGTGCTGATGAACGGCGTGCTCGCCTGGGGGATCTACACGGGCCTCGCCGTCGCCGGCACCCAGGTCGAAGAAGCGGTGACGCGCCTGGCCGAGGTGGACACCACCGCGCTGCCGGCGGCGACCGCCCTGGCCCGCGTCCCGTTCGGCAGCACGATCGTTCGGGTGAACGGCGACACGATCGCGTCGTGGAACGATCTGGAGGCGGCCCTCCTCGACCCGGGTCGCGACCGGCTCCGGTTCGATTTCGCGGGCGGGGTCGAGCCCGTCATCGTGCACATCCCCGGGACGGATCCCGAGGCCCGGCTGCGGTTGTTGACCGCGCTCCAGCCTCTGCGCGAGACCCTGATCGGCCGGGTCGAGCCGGGTTCACCCGCGGCGGGCGCCGGCCTTCAGCCGGGCGACCGCATCGTGCGCATCGACGACGACACGGTGCGCTACTGGGGTGAGATGCAGCGGCTGGTACAGCCGCGGCCGGGCCAGACGCTGCGGGTGCGCCTGGAGCGGGACGGTACCCCGCTCGAGCTGACGGTGATGACCGATTCGGCGGAGGTGCGCGACGCCGGCAGCGGCCGCCCCCGCACGATCGGGGTCCTCGGCGTCTATCAGCAGGACCAGACCCGCCGGGTGGAGTACACCCTGGCCGGCGCCGTGGCGGAAGGATGGCGCCAGACCACGTTTCACGTCCGGCTGGTGCTGGTCACCGTGCGGGGACTGGTGCTGGGCAGCATCTCACCCAAGGAGCTGGCCGGCCCCATCGGCATCGGCCAGCTGTCCGGTCAGGCGGCGCGAGCCGGCGCCGTGCCGTTCCTGACCCTGATCGCCTTCATTTCGATCAATCTGGCCGTGTTCAACCTGCTCCCCATTCCGGTGCTCGACGGCGGGCACCTCCTGTTCCTGTTCCTGGAGGGGTTGCTGGGCCGGCCGGTGTCCACCACGGTCCGGCTGCGTCTCACGCAGGTGGGGATGGCGCTGCTGCTGGCCCTCGTGGTCCTGGTGATGTACAACGACGTACTGAGATTGTTTGGGGTCCGGTAGGAGACAGACGAACAGCGACGACGAGGGGCGATGACCGGCGCCCGTGTCTCACCGTCGCGCCAGCATCACCACGAGCAACGCCACCAGTACCATCAGCACCACGCCGCCGATCCGCCAGAGCCAGGGGGACTGCGAGCCCCGGCCCGCCGCGCGCTCCGCCGTGGTGCGGAGCGCGGGCAGGGGGATCTCGACCGTCATCCGGCTCCCGGCCACGATCTTCCGCAGGTCCGCGGCCAGCTCGGCGGCCGACGGGTAGCGGTCATCCGGATGCTTGGCGAGGCAGCGGAGCACCACCCGCTCGAACCGATGGGACAGATCGGGCCGGCGGGCCGTGGGTGGGGTAGGCGGGTCTTCGACGTGCATCCGGGCCAGCTCGAACCAGTCGGTCGAGCGGAAGGGCAGGTCGCCGGTCGCCGCCTTGTACAGGGTGACGCCGAGCGCGTAGAGATCGCTGCGGCCGTCCAGGGTCCGGCCCTGGGCCTGTTCGGGCGAGACGTAGTGCGGCGTCCCGATGGTCATGTTCACCCCGGTCGACGTGGCCTGGCCGGCCGCTCGGGCGATACCGAAATCCGTGAGGATGGCGGCCCCGTCGCTTCGGATCAGGATGTTGTCCACTTTGATGTCCCGGTGGACCACGCCGGCGGCGTGGGCGTAGCTCAGCGCATCGGCGATGTCGATGGCGATGGCCAGAATCCGGGCTTCCGCCAGCGGGCCCTCGCGCTCCAGGATCGACGCCAGCGAGTCCGGGTAGCGGTCCATGGCGAAGTAGCTCAGGTCGCCCACCGTGCCCACCCCGTGGATCCGGACGATATGGGGGTGGTCGAGCTCGCTGGCGACCTTGGCTTCGTTCCGGAACCGGGTGGCGAACTGGGGATCGGCGGCGTACCGCGGCTTGAGGACTTTGACGGCCCCGGCCGAGCCGTTTGCGGCCCGGGCGGCGAATACCCAGGAGAAGCCGCCTTGGCCCAGGAGGCGGTCCAGCGTGTATCCTCCGAGCTCGCGGCCGACCAGTTGTTGGGGATCGAGGGTCATTGCTGGTGCGGGCTTTACATGAATCCGGGGATCGGCTAGGTTAAGAGACTGTAAGAGATAGGCATCGTTCGTCGAGTGCGCCCCGCGCACCCCAGAGGATAAGCGTTTCATGAGCGTTGACAAGCACGCAGTGGTCGCCAAGCACCGCCAGTCGGAAACGGACACGGGTTCCACGCGAGTCCAGGTCGCGTTGCTCACCGAGCGGATCAATTCCCTCACAGACCATTTTCGTGCCCACCCCAAAGATCACCACTCGCGCCGCGGCTTGCTGATGATGGTGAGCCAGCGGCGCCGCCTGCTCGAGTACATGCGGCGGGCGGATCTCGTCGGGTATCGACAGCTCATCGAGGACCTGGGCTTGCGCCACTAGGGTCCGCGCGCGGGGGCCCGGGGCGAGCGGCCCGAGCACGCCGGCCGCCCCGACCTGATCGTGGGTGCTCGCAGCAAGGACCATCATGGAACAGCGTATTGAGCGGTCGTTCGCCGGCCGGCCTCTGGTGCTGGAAACCGGGCGACTGGCAAAGCAGGCGGCCGGCAGCGCCGTCTTTCGGCATGGGGACACGATGGTGCTCGCCGCCATCACCGTCGCCGACAAGTCCTCCCAACTCCCGTTCTTCCCCCTCACCGTCGAGTATCGCGAAAAGACCTACGCCGCGGGCAAGTTCCCCGGTGGGTTCTACAAGCGTGAGGGGCGTCCCAGCGACGAGGAGATCCTCGCCGCCCGGTTGATCGACCGGTCCATCCGGCCGCTCTTCCCCGAAGGCTTCAAGAACGAAGTGCAGGTCTTCGTCTACGTCGTGTCGGCGGACCAGGAAAACGACGCGGACGTCCTGGGCCTCACGGCGGCCTCGCTGGCCATGTCCGTGTCCCGGGTGCCGTGGGGCGGTCCCATCGCCGGCGTGCGGGTGGGACGGGTGGACGGGCAGTGGGTGCTGAATCCCACGTTCAGCCAGCTCGAAACCAGCGATCTCGACATGGTGGTGGCCGGCACCGCCGACTCGATCATGATGGTCGAAGGCGGCGCCCTGGAGCTCAAGGAAGAGGAACTGGTAGACGCCCTCGCCTTCGCCCAGCGCGGCATCGCCGAGCTGATCCACCATCAACGGGAGCTCATCAGCGCGGCCGGCCGGCCCAAGATGGCCTATACCCCCGTCCAGCCGCCGGCCCAGGTCGCCGCGCGGGTGCGCGAGGTCGCGGCCCATCGGGTGGCACAGGCGCTCAACCATCCCAACAAGGCCGGGCGGGCGGAGGCGCTGGCGGCGGTGCGGGCAGCGGTGGCGGAGGAACTCGCCGCCGAGCTGCCCGAGCACCTGGAGCCCATCAGCGCCACGCTGGACGAGCTGGAATACGAGGCCATGCGCCGCCAGGTGCTGGAGCGGGGCGAGCGGGTGGACGGCCGCGCGGCGGACGTGGTGCGCCCCATCACCAGCGAGGTCGGCCCGCTACCCCGGACCCACGGCTCGGCCCTCTTCACCCGCGGGGAAACCCAGGCGCTGGTCAGCACCACGCTGGGGACGGTGTCGGACGAGCAGCGCATCGACAACATCGACGTCGCCCAGGAGACCAGCAAGAGCTTCATGCTGCACTACAACTTCCCGCCGTTCTCGACCGGGGAAGTGCGCCCGATACGGGGCACGTCGCGCCGCGAGATCGGGCACGGCGCGCTGGCGGAGCGGGCGCTGCAGGCGCTGTTGCCGTCGTACGACTCGTTCCCCTACACCATCCGGGTGGTATCCGAGATCCTGGAATCCAACGGCTCGTCGTCCATGGCGAGCGTCTGCGGGGGTTCGCTCGCGCTCATGGACGCCGGGGTGCCCATGAAAGCGCCCTGCGCCGGCGTCGCGATGGGGCTGATCAAGGAGGGCGACCGCGTCGCCATCCTGACGGATATCCTGGGGTCGGAAGACCACCTGGGCGACATGGACTTCAAGGTCGCCGGGACCCGGGACGGCGTCACGTCCATCCAGATGGACATCAAGATCACGGGGCTCGCGCTGGACATCATTCGCGACGCGCTGGCCCAGGCCCGTCGCGGCCGGCTCCACATCCTGGACGAGATGGCCAAGACGCTGGCCACCCCCCGGCCCACGCTGTCCCGATTCGCGCCCCGGATCCTCACGATTCACGTGCGGCCGGACAAGATCGGGGACATCATCGGACCTAAGGGGAAGGTCATCCGCAGCATCCAGGAGGCCACGGGGGCCGAGATCAACGTGGAGGACGACGGGGTGGTGACCATCTCGTCGGTGGACGGGCCGGCGGGCGAACGGGCCCGGGACATGATCGCCGCCATCGTGCAGGAGCCCGAGGTGGGCAAGGTGTACGAAGGGGTGGTCAAGAGCACGACCGCCTTCGGGGCGTTCGTGGAGATCATGCCCGGCACCGAAGGTCTGCTCCACATCTCCGAGCTGGCCCACGGCCGCACCGAGCGCACCGAGGACGTGGTGAAGAAGGGCGACCGGGTGAAGGTGAAGCTGCTGGAGGTCGACAGCCGCGGAAAGATGCGGCTGTCCCGGAAGGCGCTGCTCGAGCAGGACTGAGCTGGTGCGCACCGTCAGGCTCGACGAGGGCCTCTTCCGCACGGACGCGGACAACGGAGTCGTCGTCCTCACCGAAGCGCTGCCGACCGTGCGGTCGGTGGCGCTGGGCATCTGGGTCCGGACCGCCTCGGCCCACGAGGCGCCCGCCCAGATGGGTGTGTCCCACCTGCTCGAGCACATGGTCTTCAAGGGCACCGAGCGCCGGAGCGCCCGCGACATCGCGTTCGAGCTGGAGACCCGGGGCGGCAGCCTCGATGCCTTCACCTCCCGGGATCACACCTCCTATCAGGCGCGCTCGCTGGACGAAGATCTGCCGCGCGCGCTCGACGTGCTCACCGACCTGGTGCGCCACCCGGCGCTTCGGGCGCCGGATCTCGAGCTGGAGCGGAAAGTGGTGCTGGAGGAGATCAGCACGGTCGAGGATACCCCCGACGACCTGATCTTCGATCTGCACGCCCGAACGCTGTGGCCCCACCACGCGTACGGCTTCCCCATTCTCGGCACCCGCGCCACGGTCTCGTCGCTCGCGACCGCCGACCTCCGCGCCCTGCACGCCCGGGCCTACCACCCGCGCCACGTGGTGATCGCGGCGGCCGGACGGCTCGACCACGAGGTCTTCCTCAAGCTGCTGGCCCGCTGCGGCTGGTTCACGTTCCCGCCCGGACCCGAACCGGCGGACGTGGTGCCGGAGGCGGCGGCCCGGGGCGAGAACCTCAAGGTGGCGCGGGACGGGGCCCAGACCCACGTCGTGCTGGGGACGGACACCTTCCCGTACCGCGACGGCCGGCGGTACGCCCTGCTGCTGCTCAACAACGTGCTGGGCGGGGGCATGTCCAGCCGGCTGTTCCAGCGGGTCCGCGAAGAGCTGGGGCTGGCCTACGCGGTGTACGCGTTCCAGTCGTTCTACCGGGAGGGTGGTGTCACCGGGGTCTACGTGGGGACGCATCCGTCCACCGCGGCGCGCGCGGTGGACGAAATCGGGAGCGAGCTCGGGCGCCTGGCGCGCGAGGGCCTCGCCGCCGATACCCTGGCCGAGGCCAAGCAGCAGCTTAAGGGCCAGGTGACACTTTCTTTAGAAAACCCGTCCGCGCGCATGTACCGGCTGGCGGGGTTCCCACTGCACCACATAACGTACCGGACGATTGACGAGACGCTGCTCGAAATCGACGCAGTGTCGCGGGACGACCTCGCGGCCGTCGCGGCGGAGTTCCTGCATCCCGAGCGGCAGACCACGGTCTGGCTCGGACCTCACTGACCGACACGAGGGCATGGCCCATGATCATCGGGGTCCCCAGGGAGATCAAGACCAACGAGAATCGCGTGGCACTGGTGCCGGCCGGTGCGGAGGCGCTGGCGGCCGAGGGGCATACGGTCCTCGTTGAGGGGGGCGCGGGGGAGGGAAGCGGGTTCGCCGACGAGCAGTACCGCGGCGCCGGCGCGACGCTCGTCGCCAAGGTCGACGACCTCTGGGTCCGCGCCGAGATGATCCTCAAGGTCAAGGAACCCATCAAGCCGGAATGGCCCCGGATCCGGAAGGGACAGGTCCTCTTCACCTACTTCCACTTCGCCGCCGACGAAGAGCTGACCCACGCGCACCTGAAGACCGGGTGCATCGCCATCGCGTACGAGACGGTGCAGCTCCCGTCCGGCGAGCTGCCCCTGCTCACCCCCATGAGCGAGGTGGCGGGGCGGATGGCGGTGCAGGAAGGCGCCAAGTACCTGGAGAAGCTCCTGGGCGGTCGCGGCATCCTGCTGGGCGGGGTGCCCGGGGTCGCCCCCGGCCACGTCCTGGTGATCGGCGGCGGGGTCGTGGGAACCAACGCCGCCAAGATGGCGGCCGGTCTCGGGGCGAAGGTCACCATCCTGGACGTCTCGCTCGACCGGCTGCGCTATCTGGACGACGTCATGCCGGCCAACGTGGACATGGTCTTCTCCGATCGGCACACGATCCTCGAGCAGCTCAAGAAGGCCGACCTGGTGGTGGGCGCGGTGCTGGTGCCCGGGGCCAAGGCCCCGAAGCTGGTGCGCCGGGAAGATCTGAAGCTCATGCAGAGCGGGGCCGTGATCGTGGACGTGGCGGTGGACCAGGGCGGATGCGTCGAGACCATTCACCCCACCACCCACGAGGCGCCCACCTACATCATCGACGGCGTGGTGCACTACGCCGTGGCCAACATGCCCGGGGCGGTGCCGCGTACCTCCACGCTGGCCCTCACCAACGCCACGTTCCCCTACGCCCGGAAACTGGCCAAACTCGGCTGGCGGGGGGCCTGCAAGGCCGACCGCGCGCTGGCGCTGGGCCTCAACGTCATCGAGGGCAAGGTGGTGTATCCGGGCGTGGCGGAGGCGTTCGGTCTGGAACTGCACCCCCTCGAGAAACTGCTCTAACCACTCCACAGCGGGTCCCGGAGCAGGTCCCGGACCCTCGGTCTGGGGCCCGCTTTAAGTCACAATCTTGTCATAACTTAGGGCAATCGTTAACTTGAGGCGCCGTCGCAACGATCCCCGAGGACCGCCCCTGGGGATTGGCCGACCATAGCTCTAGCTTCCATACGATGCGCTGGCCCAAAGGCAAGTTCCGAAGCTGGCTGCCCGCGAACGAGATCGCCGTGGATTTGGGCACGTCCAACACGCTCATCTACGTGCGGGGCGAAGGAATCGTGCTCAACGAGCCGTCCGTCGTGGCCATGGAAAAGGGCAGCGGCCGGGTCAAGGGGATCGGGCTCGAGGCCAAGCGGATGCTGGGGCGCACGCCCGATGGCATCATCGCGGTGCGGCCGCTCAAGGACGGCGTGATCGCGGACTTCGACGTGACCGAGAAGATGCTGCGCTACTTCCTCTCGGCCATCATCAACAAGCACGTCTTCCGGGTGAAGCCCAAGGTGATCGTCTGCGTGCCCAGCGGCATCACCGAGGTGGAGAAGCGGGCGGTGCGCGACAGCGCCCAGTCGGCCGGGGCCAAAGAGGTCTACATGGTGGCCGAGCCCATGGCGGCGGCCATCGGCGTGGGGCTCCCGGTCGAGACGCCGACGGGCAACATGGTGATCGACATCGGGGGTGGCACCACGGAGATCGCCGTGATCGCGCTCTCCGGCATCGTGAGCGACACCTCCATCCGGACCGGCGGCGACGAAATGGACCAGGCCATCGTCCAGTTCATGCGGAAGAACTACAACCTGCTCATCGGCGAGCCGACGGCCGAGCAGATCAAGATCCAAATCGGCTCCGCCGCCCCGGTGGGCGAGGAGCAGGAGATGGAGGCCAAGGGCCGCGACCTGGTCTCCGGCATCCCCAAGGTGGTGCGGGTGCATTCCAGTGAGATCCGCGAGGCGATCCAGGAGCCGATCCAGCAGATCGTGGACGCGGTGCGCCGGGCCCTGGAGATCACGCCGCCCGAGCTAGCCAGCGACATCGTGGACCGCGGCATCGTCATGGCCGGGGGCGGCGGCCTGATCCGCGGGCTCGACATCCTCCTGTCGCAGGAAACGTCCCTCCCGGTGCGGGTGGACGAAGACCCCCTCACCTGCGTGGTGCGGGGGACCGGGCGCATCCTCGACGATCCCGAGAAGTACCGTTCCGTGCTGATGACCTGACCGCTCGGCATGGCGCCCGAGCGTTTTTCCTCGCGATGGGACACCCTGGCGATCGTGGTGTGCGTGCTCCTCGCGATCGCCGCCCGCGCGGTTCCGGCCTCGGTTCAGGACGCCGTGGCCTCCGCCGTCCGCCGCACGATCGCCGTCCCCCTGCTCGCCCTCGAGCACCAGACCGAGCTGCTGCGCAGCTCGCGCGCCCGGCTGCGCCGCCTGGTGTCCGAGCGCGATTCCGCCCTGGTGCTGGCGATCCGGGCCGACGCCCTGGCGGAGGAAAACGACCGGCTGCGAGAGCTGCTCGCCCTCCGGGACCGCCTCGGAGGCCGCGCGGTCGCGGCCGAGGTGCTGCGGCAGTCCGGACCGACCGCCGGTCTGACGCTGGTCCTCACCGCCGGGTCGTCGTCGGGGGTCCGCCCCCTCACGCCGATGGTGGCGCCGGGCGGTCTCCTGGGCGTGGTGCGGAGCGTGGACCCGTCGTACTCGGTCGCCGTGCTGTGGACCCACCCGGACTTCCGGGTGAGCGCCATGACCCTGGACGGCTCGGTGTTCGGCCTCGTGGCGCCGGCCCCGGCCAGCGGCCCGGAGACCATGCTGCTGCAGCTCACCGGCGTGCCCTACCGTGACCTCGTCCCGCCCGGGACCCGGCTCTACACCTCGGGGTTCGGCGGCGTCTACCCGCGCGGCATCCCCATCGGCGAGGTGCTGGGCGTGGCGCGGGAGCAGGAAGGCGTGTCCCGGACCTACCTGGTGCGCCCCGCCGTCCATCCGGGGGCCGTGGCCCACGTGATTCTCCTGGTCGCGCCCGACCTCGACGTGGCGGCCGCCTTCGAGAGCGGCGGCGGCACATGACGTGGCGGTCGGAGCGAATCCGGGTCGCCCTGGTGCTGGGCCTGCTGGCCGTCGGCCATTTCGCCCTCCGCCCCTGGCTGGGCTCCCCGCGCATCGCCCCGGATCTCCTGTTCCTGGCCGTCCTGGTCTACGCCGTGCGCACCCGGCCGGGGCGCGCCGCCGTGGCCGGGTTCCTGATCGGCCTCTTGAGCGACTCGCTCAATCCGGTCGCGTTCGGCTCGGCCATGCTGGCCTACGCGGTGGTCGGCTATCTTGCGGCCTGGGGCAAGGCGGTGTTCTTCGCCGACAATCCCGCGGTGGCGGGCGGGCTGTTCTTCGCGGGCGTGGTGATCCGGGACGTCCTGGTACTGCTGTGGGGCGGCCACGCGGCCGGCACCACGGTGTTCTGGCAACTGGCCCTCTGGACGCCGCTCCAGGCCCTCACCACCGCCATCAGTGGGGTGCTGGTGTTGCTCCTGTTCCGGGAATCGCTGCACGTGCGGGTGGGTGAATGACCTGGTTCCAGGACCATCAGATCGCCCGGCGGGCGCGCGTGGCGCGCGGCTTCGTGGTGGCGGTGGTGGGCGTGCTGGTGGTGGCGTTCTTCCGGGTCCAGATCCTCTCGTCCAGCCGCTACCAGCTCGCCTCGGAGCAGAACCGGCTCCGCACGGTACCGCTGCCGGCACCCCGCGGGCTCATTCTCGACCGGAACGGCGTGCCCCTCGCGGAGAACGTGCCGGGCTACTCCGTGGCCCTGCTGGCGTCGTCCGAGGACTCACTGGTGGCCGTGGTGCGCCGCATCGCGCCCATCATCGGCCTGGACCTGGCCGAGCTGCCCGCCATCGTCCGGCGATACCAGCGCAACGCGTACGACCCGGTCACCATCCTGCGGAACGCGCAGTTCGAGACGGTGTCCGCGCTCGAAGAGCGGCGGGTCCTGGTGCCCGGGCTGGTCGTGCAGACCGAGCCCAAGCGGCGGTATCCCTTCGACGCCGCCGTCGCCCACGTCGTCGGGTACGTTTCGGAGATCACCGAGTCGGAGCTGGGCTCGGGCGAGTTCGCCCGCGCGCGGGCCGGAACGCTGGTGGGGCGGGACGGCCTCGAGCGCACCTACGACGCGCGGCTCCGGGGGAAGGACGGGGTCCGCTTCGTGGAGGTGGACGCGCTGGGCCGGACCGTCCGCGACCAGGGGGTGGCGCCGCCGCTCGAGCCGGAGCCGGGCGAGACCATCCGGACGAGCCTCGATCTCGGGCTGCAGCGCTTCGTGGCCGAGGTGTTCCCGGCCAGCCGCCGCGGCGCGGTGGTGGTGCTCGACCCCCGGACGGGCGAGATCCTGGCCATGTACTCGTCCCCGTCGTACGATCCCAACGCGTTCATCGGCGGCATCGAGCTCGAGCTGTGGCAGCGCCTCTCCCGAGCCGAAGATCATCCCCTGATGAACCGGGCGACCCAGGCGGCGTACCCGCCCGCCTCCCCGTGGAAGCTGGTGGTGGCGGCCGCCGCGCTCAAGCGGGGCATCGTCAACTTCTCGTCGCGCATGCCCAGCCCCTGCCGCGGCGGGATCCAGTACTACACCCGGTTCTTCCGCTGCTGGAAGCTCGAGGGGCACGGCGACCTGAACTTGTCCGAGGCCATCAAGTATTCCTGCGACGTGTACTTCTACCAGCTGGGCCTCATGCTGGGCCTCGACAACCTCCTGCAGGACGCGGGACAACTGGGAATGCACGACGCGCTGGGCATCGACCTGCCCAACGAGCGGACCTCGTTCTTTCCCACCTCCAACGAATACTTCAACCGCCGCTATGGGCCGCGCGGGTGGACCAACGCGGTGACCCTCAATCTCGCCATCGGGCAGGGCGAGAACGTGCAGACGCCCATCAACATGGCGTATTTCTACGCCTTGCTCGCCAGCCCCACCGGGACCCCCCCGGTGCCGCATTTCGTGCAGGCGGACGCCGCGCCCCGCACGCTGGAGTTGTCGCTGCCCGCGGTCGCGGGACTCCGCTCAGCGCTGGTGTCGGTGGTCGAGGGCGGGACCGCCACCGCCTCGCGCATCGCCGACCTGCACATCGCGGGCAAGACGGGGACGGCGCAGAACGCGCACGGAGCGGATCACGGCTGGTTCGTGGCGTTCGCCCCGGCCGAGGCGCCCGAGGTGGTGGTGGCGGTGATCGTGGAGTTCGCCGGGCATGGGTCGTCCATCGCACCGATGGTCACCCGCATCATCGCCCGCCATCTCCAGAGCACCGCGGCCGAGGGGCTCGACGGGCGGCTGGTGATGCCCGAAGACACCGCGCCCGAGGCCGTGCCCATTCTTCCGCAGGACCGCACCGGTGGCCGCACAGGACCGGGGATTCGATAGGACGCTGCTACTGGCCGTCGCCGGGCTCCTGGTCGCGGGGGTCGCGGCGCTCTATTCGGCCGGCCAGACGGACGTGCCCACAGCCGCCGCGCGCCTCTGGGAGCGCCAGCTGGTCTTTCTGGGCCTGGGGACGCTCGGCGGGGTCCTGGTCTACCGGATCTCGCCGCGCCTGCTCGAGTGGAGCACGCCGTTCCTCTACGCCACCGGCCTCGTCCTGCTGGTGCTCACCCTGGTGATCGGTACGGGGGCGGGCACCGCCGCGGGCACCAAGTCGTGGCTCACGATCGCGGGCACGCGCCTGGGCCAGCCGACCGAGCTGGCCAAGCTGGGTGTCATCCTGATGCTGGCGCGCCACCTGGGAAGCCGGCGCGAGCCGCCCAACTCCCTGTGGCAGCTACTCCCCGTGGGCCTGATCGTGGGCGTGCCGTTCGCGCTGGTCGGACTCCAGCCCGACCTCGGCAGCGCGATCGTGTTTCTGGGCATCATGTTCGCGATGCTCTTCTGGGCGGGCGTGAGCGGCTGGCTCCTGCTGCTGGTGGCGTCCCCGCTCCTGAGCCTCATGCTCGCGTTCTCGACCGTCACGTGGGGCGTGTGGATCGTGCTGCTCACGGTGCTGCTGCTGTGGCGGCGGCCGTACGTCCTGGAGGGCTTCACCGTCTGGATCACCAACGTAGGCGCGGGCGTCATGGCGCTGTCGCTCTGGAACCGCCTGGCGCCGTACCAGCAAAACCGCCTCCTCTCATTCCTCAACCCCGAAATCGACCCCCGCGCCACCGGCTGGCACATCATTCAGTCCAAGGTCGCCATCGGATCGGGAGGATTGCTGGGCAAGGGCTTCACCGAAGGGACCCAGAAGCGGTTGGCGTTTCTTCCCGAGCAGGCCACCGATTTCATCTACTCGGTGGTGGGCGAGGAGCTGGGGTTCGTGGGCGTCCTCGTAACCCTACTGCTGTTCGCCTGGATGCTCACGGCGTTGGTGCGGGTGGCGCGGCGGGCGACCGACGCGTTCGGCAGTCTGGTCGTGTTCGGCATCGCGGGCATGCTGTTCACCCACCTGGTCGAAAACGTGGCCATGACGATCGGATTGATGCCGATTACCGGCATCCCCTTGCCGTTCTTCTCGTACGGCGGGTCGTTCCTGCTCACCAGCTGCATCGCCGTCGCCATCGCGCTCCGGGTGTCGTGGGACGCGCGCCGGGCGGGCTACGCGGAGCTCTAGCCTCGTCCTGCTCCCGCCCTCACCCGACTCGACCTCGACCGCTCAACCGCTCAACCGCCAGGGGTGGCGAATCCCCGGCGGCGGGCCCACATTTCCGTCCCATTTCGCCTGATCCGGGAGCAGCCCCGCATGGCCTGGTTCCGCAAGGAACGACGCGAGCGCACGTCTCAACGCCAGCGGCTGGAGATCCCCGCCGATGCCTGGGACAAGTGCGAGCAATGCGGCCACATCGACCTCACCGAGAAGTTCGAGGGCAATTTCCAGGTCTGCCAGCAGTGCGGGCACCATCGGCGCATCAACGCGCAGCGCTACGTGGAGCTGCTCACCGACGCCGGGACCTTCACCGAGTTGTTCGGCAACCTGCGCTCGGTCGATACGCTGGGGTTCGAGGGGTACCGGGAGCGGTTGGCGGTGGCACATCGCAAGGCCGGCAACCAGGACGCGATCCTGACCGGCACCGCTTCGCTGAGCGGCGTGGACATCAACATCGGCGCCATGGAGTTCTCGTTCATGGGTGGGTCGATGGGGGCGGTGGTGGGCGAGAAGATCGCCCGGCTGGCCCGACGCTCGCTGGACGAGCAGATACCGCTCATCATCGTCTCGGCGTCGGGTGGCGCGCGCATGCAGGAGGGCGCGCTCTCCCTCATGCAGCTGGCCAAGACCTCGGTCATGATCGCCCAGCTCAAGGCGCAGGGCGTTCCGTTCATCTCGGTGCTCACCAACCCCACCACCGGGGGCGTGTCCGCGTCCTTCGCGATGCAGGGGGACGTGAACATCGCCGAGCCCGGGGCGGTGATCGGCTTCGCCGGCCCGCGGGTGATCAAGCAGACCATCGGTCAGGATCTGCCCGAAGGATTCCAGACCGCGGAGTTCCTGCTGGATCACGGCATGGTGGACCTGGTGGTTCCCCGGCTCGAGCTCCCGCTGGTCGTCGCGCGGCTCCTGCGCATGATGCTCCGCCGCGAGCCGCAGCCTACGCCCTGAGCCTCTCCTTCGCGGACGCCTGCCGGCTCCTGTTCCCCAGAACCGGCGGCGCCACGACATGGTCGCTCGGACCCACCCGCGAGCTGCTGGAGGTCCTGGGGCGGCCCGAGCGGCATTTCGCCGCGCTCCACGTGGGTGGCACCAACGGAAAAGGCTCCGTCGCCGTGCTGGCGGCCGAAGCGCTCCGGGCGGCCGGGCTTCGGGTTGGCCTCTACACTTCCCCCCATCTGGTGGACATCCGGGAGCGGATGCTGGTGGACGGGCGGCCGATTCCGGCCGACGCGTTCGCCCAGTGGACGGCGCGCCTGGCGCCGCATCTCGACCGCGTCGGGGCCAGCTTCTTCGAGGCGACCACCGCGATGGCCTTCGCCGACTTCGCGGCCCGCGGAGCCGACATCGCGGTGGTCGAGGTGGGGCTGGGCGGGCGCCTGGACGCGACCAACGTGCTGACGCCGGTGGCGGCGGCGGTCACGCGGATCGCGCTGGACCACGCGGAGTACCTGGGGACCGACCTCGCGGGCATCGCGCGCGAGAAAGCGGGCATCGCCAAACCGGGCGTGCCATTCGTGGTGGGGGAGGCAGACCCGGCCCTGGCGGGCGAGCTGTCACGGGCGGCCGAGGCGGCCGGCGCACCGGTGCACCGGGTCCCTCCGGAGGCCGCGTATGACGGTCCCCTGGCGCTCGCGGGGCCGCACCAGCGCCGGAACGCGGCCATCGCGCGGGCGCTGCTCGAGGCGCTCCCCCCCGGCTGGCGCCCGCCGGAACCGGCTGTCCGCCGGGGCTTCGCCCGGGCCCGGCTCCCGGGCCGCTTCGACCGGCGTGGGGCCTGGCTGTTCGACGTGGCGCACAATCCCGACGCGGTCGAGGTCCTTTTGAGGGCGCTCCGGGCCAGCCCGCCTCCCCGACCGATCCATGCGGTGGTGGGGATCCTGCGCGACAAGGACTGGCGCGCCATGCTGGCGGCGCTCGGGCCGGCGGTGGACGCGCTCTGGGTGACCGACCCGCCTAGCGCCCCGGACGGGAGACGCTGGAGCCTGGCCGAGGTCGCGGCGGCGTTCCCGGGCGCGGTTCGCGTGGAGCCGGACCTGGGGCGCGCCCTCGCCGCCGCCCGGGCCGGAGCGGGAACGGTGCTGGTCTGCGGGTCGTTTCATACCGTCGGCGGCGCGATGTCGCGCTTGCCCGGATTCGCGCCGCTCGGGTAAATTCTCTGGATGCAAGGGCAAGCCCTGCCTGGGTTCCGCGATTTCTACCCGCCCGAGGCCGCCCTCCGAAATCACATATTCGCTGTCTGGCGCGAGGTGGCCGCGCGCTACGGGTTCGAGGAGTACGACGGCCCGCCGCTCGAGTCGCTGGAGTTGTACACCGAGAAGAGCGGTGACGAGATCGTGGCCCAGCTCTACCACTTCGAGGACAAGGGCGGGCGGGCCGTGGCGCTCCGGCCCGAGATGACGCCCACGCTGGCCCGGATGGTGGCCGCCCGAGCCCAGGGCCTGAAGAAGCCCATTCGCTGGTTCTCGATGCCGCAGCTGTTCCGCTACGAACGGCAGCAGCGGGGCCGCCTGCGCGAGCACTTCCAGCTCAACATGGACCTGCTGGGAGAGGCCGGGCCACTGGCCGACGCCGAGATCATCGCCGCCGCCATCGACGTGCTCCGGGCCCTCGGCTTCGGACCCGAGGACGTGCGGGCCCGGGTGTCGGACCGCCGGGTGGTGGCGGCCCTGGTGACGCGATGGGCCGGCCTGCCCGAGGCCTCGGTGCCGGTGGCCCTCGGCGTCCTGGACAAGATCGAACGGGCCAAGCAGCCGGAGCTCGAGGCGCTGATCGTGCGCCACCTGGAGACGCAGGACGTGGCGATCCCGGCGGACGAGGCCGCGCGGCGGGTCCTAGCCATCGCCACGATCCGCGGACGCGACGCCCTGCGGGCCCGGCTGGACGAAGCGAAATGCCCGGAGGCCGGCGAGCCGCTGTTCGAAGCCATCGACGCGCTGGACGCCATGGGGCTCGGCCCCTTCGTGGACCTGGATCTCTCGATCGTGCGGGGGCTGGCCTATTACACGGGCGTGGTGTTCGAGCTGTTCGACGCCACGCGGTCGCTTCGCGCCATCTGCGGCGGCGGCCGGTACGACGACCTGCTCGCGGCGCTGGGGGGGCTGGATCTTCCCGCGGTCGGGTTCGGCATGGGGGATGTGGTCCTGGGCGAGCTGCTCAAGCGCCGCGGCTTTACCCCCCGGGGCGGACCCGCGCTCGACGCCTTTCTCGTGGCGGTGACGGCGGACGATCTGCCGGCCGTCCTGGCGTTGGCGCACCAGCTCCGCGACCGGGGCGCCCGGGTCGAGTTCCCGCTCAAGCCCCAGGGACTCGCCAAACAGCTCAAGCTCGCGGCCGCCCGTGGGGCGCGCCGCGCCGTGATGGTGGGGCCCGACGAGCGGGCGGCGGGGGAAGCGCTGGTCCGCGACCTGACCGAGGGCACCGAAACCCGAATGACCTTCGAGACCGTGATCCATGCGCTGGCCCGTTCTTCATAGCTCAGCGGCGGCCCTGGCCGTCGCGCTCTCGGCTTGTGGCGACTCCCGCAGCGAACCGCGCGTGCACTTCAACTTCGACCCACCGGCGAGTCCCGCTCCGGCCGCGCTGCTGCGCGCCGACACCATGCACGTGCGGGGGGGAAGCTGGTGGATCGATGTCGACGTCATGATGCCGCCCGGACCCATCGACGTCGCCCGGGCCACCCTGAAGCAGGTCATCGACTCGGTCGCCGCCGCCGACACGCTGGCCATCGCGGTACGGGTGACCGGGTTCGTGATGGGCCCCATCGATCCGGCCTCCCAGACCGCCGACGTCGAGCCGGCGCTCCGCGCGGTGTGGAGTCCCCCGGACTCGAGTTGGGCCGTGGGCGCGCGCCGCCGCACCTATCGCACCAGCTACACGGTCCTGCGGCGCTTCGAGTCCGGGCCGGGGCCGGGGCAATGAGCGAGAAGGGCATCACGTCCCGCGCCACCGACTTCGCCGCGTGGTACAACGACGTCATCATGCGGGCCCAGCTGGCCGACTACTCGCCGGTCCGCGGATGCATGGTGATCCGGCCGTGGGGCTACCGGATCTGGGAGCTCATGCAGGGCGCCCTGGACGACATGTTCAAGGCCACCGGGCACCAGAACGCCTATTTCCCCCTGCTCATTCCCCAATCGTTTCTGGCCCGGGAAGCCGAGCACGTCGAGGGATTCGCCCCCGAAACCGCGGTGGTGACGCACGCCGGCGGCAAGGAGCTGGACGAGCCCCTGGTCATCCGCCCCACGTCGGAAACGATCATCTACGACATGCTGGCCAAGTGGGTCCAGAGCTATCGGGACCTGCCGGTGTTGCTCAACCAGTGGTGCAACGTAGTCCGGTGGGAGCTGCGCACCCGCCTGTTCCTGCGCACGACCGAGTTTCTCTGGCAGGAGGGGCACACCGCGCACGCCACCGCCGAGGAGGCGGAGGCGGAAGCCCGCCAGATGCTGGGCGTCTACCGCGAGTTCATGGAGCGCTGGATGGCGCTGCCGGTCATCACCGGCCTCAAGACCGACTCCGAGAAGTTCGCCGGGGCGGTGCGCACCTACGCCTGCGAAGGGCTGATGCAGGACAACAAGGGGTTGCAGGCCGGCACCTCGCATTTCCTGGGGCAGAACTTCGCCCGGGCGTTCGACGTGCAATTCCAGACGGCGGGCGGCGGGATGGACTTCGTCTGGAGCACGTCGTGGGGCGTCTCGACCCGGATGGTGGGCGGCCTGGTCATGGCCCACGGCGATGACGTCGGCCTGGTCTGCCCTCCGCGGCTCGCCCCGCTCCAGGCGATCATCGTACCCATCTGGAAGGGCGAGGCCGAGCGCGCCGGCGTGGTCGAGGCGGCCACCAGCGTGCGCGACGAGCTGCGCCGCGCCGGAGTCCGGGTGGACGTGGACGTGCGGGAAGGCATGAAGCCCGGCGCCAAGTACTACGAATGGGAGGGGCGGGGAGTCCCGCTCCGCCTCGAGCTCGGACCCCGGGACCTGGCGCAGCGGCAGGTGATGGCGGCCCGCCGGACCGGGGGCAAGGCGCCGATGCCGCTGGATGGTCTGGGGCAGCAGATCGTGCGCGCGCTCGACGAGATCCAGGACGCGCTGTTCACCGCCGCGCGCGAACGCCGGGAGGCCAACTCGGTGCGCGGCGTGACCCGGGACGAGCTGATCGCCCGAATGGAAGGGCCCGGGGGCTTCGCCTACGGGGGATTCTGCGGGGACGGGGCCTGCGAGCAGGCGATCAAGGATCGCACCAAGGCCACCGTCCGGGTGCTGCCCGACCCCGAGTTCCGTTCGCCCGAAGCGCCCGCCCGGTGCGTGTGGTGCGATCGCCCCGCCCAGATGGAAGCGGTGTGGGCGCGGGCCTACTGATGCGCGACGAGCAGCTCGCCGACATCGCCGCCCGGGTCGGAACGCCGGTGTACGTCTACGACGCCGACGCCATCCGGGGTCGGTACCGGGAGCTCACGGGCGCGCTGGCCCGCGCCGGGCTCCGGGCCCAGGTGCACTATTCCGTGAAGGCCAACAGTACGCTCGCCGTGCTGGCGCTGTTCCGGTCGCTGGGCGCTGGTGCCGACATCGTCTCGGCCGGCGAGCTGGCGCGGGTGTGCGCCGCCGGATTCGACCCGGCCGATGTGGTGTTCAGCGGTGTGGGCAAGACGGCGGCCGAGCTGGAGGCGGCGCTGCGCGCGGGCGTCGGCTTGATCAACATCGAGTCCGCCGCCGAGGCGGAGCTGCTGGGGTGTCTCGCGGCCCGCCTGAAGCTCACCGCCCGCGTCGGCATCCGGGTGAATCCCGACGTCACTACCACGACCCATCCCTACACGCAAACGGGCGAAAAGGGGATGAAGTTCGGTGTACCGATCGACGAGGCCCTGACCGTCGCCCGCCGGGTGCACGCGACCCAGGGCCTCGAGCTCCGGAGCATCGGAATGCACATCGGCTCGCAGATCGAGTCCGCGGCCCCGTACGCCAGTGGCGCCGCGAAGTTGGCCGAGCTGGTGGCGGCGGTTCGGGACGCCGGCATCGGAACGCTGGCGAGCGTGGACGTCGGGGGCGGGCTGGGCATCGCGTACACCGGGGCCGAGCACCCGCTCGATCCGGCGGCGTTCGCCCGGGCCGTCGCCCCGCTGCAGGCGGCCACGGGCCTGCTCCTCCTGATCGAGCCGGGGCGGTTTCTGGTGGGGAATGCCGGCGTCCTGCTCGCCCGCGTGCTGTACCGCAAGGCGTCGGGCGGGCGCACCATTCTCGTGACCGACGCCGGGATGAGCGACCTGCTGCGCCCCAGCCTGTACCGGGCGGAACATCCCGTGCGCCTGCTCGGCGCCGGGCCGGAGGCGCCGACCGAGATCGTGGACGTGGTCGGTCCGATTTGCGAGACGGGCGACTTTCTGGCGCTGGACCGCGCCCTGCCGTGCGCCCCGCCGGGCGCGGTGCTCGCCGTCGGCGGGGCCGGGGCCTACGGGTTCGTGATGAGCTCGCAGTACAACTCCCGACCGCGAGCGGCCGAAGTCCTGGTGGACGGGCAGCGCTGGGGCGTCGCGCGGGCGCGGGAAACCCTGGACGACCTCATGAGAGGAGAGCAGGCGGAGCCGCCATGGCGGTAGCATGAGCAACCTGAACCGCGGGATCCTGATCCTGGATTTCGGATCGCAGTTCACCCAGCTCATCGCCCGGCGGATCCGGGAAGCCCGGGTGTACTGCGAGATCCATCCGCCCACGGTGACGGCCGCGTGGGTGCGGGAGCGTCATCCCCGCGGCATCGTGCTGTCCGGTGGGCCAAGCTCGGTGTACGACGACGGCGCGCCGCTGCTCGATCAGGAGATTCCGCGCCTCGGGGTGCCGATCCTGGGCGTGTGCTACGGCATGTACCTGGTGGCCCTGGCCGGCGGCGGGCGGGTCGAGCGGGCGGGACGCCGCGAGTACGGGCGCGCCGAGCTCGAGGTATGCGCCGGCGACGGGCTGTTCCGCGGCTTCGAGCCGGGCGAGCGCACGCCGGTCTGGATGAGTCACGGCGACCGGGTGACCGGACTTCCGGCGGGATTCGTGCTGGCCGCGTCGAGCGAGAACTGCCCCATCGCCGCGTTCGAACACCGCGAGCGCGGGCTCTACGCCGTCCAGTTCCATCCCGAAGTGGCGCACACGCCGCGGGGCGGCGAGGTCCTCCGCAACTTCCTGTTCGACGTCTGCGGCTGCTCCCCCGACTGGACCGCGGGCCACTTCATCGCGGACCAGGTGGCCACCATCCGCGAGCGGGTGGGCCCCCGCGCCCGGGCCATCTGCGGCCTGTCGGGCGGCGTGGATTCGTCGGTCGCGGCGCTGCTGGTGCACCGGGCCCTGGGCGAGCGGCTCACCTGCATTTTCGTGGACCACGGGCTCCTCCGCCTCCACGAGCGGGATCAGGTGGAGCACGTGTTCCACCAGCATCTCGGCCTCGACCTCCGGGTGGTGGACGCCGGCGAGCGGTTCCTCGACCGGCTTCGGACCGCGGACGATCCGGAGGAGAAACGCCGGATCATCGGCCACACGTTCATCGACGTGTTCGAGGACGCGGCCCGGCAGGTGGGCACCGACGTCGAGTACCTGGTGCAGGGCACCCTGTATCCCGACGTGATCGAGTCCTTCTCGCCCCGGGGCGGCCCGTCGGTCACCATCAAGACCCACCACAACGTGGGCGGGCTCCGGCCCGACCTGCCGTTCAAGCTGATCGAGCCGCTCCGGGAGCTGTTCAAGGACGAGGTGCGGCAGGTGGGCCGGGAGCTGGGGCTGCCCGAGGAGATCGTCGGGCGGCATCCGTTCCCGGGGCCCGGCCTCGCCATCCGCGTGCTGGGGGCCGTGACTCCCGACGCGCTCGAGACCCTGCGGCGGGCGGACGCCATCTACCTGGAGGAGATCCGCGAGGCCGGCCTGTACGACACCATCTGGCAGGCCTTCGCCGTCCTCCTGCCGGTCCGCGCGGTCGGCGTCATGGGTGACGCCCGCACCTATGAGAACGTCGTGGCGCTCCGCGCGGTCACCAGCACGGACGGAATGACCGCCGACTGGTTCCCGTTCCCGCCCGAGGTCATGGGCCGGATTTCCAACCGGATCATCAATGAGGTGCGGGGGGTGAATCGGGTCGTCTACGATGTGAGCTCGAAGCCGCCGGCGACCATCGAGTGGGAATAGAACGTGAAACGTGAAACGTGAAACGCGGCTCCGCTGGCCACTCGTTTCACGTTTCACGTTTCACGCCGCAATCCTAGAAGCTCTTCGACTCCAGCAAGGCCATGAACTCCCCCGGCTCCGCCAGCTTGCCGAGACGGTCGGGGACGTCCGCTTCCTTGGCGAACTGGGCGATCTTGCCGAGGACGGGCAGGTACTGGTTCGAGACTTCGAGGGGCGGGGCCACGATGAGGAAGAAGTTGTAGACCGGTTTCTCGTCGATAGCGCGGAAATCCACCCCGGCCGGTTTCCGCCCGAAGGCCACCCGCAGGCGGCTCACCACCAGGGACCGGCAGTGGGGGATCGCGATCCCGCGCCCGATGCCGGTGGACCCCAGGTTCTCCCGCCGCTTCAGCATCTTGAGCAGGATGCCTTCGGACTTCTCGTCCAGCCGGAGCAGCCCGATGAGCTCCTTCAAGATCTCATCCTTGGACGTGCCGGCGAGATGCAGGGAGATCGCGTCGGGCGAGAAGAACTCTTTCAATCGCATTGAGATTGGGCCCCGTGAGCCGGGCGAAACGTAACGGCCCGGCGCGCGGGGTGTCAAACCGCCGTTGCTCCCCCCGCCCGGCGGCGCGTAGATTGCGACCATGCCGCGCTTTCCGTATCCCGTGGCCGCCCGCGTGCCCCTGTTCCTGGCCCCCATGGCCGGGGTGTCGGAGCCGCCCTTCCGGCGGTTGTGCCGCCGGTTCGGGGCCGACGTGGTGGTGTCCGAGTTCCTCTCGTCCGAGGGACTGCGGCGGGGCCGGAAGAGCGTCCACGACGGGGCCTATTTCACCCAGCCCGAGCGGCCCATCGGGATCC
>Ga0210377_10001080_pt1 | contig 25354 bp, 21 predicted proteins | sample PLM4_65_b1redo_FD_155480 | JGI IMG/M metagenome (GOLD analysis project Ga0210377, IMG submission 155480) | Groundwater sediment microbial communities from an aquifer in East River, Colorado, USA - PLM4_65_b1 redo | ecosystem: Environmental > Terrestrial > Soil > Riparian zone | place: USA: East...
TTCTACGCGCATTCCGCGAACCCATTTTTAGAAGAAGCGCTTCAGGATGTCGAGGATGAGGCTCGAGACTTTGCCGAGGACCTGGGAGCGATGTTGGACGAGGTCGATTTTGCGGGCCTGTCCGAGACGGAACGGGACAGCTGGATCGTGGGTCAGAGTATCTTCAGCCAGAAAAAACAGCCGGAGACGGCGCCAGAGGAACAGCCTCTCCAACTCGCTCCAGCAGTGGCGGTTACCACTGTACAGCCCCCGGCAGCGCCAGAGCGCCTTACACCTGCAACAGAGGATATACGCGCGCCTGAACCCCCGACAGCGTCAGTACAACCTGTGACTCGGGCCCAACAACCGGGGGCACAGGAACAGAAAACACCACAGGAGGTTACCGTTGATGCGCAGGTCAGGCAGGCCAAGGACTCGCCGCTTGCAGCAGCCAAGCGCCGCCAGGAGATGCAGCAGAACGCGGTACCGATCGACCTCGAAAAGGCTCCGAAGCAAACAGTAAAAAAGAAGGTTTTCTCCGCGACCGGCGTTGTGAGCCGGGACCGGGAGGCACTTGCACGTCTTCTCACATCGTTTTGAAGGGGGTATGAAGAAATGAGAACGTTCGCATTGATAGTTCTCCTGGCATTGACAGGATGCGTGACGACCGGGCATACGGTACAAAAGGTGGATAAGTCCAAGATGGCGGAAGGGTATTATATGAAGGGATTGTCATACCTTCAGGAAAAGAATTACGAGATGGCGTCCGTTGAATTCAACCGGTCTATTCAGCACGACAGCAACTTCAAACGGTCATATTACGGCCTGGGCATTATCAGCGATTATCAAGGAAAGCTCGAAGACGCAGCGAAATACTATCAAACGGCAATCGATAAGGACCCCGATTATTCAGAGGCATACAACGCGCTTGGTGTTGTTTATTCGAAGCAGAAGAAATGGAAAGAGGCGGTCAATGCTTATAACCAGGCCCTTGCCAATAAGCTCTATACAACTCCCCACATACCGTATCTGAATCTTGGCGATCTGTACATGGAGCAGAAAGAGTACAAAAAAGCAGCTGAAGCATACCGCGAGTCCAAGCGGTTTGTCAACATCGAGTGGACCATTATCAAGCTCGGTACGGCCCTGTTTGAAGCGGAAAAGATAAAAGAAGCGATCGCCGAGTTTCAGGAGGGCGTCGGGCTTGCCCCCCAGAATGCCAATATGCGGTATAGCCTGGCCCTCGCCTACCTCAAGGCTGGGAACAAAAAGTCCGCGCTCATGGAGTTCAGGAAAGCGGCTGAACTGGCCCCGAAGAGTGACCTGGCCCAAAAGGCGAACGAGTATATCATGACCCTGAGGTGACATTGATGGGGACGATAGGACAGTATTTGCGCAGTGCGCGGGAGGCACGCGGTATAGAACTGCGTGACGCTGCGCAGCAGACGCGTATCAGTTTTAATTACCTCAGGGCACTCGAAGAAGAGGATTTTTCCCGACTGCCCGGTGAGGTTTTCGTAAAAGGTTTTCTCAAGAACTACGGGAAGTTTCTCCATCTCGATGAATTTGAGGTCATGAAGAGATATGGCGAGTCGAGGAACCAGAAGTCTGCACTACTTCCAGACACTGTAGTGGACGAGGAGCCGGCAGCGGCGGTCAGTGAACAGAAAACACCGAAGTTAACCCGAATCGAGCCGTTCCTTTGGGGAGCGGGGATTGTGATCGCACTCGTTCTCTTTGTGTTCACGGCCCTGCCCAAGCGGCATCAAAGGGAAACGCGGAAGGTCGTGACGCCTATGTCCACAGGTCAAACGGACACTGCTTCCCTCCCGCTCCCGCACACGGAAAAGCTTTACCTTGAGGTTGTAGCCATGGAAGACACCTGGCTCCTGGTGAGGACTGATAACAGTCCGCAGAAGAAAGCATTGCTGAAAAAAGACGAAAGCCTCATTTGGAGCGCCGACGAGCGGTTTCTGCTGAGCTATGGCAGCGCCAAGGCACTCAAGCTGATGCTCAACGGCCAGGAACTGACTGTGAATGAACCCGGCAACGCTGTGGTCAGGGACTTGATCATCATCGCAACAGGTATTGTGAACAGAAATATCCAGCCGGAGAAAAAATTGCCACGGAAAAAGGTCCCGCCCGCCGATCAACCACAGCAGATACAGCCTCAGGAATTGTACGGACCGCAGCAGCCTGCAACAACTACGAAGTCGCAAAAGGCTCCGCTGTTTGGCCCGCCAGCGCCGTGAGTCAACCGTCACCTGCATCGGAATATTACTAATTTGACTTAGTGCTTGTGTTGATAACATGACTTGCGGAATATGCCGTAGGTATGGTGTGAAAAAAAGCTGTTCATTCGTTATCCTGTTGATCATCTGCCTGTTCCAGCGTCACGTTCTTTCATTTAAATCCCTTTTAACTTGCTGCATCTCCGGTCCGGCAATTCTTGAACGATTATCTTATTTGATCCATCGTTCCCATATCACCATTCTCCTCACATGAGTTCCATACCAGTAGGTCTTTTTACATTGGGGACAGCGCAAGAATTGATAGTTATTCTCGTAAACATATTGTGGAACAAGGTCCCGTGCATCCTCCCGTGTGATACGATCGAGAGGCTCATTACACCCGGAACAGCGGGAGAGGGGATTAAGGAGAGATTCAAGGGGGAAAGTGGAGAGAACCTGTTCGACCTGTTGCTGTACGAGGTCGCTTTTAATGAGCAGATGGTTCGCAGCCAGGGGCCGATCTCTAAGTGCCCTGTCCCGCGTCAGGATCACGCGGTCCTGTTCCAGTGACAGGCGGAGGATCTCGTTGTCATCCAGCGTCCGGTCGTACAGAACATCGATCCCCAGGAGCCGCATCCGCTTCGCGAGCCTGCCAAGCATTACATCGGCTATAAATTTCATGGTTTGAGTTTGCCACGGTGACACAGAGGCACGGAGAACATAACTTCTCTATCCGGAGTTTGGAGCGTATCAGAAATATGACGCTTGTGATTGGACATTTGAAGCCGATTTTCTCTGAGTTTCTGTGGCTGCCTTTTATGAAAACCTTTTCAATCTGAGCGAGTTCGACACCACGCTCACGGAACTGAACGCCATGGCTGCCGAGGCGTACATGGGATTCAGCAGTCCCGCGGTGCCAAGGAACGGGTACAGGACACCGGCAGCGACTGGAATGCCGATGATGTTGTAGAAGAACGCCCAGAACAGGTTCATCTTGATCGTCTGCATGGTCCTGCGCGAGAGCCTCATCGCAATGGCCACCACGCGGAGGTCGTCCTTGATCAGCGTGACGTCCGACGCCTCGATGGCCACGTCCGTGCCCGTGCCGATGGCGATGCCGATATCAGCCTGAGTGAGGGCAGGGGCATCGTTGATCCCGTCACCGACCATGGCTACCACGCGGCCCTCGGCCTGCAGATTCTTCACCGTGTCCATCTTGTCCTGCGGCAGCACCTCGGCCAGCACCCGGGTGATTCCGAGCTCGTCGGCAATGGCCTGGGCCGTGCGTCGGTTGTCGCCGGTCAGCATTACGACCTCGAGTCCCAGCGCGTTAAGTCCGGCCACGGCTTCTTTGGAATGTTCTTTGACCGTGTCTGCGACCGCAATGATCCCTGCAGCCTTGCCGTCAACAGCCACGAACATTGGTGTTTTGCCGTGCGCTGAGAGCTTTTCCGCTTGCACGAGCAGGTTCTTGAAATCGATCTTGCGATCGGCCATGAGCCGTTCGTTGCCGAGGATGATCTCTTTTCCTTTCACCACTGCCCGGATGCCGTGTCCGGGAAGCGCCTCAAATGTCTCTGCCTGTTCCAGGGCAATGCCTTTTTCTATTGCCGTGCGCACGATGGCCTCTCCGAGCGGGTGTTCAGAACCCTTTTCCGCTGATCCGGCAAGGAAGAGTATTTCCTGTTCGCTTATCGTGTCCCGCATGATGTCAGTGACCGTTGGCTCGCCGCGGGTGAGCGTACCGGTCTTATCGAGTACGATGGTATCTACCTTCTGCGCACGTTCAAGACTCTCTGCGTTCTTGAACAGGATGCCTTGTTCAGCGCCTTTGCCGGTGCCGACCATGATGGCCGTGGGCGTCGCAAGCCCCATGGCGCAGGGACAGGCGATGATCAGCACGGCGATAAAGTTCACCAGAGCGAAGGTGAACCTCGTTTCCGCCGGGCCGAAGAAATACCAGATGCAGAAGGTCACGAGGCCGATCGAGATGACGGCGGGCACGAAGATGCTTGAAATTGTGTCCGCGAGGCGCTGGATCGGAGCCTTGGAGCCCTGGGCTTCCTGCACCATGCGGATGATCTGGGAAAGCATGGTATCTTTGCCGACCTTGGTCGCCTCGAAAGTGAAAGTACCGGTCTTATTGATTGTTGCACCGATGACCGTGTCCCCGATTTTCTTCTCAACCGGCAAGCTCTCTCCGGTCAGCATAGCTTCATCGATCGATGAATACCCGTTCCTGATGACCCCGTCAACAGGTATCTTTTCTCCCGGCCTTACCATGACGAGGTCGCCGGTTTCGACATCTTCGATCGGTATATCCAGTTCCCTTCCTTCGCGGACCACGCGGGCAGTGCGCGGCTGTAGCCCCATGAGCTTTTTGATCGCCTCACCGGCCCGGGATTTCGCCCTTGCCTCGAGATATTTCCCGAACAGGATCAGCGTGATGATCATAGCGGCCGTGTCATAGTACGCACCGCTATGGGCCGCGTGACGGCCAAAGACGGCAGGGAAAAAAGTGAGCACCACGCTGTAGCCATAGGCTGCTGAGGTCCCTACGACCACGAGGGTGTTCATGTTCGTGCTGCCGTGCTTGATCGAAGCCCAGGCGTTCTGGTAAAAGTGGCGGCCGGCCCAGAACTGGACCGGAGTGGCCAGCAGAAAAAGAATATACCACATTGTCTGGCGCGGGAGGAGAGTGATGAAGGGGAGCATGTCCTGAAAGCTGCCGATCATCACGAGGCCGGAGAGGACCGCGCTCACGATGAGCTTGTTCCGGATCTCCGAGAGTTCTCGTTCCCGTGCTTCTTTCTCGATGTCGAGCGCTGATCGACCTTCGATCTGTCGGGGAACGCGGAAGCCTGATTTCTCGATGGCCCTCCTGATATCGCGGAGACCGATCTGGCCAGGGATGTATTCCACTTCCGCGGTGCCTGCGGCGGGATTCACGATCGCCTTGACTACGCCGTCGATCGCTCCCGCGGTGCGCTCCAGTTCCCGCGAACGCGACACATCCAGGTCAATGATCGGGATGAAGACCGTTTCCGTGATTGCCTGATAACCTGAATCATGAATGCTTGAAATGAACTTATCGAGCCCGACAACTGCAGGATCGAATTCAATGACCGCTTTTTCATTGGCATAATTGACATTCGCGCTTTGTACGCCTGCGAGCCTTGAAATGTCCTTCTGGATCGCTGCAGCGCAGTTTACGCAGGTCATGCCTTTGACCGGTATAACGGCTTTTTTAGTTTCCATAAAATGATTTTACCACAAAGTCAGGCTGGGACAAAGAAGGAAGAAAGGGAATAAGAAGTAAAACGTATTTTGTCATGGACAAAAATCTGTCCATTGAATGAGACACGATAACACAGGAGCCAACCGAGCCTAAAAAATACCCGGAGAGCCTTTCAATAAAATAGCGGGAATGTCTTTCGACCATCCCGCTATTCAAGAAGCGATATCAACGAATGAACTAGTGGCCCTGTGGAGGAGTTTGCCCACCACCAGAACCATGCCCTTTCATTTCCGCCATTGCTTTATCCCTGCAGACCTTGAGGTCATCGAGGTTCTTTGCAGCTTGCACGCAAGACCTTTGATCCTGAATGCCGGCAGCCCGCGCATCGATCATTTTCAAGATCTCAGCCTGTTTTTGTTCGAAAGTTTGTGTTTGCCCTGTCTGTGGTTGACCCCCATCAGCTGCGAATAAGGGCACTGCGAATACGATTGATAGTACTGCTGCTGCGATGAATGTTCTTTTCATTAACTCCTCCTGTGTGGGTTATCGGAACACCGCTATTCTGTATTTTAGCACCTATAAACGGAGAAAATCAACATCGTATTCCCGAAAAAAGGATATCTCACCAACCCGCACCTGTCAAAGAATATTCAGACACCCCGGTGCGATGCATGAGCGCCGCTTTCCTCGGTTATTTATTGATAACTGCGTTGATTGCCGACTGAACGACCGGATCGATGTTCGTGAACTTGATCCCATACAGAAGCACATCATGCACCGTCTCCGGAAGAACGACCCTTGTAATTTCGCCATATCCTGAAACGTGTGTGCCATTGGGCAGAAAGAAGGAGAAAAAGACCCCGTCACCTTGTGAAAGGGGCTCATCTGAACGGATAAGCATTCCGCTTGAGCTGATATTTTCAGTAAAAAACGGCAGCGGCCTATCCTTGAATTTGCCTTGTATGGCAACAGCGAGTGCGCTTCGGTAGAATTTTCTCGGCGCAACATTGAGGAGTTGCTGCATTTTGCCGTACAGTAATGTAGTATCAACAGGCATGGTGAAAACAGCATTGGGATGGCACTGTTTGCAGCGCTCACGGTGGGTGAGCGTGTCCTTGCAGATCAGGATGGTGGATACCTGTCGAAGTTCCTCGCTTTTTCTGATGGTATCGAAGATGAGCTCACTCTTAATACCCGGCGCGTCCAGTTGCGTTACAATGAGATCGACCTCTTCCTGTCTGTGGATCTTCAGCAGTTCGGCATTCGTCGTAGTTGTCAATATCTTAATATCCGCACGATCAAGAAAGCTGTTTTTCTCGATAATGAGGCTTTTCAGGTCATTCGCTAACAGTACCTTTTTCATTGTCGGACTCGCTTCCTCTGTTAATATGATCAGAATGCCTTTCCGGTTGAAATATGAACACTGATATAAAATACCATAGGCGCAGCTTTCAGTCAACTATTTGGACAGCAGCAAAAAACATCCAATAAAACATCACGATGGAATGGGCGGCGTGAAGGATGGGTCGTTTTTTTCCACGCGACAACTTTTCACTCCAATGTCGTCGGCTATCACATTGTTGTTTCCCGACTGATTTATTCGATCATGACTTTTTCCGGTAAAACGGCAGGTCTACGATCTTTGCCGCGATCTCCTTGTCGCGAACCTCGATCTCGATCTCCTGGCCCGCCTGGGCATAGCGGCTCAAGACATAGCCAAGTCCGATACCCGTGCGGCGATATGGCGACTGAACACCGCTGGTCACAACACCGATCTCACTGCTTTCCGAGAAGATGCTGCCGCTGCTCTTGGGAATGCCGTTATCGACGAGTATAAAACCAACCAATTTCTGCTTCGGACCCTCGGCCCGGAGCTTGAGCAAAGCCTCTTTGCCAATAAACTCTTTTTTGAAATCAACGAACGATCCCAACCCGGATTCGAGCGGGGTGCGTGTTTCATCAAGATCGTTCCCATACAGTAGATGTCCCGTCTCCATCCGCAGGATGTCCCGGCATGCAAAACCACAGGGGAGAAGACCTTTGTCGGTTCCTTCAGTCATGATCGTGTCCCAGAGTACTTCGGCGCGGTCAGCTGGCACGAAGAGCTCATAGCCCTGTTCTCCGGTGTAGCCTGTGCGCGATATCGTGACAACGGCGTCCCGCATGATAACTTCCCGCACAGCTCTCGGGTTCATTTTCTTCATGTGCGGCGCGGTGAGTTTCTCAAGGATATGGAAGGACTGGGGTCCCTGTAGTGCAAATTGCGTGACATCCGCTGATTTATCGGTTACCTGTACATCATCGGCCGCATGTTCTTTGAGCCACAGGAGTATCTTGTCTGTATTGCCCGCGTTCGTGGTGAGCAGATAGCGGTTTACGGCAAGGTGCAGTATGAGAATATCATCAAGAATGAACCCCGATTCATTGCAGATGAGGCCATAGTGAGCAGAGCCTATCGTTATCTTCGAAGTGTTCCTGGTGAGTACGTTCTGAAGAAGCGTTGCGGCGCCAATGCCGGTGATCTCGATCCTGCCCAGGTAGCCGATATCGAACAGCCCTGCAGCTGTGCGAACGGCATGGTATTCGGCCAGCGCCTCGGAATACTGGAGCGGGATCTGCCAGCCCTGGAAGTCGATCATCTTAGCGTTTGCCTGAAGATGTTTCTGATGGAGAACAGTCTGTTTCATTCGGCCCTCCGTGAAGTGCAGCGAGTTTGGAGAACAACGTTCAGACTACACCGTTGAAGGTTCCGAGTCTGAAATGATCCTTAACGCATCAATCGTTCAAGTGGTAAAAGGCTATTTCAATCTTAGCTTTTCCGGATCGGTCTTACCATCGGCAAGTTTGTGGATGTCCTTTGGAAGGAAGGCGCCGACTTCGGTGATGATGGCAGTGATGTAGCGGGCCGGCGTTACATCGAATGCCGGGTTCGCTACCGTAACGCCATTGGGCGCAATCTGGACCTTGCCGAACACATGGGTGACCTCGCGGGGGTCGCGTTCTTCAATGGGGATCAGGACGCCTGATTCCATGGTAAAGTCGATGGTCGAGAGCGGCGCGGCCACATAGAAGGGGATGCCATGCTCCTTACACAGGACCGCGAGACTGTAGGTGCCGATCTTGTTCGCCACGTCGCCGTTCCGGGCTATGCGGTCAGCGCCCACAATCGCCAGATCGATCATATCGCGGTACATGAAGTAACCGGCCATGTTGTCCGTGATCAACGTGCAGGGGATGTTCTCCTGCATGAGCTCCCAGGCGGTCAGGCGCGCGCCCTGGAGCACCGGACGGGTCTCGTCTACGTAGACATGGATCTTTTTCCCTTGAGCCACAGCGGAACGCATGACGCCTTCGGCGGTCCCGTAGCCTGCCGTGGCGATTGAACCGGCATTGCAGTGCGTGATGATATTATCGTCGTCGGACACGAACACGGCACCGTAGACGCCCATCCGCTTGTTGGTTGCGATGTCCTCGTCGTGCATGCGCTGGGATTCCTCTACCACCATTGCTCGAAGAGCGGCAAGATCCTTGTCGCTATTGGCCTGCACGAACTTTTTTACCCGCTCGATAGCCCAGAAAAGGTTCACTGCCGTCGGACGCGTGGCCGCCATGTATGAGCAGATCTCTTCAAACTTCGGCCAGAATTCTTCATATGAAGACGCTGTGATCTGACGCGCACCGAGAGCTAGTCCCATAGCAGCCGAGACCCCGATTGCCGGCGCGCCGCGCACCCAGAGCTCCTTGATCCCCCGCGCTACGGTCTGGTAGTCCTTGCAGTCGTTGTACACGGTCTCAAGGGGCAGTTTCGTCTGGTCCAGCATCCTGACGATGCCGTTCTTCCATTCAACGGTCGGGATCATGGGTGAGGCTCCTTTTGGCGTGTTTATTGAGCGGTGAGAGTTTCTATTGATTTAAATATAATGGAATACAGGTGGATTGTCAAAAGAATATGTGGTTTAAAATGGATTATATTTGCCTAGAATTGGATCTGAATGGGATTCTGAAAAGGACTGATTGGTCGAGCTAAAGAAGAACCACGCGATTCGATGGTTGTGTTTCTATGCGATATCCGGAGATATCTGCAGTCATCCCTTGGATGAGTGCAGAATCGGTGGGTAGGGCGTTTTTAGTAACTATCATCTGGAAGTGTTGTATTGATATAAAAGGTCAGTATTCACCACGTTCACCTACAAGTATGCAGAAGTGAGCTATCGGAAAAATTCATGATTACGGGTTGAAACTTGCGGAACGCTTCGTTTGAGGGGCGCGTCATTCATGACCCTCTTGATAGGTTGGATATATTATTATATGTTTTAAATTAACGTGTGTGCCCCAAGTCTTGCCCTATGCTCGCGCTAATCCTTCATCAAATCCATAACGACACCATCAAATATCCGCCGCCAACCCAGGTAATCGGGCTTCTTAAACATCGCGCCATAATGAACATCCTCTCGCGTTTCATCATTGGGCATGAAGAGAAACGGAAGCCATGTCCAAGAGGAGATAGCGTATTCAGTTCGTATGATTTTGAGTTGTTTATCGTATTCGCGACTGGGGATAATAACGTGAATTTCAACAGGCTGAATTTCTTCACCATAAATTGGTACCACGAATAGAGTCCCAAGCGAAATGAGAGCCCATGGAATCCCAATATAAACATTAAAATATGGTGTCGTATCAGTTGCTTCTGGACCAAGAGCATACGCGATTATATTAACGCGGTCCTGTTCAAGTTTTTCCGACTTTATCACATCATGTATGCCGAATGCAGAAAAGCTATCAAGCAAGGCCTTCTCAATAAGCGCCGATGACACAATAAACTCCGATGATGAAAGCCATCTCGTTGAATAAGCAAACTTTGCGGTATTGGCGCGAGACGCCCGGACCGAATCTATAGATGCAATCTGCGGCTCCGGGCTCACGAGTTTGTTATACGTACAGCCTTGCAAAAGCAGCGCTGCAACAAGCAACAAAAGTATGGCGCGAAAACGTGATCTGCTCATATACGGTCCCTCCAAAAAGTTACTGTGTTTGCCGCGCCGAATGAGATAAAATAAAAGGGGCCGCTTCCGCCATAAAGCGGGCCGTTATGTCCTCAAGTATCTTGGCACGATCCTTTTCATAGAAAGACGAATTACTTCCACCAGTCGTTCCGGCTGCGAAATATCCAGGGCCGAAAAAGAGAAACGGTAGCCAGCTGTAATATCTCTCGGTGTAACGGTAGCGATAGGTCTTTTCCTCGCCTCCGGGTGCAATAATATTGAATGCAACGGAGTGATCTTCATTCCAAACAGCAGGGAGTACGGCAAACGAGAAGTAGCCACCAACAAGCCAAGTCTCACCCGGTTGAGATATTTCCTCAACAACCTGTTTAACACGAATCACAAATCGATCCGTCTCATTATGAATGCCGGTCTGTGGTGTCGGCTGGATGTCAAGAATGTGGAAGCGACTATGCAGAATCCTATCAACGAAACCATCTATTTTTTTATCTATGGAAAAGCCTGGTGAATGCTCCTCCCAATAACTACGAGAGATTTTTACATTCGCCAGGTTCGGAGTCGGTTGTGTAGAATGCCAGTCTTCTGTATGGAATGTTATGTAACCTACGGCGCATCCCGTCAGCTGAAGCGAAATCATGAATGTCAGCGCAAAATACAGAATTCGTCTTATTCCTTGTCGGTTATAAAGCATTCTTGTCTCGATCATGTCATTCTCCGTGTAGAGAAACAAGTAAATGAGCAGTTAAATGCAGTTAACTACTAAACTCGCTATAAAGCGTCGGGGCCGTCAATTATAATAATTATTGCCGTAGATTGTCACGAATATATTCCTTATCTCGTGTGAAGTCAATGATGTCGAATGGGTTTGTCGTATGGGTTTTTTATGGGTAGCTTATCGAATACGGGTTGCAACTTTATGAGATTCAAAGAAATGCAACTTTAACAGCCACAGGATGTACTTCTTGCCAGTCGAATAGAGCATGAAATGAATATTTCACACAGCTGTTTTTAACCCCCGCCGTATTACCCAAAAAGCAATGAAATACATCGCTGCATCAAGGAAAAGCACCATGCGAAATCCCGCGGTCAAGGCGAGCATGACTGCGAGGATTGGCGCGAGCACCGAGAAGCAGCCATTGAGTGCCCAGGCCCAGGGGATGAGCCGGGGCGCGGCTGCGTGGAGGAGCGAGATCCCGAGGGGGAAGGGAATGCCCATGAGGATGCCCGCGGGCATGAGCAGAACAAAGGAGACGATGATCTTGAGCAACAGGGGGTGATGGCTTGTGTCTGCCATGGTCCCCGGCAGCAGGAGGCTGTAGACAACGGCGACACCCGCGAGGATGAGAAGGCCGTTTGGGGATTGTAAGAAAGATTCGCCTTCTTTGAGGTTCGCAATGCTAGTAAAATCGCTTGCACAACCGGTGATAAATAATGCCAGAAATAAGACGCTCCACATATTTATTCCGGTGGCCCTCATACTCTTTATATAACCTCATCACCTCCGACAGCTAAAAGCACCAATTTTAGAAGACCACAATGAAGGTTAATCCAGTAGCTCAAAGTTCGATGCGCATAACATTGTTGTCCCCCAAATTACCGACCCATATGGCTTTTTCATCCCCTATAACGCATAGAGGTTTATTACCAATCGATATAGGGTCGCCGATAATCCGGTTTATCCGGGGATCGATCCTGACGATATTATTATTGCCCCATGAAGTGATCCAAATGGTACCCTGAACGGAAGTCAAGCCCGCAGGGGATCCACCGATATATATTTCATCCACAGCTGCGTTGGTTTTCGGGTCAATTCGTGAGACTGATCCACTCCCCGCGTTGGTGACCCAAACAGCGCTTTGATCAAGCAGAACAAGCATAGGGTTTTTCCCCGTTGCGATAGTTGCAACAACCTTGTTTGTTACCGGATCAATTTTGGAGACCGTGTGGCTCCTGTAATTGGTGACCCACACGAAGCCTTCGCCGACCGCCACACCAGAGGGGCTTTTGCCGACTTTGATAGTTGCAACAACCTTGTTCGTCTGCGGGTTGATACGCATTACGGTATCATCATTTGAGTTTGTGACCCAGACCGCGCTTTCACTTGCAATCGTACTCAGCGGCCTTCTACCCACACGAATTGTCGCCGTTATCTTATTCGTATTTGGATCAATCTTTGAGACAGTGCCATCGTCCGCGTCGTCCGCATTGACTACCCAAACCGCGTTTTTGTCGGCGACGACGCCAACGGGATTTTTGCCAACGGATATCGTTGTCACGATTGTATTTGTGTTCGGGTCTATCCTGGACACCCGATTCTTATCCATCTCCACTACCCAGAGAGTTCCGTGACTGAGCACCATTCCCTGAGGTGCACTCATAGGAAGAATGGCGCTGACAAACGGCTTTTCCAGACGATTGAACTTCAGGCTCTTGAGAAACGACTCGACTTCGACGCCTGGAATGGAGAGTTGTTTGCCCTCAAGATATCTCTGGCCGTATGCCAGTTCGACAACATACTGCGGGTAGTTTGGATGGAGACAGGTAAAACCATGCTCCTCACGAATAAAGACTTCGATTGCAGCGCGCCCAATTACAGGAACACCTCGGTCTTCCAATTTCCAATCATATTTTAAACAATCAGACCCCAAAGAACCATTCATGGAGGAAGAGTTAAACGTCAAGAGCCGTTCACCCGCATTCACATTCTTTTTTTTCTCAGCGTCTATGTGTTCAAGGATTTCTTTATGGGTTTTAAGCTGAGGACTAACAAAAAACGTACGTACCTGGGCTTCAAGGCCGTACGCCTTAGTATTTGTTGCCGACGATTGGCTATCAAGTCTTTTCACAAAAAGAACCTTATACTTGTTTTGGCCGGAAATAAACCAGTTTTCTCCGTTCGGCGGAAGAATAGAAAACCCCTGAAACTCTATAGGCTTCGTGAGATCGGTGACAGGAGTTAACAATGTTTTGGTCGGAATCGGCATACAGCCGACAACTGTAAGAAGAATCGTTAAAATTAAAGTTTCTCTTGCACGAATTTCCATGGTCGGCTTCCTTTCTTCAACATGAACCGAACTCTCCAATGGCGTCACGGTTTTCACTGCGAGGCAGGCTTGAACCAAGCTGGGGCTATGCCTCCTTGCTTTACCCATCCGGCTTCCTGCATCCAATCGCAATAGAGTACTCTTTGCCATAACCCTTCGTTTGGGGGGTCCCATCGACAACGTGGGCTGCTGTCGTCATACCTCTGTACTATACGAGTTACGGTATTGAGCAGGCCCGCATCCCCTTTTTTGGGCGGCCGACCCGATATAAATTCAACAATGTCGCCTGTCTTGACTTCTAAGCCACTGGGCACGTAGAGCACGGGAGCCGTGGTGGGACCGCCGCAACAATAGATTCGTGCCAAAACAGTGCTCCCGTCCTTGATATCAGAATCCTTGATGCCTGAGGCGATCAGAGCGTCGTATGTTGGTTTACTTTCTTCCATAAGTGTTCTACGATCAGCCACTATCATTACTTGACCGAGATGCAAAGAATTCGCTGGCACTTCATCATATTGTATCCGTAGCATCGTAGCGCAGGAGACGAGCAGAAAACAGCTAATTAAAGCAAATGAGCAGACTATATGTTTCATAGGTTCCTCCGTAAGAACGAGAATCACAAGGCTAAATAACATTTCATACTGATCTACTTACTTACCACAGCATACATCAATATCCAGCGTTCATCCGTATAGCACTAAAAGAGCTTCCTGAGGTTAGAGAGGTTTTGTATGTACATCACTGCCTAAAATAAAAAAGCCGAGCATACCAAAGTGTTTCCTTCGGCAACTCGGCTATCTTGGTCTTTTAAGACCCGTGGCTTTCCGTCCCCCTCTCGCGAAGGGTTTGGCTCTATCAAGAACTATTTAGATATAAGCACAGATATGAAGAGTTGTCAATGTTATCGAATGGGTATTTTACGGGTAGGCGCTATTGAATTAGGGTTGTAACTTTATGAGTTTAGACGAATGGAAACTTCAACTGATTCAGGAAGAACTTATTGCAATACGAACTATATAACAAAGTCAATGTTACAAGAAATAATATTCAGTCTGTTATGGTTTATGCGCTTCTTGGGAACTGCTCGTGGCTTGACTGCTGATCAAGTGAACGGGTATCACTATGCCTGCACAGCCAGTGTGCCGCTTCTTCCGTCAACAGTGCCAGAGATAAGGTCGCACCGGGGAATGGAAGAGTGGTTTTTAATGAGGTCCCCAGCAACGTCCCCGAGTCTCTTGACCTGTATCCGGCGATCCCGGACTTGTTCGAGAAAAGACCTGAACAGGGCGATCTGCTTCATGCCTTCGAGCTCTGCGTGGATGGTGAGGACATTCAATACTTCCGGCTGCAGCAATGACAGGTAATGGCTGACAATGCGCTCCTCGGGATATTCAGGTCTGCCGAGCAATTCATCCAGCGTCGGAAGCGTGGTCGGTATCTGGGGTGTCTTGAACACCGTTCCATTGGCGCGGGGGATGAATGGACGCGTGCCCCGCGCGTCGCTTGCGTAGAGGAGATGTGCGCTGTCGTATGCAGCAAGACTGAAGTTGTTCGCCTGCCACCCTGCGGAGCCCGCGGTCTTAGCCGGCTCCCCGAAGATCCGCTCGAATTCCTTCCGCGCCTTGCCGAACTCCTCGTACACCTCATCGCGGGTCATTTTCGCGAGGCCGTCCTGCCAGCGGATATGGTCGTAGCAATGGATGCCGACCTCATGGCCGCTGTCGCGAGCAAGGCGCATCACGCCTTCGTTCCGGCGGCCCACGTGCGGACCCGGCACCAGCACCCCGTTCAGGAGCGTGCGGAGGCCGTAAGTGGAAACCACGCTGGTCCGGCTGACCTTGGTCAGGAAGCCGGGACGGAAGATGCGCTTGATCGCGCGGCCGGTATTGTCAGGGCCGAGAGAGAAGAGGAACGTGGCTTTGATGCCGAATTCGTCAAAGAGGTTCAGGAGATTAGGTACACCGACGCGCGTTCCACGGTCGGTGTCCACGTCGATTTTAATGGCAAGAAGGGGAGTGGTCATAGCGCAGTCCGGATATCCCCTTCACCCCGGCCCTCTCCCCAGGGGGGCGAGGGTGTGCTTTTGCATCCTCTCCCCTGCCGTGAGAGGAGTAAGGTGAGGGAAAGGGAGCTATTCACTCAGCTCGCTCGATGGCCTGCCCAGGTGATAGTCCAGGGTCTTCCGGAGCGCCGTCTTCAGGTCCGTGGTCGGTCTCCAGCCAAGGTATCTCTCCGCGTTCTTAACGGACGGCACGCGAGTCTGGATGTCCTGATAGCCTTCGCCGTAATATTCACCCGATTTGATCGTGATGAGTTTTACGTTTTCGGCGAGTGTTGCGTATTTCGGGTAGGTCTTGATGAGCTCGATCAGTGTTTCGGCAAGCTCCCTGATGGATATATCGTTTTTCGGATTCCCGATGTTGAAGATGCGGCTGTCGGCTGCATGGTCCTTATTCTCGATGATGCGGATCAGGGCGTCGATCCCGTCGTCGATGTAGGTGAAGCTTCGGCGCTGCAGGCCGCCGTCCACAAGCTGTATATCCCTGCTGCGCAGGATGTTGCCGATGAATTGGGTGAGCACGCGCGAGCTGCCCTCCTTGGGTTCCAGGATGTTGTCGAGCTTGGGACCGACCCAATTGAAGGGCCGGAAGAGCGTATACTTGAGCCCTTGCTTCATGCCGTAGGCGTGGATGACCCGGTCCATCAGCTGTTTAGAGCAGGCATAGATCCAGCGCTGCTTGTTGATGGGGCCGAGCACGAAGTTCGATGTCTCCTCATCGAATTCCCTGTCCGTGCTCATACCATACACTTCCGACGTGGATGGGAAGAGGACCCGCTTTTTGTAGCGCACGCATTTGCGCACGACGTCCAGGTTGGCTTCAAAATCCAGCTCGAACACGCGTAACGGATCGATCACGTAGGTCGCCGGTGTTGCAATGGCCACGAGTGGCAAAACGATGTCACATTTCTTTACATGATACTCGATCCATTCTTTGTTGATCGTGATATCGCCTTCAACGAAATGAAATCGATCATGCCCCAGGCACTGGTCAATCTTGTCCGCGGCCATGTCCATGCCGTAGACTTCCCATTCCCTGTTTTTCAGGATATGTTCGGTCAGGCTGCTTCCAATAAATCCATTTACGCCGAGGATCAATATTTTGAGGCTCATGATTTGCTCCATTTCCGTTCAGGTTGATGAGGTGGCTGCCTCCCATCGATGGAGGGGCGAGTTGAGGCAACGGAACTAGGTACCCAGTACCTGTCCTGCTTTCAATTCGCGCTCGTCTTCATCCGCCCACTCATAGTTCACGATCTCAAGGTTTCCGGCACCACTCGCGATGATCAGAGGATCGACTGAGATGACCTGTCCCGGCGTGCCGCCGGACTCCTTGAGCGGCCTAGCCCACCAGATGAACAGCTTTTTCCCATCCACCTGTGTGAAGGCCCCGGGATAGGGCTGGGTTACGGCGCGGATGAGATTATATATATTTTCCGCGCTCTGCGACCAGTCGATCTGTCCATCCTCTGGTTTCCTGCCGCCGAAATAGGTCGCCTGCGATTCGTCCTGTGCGCGCCGCGGAGCTGTCCCCGTGGTCAGCGCTTCGATCTGGCGCAGGAGTACGAGGCGCGCTGCCGTTACGCACTTGTTGAACACCTCCTGCGCAGTGTCATCGGGACCGATGGGCACCGCCTCCTGATCGACGATATCTCCGGCGTCGGGGCGTCTGACCATGTGATGGAGCGTCACCCCGGTCGTTTTTTCTCCGTGCAGTATGGCCCAGTTGATCGGTACGCGACCGCGGTACTTCGGCAGGAGCGAACCGTGCATGTTGAAAGCGCCGAGGCGCGGGATCTTCAGGATCTCCTCATGTATCATGTTGCGATAGTAGAACGAGAAGATGAGGTCCGGCGCCCATGAACGTATTCGCTCGATCCAGTCGGGCGTGTTCATCGAATCGGGCGTTTGCACGGGGATATCGTACTTCCTGGCCAGCTTCGCCACGGACCGAAACCAGATCTCCTCCTCCGGGTTGTCCTTGTGGGTGATGACGGCGAGAATGTACTCATCATTCTGGATCAGGGCATCCAGGCATTCATAGCCGACATCGTGGTACGCGAAAACGAGTAGTGCGGGTTTAGTCATTGAGTTTTTCGTAGACCTCGCGGATCACGAACCGCGGTCTGCGCCTCACTTCCTTATAGATTCGGCCGATGTATTCGCCGATAATGCCGAGACCCATGATGCCGACGCCCACGAGGAAATAGAGGATCGCAAAGAGTGTGAACAGACCCTCCGCCTCGGGACCGATCATCAGACGACGGATGAACAGGTAGACCACGAACAGAATGCTCAGGCATGACACGATCATGCCGAAGAGCGTGAACATCTGGAGCGGAACGACGGAGAACCCGGTCAAGAGATCGAAGTTCAGACGGATCAGGTCATAGAGCCGGTATTTTGATTCTCCTGCTGTGCGCGCCGCGTGCTCGACCTCCACCTCGGCAGGATTGGCCGCAAAGCTGTACGCGAGGGCGGGAATGAAGGTAGAGGTCTCGCCGCTTGCAATGATGCTTTCCACGATGTTCTTCCGGTACGCGCGAAGCATGCACCCCTGGTCCTTCATGCGGATGTTCGTTATCCTGGCGCGGATGCCGTTTATCATCTTTGAAGAATATTTACGAAAGTAGGTGTCTTTCCGATCTTTACGATAGCCGCCCACCACATCGTGGCCTGCCTCGATCGTAGCGAGCAGCTTGGGGATCTCTTCGGGCGGGTTCTGGAGGTCTGCATCGAGCGTCACGACGACATCGCCGCGCACCCGCTCGAAGGCGGCCATGATGGCCATGTGCTGGCCGAAGTTCCCATTAAAGTCGATGACGCGCACCTCTTTCGGACGGCGGTGGTGAAATTCCTTCAGCATCGCACCGGAGTGGTCGCGACTGCCGTCGTTCGTGAACAGAATTTCAAAGGGTTTCCCGATCTTGTCCATGACGGCGATCAGGCGCGAGTAGAGCGCTTCGAGGTTCTCCTGCTCATTGTAAACCGGCACCACGATGCTTGCATAGGGTTTGCTCATGGCTCTTTTCTCCCGAACAGATCGGCCATGGCCTTGATCACGCGGTCCTGGTCCTCATCGGTCATGGCCGGGAAAAGAGGCAGGCTCACGATGCGGTCAGAAATAGTTTCGGCATTCGGAAAATCGCCGCGCTTGAAGCCGAACTGCTCGCGGTAGTAAGGATAAAGGTGCACGGCCCGATAGTGCAGGCCCGTGCCGATATTGCGCTCTTTCATGCCCTGCATGAAGGCGTCGCGGTCCATCTTCGCGGCATCGGGATTAATGAGCGGCGTATACAGGTGCCAGGCATGGAGATGTGGATACGCGGGCGCCCTGGTTAGGGTCCACTGCGACCAGTCCGCAAGGGTCTTTTGATAGCGCAGGGCGATCGTGGTACGGCGCTTGATAAAGCCATCGAGCTGCTTGAGCTGGTGCAGGCCGAGCGCGGCCTGGATGTCCATCATATTATACTTGTACCCCGGCGTGATGATCTCGTAGTGCTGGGAGCCTTTTTTGCTGAAGCGGTTCCATGCCTCACGGTCCATGCCGTGGAAGCGCAGAAGCGCGACGTCGGAGGCGAGCTTCTCGTCACGCGTTGCCACGCACCCGCCCTCTCCGGTGGTCATGTTCTTGTTGGGGTGGAAGCTGAAGACCTGGATATCGCCGAAGCTGCCGATGCGCCTGCCCTTATACTCCGTGCCGATGGCGTGCGCCGCGTCCTCGATCACGCGCAGGTTGTGCTTTTTCGCGATCGCGTAGAGCGGATCGAGGTCAACGGGCAGTCCCGCAAAGTGCACCGGCATGATGGCGCGCGTGCGCTTCGTGATCGCTTTCTCTATCTTTGTCACATCGATGTTGTAGGTGCCGGGCTCCACGTCCACGAGGACCGGTTTGCCGCCGGCGAGCACGATGGTGTTCAGGGTAGCGGCAAAGGTCATGGGAGTGGTGATCACTTCGTCGCCCGGTTTCAGGCCCAGCGCAACAAGTACGAGGTGCAGGCCCGCCGTGGCCGAGGTGAGGGCAAGCACGTGCGGTGCGCCGAGGTAAAGTTTCAAATCCTCCTCGAACTGCTTGACCCGTGGCCCGGTGGTGATCCAGCCCGATTTCAGGCATGTCACCACTTCATCGATGGCGTCCTGACTGATGGATGGCCGTGAGAAGGGTAAAAACTCTTCGTTCGACATTGGTTATCCTTTAGGAATTAGTTTCAGGTTTCAGGTTTCAAGTCTCAGGTTTCAAGTCTCAAGTTTCAAGTCTCAGGTTTATAACTAACTTGAAACTTTAAACTTGAGACTATCCGTTAACTCTTCGTTACAAAAAACACGCCCACGCAGATGATCAAGATCCCCGTAATGCGCACGATCGAAAGGTTCTCCTGGAACAGATAGTATCCCGCCACGGCGTTCACGATATATCCAACGCTTAAGAGGGGATAGGCGAAGCTCACCTCGACCCGTGACAGGACCAGGAGCCAGACCGCGACGCTGATGATGTAGCAGAGCAGGCCGCCCAGGACGAAGACATTTCCCGCCACCTGCATGGTGATCGGAACGGCATTGGCCCAGATAAATTCAAAGTGTCCTATCCGGCGCATTCCCTCTTTGAGGAACAACTGTGCAGCGGCGTTCAGCAGCACGCCGAGCATGATCAGGGGAAGATAGCTCATGGTTTGACCTCTCTATTGGACAGCACGATATTTCTCCGGTCCTGGGCGATCGGGAACAACGGAAGACTCGGCTTCAATTGTTTCAGGGTTTCGTACTCTTCGATCCTGATCAGCACATACATTGTAGCTGGTCCCTGCCAGCGTTGCCAGAACGTATCGCCATCGATCATCCACGCCTTCGTATCTTCCACGCTGTTACCGAAATTGAGCTCGCCTCCCCAGTCCACTACCGTGATGCGCTGCTCAAGATACACCGGAAGGTCCTGATAGTATTCATGGTAGCTGGCCACTTCGTCCCCCGGTTTGAGACGGGCCTTGAGTTCGATCGCAAGCTGTTTGACGGACTTGACATCAACGCGGGGCGCAACGGCGTTTATTTGCAAGAGAAACAGGACCGAGGTGACGGCTGCTGCGACTACGGCCCAACTCAAATTACGATACCGCGCCAGACCCCATGCTGCAGCGCCGCCGATGGCGAGAGTTAAGGCGATGGAATATCCGTACACACCGAGAATCTGCGCCTGGGCGGGTATGGGCCAATAGTACGGCAGGCCCAGGAAGGCCGCGGCAAACAGCAGCGAGGCGACCAGGAGAATCAAGTATCCTGTGCGGAGGCCGGGAAAATCGCGGCTGTCCCAGGCCGCGGCAAGATAGCGTCCGACCAAAAGCGCCAGGGGCGGGAATACCGGCAGGATATAGGGCGCCAGTTTCGAGCTTGACGACGAGAAAAAGAGAAACACGAGCCCCGCCCAGAGGATCAGGAACAGCGCATCACGGTGTTCATGGCGTTCCCGCCAGGTCGACGGGAGGTTGTGTTTGATCGCTTGAACAAGAAAGGCGCTCCAGGGGAACAGCCCCAGCAGCACGATGGGCATGAAATACCAGAACGGTTTGTAACGGCCGTGGACCTTGGTCAAGTAGCGTTGAAAGTGCTCGTGGATGAAATAGAACTGGAAAAACTCGGGGTTGGCCCTCCCCACCATGATATGCCACGGTGCGGCGATAAGCAGGAACAGGGCAAGGCCCGATGGGATATACAGCGTTTTGAGCATTCGCCATTCACCCAGGAGGAGGATCCAGGCGCCGATCACCAAGCCGGGGATGAATATCCCGATCAGGCCCTTGGTCAGGACCGACAGTGCCGCAAAGGCATAGAAGACCCATAAATAGAGCCGGCGCTTCAGCCCCGGCGCTTCGTGTGTACCCATGAGAAAGGACAGGAGCGCCAGGGTGAGCAGGATAGACACGGGCATATCGAGGATGATCGCCCGGCTCAACCCGTAATACAGGAGGCTCGTGGCAAGGACCGTCGCACCAAGCAGGCCGGTCAGACGTCCGAACAGACGCGCGCCGGCAACGGCAACGGCAAGGCAGCCGAAGAGCGCGAACAGGGCCGGCCAGAGCCGGAGGGTGAATTCGTTCAGACCGAAGAGGTTGATCGAAAAAGCCTCGAGCCAGTAGAAAAAAACAGGTTTTTCAAAGTATTTGACGCTGTTCAAGCGGGGCGTAAGATAGTTCCCCGTGGCCGTCATCTCTCTGGAGATCTCGACATACCTGCCTTCATCCGGCACGGACAGGGGACGGTTCCCGAGCATGAAGGTAAAGAAGAGGCAGATCAGGACGGTCAGGATCATGAGGTCCCGCATCTCAAGCCGTCCTGTTTGTTTGGTGATTGAAGTCATGTATGCAGTTCACTTCTCATGGAAACAGACGTGTACTCCGCCAAAGAACAAGGTTCTTTACTGATTGCAGAAAATGGTGTTCATCATTGTCTGGTCCAACGGCGTGAAGGTGTCCGGGGGAAAGCATTCTGGTTACCCCCGTTCCGGCCCAATAAGCGGGAATTTCGGAAATTGATTCTACATCGTGCGGCGGGGTTTGTCAAACATTTTATCTTTTCACTCAAGGAGTTACAGGCGCTCGGGCTGCATGACAACGCCGATCGGGAGGGTCTGGACAGCGGCGTCGGAGGGTTGGACAAGCGCACCTACTATTGTTTCATCGTCTTTTGGCGTATGGTCTCGCAAGCCATGTGACGGATGACCTTTCCTTTGACCAGGTACACAACCATCTCGGCAATGTTGGTGGCATGGTCCCCGATGCGTTCCAGGTACTTTGCAATGTATGTCAGGCGCACGGCGCGGGAAATGTTTTTCGGGTCCTGGAGCATATATACGAGCAGTTCGTTGAATATCTGCACGTTCAGGTTGTCCACAAAATCATCCGCCTCGCAGACGCCCATGGCATGGTCGGCGTCCTGCGACACAAAGGCATCGAGGCTGTCCTTGAGCATTTTCTGGGCTGCTTCAGCCATGCGCGGGATGTCGATATAGGGTTTGAGCGGCGGTTCATCGAGCAGCTCCATGGCGCGCTCGCAGATGTCAACGGCCAGGTCTCCCATGCGCTCCAGGTCGGTGATGATCTTGATCGCTGTGGTCACGAACCGTAGATTGCTTCCCGAAGGCTGCCAGATGGCCAGGAACCGGATGCACTCTTCCTCGATCTCAACGTCGAAGTTGTTGACAATGGCGTCGCTGTCGATCACCTCGATCGCCAGAGTACGGTCCCGGTCCACGAGGGCCTTGATGGACTTTTGAATAGCGTCCTCGACCAAGGACCCCATCTTCAGGATGCGCTCCTTGAGTTTCTTGATGTCCCGTTCTTTTTGTGTTGGCATGGTATTCTCCAGCGTAAAGATAGAGGCATGGATCAGGGAACAGGGTACAGGGTCATTGAACGTCAACTACACATTCTATCGCTGAGTACTCCTACTTGCTTTACCTGGCCCCTGACTATAGAAAAGATCAGATTTCGGACGTCGAACTCCAGCATTTGCGTCATTGTTTATGCCTCTGCCGCGTGGCTGGCGGGGGCGCAGGCGTACAGGATCATGCTGCTTAACAACGATGCTATAATGTTTTTTTCTTGTCTTGTTGTCCTCCCTGCATTATCTAAGATTGTAGCATGTTTTATTTATACCGGAGGACTGTTACAGGAATATGTAAAAAGATGATTCGTATGTTACCTGGTTCAAAGCGCGGAAAACCGGTTCACGGTTACATGGATCTGGCCGGGTTTTGGATGCGTCGCGATGCAATGGTTCATCGCCTGCGGCTGTAAGAGCGATTGACAAGTACTGATGATTGGTATAGATTTAACGAAGATCCGACGCGAAAACATTGTTTTACACCCTCTGGACCGTAATTCCCGAGCTTATGATTCATCAGGAAAAAACATCCCGCATATCGCTTCTGGCATACTCCGCGGTCCTCATCGCGAGCCTCTTCCTGTCGCCGGTTGCGCACGGGAAGGAGGATACGGTCAGGATCGGTGTCCTTGCTTACCGGGGCAAGGATCGGGCGATGCAGATGTGGTCTCCAACCGCGCTGTACCTTTCCCGTCGCATCCCCGGCCATACCTTCACCATTGTTCCCCTCGATTTCAATGAATTGGGGCCTGCTGTCGGCCGGCATACTATTGATTTTGTTGTGACGAATACCTCCTATTATGTCGAGCTTGAGTCCAAGTATGGCGTGAGCAGGATCGCAACGCTTAAGAACAAACGGAATTCGAATACGTTGACTGTGTTCGGCGGCGTCATCTTCTGCCGGGACGACGGGCAGGATATACGGGACCTCCATGATCTGAAGCGGAAAAGGTTCATGGCCGTCGAAGAGACGTCTTTGGGAGGGTGGCAGGCGGCGTGGCGTGAATTCAAAGAAGCTGGGATCGATCCCTATCGGGATTTCAACAAACTTGAGTTCGGGAACACCCATGATGCCGTGGTCTATGCTGTTCGCGACGGCACAGTGGACGCCGGGACGGTCCGCACCGACACGTTTGAGAGGATGAAAGAGTCCGGCTTGATCGATCCCACTGTTTTTCGTATCCTGAATCAGAAGCTCGAAAAAGACTTTCCTTATGCGTTAAGCACACGGCTGTACCCGGAGTGGCCAATCGCAAAGATCAAGGCGACTCCCGAGGACCTTGCCAAGAAGGTCGTTATTGCATTATTGAGCATGCCTTCCGATGACCCTGCTGCGGGGGCGTCAAGGAGCGCTGGTTGGACCATTCCGCTTGACTATCAGCCTGTTCATGACCTCATGAAGGAATTGCGTGTAGGGCCCTACCGGGATTACGGAAAGATCACTTTGTCCGTCGTGATGCGGAAGTATTGGCCCTGGGTCATCCTTTCCGCACTGGCGCTGCTCTCCGCCACACTGACGGCAGGGTATGTCATGAAGTTGAACCGCAATCTTTCCACGGCCCAGTTGAAACTGCAGGCGTCCCAGGAAGATCTGGAGACGACGGTCCTGGAGCGGACCGCACAACTCCGGGCAATGAACGAAGAACTCGAACAGGAGATCGCCGATCGGACGCGCACCGAGGTGGAAAAAGGCAAACTTCAGAAACAGCTTTTCCATGTCCAGAAAATGGAGGCCATCGGCGTCCTCGCAGGCGGCATTGCGCACGATTTCAATAATATTCTCACCGCCATAATAGGCTATGGGAACCTGGCATTGAAACGATTGAAGGATGACCCGCAGTCAAGGAAGTTCCTTGAAAATATTCTTACCTCATCATCGCGAGCGGTGGATCTGACCCGGGGACTGCTTACCTTCAGTAGAAAACAAATGATCGATCCGAAGCCCACTCGTCTGGATGAGATCGTTAAAAGCGCGGAGAACCTGCTGCTCCCGCTTATCGGCGAAACGATCGAATTCAAGACGGTCCTGACCGATGCTGAGGTGATCGTGATGGCCGACAGCGGTCAGATCGGGCAGGTGTTGATGAACCTGGCGACAAACGCCAGGGACGCCATGCCTGACGGAGGAGTATTGACGATCACGACATCGGTGGTGGAACTTACCGCGGAATTTTTCAAGTCACGGCCCATGGGGAGATCCGGCCGGTATGCCGCCCTGTCCGTGATTGACACAGGCACAGGTATTGATGGGGATATTCAGGGAAAAATGTTTGAACCGTTCTTTACGACCAAGGGGGTCGGGAAAGGCACCGGGCTCGGTCTGGCGATCGTGTTCGGGATCGTGGAGCAGCACGACGGCTACCTGCTCGTCGAAAGTCATCCAGGAAAGGGAACGACCTTCACGATCTATCTGCCGATCGTTCGTG